>Ga0335070_10010650_pt1 | contig 10749 bp, 15 predicted proteins | sample Lox_Sample_13_FD_206722 | JGI IMG/M metagenome (GOLD analysis project Ga0335070, IMG submission 206722) | Soil microbial communities from Loxahatchee National Wildlife Refuge, Florida, United States - Lox_Sample_1.3 | ecosystem: Environmental > Terrestrial > Soil > Wetlands | place: USA...
AGTTTTATGATCAGCTCTATGGATTGGGTGAATTTTCTCTTTTGCGACTTTTCTCTCGCTTCTTTCACTGCGTTCAGGATCGTTTTTTGGTCTAAGGGCAATTTGAAAGCCTCGTGCCATTGAGGGAATGGAATGCGGTTATAAAAATATTCTCTCTTGCGTTCAACTCTTGCTCAGTACATCATCGTACTTACCTTGATCGATGTCTTTTTGAACTTCGCGTGGGTCTTTGCCTTCAGCCGTCACGCCAATGCTTACGCACACACCCAGAATTTCCTTCGTTGCTCCCTTCAGGGTTTTCGACAACAGTTCGGGGCGTTTCATCTTTGCTATTCGTATGACCTGATCGAAGGTGAGGTTTCCGACTTTCGCCGTGTTCGGCGTGCCTGAACCCTTCTCGATTTTCAATTCGCTGACGATCAGCGCGGACGCCGTTGGCGTTCCAACAGTGACTTCGAACTGTTTCGTGTCAGGATCGACGAGCACTTTGACGGGAACCTTCATCCCCGAATAGTCTTTCGTAAGTTCGTTTATCTTGTTAACAATCGCCATTACGTTTACGCCCAACGGGCCGAGTGCTGGACCCAGAGGCGGCCCGGCGTTTGCTTGTCCTCCGCTTACGAGGAGTTCTATCGTTTTCTTGTCTGCCATTTCACGTTTCACCTTCAGTTTTCTTCTTCGCTCTCTCAACGAGTTTTACGTATTCCGAGTTGACTGTAATGGGCAGAGTGAAGGTTGCTTCGAGCAATTCAAGCGTGACTTCCGCCTTGGTCTTGTCGATTCTCGTTATTTTAGCACGCATGCCTTTGAACGGCCCGCCAGTTATCTCCACGATGTCGCTCTCATTCAACTCTTCAAGTATGGGTTTCTTGACTATGTATCTTTCAATTTCCGCGAAACTAACGATGCCAGGCACTCTTGAACGCACATGCTTTATTCCTGCTATGGCTTCTTCGACAAGGTGCGGGCCTTCAGCTTCTATGAACACGTATCCTTTGAGTGTTTCAGGCGCCAGAATTGCCTTTATGGGGATTTTGGTCATCTCGACTTTTGAAGCGATCAATCTGGCGACGTTTCTTTCTTGACCCGTCGTCGTTTTCACGGCGAAAATTTTCGTGGTGTACTCTTCGGGTTTTTCCATCGATACTTTCCTTCTAGCCGATGGAGCCATGGAAAATCAAGGTGAGGACAAAACTTGTCGCTGACGATGTGGCGCTTCCCGGTTGCAGGACGGATGACAGCAGTTTTATCACGAAACCTATTACTCCTATGGCGCTGATGCCCAGCAGGCATATTTTTATCGAGAGCCAAAGCTCGCTTCTTCCAGGCTTGATCGCCAATCTGAGTGTTCTTGCACATTGTGTTAGGAAATCTCTTAAGCCCATGTCTATCGCTTTCTCAATTCATCGGTCAGACATAATTGTTTGCTTGAAAGCCGACAATTATCGTCTCTACCTAGTCGCTACTAGGTTGCTCTTCTAGAAAAACGTAGGGGAGTATTTATGTCTTTTTAAGCCCATTCTTCCATCGGCAGCAAACCTGCCAATGTAAAGGCTGGAGATTCGTTGTAAGGTTTAAGGGGTTGAGTAACGCGAAGGTGCAGAGGGGTGATTTTCGTTCTCAAGACACTTCTGCCGCCTTTTATCCAGAACACTTGACCCAAGGAAGTTAGGCTCTCTCGAATTTCAGGTCTGCCTTGCCCAGAGCCTCGATGAGATCAGGCTTGTCTTCTCCTCTGATTCCCTTCCAATCGAGGATTGCAGTGTCCACTCTTTCCAAGGTTCTTTCTCTACATTGCCTGAGTATTGAGGGATCGATCTTTGACACTGCGTATTTTGGAATGATGTGTCCAAAAGCCAAGTCCCCTTCAAGCGCCATCCGTGTGAACTTGGCGTTGTAATGCGGACCGCCTATACCCATCACTGTTCTGAGTGGGTAATTGCCAAACTGTTTGATGGTTTCGACCGCTGAGTGTGCTACCGCGTCTGCAGCATTCACGTCACTCCATTGGCGTGGGGCGCTTCCCAGTTCAACGAACATTGTGGGCAGATTTAATGAGGGTCCATGATGCGTCCCTTCGTATGAAACCTCGTAGTCCAGATGCATTTCATTTTTCAGCGTGAACAGGGTTCGCAAGGCCGTTCGCATGAGATTTCCTGCGGAAATCGATACCGTCCTCGGAATTCCACCGAGTTCAGCTTCGGCGAGGTTGCCCGGTGTGTGAACGGAGAGAGTTGGGGTTCCGCTCATGCTGCTGTGTCGGGAAATAAAGACGGCGAGTTCCAAGTTTGTAAATGAATCCGCAAGATGTTGTGCGTAGATGGATTCTTCGTTCAACGTTACGAGTTCAACTCTCTTGTCGTTTATGGTTGCTTCATAGGCCGGGTTTGATTCGAACTTGTCAGTTTTTTCCTTGAAGCCATAGTTGCTCAAGACTTGTTTTCGGATGTTTAGGCTTGCAGGGTCTTTGTTTGAAGCGACGATAATGATCATCTGTTTGCATCCAAGTGAAGATAGGAGATCGTGAGAAAAAGGTTTGCATAAAGCTTATAATCGTTGAGGGTTGTTGAACGGTTTGAAGTCAACTCAAGGGTTTGAGTATGCATCTGCTTAATTTCAAAGAACTGAACGGTAAGCAACTCGTCAACATGATCGATACGGGTATCGAGATCAAGCATGATCCCAACAGGTACAGTGAGGCTTTGAAAGGCAAGTCTTGCGCACTGCTTTTCCAGAAAACCAGTACCCGAACCAGGGTCTCTTTTGAAGTGGCTATGACTCAGCTCGGTGGACATGCATTGTTCATGGATTGGAGGTCAACGAATTTTGCTTTGGCGGACGTTGGTGACGAAGTTCAGTATCTCTCTCGAAACGTGGACTGCATCATGGCGAGACTTTTGAAAAACACGGATCTGCAAACCATGGCCAAGAACTCGCGAGTTCCAGTGATCAACGGATGCGACGAGAAGTATCATCCCAGTCAAGCCATTGCCGATTTGATAACCGTCAAAGAGAAGAAGGGTAAGCTTACGGGTGTGAACCTCGTTTACGTGGGAATCCATAACAACGTGTGCAACTCGCTTGTTGAAGGCTGCACGAAAACCGGCGTGCGAATAACCACTGTGACACCAATATTCAACGAGGCCAGTCGCGACGTTGAACTTCTCGAGGCGGCCAAAAAGACGGGATTGTGGGAAACAACTTTGAACTTCAAGCAGGCCGTGAAGGACGCCGATTTTGTTTACACTGACACGTGGGTTGACATGGAGTTTTTCACCGATCCGAGGTTTGCCGCTGAGAAAAAGAGGCGCCTCAAACAGATGATGCCCTATCAAATCAACACTGAACTGATTAAGAACAGTAAGGCCTACATCATGCATGACATGCCGATTCACAGAGGCTATGAAATAACTGGTGACGTGATCGAAAATCCGAAGTCGATCATATACCAGCAGGCGGAAAACCGGCTGTACTCAGCTAAGACAATATTGCTTAAGCTTCTCGAAAAACAGTAGACGCGGAAGCTTTCGAGTTGCGACGTTAGGGCAAATCAGCTACTTGAGGATCATTTGCACAAACTTGTCTGGGTTGAACTGCTCCAGATCATCGTACGCCTGCCCCGTTCCAATGAACAGAATGGGTTTCTGGGTTACGTAGGTGACGCTCAGAGCCGAGCCGCCCTTAACGTCTGCGTCGACTTTGGTCAAGATCGTTGCGTCTATTCCAACGCTCTTGTTGAACTCTTCTGCCTGCATCACCGCGTCGTTTCCGATCAGGGAATCAACCGTCAGTATCGTCAAATCCGGTTTTACGACACGCTTGATCTTCGCCAGTTCGTTCATGAGGTTCTGGTTCGTCTGCATTCTACCCGCCGTGTCGATGAGTACCACGTTGATTCCGTGTGATTTTGCATGAGAGATAGTGTCGTAAGCCACCGCCGCGGGATCTGCCCCGTACACGTGCTTGATCATTTTCGTTCCCAGTCGCTTTGCGTGTTCTTCCAGTTGCTCAATTGAGCCTGCACGATAGGTGTCGCTGCAAGCGATCACGGCCGAGTATCCGTGTTTGCTGAGGAAGCGGCAGACTTTGGCTATGGTCGTGGTCTTGCCGGTTCCGTTGATTCCCACGAACACTATGACGAAGGGTTCTGCCTTCTTGCGTTTTTCCTCCAGAGCCTTCAAAAAGTCAATTTTGTTGTTTGTTTGCATCGTTTCCAGAAGGACGTCGCGGAGCTGTTGTTCGACGATTCTCTTTCGGTCTTCGAGGCGTTTGACTTGCACCTTATTCAACCGTTGTTCCATTTCGGTGCAGATTTTTTCTGCTACTGGAAGCGCCACGTCGTTTTCGACAAGGCTCATTTTGAACTCGGAGAGAATCGGGCGTACGTTTTCGGGTTTGAGCTCTGCTGTAGTTACTTTCGTTACAAGTCCTTTCAGTCCGGACTTGAGTTTCTCAAACATTTTCCTGAGGTTTCCTTTCTTTAGCAGCGGCGATTAATGTTTCTGCTCTCTCTCTGTCAAGATTAATTCTTTCTGCTATCTGTGAATACTGTTGCTGTATTGATTTTCTAGTCTTGTCGATGTCTTCGAGGCGTTTTTTGATGATTTCCTTTGCTTCTTCTCTTGTCTTTTCAACCGAGACGCCTGCGCCCATTCCTACTATGACTTTTTCTGGATTGTCGAGTTTTGCTCTGACGTACGATGTTCCTCCTATGGGCACTAGAACCTCCGATTTGTCGCCTTCTTTTTCCAATCCGTCCAGTGTTGCCTGTGCGTACATGAGGTCGTTTGCAGCAGCGTTCACCATGCCCATTCTGGATTGAAGAGCTTCAGCCGTCTGTTCAAGAAGTCGCATCTCAACGCTGAGTTTTTGAAGCTCCTCTTCGCTCTTGTCTGCCACTTTCCTATTCTCCGGTCACGATTTTTTTCAAAAGCGGGTTCTCAATGTTCTCCGCGGAGACTTCTTCAACGTTAGTTATCTTGATGTGACAACGTTTTACACGGTGTTTGCTGCCCAACTCCGCATAAACTTTTTCTTTGGCTTGCTCAGGCTTTTCGCATAGGATCTCTTTTCTGAATTGCGTTTTCAAGTTGGGCTTGGCTATTTCACCCGTGACTCTGAAGACTTTCAACCCTTTCATCCTCTTTTACAACATCCAAGGCGTTCCCTATTATAAATATCTCGGGTCCAGTAGTCAACAATCCTGCAATGGCTGCGTGACTGTTAGCGATCAAGCCTGTTCCCACGTAGGGTATACCACAGTTGATCGTGCCGACATCAACGGGAACCTTCAGTACGTTCTCGAGGACCTGGCGCTCCGAATCCTTCAGCAAAGGATGAGCCAGGACTCCTTTGTTCGTCGCCACACCTAATGAGCCAACGTAAGGTAGATCGGCGATTTCTCCTCGCACCGCCTCAACACACAGTGTTTCAGAGATTTTCTGAACGTCAGACGTTTTCAAACGCGGATCCACGATTGCTCCTTGATCGTTTGTTAGAACGAGATTTCCGTATGCTGTCTTTCTGGTGTTCATCACGGTTATGTTTCCTTCGAAACATCGATGGATGGCTTCAACTTCTTCGTCCCTGACGAAGCTCGGGAGCAGGATTCCGTTCGAGTTTGCACAGGCGAGTGCGCCGACGAGAACCGATCCGCCGATTGATGTGTGGACGAGTTTGACTTTCAGCCATTCGCTCAGCCTCTCAGCTTTCTTCAGTGGCACCGAGCCTGGAACGATGAAAATTCGGTCTGTGACTAATGAATATACACCTATGCTTGCGCTTCCAACGATGCTCGAAAGGTAAATGGCCAAGGATCAATCTCCTTCGGCCAAGTAAACAGTCACGTTACCTTCCTTGTCTTTTGCTGCGCGAACCCGGATTTTTCTCGGAGGCTTTTCGATGCCTCTTGTCCACATTTTTTCGTTCACCTCATTGCTGATGACGAGTTTGCCAGGTTCTTCTTCCTCTCCGGTTTCTGTTTCTTTTTTCGCCCCGAGCTTCATATGTTTGATTATGAAAGCCTTGAGTATGCGAACCGCCCTTGGCGTTCTTTTGTTGGGCGGCATAATCCAAGCCTTGCCAAGAGGAACAGTGTAAGTTCGCTCTTCAACGATTTCTTCTTCCTCTTCCTTCTCTTTCGGAGGTTTGACTTCTTCTTTTTCCTCGACCGCGGGCAGTTCTTCTTCTTTCTCTTTTTCCTCTGCTTCTTCTGGAGTCTCCTCTAGGACTTCTTCAAGTTCTTCGTCGCTGAGTTCTTCCTTTTCCGTAGCTTCTGCTGGTTTTTCTTCTTTTTCTTCAGTCTTGGTTGTCTGTTCTTTTTCCATCGGCTTCTTCTCCTATGCTTTCAGTTTTCTTGTTCGCCATTGTCTCTGTTTGGGATGTGACCTGAATTTCCCGCTTGATCTGGCTATGACCCACGTGGGAACAGGTTTCTTCCGTTTTCCTGCTCTCGCCAGCCTTCTTTTTTTGGCCGTCGGCTTGTTTCGAGTCATTTTCTATCTCCTCGTTATTTTTGTTTCACGCTTGCGCGATTGGAGCTGGATCAGTATTTTCTTAAGCTGCTCATCACTCATCGGGATTGACACCCGTCCTTGTTGCGCTAACTGAATGAGTTGAAGCTCAAGCTGAGACGTGAATTCTGGCTTGATCATTTTGAGGTTTGCCAGCCTCTGCCTCGCGTCTGGCGAGAGTATGCTTCTGAGCAGCGCCTGCTTTTCCTGTTCCATCTGCTCTTCTGCTTGGACGTCCTTCTGCTCTTCAGAAGCCCGTCTTTGCATGGCTGAAAGTCTTCGTTTCCGAAGTTCTTCCAGCTCCTCGTCAGGCATGCTATTCACCTTTTTGGTACTTCTGTAATTCTGGGCGCTCCTTCACCATTTCCGTTCCGACTTCTCCGGCCACTTCTTTGAGAAGTTTTCTTCCAGCTGGTGTCATTCGTCTCCCGCGGGCCTTGACCGTTTCAACGTAACCGGCGGTTTCCAGTTGCTGTAAGGCTTTTCTTATGACTGAACCGCCTGATTTTGATGCGTGATGGGGCTTCACGCCCGAGCTTTTTCTTCCACCGTAATCCGCCCTCAGTTTCTCCAATCCTATCGGTCCATGGACGTATATTTTGCGCAGAATAGAAGCGCACCTGACGTACCACCAGTTCGGGTTCTGGGGCTGGGATTGAACGTGACTGCCCGTTTTCACGATGCTAGTCCATACGGGCGGTGTGACGGCGTCCACGTTTTCCTTCAAGTACTTCGCTAGCCTATCGATGAACATAGATACTGAGACGTCATTGGGGGTTACCAATATTCATTATCCCTTTGAGTTTTCGTTCAGTAGAATCATGAAGCTGAATATAAAGATTCTTTGGCTGCAAACTTTCACTGCTCGTGAGACCTTCGCGCCCTCTCTCTCTGTCACATTTCGATTTTTGGATGGTCAATGTGGTTGGCAAACGGGTATGACATCGAACGTCGAAGGTCAAGAGAAGGATTGGTTCAGCACGGTCAGGTTGTTGTGAACGGAGTTGTCCTATCAGAAAGCATATTTTGTAATGTCACATATAGATTTCGGGAGACGACAATGAAGAAACGCATACAGCCTCACATAATGTGCGGTGTTGGAGACGTCGCAAAATACGTCTTGATTCCTGGAGATCCGAAGAGAGTTGAAAAGATCGCTGTCTTCTTCGATGAAAGCTCGACAGTCGCAGACAATCGCGAGTTCGTGACGTGCACCGGCAGCGTCGGCGGGATACGCATATCCGCTTGTTCAACCGGAATAGGCTGCCCCTCAGCGGCAATAGCTGTTGAAGAACTTGCAAACATCGGAGCCCAGGTTTTCATCCGAGTCGGCACCGCAGGTGCTCTTCAATCCCGCATTAAGACGGGTGACATCGTGGTCGCGAGCGCGGCGGTGCGGGCAGATGGAACTTCAAGAAACTATGCGCCAGTCGAATATCCTGCCACGGCAGATTTTGACGTCACTGAGGCTTTGCTCCAAGCCGCAAAGAGGTTGAAAAGAAAGGTTCATTTTGGGCCAGTCGTAAGCTCAGATTCTTTTTATGGTGATATTGACAATCTAAGACGCTGGAGCAGCCTGAATGTGCTGGCTGTTGAGATGGAATGCTCTGTCATATTCACTCTTGCGATGATCAGAAGACTGACGGCGGGAGCGATACTGGCGATTGATGGTAACCCTCTTTTGGGAGTGGGAAAAGGGGAATTCGAGCCTGACGAAAGAATCGGAGAGATGGATGATCAGGTTCAAGATGCGATCAAAGCTGAGATACGGATCGCGATTGAAGCAGTCAAGTTGTTAGAGCACAAATCAAAGTAGCACGCTTCAATGCTCCTTTTTATGTGAAAGAAACATCTTGGGTTTGCGCGGTCATTCTTTTTCGTAGGGCTTGTAATCGCTGGGCGCTTTTGCTTTCCGAACAAAGACTGCCAACACCACTACTGTCAAAATGTAAGGAGTCGCCAGGATGAGTTGCGAAGGAAACCACCCCCTTGATTGCAGGCCAATTTGCAACGCATAAAGAATCCCAAACATGAGACTAGCTGCCAATGCGCCGAATGGCTTCCATCTCCCCAAAATCATCGCAGCCAGAGCGATGAACCCTCGCCCTCCCGTCATGCCCAGAACAAAAAGGCTCAATGTACCCAGAGACAAGAATACTCCTCCCAAACCAGCAAGCATTCCACTTGCCAACAGGCACAGATATTTCGTTCTGTATACGTTTATGCCCGCAGTGTCTGCTGCTGCGGGATGTTCACCGACAGCTCTGATCCTCAAACCAAAAGGGGTTTTGAACAGAACGACGTATGAGAGTACAACGACGAAGAACATCATGTAGACAAGAGGACTCTGAGAAAGCAATGTTCCGAGGGCGTCCCCGACCATAGGGACAGCGTCTTTGAGGAATTGAAATGAAACAACGGGTATTCCCGGCACACTTACAGACGCTCCCCTGGAACCCCAGATCGTTTGGGACATGTAGGCCGTGAACCCTAAGGCGAAGAGGTTTATTCCCGTCCCGCTGACTATCTGGTTTCCGGCAAACTTGACCGTTAGGACTCCGTGCAACAGCCCAAACAGGCCGCCTGTGAAAACGGCGGATAGGACACCTAACCAGGCGTTGCCAGTGTAGAAGCTTGTCAGCACTCCTGAAAATGCTCCCATCAACATCATACCTTCCAAACCAACGTTCACGATTCCCGCTCTTTCTGAGAAGACCCCGCCTAAAGAAGCATAAACCAAGGGAGTGGCCATTCTCAAAGCAGCTGCGAATAACCCGATGTTGATTATGTCAAATATGTCCACTATATGCGTCACTTCCCACTTAGCCGATTTCCTGTCTTTTTCAGGATGGACTGGAATTTCGTCAATACATGACCAGCCTTTCGCCAGTTCACCGCACGCCTTCTAGTCAGAAGCTTCATCAACTTGGGAGCCGCCGCAAACAGCACCACCAATGATTGGATGATGTATATTATATCGAGTGGAACGCCAGTAACTCTATTCATCACCATTCCGCCACTCCTAAGAGCTCCGACCAATATTGAGGCCAACACTACGCCGAACGGGTTCAACCCGCCTATCAATGCCACCGCCAACCCATCCCAACCGTACCCAGGAGAAAAGCCGTCGATGAAACGACGTTCAACACCAAGAATCTCCCCTGCCCCCCCGAGTCCCGCGATCAACCCGCTGATGACAAGGGCCAGAATCATTCCTTTCTTTACGTTAATGCCGCCGCTTCTTGCCGCTACGGTATTAAGCCCGACGGCTCTGATCTCGTAGCCCAATGTTGTCCTCTGGAGGACGAAAGCAACGGTCCCAGCCATAACCAACGCGATGATAATCGAACCTGACAGCAATGTGGGCGGCAGAATTCTGGGAAGCTCCGCTGTAGACGCGATCAGTGGCGTCTGCGCCACCCAGCCTGGCGCCTTGAAAGGATAGTTCACCAAGTAGCTGGTCACGTACAACGCCACATAGCTCAACATCATCGTAGTAATCACCTCATGCGCATCCAGCTCTGCTTTCAAGACGGCTGGAATAAAGCCCCATAGCGCTCCACCGCCTGCGCCTGCAAGGAGCGCCAGCGGGAGATGAACGTACATTGGAAGGTTTGTGAAGGAAATTCCGACCAGAGCAGCAGCCATTCCTCCGATCAAGAGTTGACCTTCGGCACCAATGTTGAATAGGCCGCATTTGTAGGCAAAAAGGAATGCGAGAGACGTGAATATGATTGGCGTAGCTTGTGTGAGCGTCTGCCCAAAACCATAGCTGTCACCAAAAGCTCCGGTGAACAGTTTGCTGTAGGCATCGATCGGCGAGTGGCCTGTCGTCCAGAGTACTACTGCTCCGACTAGCAAAGCAATGAGGATGGCAATCGCCGATGGAACGATGTCTCTTAAGAAATTTGCTAGACTGTGAAACAGTTTGTCGAAGAATGAGCTAACAAACGGCTGTAGCCTGAATAGGGTACTGCCTAATCGCTTCCTAACTGTTGCAGGTAGTTTTGACCCTATCTTGTGCAGCAGCATCCTAAAGTTGCTTGTCTTTTTCGCCATTCTGCTCACGTTTTCCGCCGGTCATCATTAGACCTAGTTCAAGTTCGTTCGTTTTGTTTCGGTCTTTCACGGCCACGATTTCTCCTTCGTATACTACTGCAATTCTGTCACTCAGTGCAAACATCTCGTCCAAGTCTGCAGTGATCAGCAAAATAGCACAGCCTTGGTCGCGCATTTC
>Ga0335070_10010651_pt1 | contig 10749 bp, 8 predicted proteins | sample Lox_Sample_13_FD_206722 | JGI IMG/M metagenome (GOLD analysis project Ga0335070, IMG submission 206722) | Soil microbial communities from Loxahatchee National Wildlife Refuge, Florida, United States - Lox_Sample_1.3 | ecosystem: Environmental > Terrestrial > Soil > Wetlands | place: USA: Florida...
CTGTCCGGACGGGTAGGGAACGAGGAGGTCATTGATGATACCGGTTATATCATCCCTTCTGCCGGCCCAGTTCTCCTCTCCTTCGGAAGATAATATCGCCGGCATCCGGTCGTGCAGCGGGGCTACAAGTTCGTTCGGGATTGTCGTGACAACAGTAAAGGAACGGACTTCATAACCATCCGGGTTTTTCCAGGTATCGTAAAGGCCGGCCATCGTGAAAAGCGATTTGTCCTTTTTCGAGATGTAAAACGGTGTCTTTTTCGCACCTTCGGTCCGCCATTCATAAAACCCCGTGGCCGGGACGAGACAGCGTCCCCGGGCGATGAGGTCACGGTACAGGTTATTATCAGAGAGCCCCTCAGCCCGGGCATTGATGGGGGTCGGTCCCTGCCCGGGCCGCTTCGTCCATGACGGGATGAGTCCCCATCGCATCATCAGGACCTTCCTGTTCGCTCCTTCGTCGAAAACTACAGGGACGTTCTCGGAAGGAGCGATATTGTACCGGGGTAGTGCACAATCGATCGGCTCTTCAATGCCGAACCGCCGGGCAAATATACCAATCCGTACGGCAATGGAAAACCTTCCGCACATCAGGAGAACATGGGTGCCCGGGAGGATAAAAATTTCCGGCAACAGGAGAGAAAATGTCCTGGTCATAAAAAATAGGTCTGAACTCTTTTCTTGACGTCTAAATTCCTCAGGGGTATCTCTTCGCACCCGCTTCATGGCATCCAGGGATTTCGCTAAAGCTGGTGATTTTCATTGCCCGATAGAATTTTTATAATTATAGCCATCCCCGATAATACCTAATCAATAATGTATATATATGTACTAAAGAGATTGCTATTATGCAAACAAAAATCCTCCTCGATGAGGAGCAGATGCCACGGAGATGGTATAATATCCAGGCAGACCTGCCGTCCCCGCTGGATCCGCCGCTCCACCCGGCAACCAAAAAGCCGATCGGACCCGATGACCTCTCTGCGATTTTTCCCATGGAACTGATCAGGCAGGAAGTAACCACCGACAAATTCATCGACATTCCACCGGAAGTCCAGGATGTACTGAGGCTCTGGAGGCCGAGCCCACTCTATCGTGCCCACAGGCTTGAAAAGTTCCTGAAAACTCCCGCGAAGATCTACTACAAATGGGAGGGTGTCAGCCCCGCAGGGAGCCATAAACCCAATACATCGGTACCACAGGCCTATTACAATATGAAGCAGGGTGTCGGGAGAATCGCAACCGAGACGGGAGCCGGACAATGGGGTTCCGCTCTCGCCTTTGCAACCATGCTCTACGATCTGGAATGTACCATTTACATGGTCAGGTCGAGCTATACCCAGAAACCGTACCGGAAGTCCATGATGCAGGTCTGGGGAGCAGAATGTATCCCGAGCCCGAGCACGAAGACGAAATCCGGGCGTGCAATGCTCGAGAAAGACCCGGAAACCCCGGGAAGCCTTGGGATTGCCATATCTGAGGCGGTAGAGGATGCGGCAGGTCGCAAGGACACGAATTATGCCCTTGGATCGGTGTTGAATCATGTCTGTCTCCACCAGACCATCATCGGTCAGGAATGCCGGGACCAGCTCGCACTGGTCGACGATTATCCCGATATCGTGATCGGCTGCGTAGGGGGAGGCTCGAACTTTGCCGGTATATCGTTTCCCTTTGCCGGGGACAAGCTGACGGGAAAACATAAAGACGTGGATCTTATCGGTGTTGAACCGGCATCGTGCCCGACCCTGACCAAAGGTCTCTATACCTATGACCTCGCTGACGAGGCAGGGTATACACCGCTCCTGAAAATGTTCACCCTCGGGCATGACTTTGTCCCGCCGTCCATCCATGCCGGGGGTCTCCGGTACCATGGCGATTCCCCGATCGTCTCCCGCCTAGTCCATGACGGCGTAATGCGGGCGGTTGCCTATCACCAGAGTGAAGTATTCGATGCGGCCCAGGTATTCGCCCGCACCGAAGGGATCATCATAGCACCGGAAACATCCCATGCCGTTAAAGGGGTAATAGACGAGGCAATGAAATGCAAAGCAAGCGGCGAGGACAAGACGATCCTGTTCAACTGCTCGGGTCACGGGAATTTCGATATGAGTGCCTATGACGCATTTTACGCCGGGAAACTGGTGGATTACGAATACCCGGACGAACTGATCAAACAGTCTCTCGACCGGATACCAAAGGTGGGGTAACCCCTGCCTGATGAGGACACTCGGCTTTCTCATCAATCCTTTTGCGGGTCTTGGCGGAAGGGTCGGCCTGAAAGGGACCGACGGACTAGCTGAAACTGCGATTGAAAGGGGAGCTGTCCCGGAAGCCCCCGGTAAGGCACGCATCACCTTACGTCTTCTTGAGAATGCGGGAATACGGTTTCTCACCTGCTCCGGGGATATGGGTGAGAACGTGATGATTTCGGCAGGAATTGAATCCTATTCTGTTGTGTACCGTTACGAAGGCACGAGTACGGCATCGGATACGAAAAAGGCATGCAGGGACTTTATTGATGCGGGGGCCGAACTAATTGTTTTTGCAGGTGGCGACGGGACTGCGAGGGATGTTTACGACTCGGTTGGCCAAAAATTCCCAATCCTCGGAATTCCTGCCGGCGTCAAGATGTTTTCCGGTGTTTTTGCCATAACACCGGAAGCTGCCGCACAAATAATCAGGACCGTTCCCATGAAACTCCGTGAAGCTGAAATCGCGGACATCGACGAAGAGGCATACCGGAAAGGAGAATTCCACACCCGGGTATACGGAATCGGAAAGGTTCCCTATGTCCCTGAACTTAACCAGGGGACAAAACAGGTCTTCGAAACCGGCGATGAAGAGCGGGCAAAGGAAGAAATCGCACAATTCCTGGCGGAGGTGATGGCAGACGGTTCGCTGACTGTTCTTGGTCCCGGTACGACGACTGCGGCAATTGCACATCTCCTTGGCATTGAAAAGACGCTCCTCGGTTTTGATGCGATCCAGGATGACAGGCTGACAGGAAAGGACCTCGATGAGACAGGCATCCTCGCATTGCTTGAAAAGGCCGGTCCTGCACGGATCATCGTCAGCCCGATCGGAGCGCAGGGGTTTATTATCGGGCGCGGGACCCAGGTAATCAGTCCGGAGGTCATCCGCAGGGTCGGGATAAAAAATCTCATCGTCGCTGCCACCCCGGGAAAACTTGCCAACACGCCCGTCCTCTATATCGATACCGGTGACCCGGCCCTGGATGCGCAGTTTGGCGATAGTATTGCAGTCATTTCGGGATACAGGATGGCCCAGAGGAAAAAAGTTTACCACCTGGTTCGCGAATAACCAGAAAAAGCAGAACCCTTTCCGGTTCAATAACCCCTGGTTCAGAAACATTTCGATCGGATAAGGTTAGGAAAATGGCTCTTTTGAATTCCTCACTGTCTTTATGCATCACCTCGACAGGAGGGGGTTTTACCCCCTCCCTGCCCCTCCCCCAGCAGGATAACCAATGGAAAACGTTACCAGGGGCAAAAAAGCAGGAAGATAATTTTTCAGATCGCTCATATCCTGACCAGGGACGCCTCAGCGGCGGGGCGGAGCCCCTGGAGCGTCTGAATACAAACATGTTGTGGATGAATTGAGAAGGGACTGGAATTTATCAATTTCAGGATGTCACAGAGCCTATGAATCCTTTTGCTCATAGATAAGCATGAAAAAGGAGGGGTTATTGACTTCAGGTCTGACTTTTTCATACCAGCCTAAACAGGGTAAATAAAACGGGAAATCGACAGAACAACACGTGTTTCTGATATCATTGCCTCGGATATCAAGATAGCCCTGACAGGGGACTATTACTGCAGGTCATGCCGGGTAGGATTAAAAAAGAAAAATGAAAATTTCCGCGATTATTTGACCGGCCACAGGGGAATGATCATCGAACCTTTCCCGTACGTCTCATTAACGACCTGGGCAAGGGCCGTATAGATCGCAGAGAAACCACACAGGATTCCTTCCCACCCTGCAATCTGGGTGATTGTCGCACTCCCCGTCACTTCCCCGATGGCAAGGAGGAAGAAGAGGATCGCGAGCGTCGCAAAAACAACCTGCATCGCGCGGTTGAACCGGAGGGTACCAATGAACATCACCGCGGTGAAGATTCCCCACATTGCAAGGTATGCTGCCATGGCCACCGGTGAAGTCTTCTCTCCGAGCCCCATCGAGGGGATCATGATGAGTGCCACAAGGGAAAGCCAGAACAGGCCAAAGGAACAGAATGCAGTCGTTGCGAAAGTGTTCCCCTTCTTCCATTCCATCGACCCTGCAATGAGCTGTGCAATTCCTCCATAGAAAATACCCATCGCAAGGATCATGCTCCCGAGTGTAAATAATCCTGCATTATGGAGGTTCAGCAGGACGGTTGTCATTCCGAAACCCATCAGGCCCAGAGGGGCCGGATTTCCCGTCAAATCGCGCTGCGTGACATTAACTTCTGTTTTTTCAGGACTCATAATTTCATAACCTGTTTAATTCATGTGCATTCTCACAATCTCATCGTGGCGGTGAAAATTCATTTTTCATCGCGATCTATCTTGTTTTAGTCTTCCAGTGTCGAAATATCGCCTGGATCTACTCCCATCTCTTTTGCTTTCAGGACTCTCCTCATGATCTTGCCGCTCCTCGTCTTCGGCAGTTTCTCCACGAATTCGATCTCATGGGGGACTGCAATCGGGCCGAGGGTCATCCGTACATGGTACATCAGGTCCTGCATCAGTTTCTCACCCGGCTGGTGGCCGACCCTGAGTATGACGAATGCCTTGATCGAATTCCCTTTCACGGTATCGGGCTTGCCAATGACTGCGGCTTCCGCAACGGCGTGGTGGGAGACCAGGGCGCTCTCGACCTCGGCCGTCCCGATATTATGGCCGGCGACGATGATGATGTCGTCCGCCCTGCCGAGGATCATGATATTGTTGTCCTTTCCTTTTACCGCAAGATCTCCTACCGTATACACTCCCTTGATAGTCTCCCAGTATTTTCGGTAGCGTTCATCCTCCCGGTACACGGTGCGGAGCATGGCAGGCCATGGAGATTTGATAACAAGGAGTCCCCCGGTCCCGGGTTTGACCGGAACCCCCTTCTTGTCAACGACATCCGCTTCGACACCGGGAATTGCCTTTCCGGCAAATCCGGGGCGCATTGGTTCGCCGAGGATGGTGGTTATCATGGTCATCCCGGTCTCTGTCTGCCACCAGGTATCAATTATAGGGATTTTATCCTTCCCGATCACGTGATAATACCATTCGAAGGCCTCAGGGTTCAATGGCTCCCCGACCGACCCGAGGATCCGAAGCGAACTCAGGTCGTATTTGTCCGGCCATGACGCCCCCATTTTCATGAACATGCGGATTGCCGTAGGCGCGGTGTAGAAGATCGTGACCTTCTGTTCCTCGACGAGGTGCCAGTAGCTGCCGGCATCCGGGTAATCCGGGGTGAGTTCCGTGATGAAGACCGTTGCCCCGGTGGCCAGTGGACCGTATACGATATAGCTGTGACCCGTAATCCATCCGGGATCAGCGGTACACCAATAGGTATCATTGTCCTTGATGTCGAATACATATTTGCTCGTGTAATACGTCCCGACCATGTATCCTCCGCAGGTATGGACAATTCCCTTCGGTTTACCGGTTGAACCGCTCGTATAAAGGATAAAAAGCGGGTCTTCGGCATCCATAGCCTCCGGTGGGCAGTTCTCCGGCGAGCTGTTCATCAGGTCGATAAAGTCGAGCTCGAGATTGCTTCTCAATTCGACCTGTGGAGACTGCCTCCTGAAAACGATGACATGATCGACACTCGATGAATTGATGATCGCCTCCTCTACAATCGATTTCAGCTGGATGGTCTTCCCCCGCCTGATGCTGACATCTGCGGTGATCACGACTTTTGCATCGGCATCCTGGATTCGCATGGCGAGGGCAGCTGCACCGAAACCACCGAATACAACGGAATGTACGGCACCAATTCGTGCACAGGCGAGCATGGCGATAACCTGCTCAGGTACGAGAGGCATGTAGATGCAGACACGGTCTCCCTTCTTCACACCGATTTTTTTAAGGCCGTTTGCAAAGCGGCAGACCTTGGAGAGGAGCTGCTGGTAGGTATAGATACGCTCTTCATCCCCCTCCCCCCGCCAGATTATGGCAACCTTGTTCCGGCGGTGGTCCATTACCTGGCGGTCGAGGCAGTTCGCCGTGATGTTAAGTTTTGCATTGGTAAACCACTTCGCGTACGGGTAGTTCCATTCCCTGACCTTATCCCAGGGACGGACCCAGTCGAGTTCGCGGGCCATGCCGTCCCAGAATGCATCAGGGTCCCTTAAAAACCTGTCATAGGCCGCCTGATAGTCGCCCAGCCACGAATTCTCTTTGTATCGAGGGTCAGGCTTGTAATACTTGACATCCTCGACGAGTTTGACATCGAAGTCCTCGGTCATTCAGTCACCGATTTTACATTATTAATCGTGATAAAAATGTATATAAATTTTTTCAATTCAGGTCATACGGATGGAGTAACCCGTAGCTGATTCATCCATGCGGGAGCGATATCCGAATGGTTCATAATAATGAATATTTTGGGGACTTAATCGCTTTGGTCGGAGCGTCCGGTGCGACCCCGGAAGGCACGCCTCTTCCCTGGCATTGATTGAAGTTATCCGGCAAAAATAACAGGCCGGTTTTCGCCTGCCTGACAATTATTAAATTTTTGCACGAGGATACTCCTTATGCATGTCGCGATAATCGGTGCGTCGGGATATACCGGCGGAGAGCTGATGAGGCTTCTCCTGACGCACTCGTCTGCAGAAGTTACCTGTGCCACGTCAAGGAAACTGGCTGGGACGCCAGTGGTCAGGGAACACCCGCACCTGAAGGGACTCACAGGGATAGACTTCTCCAACCCCGCAACAGGTGAAATCGAGGCCGATTTTGCATTTCTCGCTGTCCCGCATACTGCCGCGATGGAATACGCAGGGCCGCTCCTGGACCGGGGGATAAAAGTTGTGGACCTGAGTGCGGATTATCGACTGCCCAGGGAAATCTACGAACAGGTCTACGAAGTGAAACATACCGCCTGGTTTGAATGCCCCTATGGAATCCCGGAACTGCACCGTTCGTGTAGTGTTGACGCTGATTTTATTGCCAATCCCGGTTGTTTCCCGACGGGGGCAACCCTTGCAGCAGCGCCTCTCGCGACACGTGCCAGGACGATTGTCTTCGACTCGAAGACCGGGGTCAGTGGTGCAGGGGATAACCCTTCCGCAACAACCCATTACCCGAACGTCGCAGACAATATCAACCCGTACAAGTGGACCTCACACCGTCACCTGGCCGAGATGAAGATGGAGATTTCCCGCCTCGGATCGTATGCAGACGTATATTTCACACCACACCTGGTTCCGGTTTCCCGCGGGATCCTCACGACCGCCCACATACTGCTGGATAAACCGGTGGGACAGGAAGAGGTGGAACACCTCTACAGGGAGTATTACCGGGATGAATTCTTTATCAGGTACCAGAAACCGATGCTGTCGGCCGTCCGGGGATCAAATTTCTGCGACATCATGGTGGAAAGCGAAGGTCGCCGGGTAGTGGCGGTCTCGGCGATCGATAACCTTGTGAAGGGTGCAAGCGGCCAGGCAATCCAGAATATGAATATCATGTGCGGGTTTAAGGAACAGGACGGACTCCTTGGCGGTGGAGTCCTGCCGTGAGGTGATGGTATGAAAGTATCGGATATCATGTCAACAAAACCGGTTGTTGTCTCCGCGAAAGACCCGGTCCGGAAGGCAGCAGCCCTGATGAGAGAGAATAACATCGGCGGCCTGCCGGTCATGGACGGTGATGAGCTTGTCGGCATCATCACTGATTCGGACATCATGAAACTCCTGGAAACGGGGCAGATTTCGGATGATCTCTGGCTTCCGTCGCCTCTCGAGATCATCGAAGTGCCGGTCCGCGAGATGATTAACTGGGAAAAAACGAAACATGCCCTGACCCATATCGGGGACGAGCGCGTTGAAAATGTTATGAGCAGCCCCCCGATCTCCATCGGCCCCGGCGCCGACATCGAGGAGGCGGCCTCGGTCATGCTCCGCGAGAAGATAGCCCGTCTGCCGGTCGTAGAGGACGGGATTCTGATAGGCATCGTGGCTCGTTCAGATATTGTCCACGGAATCGGCAGCAGTTATCCGGGATCCGGAGGACCGCAGTAATGAAGAGCATCTGCGGAGTCGAGGGCGTTCTTGCAGCAGGGATAAAAGAAGGAAAAAATGGTCTGACGCTGATAACGGCCGCGGGAACAGCTGCCGGGGTGTTCACTTCGAACCTGGCGAGGGCCCCTCCGATCCTCCTGATGCAGGAGCAGATCACCAGGGGGAGGCTTGAAGCGGTAATAGCCAACAGCGGTTGCGCAAATGCCTATACCGGAAAACGTGGCTACGAAGATGCCCGGCAGATGACCAACATCGCGGCCGCGGAAATGAAGATCGATCCTGAATCAGTAGGCGTCGCCAGCACCGGGGTAATCGGGAGGTACCTCGATCTCCCCCTCATCACCCGCCAGGCAAAGAAGATCGTCCCACTGTTGTCCCACAGCCCGTCTGCGGAAGATGATGCCGCCAGGGGTATTATGACCACAGACCTGTTCGAGAAGCACGCTCTCGTGAGGAAGGAGACGTTTTCTGTCGGAGGAATTACGAAAGGAAGCGGGATGATCGCCCCTAATATGGGGACGATGCTTGCCTTTATTTACACCGACGCGGAAGTCGGTGCCCCCGAACTCCGTGATGCCCTGAAGCAGGCCGTGAAGAGGACGTTCAACCGGGTTGTCGTCGATGGTGATGAAAGTACCAACGATATTGCCCTCTGTACGGCAACAGGGCTCCGTGGACCGGTAAAGAAAGGGGAATTCCGGGAAGCACTCGAGGAATGCTGCCGTAACCTCGCGGTACAGATCGCAACCGACGGGGAAGGAGCGACGAAACTTATTGAAATCAGGGTTACCGGGGCTCCCGCTGAAGACGATGCTGCGCAGGTAGCCCGTACAGTGGCAGGTTCTCCTCTCGTTAAAACTGCCGTCTACGGTGAAGACCCGAACTGGGGCCGGGTTATCGCCGCTGCCGGAAGGGCAGGAGTGGAATTCGATCCCGGTTCCGTATCCCTATGGATTTCGGATGGTGTCTCTCGTACTGAACTGGTCAGGACGGGCGAGATTGTCGTCGACCTTGCCCATGCTAAAGCTCTTATGGCGGGCAAGAAAGTGGTATTCGAACTCGATCTTCATGCCGGCCGGGAACATGCGACGGTATGGGGTTGTGACCTGACCGAACGGTATGTCGAGATAAACGGGAGGTACACGACATGAAACGGGAGGAGGTTCTGACAGAAGCCCTGCCCTATATCCAGCAGTTCCATGGAAAGTCGATGGTGATCAAGCTCGGCGGTCATGCCATGGTCGACCCCGATGTCCTTGAAGACGCGATTAAGGATGCGGTTCTCCTCCAGTTCGTCGGGATCCGGGTTGTCCTCGTGCATGGTGGCGGGCCGGAAATTACCGATAAAATGAAGGCCCTCGGGAAAGAGCCGAAATTCGTGAGCGGTCTCCGGATAACCGATCAGGAAACGCTTGAAATCGCCCAGATGGTCCTCGTCGGGAAGATCAACACGAACATCGTATCCATGATAGCAAAATCAGGGGCCCGCGGGATCGGGATTTCAGGAAATGACGGTAATCTTATCATCGGACGCAAGATGGACCTCCAGAAGGTAACCGTCGGGGGAAAAGAGCAGAAGGTCGACCTCGGGCATGTCGGCGAGATTGAGGAGATAGACCCGTCCCTGCTCAATACCCTCCTCGATAACCGGTACATCCCGGTCATCGCACCCATCGCAATCGACAGGAACGGCCAGAACCTTAATGTCAATGCCGATACCGCGGCAGGAGATATCGCCGTCGCAATTCATGCTCATAAGCTGATCAATATGACAGATGTCGATGGCGTCATGAACCGGGAAAGGACGCATGTCTACCGCAGACTGTCGCTCCATGAAGCACAGACGATGATGAAAGAAGGTGTCATCAGCGAAGGGATGATCCCGAAGGTCACCTCGCTGATCGACGCAGTGTCGAAGGGAGTCGGTTCGGCCCACATTGTAAATGGTAATATAAGGCATAATCTGCTGCTTGAACTCTTTACGAACGAAGGAGTCGGTACCATGGTTACCGGCAAAACAACGTCATCTTCATAACTGTCATAAGGACGGGAAGAGAGACCCTATATTCACAATCAAGATTGGTGCTGCATGAGAATATCCATCCCTTCCGTTTTACTCATCCTTATCTGCATAGCAATTCTGGCAGGACCCGTGTTCGGCGAATCCCCGGCTCCGCAAGCTTCTGGCCCCTCAGGTAACGTAACCTCTATTTCCGACCTGATTGCATCCGAACCGCCGGGACACGTGATCGTTTATTTCTTCTATAACGAGTACTGCGGGGAGTGCCAGAAATCGCTCACCTTCATGGAGGGGTTCAGGCAACGGCACCCCAATGTTGTCATCCGTTCCTTCGATATCGCGAACAACCCCGATAACCAGCAGTTGTTCCAGCAGTTCAACGACCGGTATGGCGTCCCGTTATCTCCGGTGCCCGCGGCTTTTACGGGCGAATGGGAGATTATGGGGAATGAAAATATCCAGGGGCACCTTGATGAGATAGTTA
>Ga0335070_10010652_pt1 | contig 10749 bp, 8 predicted proteins | sample Lox_Sample_13_FD_206722 | JGI IMG/M metagenome (GOLD analysis project Ga0335070, IMG submission 206722) | Soil microbial communities from Loxahatchee National Wildlife Refuge, Florida, United States - Lox_Sample_1.3 | ecosystem: Environmental > Terrestrial > Soil > Wetlands | place: USA: Florida...
CTCGAGGACCCGTCGTCGTGGGACGACCGCGGCCTCGACCGGCACCTCTGAGCATCAGCGCGTCGCGAGAGGCGCGCCGGGTGCCGTCAGGAACGCGACGAGCGCCCTCGCGAAGCGATCCGATCCTTCCGGCGAGAAGTGAACGGGATCCAGGAACATGGCGTCCGGGAACGACCCGTTCGCGAACGGGTCGAAGAACAGCGCGTTCCCTTCTTCCCCGAGACGGCGCGCAACCTCGTTGTAACGCGAGAGGCCGGCGAGGTAGCCGGTCGAGGTGAGGCCAGGCGTCCAGCCCTCGAGCCAGGCCCGATCCTCGGCCTCGTGGGCCGGCCTGACGCGCGCCGTCTGCGCGACGAGGAGAGTGCGCGCGCCCTGCGCCCGCGCCACGGCGATCGTCGAGCGCAGGTTGCGCTCGTAGACCGCGACCGCCGCCGCCGGGATGTCGTCCCGTTTCGGGCCGCCCGCCCATGCGTAGGAGGGCGCGAAGCCCTCCGCGGCCGACGGTCCTCCGCCCGGCCGCAGCCGGCCGAGGAGCCACTCGAGGAGGACCGACCGCGAAACGACGCGGACCGGCGCGGGAGCGACGCCCGTGACACGCGGGAGGATGTCCGCGTGCCCGACGCTGTAATCGGGATAGAACGGGACGTGCCCGGCGGGCTGGAGGTCGTTCACCCCGGAGAAGACGACGACGAGGTCGGGCGCGAGGTCGACGTCGCGGATCTCGAGGGAGACGAGGCTCTCGAGGCTCGTCCAGCCCGGAAATCCCGCGTTCGCGACGTCGGCGCGGGGCGCGAGGAGCGTCCCGAGACGCGCCGGCCACGTCGAGGCGTCGTCCGGCGCGAGAAGGTCGAACGTCGTCGAGCCGCCCTCGCACACGATTCGAAAGACGCCGGGCGGCTTCGGGAGCGGCAGGTCGCGGACGTTGGTCGCGCGCTGGCCACGCGCGTTGAAGTGGACGACCTTGCCGGCCGCCTCGAGCGTCGCATCCGGCCGTCCCGCGACGATCAGAAGCGGGTGCGGGCGGTACGCGCGCCCGATCTTCCGGACGAACTTCGTGTACGCCTCGACGCGCGTCTCGGGCCATGCACCGGTCTTCGCGCGCAGCGCGACGCGGCAGCCGCCCTCGAGCGCGAGAAAGAGCAGCACGGCGATCCCCAGGGGCACGAAGACGTTCGTGGCGAGCGCGCGAAGGGATTTCACGGGGCCCCGATTATGGAGCGCTCAGCCGCCGCGCCGCGTACACAGCCGCGATCGGGACGAGCGGGAGCCGGTATCGGTCGTCGCCGGACTCGGCGCCCGAGCTCACGGCGACGACGTAGAGGAACGTCCCGAGAAGGGCCGCGTGAACCGGAGCCGGGATCTGGCGCCACGAGGCCCGAACGCCTCCCGCGGCCGCGACCCAGAGGCCCGCGAGGAGAAGCGTCAGGACGGCCGAGACTGCGAAGAAGGCCGGCGCCTCTGCCCGGAGGAGCGTCAGGACGCGGGTCACCTCGACGTTCTCGTAGGCCTCGAGGAGCTCGGGGCCCGGCACCACGAACCCGAAGCGGACTCCGAAGATGAAGGACGGCGGCGTCAGGAGAAGGAGGGCGGCCCCCCGGGCCGCCGCGGCGGCGGCGAAGACGGGGTGCTCCGCGAGGATCCGGACCGCCTGACGCCTCCAGCGCGCATCGAGATCGGACAGGCTCAGCCGCGACGTCTCGGGAAACAGGTCCGCGTACCGCCGGTCGCCGAAGATCTCCCGCTCGGTGCCGCCCCCCGACCGGAACCAGCGCTCGCGGTTGCCGAGCCTCTCCTGCATCTCGGAGAGCGGCACGCCCTCGGCCCACGCGGCCGCGGGCGCCGCACGGTAGAAGAGCAGCTCGCTCGACGCGATCGGCGAGAGCGCGAAGGTGCCCGCGCGAAAGAGGTTCCGCACCTTCCAGCCTCCGACGAGGAGCACCGGCGCGACAAGAAACGCCGCGACGGCGCGGACGGGGCGCGCCCGCCGCGCGACGAACCAGACGAGGACGGCCGCCGGGACGAGCAGGTAGTACGAGAGCGGCCGCACGAGCGTCGCGACGGCGAGCCAGAGCCCGGCGGCGCCCGCGGCGCGGCGCTCGCCGGCGGCGAACCCCGCGAGGGCCGAGACCCCGAGCATCAGGAAGAACGTGAACGGCGTGTCCGAGAGGATCGAGAGGGAGTAAAGGAACGACCCGGGCTCGAGGGAGACGATCGCCGCGGCAACGGCGCCGGCCCGCGGCCCGAAGAGGCGAGCCGCGAGCGCCGCCGTGACGAGCGCGGTGCCGAACGCGAAGAGAGCGCCGGCGAGAGACGGAGCCCAGGGCGCGGCCGAGACGGCGCGCACGGCGGCGAGGACCAACGGATACCCGGGGGTCCGGTTGATCTCGGGCGCGGGCGCGGCCTCCGGCGACGGCGAGAAGGTCCCCTTTTCGAGAAGAGCGCGGGCCGGCCTGAGGTACGTCCCCGTGTCGATGAACACGAAGGCATTCGGGTGCGCGTCGAGGACGAACGCGAGCACGGCCAGCTTCGCCGCGAGCGCCGCCGCCGCGAAGAGGACGGCTGCCCGGGGCGGGCCCGCTCCCGCGCTCACGCCTTCGCCGCGAGGTGCCGCGAGCCCGGCGCCACGACGGGCTCGCCGCGCGCGCACAGAGGACACGCGGAGGCCTCCCACGCGGGGACCTCGAGCGCGAGGAGCGCGCGGTACGGCACACCGTCGACGGCGGGCGTCTTGTCGGCGGCCACGCGGCGGTCCACGATCGACCCGCAGACGACGGGCACCGCGCCCGCCTTCCGGAGGACGTCGAGGACCTCCTTCGTCGACTTCCCCGTCGTCACGACGTCCTCGACCACCGCGACGCGCTCGCCGTCCTCCAGCGCGAAACCGCGCCGGAGTGCGAAGACGCCGTCCACGCGCTCCGTGAAGATCGCGCGCATCCCCAGACCCCGGCCGACCTCGTGGCCGATGATGACGCCGCCCATCGCGGGCGACACGACGACGCCGGGCCGCTCCGGTGAGAGAAGGGCCGCGAGCGCGGCTCCGAGGACGCCCGCGCGATCCGGGTGCTGGAGGACCTTTGCGCACTGGAGGTACTTGTCCGCGTGGAGGCCCGACGACAGCCTGAAGTGGCCCGAGAGGAGCGCGCCGGTCTCCTCGAAGTGGCGGCGCACGGCCTCGGGCGTCACGGCTCCCCCGCTTCGCGGTCGCGGCGCAGGCCGTACCGGTCGATCTTCTTGTAGAGGTTCGAGCGGGGCGTGTCGACGGACTCCGCGGTTCGCGTCACGTTGCCTCCGTTCTCCGCGAGCTTCGCGATGAGAAAGAGCTTCTCCGTTTCGTCCTGGAACTCCTGGAGCGTCCGGATGGCCGTGAGGCGCTCCCAGATTCCCGCGGACGCCGGGTCCACGACCTTGCCGCCCCGCACCGTGACCGGCCCGGCCTCGGCCGCCGGCGCCGCGGCGCCGCCGTCCACGTCCGCGACGTCGAGGACGTCCGCGTCGGACATGATCATGAGGCGCTCGACGTGGTTCTTGAGCTCGCGGACGTTCCCCGGCCACGGTCGCGCCGCGAGCGCCTCGAGCGCCGCGTCCGTGAAGCGCTTGGGCCGGTAGTTGTTCGTTCGCGCGAACTGCTCGGCGAAGAACGTCACGAGGGCCGGGACGTCCTCGCGCCGCTCGGCGAGCGGCGGCGTCCGGAGCACGAGAACGTTCAGGCGGTAGTAGAGGTCCTCGCGGAACTTCCCCTGCGCGATGAGCGTCGTGAGGTCGCGGTTCGTCGCGGCGATCACGCGAACCTTCACCTTGACGACGCGCGGGCTCCCGACGGGCTCGACCTCGCCCTCCTGCAGGACGCGCAGGACCTTCGCCTGCGCGGGAGCCGACATGTCGCCGACCTCGTCGAGGAAGATCGAGCCTCCGTCCGCCTCGACGAACTTGCCCGTCTGTTTCCGGTCCGCCCCCGTGAACGAGCCGCGCTCGTGCCCGAAGAGCTCGGACTCGATGAGCGTGTCCGGGATCGCGGCGCAGTTGACCTGGACGAACGGCGCCGCGCGGACGAGCGAGGAATCGTGGATCGCGCGCGCGACGAGCTCCTTGCCCGTGCCGCTCGGCCCGACGACGAGGACGGTCGCCGGCGTCGGCGCCGCCTTCGCGATGTCCGCGAGGAGCCTGCGGATCGGCTCGCTTGACCCGACGATCCGCCCGATCCCGAGGCGGGTCTTGAGCTCGAGGTTCTCGCGCGCGAGGCGGCTCGAGTCGAGGACGCGGCGCAGCGCGTTCAGGACGTGCTCGGAGGAGAGCGGCTTCTCGAGGAAGTCGTCGGCCCCGGCGCGCACGGCGTCCATGGCGGTCTTCACGTCGCCGTGACCCGAGATCATGACGACGGGCGTCGAGATCCCGCGCGCGCGGAGCTTCGCGAGCGTGTCGAGGCCGTCCTGCCCCGGCATCTTGATGTCGAGGAGAACCGCGTCGTGGTCCGGCGCCTCGGAAACGGCGCCGACGCCCGACGCGACGGCCGTGACCTCGTAGCCCTCCTCGACGAGGAGCGTGCGGAGGGACTCCCGAATGTCCGCTTCGTCGTCGCAGACGAGGATCCGGCGCGCCATCGGGGCGATCCTAGCAGCCCGAACGCCAGGGATGATTCAGCTGCGCTATGTGGGGAGGCGGCTCCGCGCGCGACACTCCTTACGGGAAACCGACATGAAGAAGACCAGAACCGCCGGGGACATCATGATCCATCCCGTCCTCGCGGTGCGTGAGTCGTGGACCGTCCGCGAGCTCGCCTCGTACTTCGTCGAGAAGTCGATCTCCGGCGCGCCCGTGCTCGACGCCGCCGGACGGCTCACGGGAGTCGTGAGCCTCACGGACATCGTCGACCAGGTCACGCGCGAGCGGGACAGCGCGACGCTCCCGAAACGCGCCTGGTCCGACAAGGTCGCCCCCGAAGACCTCCTCGGCCTCCAGATCGAGGACGGCGACCGCGTCGTCGCCGACATCATGACCCCGACGTTCTTCACGATCCCCGCCGAGACGGCCGTCCCGAAGGTCGCGCGGACGATGGTCGCGGGCCGTATCCACCGCCTTCTCGTCACCCGGAAGGGACGCGTCGTCGGGATCGTGACGACCCTCGACGTCCTCCGCGAGCTCGCCGGGCCGGGCCCGGCTCACCGCGTGCCCCCGCCGCGAACCGCGCGCCGGGCGGCCGCCGCTCCTCCCGCTCGGCGCTCCCGCGCGAAATCCCGCTAGGCCCCTCGGACTTCGAGAACGGCGGCGCCGCGGATCGCGTCCGTCTTCAGCGCGACGAGCGCCTCGTTCGCGCGTTCGAGAGGGAACACTTCGACATGCGTCCGCACCGGGAGGCGCGCCGCCTCCGCGAGGAACTCGCGGCCGTCCTCCCGGGTCGCGTTCGCGACGCTCCGCACGACGCGCTCGTGCCAGAGGAGGTCGTAGGGCAAGGGCGGCGTGTCGCTCATCGAGATCCCGCCGAGGACGAGAACGCCTCCCGCGTCGAGAGCCGCGAGGCCCGGCGCGACGAGCTCGCCTGCCGGCGCGAAGACGATCGCGGCGTCGAGCGGGACGGGCGGCCGGTCGGCGGAGCCGCCGACCCACGTCGCGCCGAGCTCGGCCGCGAGCGCCTGGTGCCGGTCGCGGTCGCGCGTCATCACGTACACCTCGGCGCCGCGGCCGCGCGCGACCTGGATCGCGACGTGGCCCGCCGCCCCGAAGCCGTAGATCCCGAGGCGCGCTCCCGCGAAGCCCCCGCGCCCCTCGAGGCCCGTGAGCCGCAGCGCGCGGAAGCCGATGATCCCCGCGCAGAGGAGCGGCGCGGCTTCCAGATCGCGGAACGCCTCCGGGAGCTCGTAGACGAAATCCGCGCGCGCGAGGAGAACGTCCGCGAAGCCGCCGTCCACGGTCCAGCCCGTGAACTCCGGCGCGAGGCAGAGGTTCTCGCGGCCCGTGCGGCAGAAGCGGCACGACCCGCAGGAGGCGTGGAGCCACGCGACGCCGACGCGTCTGCCGACGAGGGCCTCCGCGCCGTCACCGGCGCGGATCACGGTCCCGACGGCCTGATGGCCGGGGACGACCGGGGATCTCCGCGACGGAAGGTCGCCCTCGACGACGTGCAGGTCGGTCCGGCAGACGCCGCAGCACGAGACACGCAGGAGCACTTCGCCCGGGCCCGGCACGGGGTCGGGCGCCTCCTCGAGGACGAGCGGCCGGGTCGCGGCGGGCGCGGGCCGATGGAGCCTCTGGGCGCGCATGCGGGAACCCTAGCGCCGGTCCCGCCCCCGCGCCAGCGGGGAATGATGCGCTTGCTTCATTGCCCGCGGGCGCGACTCGGTCTCGACTGGAGACGGATCGTAAGATCGCGGACTCACTTCGGGACAAGGAGCGCTCCATGACGGCGGAATCGACACCCGGCCTCGACCTCTCCCATTCGCAGCAGGCGGCCATCGAGAAGCTCGCCCGGGACGAGAACGTCATCCATCCGCCGATCTGGATGGCGCGGGACGCCGCGATCCGCAACGACGTCGTGGAGCGGGAGCACGCCCTCCTTGCCCCGGACGACTTCTGGGCGGAGAAGGCCGCCGGGGTCGAGTGGATGGAGCCCTGGAAGGAAGTTTGCCGCTTCCATCCGCCGAACCACGAGTGGTTCATCGGGGGCAAGCTGAACGCGACCGTCTCGTGCATCGACCGCCACGTGTACGGCGACAAGCGCAACAAGGCCGCGCTCCTGTGGATCGGCGAGGACGGCGAGGAGCACGCCTACACGTACAGCCGCCTCTACCGCGAGGTGAACCGCTTCGCGAACGCGCTCAAGCGCCTCGGCGTCAAGAAAGGCGACCGCGTCATCATCTACATGCCGCTCACGCCGGAGGGCATCGTGTCGATGCTCGCGTGCGCGCGCATCGGCGCGATCCACTCCGTCGTCTTCGCCGGGATGGGAACGCAGGCGCTCAAGTCGCGGATCGAGGACTGCCGCGCGAAGGTCATCGTCTGCTCGGACTTCACGTTCCGGCGCGGCAAGCGGATCGCGCTCAAGCCGACGATCGACGAGGCCGTCCGCGACCTCGTGTTCGTCGAGCACGTGGTCGTGCATCGGCGGGGCTCGCGGCCGGGCGACACCCCCGTCACGTTCGAGAGCGAGCGCGAGAAGGACTTCTACGACATTCAGCACGCCCGCGAGATCCACTGCCCGCCCGAGCCGATGGACGCAGAGGACCCGCTCTTCATCCTCTACACGTCCGGGACGACCGGGACGCCCAAGGGCGTCGTCCACACGGTGGGCGGCTACATGGTGGGCGTCACGTACCTCGCGCGCGCCTTCTACCAGATCGGCGACCGCGACATCTACTGGTCGACGTCCGACATCGGCTGGATCGTCGGCCACTCGTTCATCGTCTACGGCCCGCTCTCCGTCGGCGCGACGATCTTCACGCGCGAGGGCGTGCCGGACTACCCGTCCGCCGACGTCACGTGGGAGCTCTGCGAGCGCGTCGGCGTGAACATCCTGTTCACGGCCCCGACGGCGATGCGCATGTTCATGAGCCACGGGCCGGAGGCGCCCGCGCGCTACGACCTCTCCCGCCTGCGCCTGATCGCGTGCGCGGGCGAGCCCCTCAACCCGGAGGCGCACCTCTGGGCGCAGAAACACCTCGTCGGGCAGTCGGGCGGTATGGTCGTGGACAACTTCTGGCAGACGGAGATCGCGGCGCCGGTCCTCGGGACACTCCCGACGTTCGAGGCGAGGCCCGGCAAGGTCGGCAAGCCCCTGCCCGGCGTCGCGGCCGACATCGTCGACAAGGACGGCAAGTCGCTGCCCGACGGGCACGGCGGCCTTCTCGTCCTCAGGAGGCCCGTGCCGTACATGCTCCGGACCGTCTGGGGCGATCCCGCGCGCTACGAGAAGTACTGGGAGTCGATCCCCGGCTGTTACTCCTGCGGCGACATCGCCGTGCGCGACCACGACGGCTACTTCGCCGTCCTCGGGCGCTCGGACGACGTCATGAACGTCGCGGGACACCGCATCGGCACCGCGGACGTCGAAGGCTCGCTCCTTCGCCACCCGGCCGTCGCCGAGAGCGCGGTCATAGGGCTTCCCGACCCGATCAAGGGCGAGCGCATCAAGGCGTTCGTCGTCCTCAAGGCCAGCGCCCAGACGGGGGCCGGCCTCATCGGGAGCCTCAAGGACCACGTCCGGCAGGACCTGGGCCCCATCGCCGTCCCGCACGACATCGACATCGTGGCCTCGCTCCCGAAGACCCGGTCGGGGAAGATCGTGAGGCGCTACCTCAAGGCGAAGGAGATGGGCGAGGACCCGGGCGACCTCTCGACTCTGGCAGACTGACCCCATGGAGGAGGCCCGGGCACGCGAGCTCGTCGAACGCGCGCCGATCGGAATCTACCGGACGACGCGGGACGGACGGTTTCTTTACGCGAACCCCGCCTACGCGCGGATGCTCGGGTACGAGACCGTCGCGGAAGTCCTCGCGCTCGACGTCGGGCTGATCTACGCCGACTCCGAGGATCGCAACCGTGTCCTCGACGCCTTCCAGCGCCTCGGCGAGCTCCACGACTACGAGGTGCGCCTCCGCCGCAGGGACGGCTCGACCCTGTGGGCGAGCTTCGACATGCGCCCCGCCCCGGGCGACACGCCGGATGCCCCGGCGATGGAAGGGTTCATCCGCGACGTCTCGGAATCCCGGCGCGTGGAAGACGAGCTGCGCAAGCTCTCGCGCGCCGTCGAGTACAGTCCGGCTTCCGTCGTCATCACGGACCTGAAGGGAACGATCGAGTACGTGAACCCCGCCTTCACGCGCATCACGGGCTATTCGCGCGACGAGGCGATCGGAGAGAACCCGCGGATTCTCAAGTCGGGCGAGTCGCCGCCCGAGGCTTATTCCGCCCTGTGGGACGCGATCCTGCACGGCCGCGAGTGGCACGGCGAGTTCCACAACAGGCGCAAGGACGGCTCGCTCTACTGGGAGTTCGCGTCCATCTCGCCCGTCGTGGACGCCGAGGGCCGGACGACCCACTTCATCGCGGTCAAGGAGGACATCACGGCCCGCAAGGAGGCCGAGGGCGCCCTCGCCAAGAGCGAGCTCTACTACCGCTCCCTGATCGAGCACGCGCTCGACCTGACGGCCGTCCTCGCTCCCGACGGCACCCTCCTCTTCGTGAGCCCGTCCGCCGAACGGATGCTGGGAATCCGGCCGGAGGACGCTAAGGGGCGGAGCGCGTTCGAACTCGTTCACCCCGACGACGCGCCGCAGGTCCGGGAGCGCATCGTGGGCGTCCTGACGCGCGGCGCGCGCTTCGAGCAGGTCGAGTTCCGCGCGCGCCATTCGGACGGGACCTGGCGGACCCTCTCGGCCATCGGCAAGCCCCTGCCTCCCGAGGCCGGGATCCAGGGCCTCATCGTCAACGCGCGCGACCTCTCCGAGCGGCACGAGCTCGAGGCGCAGCTCCGGCAGTCGCAGAAAATGGAGGCCGTCGGCCGGCTCGCGGGAGGCGTGGCCCACGACTTCAACAACCTCCTGACGGCGATCCTCGGCTACACGGAGCTGCTTCTCTCGGACATTCCGCCCGAGGATCCGAAGACCGCCGAGTTGAACGAGATCCTCACGGCGGCGCAGCGCGCCGCCGCGCTCACGCGCCAGCTCCTCACGTTCAGCAGCAAGCAGATCGTGCAGGTCGAGATCCTCGACGTCGCGGACACGATTCACGGAATGGAAGTCATGCTGCGCCGGGTCATCGGAGAGGACATCGCGCTCACCGCCCGCGTGCCGGCGGACCTCGGGCGGATCCGCGCGGACCGCTCCCAGCTCGAGCAGGTCCTCATGAACCTCGTCGTGAACGCCCGCGACGCGATGCCGAAGGGGGGGACGCTCCGGATCGAGGCTTCGAACGTGACCCGCGCAGGTCCGAACATCGACGACGACGCGGGCGGAGACTCCTGGGTCGTCCTCGCGGTGACGGACGACGGGGTCGGGATGGACGAGAAAACGCTCCGGCACATGTTCGAGCCGTTCTTCACCACGAAGGCGAAGGGCAAAGGGACAGGGCTCGGCCTCGCGACGACGTACGCAATCGTCCGTCAGTCCGGCGGCTTCACGGAGGTCGAGAGCTCGCCGGGGTCGGGCACCACGTTCCGCGTCTTCCTCCCCCGCGCGAAGGAGACCTCGCCGCCCCCGCGGGAGAGATCCGGCGTCCGCCGGATTCCCGCCGCACGCGGGTCCGAGACGATCCTTCTCGTCGAGGACGAAGCCCTCGTCCGAAAACTCGCGTCCGACGTCCTGACCGGCCGCGGGTACACCGTCCTCGCCGCGGCGTCCGGCGCCGAGGCACTCGCGGTCGTCGAGACGAAGGCCGACGTGATCGACCTCGTCGTCACGGACGTCGTGATGCCCGGGATGAGCGGGCCCGACCTCGCGGCGCGCCTCTCGGCGATCGGCCTCGACACCCCGGTCCTCTACATGTCGGGCTACGCCGAGTCCGACTCGGGGGGCCTGCTCCCGGCGGGAGCCCCTCTCCTTCAGAAGCCTTTCTCTCCGGACGCCCTCGCTCGGCGCGTGCGCGCGGCGCTCGACGAAGCAGCGGGCAGCTGAAGCGGGCGCCAAAACGAAACGCCCCCGGGGCCGAAGCCGCCGGGGGCGAATCGAGACGAACGAAAGGGGCCGTTACTTCTTTTCGACGGCGATCTGGAGCGAGCCGGTGTACGTGAGGGCGACCTTGTCGCCGACCTTGTAGCCTTCG
>Ga0335070_10010653_pt1 | contig 10748 bp, 6 predicted proteins | sample Lox_Sample_13_FD_206722 | JGI IMG/M metagenome (GOLD analysis project Ga0335070, IMG submission 206722) | Soil microbial communities from Loxahatchee National Wildlife Refuge, Florida, United States - Lox_Sample_1.3 | ecosystem: Environmental > Terrestrial > Soil > Wetlands | place: USA: Florida...
TTACTCCCCCTACACCGATTTCACGCTGGCCGCACTGGCTATGAACTGGCGGCCGCCGACTATCTATCATTACAGTCTTGGTGTTCAGACCAGACTCCCGGGCGGCGCCATCTTAGACATTGGTTACTCTGGAGCCCGCGACCTGCACACGATTCTGGGGCGGACGATCAACCAAGCGGCGTTAGCGTCTCCTCAAAGTCCGATTCGGGGCGAGACCACAAATACAGTGGCAAACATCCCGCTCCGCGCGCCATATCTCGGGTGGACGGCGAACACGATGTATTACTTCGGGACAGATGGCCAAGCCTGGTACAACTCTTTGCAAGCATCGGTAACGCAGAAATTCAGACACGGGTTTCAGTACCAAGCGGCCTACACCTGGCAGCGGTTACTAAGCCCGGTGCCGGGCTTCACGACCGGGTCGAACGAATTCGGACCGACCGGCGATCAGACGCAGTTACGGACTCACCAGTCAGGTTATGGACCGGACTACAATATTCGGCCGCAGCGGTTTGTCTTGTCGGCGTATTACGCCATCCCGACTCCGTGGAAATCGAATTCTTTCCTGAGAAGCGCACTCGGCGGTTGGAGTCTTGCGACCGCGACTGTGGTTCAGGACGGCCAGCAGAGCAGCATTCTCTACAACAACATCTATAACGCCTACGGCATTTCGTCCGACCGGGCCAGTTATGCGCCTGGTTGCAACGCGAGCAATGTTTCGACCAAGGGGTCGGTCAGTCAAAGAGTGAATAACTACATCAACGCTGCTTGCTTCACGGCTCCGCCCGTGATCGGTGACGACGGTGTCGCCACCGGTTTTGGCGATACGCCCAATGGCATCTTGCGGGAACCGTACCAGGCCGTGGTCGATCTCTCGCTTGCCAAGAGCCAGAAGGTGCCGTGGCCGAGGGAAGGCGCCAGCTTTCAGTTCCGGGCTGATTTCTTCAATGCTCTCAACCATCCGAATTTTGCCGGGCCTGACAACACCTACAGTTGCTCGGCTTACGATCCTTCGGGGAACTGCACCAACACGGGTGCTTTTGGGACGATCAGTTCGATGAGCACCAATCCCCGAGTGATTCAACTCGCGTTGAGGTTTTCGTTCTGAGGTTTGGCGCCTGGGTTCCATTGCGATGATCAACTGTGTGCGGATGCGGAGCGGCACGCTTGCTGCCGTGATGTTTGGGGCGGTGGGTGCAATGGCAGCAGCCGGTTTCGCCGCGGCCCAAACCGGACACAATGACGAATTCGTTCAGCGCAATGGAACAAGGCTGACGCTGGCTGGCGCTGACTTTCGTTATAGCGGTCCGAACATCGAATGGCTTGGAATTGAAGCCTATGGTCCCGACGATGCTCTGGGGCCGCGATATCCTTCATACCTTGAGATCGACGACGCTCTCGACACTGCCAAAATGATGGGAGCGCGCGTCGTGCGTTCGCAAACCATGGGAGATACCGTTGGGTGCGATCTTTGTCTCGAGCCCAAAGCTGGAGTCTTCAACCCCGACGCGTTTAAGGTCGTCGACTACTCCATCAAAGCAGCGCACGAGCGCGGGCTTCGTCTCATCATCACTCTGGTGGGAGACTGTTCGAATTGCGAAATGGCGGGCGAAGGCGAGTATCTGCGTTGGAAGGGCGAGCGAGACTTCAAGCAGTTCTTCACCGACCCGGCAGTGATTGCTGAATTTGAAGAGCACATCCGCGCCGTTCTCACCCACAAAAACGTACTTACTGGCATCGCGTACAAAGACGATCCCACCATATTGGCTTGGGAAAATTGCAATGTGTGCGGCATCTTTGTGGCATCCTCCGGCAGTATGGAGCCCTTTCTTCCATGGACCGACACGATCGGGAGCTTTATCAAATCGATTGACAAGCGCCATTTATACGAGGACAACAGCGGCTTCTTCTTTTTCGATTCAAAAGCATTAGAGGCAACAACTCCCGACATCGTGACGGCGGAATACTATCCGCACTGGGACGCATTGTTTGGCGGCGGGCACAAGACAACCGCCGAAAGCTTTTCAAAGAGCGCTGCGACGGTGACGGCCAAGGGCAAGGTATATGTGGCATGTGAGTACGGTTGGGATGTTACCGACTGGCCTACGCTCAATGATCTACGGAAAGTGCTGCACACACTCGAATCCGATCCAAACATTTCCGGCGATGGCTACTGGGCGCTTCAGGCGCACGCCGATAAATTCGGATGGCAACTTCTTCCTGCACCAGCCAACAGCGCCTCGTACTCAAAATGGGGCGAAACGGGCCAATGGTGGTCATTATTCTATGGTGGAGTCAAGACGCTGGTGGATTCCGCCGAAGACATGCAAGCTCGCGCGGAACTTTTGCGCGTGCATGCGTTTGTCATGGCGGGCGCGGCGGTACCTCCACATCCGGTGCCTGCGCCGCCGGTCATTACTTTCAAGGGCATCGGGCTAGTGGGATGGCGTGGTTCGGCTGGGGCAGTGGTTTATAGCGTTCAACGCCGAGTGGGTGACTTAGGAAAATGGGAGACGGCGTGCGACCGTTGTGCCACCGACGTCGATACTCCCTGGGTGGATACAGACGCCGCGAAGAGTTCATTCGCCAATCTGCTCGCAACGAAATACCGGGTGATTGCCTATAACGCAGATGGCAAAGCCAGCGATCCGTCGGTGGAACGCTAGCCTGATTGTTCGGAAAGTTGAGCGCTCCCGCAATGACTGAGTTTGCTGTGAAGCTAAGACCAGGGCCCGCAGCGCCCGTTGATGGCGCATGGCGCGCATTGGGCATGCTGTGGTTTGTTTACGTCCTGAATTTCCTGTCCCGACAGCTTCCGGCCATTCTTGCTAAGCCGATCCAGGATAGCCTGCACGTCTCCGACGGCAAGCTTGGCTTAGTCAGCGGCTTCTACTTCGCTCTTTTTTATTGCTTCATCTCTATCCCGGTCGGGTGGGTAGCCGATAAGACAGACCGGTCGAAGGTCCTGGCGGCAGCCTGCGCAATTTGGAGTGCGGCAACCATGTGCTGCGGCCTCGCAACATCTTATCCGCAGTTAGTCATTGCCTATATGACGGTCGGCTTCGGCGAAGCTGGCGGCGTTCCACCTTCTTATTCGATCATTTCCGATTACTTCCCTCCCGGCCGCCGGGGCACTGCCCTTGGTCTCTATAATCTCGGCCCGGCGTTCGGCGCGACTCTGGGAATCGCTTTCGGCGCTTCGATTGCTGCCGCTTTCAGTTGGCGTTACGCATTTCTTTTTCTAGGGAGCATCGGGTTGTTCGCGGCGATCGCAGTCCTCCTGTTCGTGCGTGAGCCCCGTCGCGGCGGTTTGGATCGTATTTCCAGCCAACTGGCGGCGCGCAAGACAAGGTTCTGGCGGACCCTCGCGATGTTTTTTGCGCGACCGTCTCTCAGACTTGCTGCCTTCGCTTCTGGCGCCAACCAGTTCATCACCTATGGTCTGCTCAACTTTGTGGTTCTCTTTCTTATGCGTGAGAAAGGGATGACGCTCAAGCAAATCGCCGCCTACTACTCGCTGGTTGTTCTGCTCGGAGTGGGCGGCGCTATGTTCCTCTCAGGCCGGTTGATCGACCGGTTTGGGCGAAATTCGAAGCAAGCCTACGCTCTGGTCCCGGCTGTTTCGCTCGCTTTAGCTATTCCCTTCTATCTGGCGTTTGTCTGGGCCCCATCGTGGCACATCTCGCTGCTCTTCCTGGTTGCCACCCAGTTTCTGAACTATTTCTATCTCTCATCAATGGTTACGCTTGTGCAGGAGGAAGTACGTCCAGACCAGCGTGTCGTGTCGGGCGCGTTGCTCTTGCTGGTGATGAATTTCATTGGTCTTGGCCTCGGCCCTACCTATGTAGGCGCAGCCAGCGATTTTTTTCACACAGCCCATCCCCATAACTGTTTACAGATTGCACTTTACACACTTGCGCCATTTTATCTTGTGGCTATTTTGCTGTTTCTAAGACTCGCGCGCGTGCTTTCACGCGAGAACAATGCGCCAGAAGTTGCGGCGCTCGGAGTTACCGTATGAGCCTGCACCGTTACTTAATCATGTGGAGTGCCGTGGCCGGCTGTCTGGCTGCGACACCTTTATGTTGTGCCCAGGGGAACACCACCGCGTCATCCCCATCCGATGTTAAAGGCAGCGCAATTGTGGACCCTCCAGCAGGCAAGATAGAGGGTCTGACCGAAGGCAGACTGCATGTCTTCAAGGGCATTCCATACGTGTTGCCTCCCGTCGGTGCGGCGCGATGGAAACCCCCCATTCCCATGCCTCGTTGGGAAAGCGTTCAAAAAGCGGTTGAGTTCGGCCCCGCATGCTTACAACCCAAGCCGCAACTCTCCAACATCTACACTCGCGATCCCATGCCGATGAGCGAGGATTGCCTGACGCTGAATATCTGGACTCCCATCGACGCGCGCAACGCGCCGGTCTTCTTCTGGATATACGGCGGCGCGCTGGTTGGAGGGGCGAGCAGGGAGCCGTTCTATGACGGCACACATCTCGCCAAGCAAGGCATAGTTGTCGTTTCCATCAACTATCGCTTGGGTGTCCTCGGCTGGCTCGCGCATCCCGAACTAAGCGCCGAGTCCCTTGAGGGCGTGTCCGGCAATTATGGCCTTTTGGATCAGATAGAAGCGCTGCGATGGGTTCGGCGCAATATCGGCTCCTTCGGTGGAGATCCTTCCAACGTGACCATCGCTGGCGAATCCGCCGGGGCGCTGAGCGTGATGTACCTTATGGCTGCACCTGCAGCTCGAGGCCTGTTCGCAAAAGCAATCGCGGAGAGCGCCTACATGATCTCCATGCCCGAGTTGAAGGAACACAAATTTGGCACACCGTCTGCCGAGGAAAGCGGAGCAAAACTCGCAGCAGCGCTGCATGCAGCGAACCTCGCAGCTTTGAGGGCGATGGATGCAGCCAAGCTGGCTGAAGCCGCCCCTGCCGCGATGTACTTTCCATGGCCGACTATAGACGGCCACGTCTTGCCCCGCCAACTGGTCGACGTTTTCGACCGCCGCGAGCAAGCGCCTGTGCCGCTCCTCGCCGGCTTCAACAGCGGCGAGATCCGCTCGTTAAGGGTCCTTGCCCCGCCTCCTCCAGCGACTGCCTCAGCCTACGAAGCCGCGATCCATGAGCGGTATCTCGACCTGGCCGATGAATTCCTTCGTTTCTATCCCAGTACAAACCTCCAGGAGAGCATCTGGGCCACCACCCGAGACGCACTCTACGGCTGGACCTCGGAGCGACTGGTCAGAAAACAGGCTGCGCTTGGGCAGATGTCATTCCTCTATTTCTTTGATCACGGCTACCCGGCCGAAGACGCCGCTGGCCTCCATGCCTTTCACGCAAGTGAATTGCCCTACGTGTTCGGCACGCTCGACAACACCCCGCCGCTGTGGCCAAAAATTCCTGCAACATCTGAGGAGACCAAACTTTCCGAGGCCATGATCGGCTATTGGAGTTCGTTTGCACGCACTGGCCAGCCCCGCGCCGCGAATGAACCTGACTGGCCGGCGTTCGGATCTAAGCGCGTTTACATGGCATTCACGGATGCTCCCCACCCCTTGGAACATCTTGCGCCCGGGATGTATGAACTCAATGAAGAGGTGGTGTGTAGGCGCCGGGCAAGTGGAGATATCCCTTGGGGCTGGAACGTAGGTATTGTCTCACCGAAAATGCCTCCTCCTACAAAGCGGTGTAGACACTAACGGAGCCCTTATGGGTGTTCCCCGGCAGAACTATTTGTACTGAAGAGTCGAGTTCTTGTCGTGGACCTTGCGGAGCCGGGTAACGCAATCGTTCGCCGATTGTTTGCGATGTGACGGTGGGTTTAAGCGATTAGCGGGCTTCGTGGCGGTCATAAAGGGTCTCCGTGAGGACTCTCGGAGGTTCCACAGCTCTCAATCGGTTTCAGACAGCTTACTTGGGATCATCGCGGCAACCGTCGACGATTTTGAGGGTGTCACCATATCCACGCTGTTCACGAAAGCCAGTGTTTATGCGGGTCCGTGGGTCAGAGCACGTGGCCAAAACCCGGGGGCCTCGGTTTTCGGACTACTCGCGCGATAGCAAGTGACTGAAAATACTTGGTCGGCCCTGGCGGACGATTTTCGAACCTTTCTGCGCGCACAGAACCCGAAGGGCTGGCTTCTCCACTTCTGATAGTGCAGCAACCCTCTAGCTCGGCTCCGATCGATCTCGTGAACCGTTATGGGATACACTCACTTTTGCTTGATTGCGTCCTAGTCGGAAGGCACGAAAGGGGGACTCCCTACTGCCCTCCAACCGCCGCGCTAGCGCTTTTCGCTTCCCGCCTCGAGGGTCATGTCGCGCATTCCGAATTGAACCCCAATCTTCTTCAGGAAATCGTAGGGTGGAGTCCCGCCGGCAAAGATCCAGACATAGTCGTTGGCTAGCTCGTGCTTTTTGCCATTCATCTCCAGGACTACCGACTCGGACTTGAACTCAATAGGATTCGAATTGAACAGCACCCTGAGTTTTGCGGATTCCACGAATTTTTCAATGCGCTTGGCATTGCGCTCTTTGATCCGGCTGAATTGCTCCTGCCGGTAGGAAACGGTGACGGAGTTACCGCTCTGACTCGCTAAGCCCATCGCCGCTTCGACCGCGCTGTCTCCGCCACCCACCACAAGAATTTTCTTGTTGACGTAGTGGTCTGCTTCGATCAGCCGGTACATGACCTTCGGCAATTCCTCTCCCTTGACGCCAAGTTTGCGCGGTGTCCCTGTGCGACCCAACGCAAGAATCACCGCCCGCGCAGAGTACTTATTGTTCACCGTCGCAATCGTGAAAACACCATCCTCGCGCAGCGCAATGTTTTCCACTTTCTCTCCCGTCCGCACATTGAAGTCCGAACGGTTCAGCACCATATCCCAGAAAGCCAAAAGGTTTTCCTTGGACAGTTCTGTCTTCTTGAATTTGCCATACATCGGGAATTCTACGGGACTGGTCATCACCAACTTCTGTCGCGGATACTTCGCCACCGTTCCGCCCACCTCTTCCTGCTCAAGCGTGATGTAGTTGAGCTTCCGCTCAATTGCGCGCAGTGAGGCGCTTATTCCCGCCGGGCCCGCGCCCACGATCAGCACGTCGTAAATCTCTTCACTTGAGTTCGAAGCGCCAGCCCGGGGCCGCGCGGCGATGGTGTCGATGCAGGTCCGCCCCTGATTGACGGCATTCTTGATCAGCGCCAGCCCGCCAAGCTCTCCAATAATGAACAGGTTCTTGATCGACGTTTCATACTCGGGACTGAGGTAGGGCATGTCAGCGCCCATGCTCGGGCTTGCCATGACCATAGTGATCGCGCCCACCGGACAAGCCTCCGCGCATAAGCCGTGGCCGATGCACTTGTACCCGTTCACGATCGCCGCTTTCCCACCCACCATCGCGAGCACATCGCCCTCTGGGCACACCGTCGTGCAGGTTGCGCACCCAATGCACTGCGTGGTGTCAATGTGCGGATGCTGCGACTTCGGCCCCTCGGAGAACATCTTCCCCTTCTCCGCGGCGGCCCGTGCCTTCGCCTCGCGATCCTTCAGCCCCTTGAGATAGCCGCGCAGGAAGAAAGCGCTCACCACACCAGCAACCGCGATTGCGATGATGGTATCCATGTTTCTAGAAGTACCCCATCGCAAACACAACGCCAATGTGAATCATCGCCAGCAAGGCAAACGTATAACTGAATGGTTTGTGCACCACATGCCAGAGATGGAACACCTGCTCCGCGCGATCGAGAAAGAGAACCCGTTTCGCGCTTGCCGCCTCTTCGCGGGCAAGTTCGATCGCCTGTTCAAGCTCGCGATGCCGCGTGCGTAAAAATCCGCCCAGCGTTGAGAAGCGTTCGCCCCATCCCAGAGCGTGCCTGCGCAGCTTGGCGATCCGCAGCGGCCGCATCAGGTCGATGGCCATCATGGATGCGAGCGCGAATAGCATCGACTGGTTCGCGACCTTGTCTGCCGGTGGCAATTTTAATAGCAGCTTCAATCCAGCTTCCGGCAGCACTTTCTGTTGTCGCAACTGCATCAAAAGCGCCTCTTGCCGCTCCTGCAATTCCTTCCGCGAGATTTCAGCCGCATGCAGGCTGCGCGGAATTTGCGCGTACAGATATCGTCCGATCACTCCGCTCAGCGACACAGCCAGCATGATCCAGAATGCGATGCCGGCAAATCCCCGAAATTTGAATGAAGAATGAAGCGCAATCACAAACGGCGCCCACAGCCCGAGCAACACGTGAAAGTCGAGCCAATGCCGCGCGCTGCCCTGCCGTCCAAGCCACGCCCAGCGCTTGCGAAGCGGGTATAGAAAGATGACAAAGAACATTCCCAGCCCGAGGAAGCCGAGCTTTAACCCCACAGCTCCGCTTGGCCGCAACATTGCATGCTTCGGCGAAAAAGGACGGTCCGCAGGCGAAAGCGTGTAGTAATTGAAGCCATAGACAGCGATCGCGACCGTCAAACTGATCGCAATCACGTAAGCAGCCACCAACCGGAGCCGGTGTCCGCGCTCTTCATCGTTGATGGCACCGACCACTGCCGGTGCCACTGCTGCGTTTGCGCTCATTGGTCTTTCACCTTCTCTTCCGTGCTCACCGCAAATTTCTTGTAGTCGCTAAAGCTGTGGGTATTGCGCCAATGCTGGCGCTGCGTCTCGACCTCGACCGTTGCCTGCGCTGGAAACCAGTACGTCGCGCGCGAGTCGCGGAACGGTACCGGCGCATACGCGATCTCGGAGCGCAGTGCCTTCAGTCCCACATCCTCCATCGAACTTCCCACCGTCGTCTCGATTCTCGTGATAGTTGCCGTTTGCGGATCGATCCATGCCGTACCTGATAATTCCAACGGGTACTCTCTCCCTCGCAGCGAAAGCGCTGCCGGAGATCGCGTCCCATGAATGTGTTGAAACGAGACCTTCTGGTACGCGTGCCCGTTCAACGTCTCGACGTCGCCGACTGCAAATTGAAAACTCTGCGCGTAGTACGTATGGAAAATCAGAAATAAAGTCGCAAAGCCGTTCGTTACCAGCAGCGGACGGTTTTTCTTGTCCGCCTTTGCAGCCTCACCAACCGCCAGTCGCGATTCGTCAAGGCTCAGCTCGCCTCCCGCATTCGTGAGTATTACGAGATAGTCGTAGGTCGAGTCGCGCTGCAACTCAACCTTCCCGCCAGGCGTCAACTTCTGCTGGTTCACTTTCTCCGTGCACTTCACATCCGAAAACTGCTCGAGATATTCCGCGACCTGACCCTGCACCCGAGAAAGCAGGTCTTGCTCTGTGCCGTTTGTCGCCGCGAGACCCTGCAGCGGCGAAAGCAAACACGCGGCTATGAGAATCTTTCCAAGGAGGCTGCGATCAACTCTCGTCATTGGTGTCCGTTCCTCGAGTCAAACCGGTATCCCATGGTGAACATCCATTGGTTGTAGTCCGTGCCTCCGCGGTTCACCGTGAACCCGCCTTGGAAGAAGTAATGGGCGCCGAACGATGTTTCTGCCGTGGCATTCAGGAATTTTGTGCTCCCCACCGTGCTCAGGCTGGAATTGAACGACTCGTTGCCCAGCAATATGTTGAGCCTCAGCCGCTCGCTCAAATTCCGTGAGACGGACAGTGCCCGGTACGAGCCCGAACCAAACGAGCTGTCGAACTTGGAATAATGAGCATCCACGCTCAACCCGAGCTTCGGAATCCGATTGAAGTTGATCCCGAACGCTTCGTTGAGAGAATTCTTGGCATCTCCCGTGCGATTGCTTTGGCCAATGTCGGTGTAGACCCACACTCCGTTCACAACTTCCGCACGCACGCCGCCACTGACCCCCTGGAAGAGATATTTGTCGAGCATTCCGGTGCCGAGCAGCGTCGGATCGAATGTCGGTACATCGCGAAAATAAGTGTGATTGATATCAAACTCGAGCCTGCGTTGCGGCTGGATTCGGATCGTCAGGAAATTGCGCCCCAGCCCGGCGCCGGGCGCGGGCGTCGCCTGCGTTCCACGCGGGCTGTCCAGTTGCATCGAGTCGTAGATCGAAAAAGAAGTCTTGTAGGAGATTGAATTTTCGAAAAACACAAACGGCCGGTTGATCTGCCACTTCAACGTGTTCACGCCGACCCCGGAGGTCGAGGTATAGTGCGTCCCGTCGAAGCTTCCGCCTTGAAAGTTGATAAATACGCCGCCGATCTTCCCATCAGGGTTGTAACTGTAAGAGGTCGGGTCGGGAGTCGAGCCGGCGAACAATCCGATCGTGCCGCCCTTCGAGACCCGCGCGCCAAAATACCCGCCGTCGATCGTGTCCAGGCTCGGCGCGTACGGCAGATAGAGCCGTCCAAATCCTGCCACCCAGCGCGAGCCGGGATTGTCGTAAGTCGCGTAGAGGTGATAGGTGCGGTTGATCAAGTCCTGCATCGTCGGCACGCTTTGTGCCGATTCACGTGTCAGGTTCCCGCGCCAGTAGCCGCGCACATTCCAGTACGTGCCACCGAGCCGCGTTACATCTAGCCGCAACACTCCGCCGAGATTGCTACTTGTACTAGTCGTGCTGCCGTTCGAAACGGTGCCCAAGTAGTTCAACCCGAACATCCCGCGCGCACGATTTACAGACGGCAACGGCGGCTTTGGCACCTCCTCGTGCGCCTCTTCATCCATCGCGTCGCTGTCGGTGAAAGTCACCACCGCCGGGTACTTGCGCGTCGCACTGAGCGTGCGTTGTTGAATCAACGCCTGCACATCGTTCGCGGAGAGATAAGC
>Ga0335070_10010654_pt1 | contig 10748 bp, 4 predicted proteins | sample Lox_Sample_13_FD_206722 | JGI IMG/M metagenome (GOLD analysis project Ga0335070, IMG submission 206722) | Soil microbial communities from Loxahatchee National Wildlife Refuge, Florida, United States - Lox_Sample_1.3 | ecosystem: Environmental > Terrestrial > Soil > Wetlands | place: USA: Florida...
TGTTGCCAGCCATGATCTCCTCCCGCGCCGGTCGCTTTCTATTCGCTCCCACTTCTTCTTATCGGATGAACGCGGCCGGTACTTAAAGGATCGTCGCTAGGGTCCCGGACAAGACGCGGGCGCACAAGCTCAGGTGCTGAGTGCTCGGGGGGAAGGGGCGATATGCAGAGGGACCGCTTGTCCCGCAGGGAGGATGAGTAGATGGGCTTTCTTGCACGCGCCCGGGCTATTGAGTCATAACCTTTTCGTAGAGGGAGCCGCCCGTCCTGATGTCGTTGCCGTACAGCTCCAGGTACTCCACCCTGGGAAGAATCCCGCCGTTGACGGACTTCACGTAGATCCTCTCCAGGAAGGCCAGGTGTCCGTTGATGACGGTCTCTACTCGATATGAGCCGTTCACCCTGCAGACCCTGAGCTTCTTCTGGGGGTGGGAGACCAGCTGCACGAACACGCTGTCGCCATCGGCCTCCCACGAGGTCTTGAAGCCGTAGGCGAGATTGACTTCAAGGAAGTTCAGGCTCTCCCTGCGGCCGTCTTCGGCGCGCATGATCCAGTAGGCAACCACGGGCTCGGTGCCGTTAAGGGTGCCGGCCGAGGTGAGCTGCGCCTCATACTGAACAAAGTTCGCGCTCTCGCTCTGTTCGATCTTGAAGAGGGGTTGAGTCGGCGCACCCTTGGCGAGGCCGGGAAGGGGGGCGAGGAGAAGGGCGCAGATGAGGGACACCGCCACGCGTCTCAACCGCACATGAACACCCTCGGGAAGCATTGCCACCTCGTGAAACCATCGAGCCCCTTGGACCAGGGGTCAAGAATAGAGACTATTCGCCCTGCTGTCAATCCCCGGGCGAACAGGCGGGTGCAGGGACCCATGGGAGCACGGGCGGAATACCGCTCGAGACGCGGGGGTCTCGGCGAAGGGCGTGCGCCCTGGGGCATCCGAGCCATGACCGCAGGGGAAGGATCGGGGCGCTGAGGTCTCACCGGCGTCGTGGGGTGCAATGATTGCGAGGTCGTGGAGGACCGAGGTGCGCGGGGGCGCCCGGGTCATCGGGCAGGGCGGGGGAGGATTCGCCTTCGGTCCTTGCCGGCCGGCACCGTGGGTGAGAAATACATTTCAGCCTCGCGGGAGAAGAGCTCTTCCACTAAGTGGCACGTTTTTTCCATTTTTTTTCTTGGATCGAGACCGGCGCCATTTCCGCAGGTTCTTCTAACCCAGTGCAATTCCTTCAAATGTGATATCCATCACAAATCGCGTCTATCTGGCCTGCTTCTTGCTCTTCAGGAGGCGTCTGCACAGGCGCATGCCCGATGACCCCGCTGCGGGTCATGAACCGATAGTGACTCCTCACGAGGTGGTGCGTGAGCGGTGATTCAGCCCGGGAGGTCACGGAACAGAGGATCCCTCCCGTCCATTGGGCAAAAAAGTTCTCTTCGAACGTGCCGGACCCATGAGATCTCCTGCTTTATGGCCTACGCCTCAGGCCTGCTCAAGAGGCTTTGGCGGGAAGGGCCTTTGCCCATCCCGCACTTTTCAGGAGCCGCCGCCATGAAGAAAGCCGTCATCCTCATCGCATTTCTTCTCATGCTCCCTTGCCCCGCCCTTGCCGAGTGGCAGTGGGTGAGCCCGAGGCCCACGGGGGAGGACCTGATCGATTGGTCCAACCCCGCTCCCGGCCTTCACATCGTTCTGGGGACGAACGGGTTCATCATGAAAAGCTACGATGACGGGAGCACCTGGACCGGCGCTTACGTTGAGGGAGCCCAGAATCTCACTGCCATCTTTTTTCTCAATGGGTCGGTCGGCTACGGATTGACCCGCGACCCAGCAGGCGGAAACGGGTCGGTGGTCAAGACCGTGGATGGCGGCGTGACGTGGCAGGTCAACTATGAGCCCGATCCGCGCTTCGTCTATCTTACCTTCACAGGTTTATTCTTTATTGATCAGGACAGGGGTTTCGCGACCGCATACGGATACGATCCGTACCAGTACCGTGCGCTTCTCTTCTCGACGGTTGACGGCGGCCAGCACTGGAGCGTTCAAGGGCTGGAATGGTGTGCCGGCAAGATCTTCTTCGTCAATGAGAGCCTGGGTTTTATCGTCGGGGGCTCAGGTCACTACTACAAGTCAACGGATGGAGGAACCACGTGGGTATTGCACCTGATGGAAAGCTACGGGGGCGATATTTCAGATCTGCGCATGGTCGACAGCCAGATGGGCTACGCGGTGGTATCTCGTCCCGACTTTGCCGGCACCCTTGTTCCCTGGCTCTTCAAGACGACGGATGGCGGTGAGACATGGTGGCCGACGGGTCTGCTCGCTCTTTGGCCCTATTCCCTCGCCTTCGGGCCGGATGGCGTCGGCGTAGTGTTGACCCCTGGCGGTATTTACCGAACCGTCGACGAGGGTGAGACTTTCCAAAAGGTAATGGGTTTAACTGGTTATCCGGAGTGGGAAAATCTCGTGCGTGGTACGAACGGCACCCTTTTCGCCTTTGGGAATCAGGGGTTGTTGCTGCGAAGCAGCGACAATGGCGCCACGTGGGCAGATGGCCGAATCAGCGCCGTGGCTCCCGGGGACATCCTCGAAACGGGCCTGTTTACCAGTCCCCGGCGGGGCTACCTTTTTGGAGGCTCGGCCATCTATACCTACGAGAAGGGTGCCGCCGGCGAGACCTGGACGAAGAGCTATACAAATCCAGGCGCGCTGGGGGCCTTCTCTTTCCCGACGAACGAGATCGGGTATGCCGTGGGGGACAGGGTGCTCAAGACCGTGGACGGGGGAACAAGCTGGAGCGAGGTCTTCAACCTCTCCGCAGCGGGGCTGAGGATACCGCAGTTCCAGGGGGTGCAATTCGTCACCCCGGAGATAGGCTATGCGGGATATCTCGGCTGGGTTGGCTGGTACAAGACTCCGACTTTCACCGTCGATCCTTATGGCTGTCACAGCTTCGGCCAATGTCCTCCCGCATTCTACATAACCCGTGATGGCGGCTCCACCTGGACCGATGTGGGCTTACCTATCTACTCGGCCTTCTCATACCAGCTCATCGGGTTTCGCTTTCCAAGCCCGACCGTCGGCTACGCGGCAAGGTCCACCGTGCATGGCATAGAGATCTGGCGGATCACCGACCGAGGCGAGAGCGAGGGGCTCCTAACGGAGCTTATCTACAACGCCTCGAGCCCGGCGATCGATGCCATCTACTTCAAGGACGACTCGAACTGGCTCGCAGCAAGCGGGGGCACGCTGTATCGCACCGCGAACAGCGGCGCGACCTGGGAATTGGCCGCGGACCTGGCCTCGCAGCTCGGGGTTGACGGAGTCAGCAAATTCCTCTACGACCAGGAGGGGCAGACCTGGTGGATCCTTACCTCCGACTCCAGGATCCTCAAGGGCGGGAGCGACGGAAGCACCTGGAGCCTCTTCTCCTTTCCCGGCACGCCGGCGGACATCATCCTTCATCCGTACGGCCTGTGGGCGTTCCGAACCCCGTATCCAGGGGACCTGAGCGAGATCCTGAAATATGAACGGCCTGGCGCCGGGCAGATGCCGCCGGCACCGCCGGTGAACCTGGAGCCTGTTGACGGCACGGCCCTCACCCAGACCCCGGTGGTTCTCAAGGCGAGCCAGTTCACCGACCCAAACCCGGGAGACACTCACGGCGCGAGCCAGTGGCAGGTCGCGACCGATGCGGTGTTCACCGCCATCGCTCTTGACAGCGCCCCGGATCCGAGCAATCTCACGACCTACACCGTGGGTTCCGGCCTCACGTACACCCAGCCCTACTACTTCCGGGTGAGGTACCAGGACAGCACCGGCCTCTGGTCCGACTGGTCGCAGCCCACCCGGTTCCTCCTCAGCCACCCTCCGGAGAGGCCGTCCCTCAACGCGGCTCTCCTGCCGAAGGACTCGGTCTTCTACACCACAACCCCGACCCTCGTCTTCTCCGATTACCGCGACCAGGACGGCGACCCCCAGCGGGGGACGGAGGTGCGGGTCAGCCGCGGCGCGAACTGCGATGATCTCCTCTGGGGACAGGTCTTCTTTGATCCGGTCACCCGCGCCTTCGTGCCGGCCGGTCTCCTCGAGTACGGGAGCACCTACTGCGTCCAGGTGCGCTACCGGGACGGGAACATGCTCTGGTCGGATTGGTCGGCGCCGGAACGGATCAAGGTGAGCAACGGCCCGCAGCAGCCGCTGAACGCGCGGCCCGCGGCCGAGGCGGAGATCGATTCGGTCCAGCTCGAGGCCTCGGCCTTTAGCGATGCCTTCGCCGCCCAGCAGGCGAGCCAGTGGCAGATCTGCCGCGGCGAGGATTTCCTCTGCATGGTCTTCGACGGGGAGACCACGGGCGGAGACCTCGTGCGCTTCACGCCGCCCAATGTCTTTCTTGCGGACCGCACCTACTCCTGGCGGGTCCGCTACCGGAACGCCCACGGCGTCTGGTCGCCGTGGTCTCAGCCGACGAGCTTCACCTTCGTCCCATTCCTCTAGGTCAGTGAGGAAGCTATGAAGAAAGAGAAACGATCGGTCATTCTTCTTTGCTCCCTGCTCTTCCTTCTTGTTCTCCCCGGGCTCTGCCTTGCCGAGGCTCTGGTCTGGGGTCCGAAGGAGATCCCGGTCAAGGCGTGGCACGTCGCCTACCAGGACCTCCAGTTCACCACCATGGAGACCCAGGGCGACTATGTGTTGCGGCTGGAGGTGGCGAAGGCCGGGAGGCTCATCGGCCCGGTCGTTTTCAACGGCGACTGGCATGTGCTCTGGGGGCAGCGTCTTGAAGCCGGCGAGTCCATCGACTTCAAGGTGAAGCTCGAGCCGAAGAACACGCTCTCTCTTCTTCTTCTGAGCACCACGGAGAACCGCCTTTCCCTGAGCGTGATCCGGACCGATGCCGAGGCGCGCCAGACCTACCTCAGAGGTCAGGTGTTCGACAGTGACAAGAACCCCCTTGCCGATGTGACCGTGAAGACGGGAAAGGTGTCGGTCACGACGGATGCCAAGGGCGGCTATGCGCTGCCGATGACCAAACCGGGTCTCTACGTCATCGACATCCAGAAGCCCGGCTACACCTATGCGGTCAGGGAGGCCCAGCTCCTTGCCGGGCACGACGGCGCGGTCGCCCCGGCCTATCTCACCCGGTTGGACTCCCAATACACCCCTGTAGGCTCTCTCGGCGGCACAGCCACCAACTCAACGGGCGACGTGCAGGTAGTCATACCTCCGGGCGCGCTCAATCAAACCATCCAGGTGAACCTGACCCCCTTCCGGAGCGACCGGGCGATCCCCGCGCCGCTCCCGCCTTCCTCCATCTTCACTCACTGCGTGAGCCTCGAGCCTCACGGGACCGCGTTCAGCAAACCGGTCACCCTCCGGGTCAAGAACGATCTCGGGTTTGCCCCCGGCACGCCCATTCCCAACGGCTTCCTCAACCGGGATACCGGCGTGTGGCAGCACGAGAGCATGGGCAAGGTCACGGCGGACGGGCAGTGGATCGAGGCGACGGTCTCCCACTTCTCCTGCGCGGACATCAACGGCTCCGGCTACTTCGAACCCGTCGAGAGCGAGTCGGCAGATACCGATGATGAAACGCCTCCTGCCGACGACCCCTGCGGCGAACCGGGCTCGCTCATTGCCTATCGCACCGGTACGCTCGAAGACTGGGTGGACATCCCCCTGGTGAAGAGCGGCGGTCCGGGCGGGAGTCTCCGGCTGACCTACTTCAGCAGGAGCGCCCATCCAGTGGCGACTGTGGACATCACCGGGCGGTTCAAGACCTACACGCCCGGGGCGATCGGCTACCGGCTCAAACACGAGGGCCGCTACTTCGAGGGCTACTTCCAGGGTTCTCGGAGCCCCTACCGTCTCGCCATGGCGGTTGAGGGAAAGGACGCCTCCGGAGGCGATCTTCCCACCGGTCTCTACCCTTACGAGGCCAAGGTGTCGAGCTACGGCACCATCACCTACGGGAGCGGGGGAGTCTTCGGCTGGGTGCCGGAGGGAGATACGGGCGTCCGGACAAGGGAGATGGTGCCCCTCGAGGAGTTCACCTCCAAGGGTGAGCTCAGGATCGTCAACCGCTCCCGGAGCCCCTTCGGAGCCGGCTGGGGCCTCGCCGAGGAGGAACGACTCATCGAGGACCGAAACTCGGGAAGCCTTCTTCTTGTCACGGGGTCCGGGCGATCGGCGCTCTACCGGAAGCAGGCAAGTGCCGATACGACCGTCTCCCTGGTTTCGGGAACCGAATCGCCCTCGATCGGTATCTTTGTGGATGAGGCGGGGGCGATCTACTACTGCGACACCTGGGCGAGGAAGGTGAGGAAGATCGAGGGCGGGGTCACGAGGGACCTCGCAAGCTTCTCGGATCTTCCGAACGGTCTTTTCGTCCGGGACGGTGTGGTGTACGTGACCGCGACCTGGAGGGTGTACCGGATCGACCCGGACGGCCGGGTGACGGAGCTTACCGGCGCCCACGACGCCTGCGGGATCAGCGTGGATCCCGACGGGACCCTCTACTACTGCGAGACCGTGAACAACAGGATCCTGAGGAAGTCTCCGGGCGGGAGTCCGGTAGTGATCGCCCAGGGGCTCGCCACCCCGGAGTTTCTCTTCAAGCGGGGTGAGGAGATCTTCTTCACCGAGCGGCTGGGGGGGAGGATCGGCAGGCTCGATCTCAGGACCGGCACCGTCACCGCCGTGGGGGCTGGGGCTATCGACGCCCTGACCGGGGAGAGGCTCAGGCTTGTTGCGCCCTCGGGGATCTTCGTGGACGAGGACGGGACCATCTATGTGGCGGACTCGGGCGGCCAGAAGATCATCCGGGTCAGCGCCGATGAGAGCAGCTACCAGGTGATTGCCGGGACCGGCGGCAAGGGCTTCAGCGCCGAGACGTTGAGTGGTGCCCTCGCCACCTTCAACTTCCCCGAAGGGGTCTGGAAGCGGGGGAGTGAGATCTTCGTCGCCGACCTCTTCAACCGGAAGCTCAGGAAGCTCACCCTTCGGGATCCGCAGGCCGCGGGGGGAGACACTCTCTATGTGTCACCGCCGGGGGACTATTCGACCCTGGCGAAGAAGGAGGATGCAACCTATCTCAGGACCCTCAGGGACGGAACCCGGCTCTTCTACGACGAGCGTGGCCTTCTCACCCGGAAGCTGGAGCTGAGCGGCAAGGGCCTGACCTACACCTACGATGATGAGGGGAGGCTGACTGCGATCGAGAACAACCTCGGGGTGAGGACCGCCTTCACGTACGGCGCTCAGGGAAAGCTCCAGGCGATCAGGGACGCCGCGGGCCGGGAGACGAGGCTCGAGATGGACGGGGCCGGGAATCTCGTCAAGGTAACGAGGCCGGACGGCTCGACTCTCACCTTTGCCTATGACGAGCGGCACCTTCTCACCCAGAGGACGGACGAGCGGGGCTACTGGAAGCGCTACTCCTATGACGAGAAGGGACTGGTCGCGGGGACCGAGGATGGTGTGGGCGTCCGGGAAACTCTCACCCATGCGGGGCTTGCAAACCTGCTCGCTCCGCAACCGATAACCGGGGATCTCCGGGCGCCGGAACCGCTTCCTGCTCTGGATCGGGACAATCTGGTGACGGACCAGCGGGGCCGGGAGTGGCTGAAGACGACGGACGGTCGCGGCTACATTACTGGCTCGCGCGATCCCCTCGGCCGGCTGACCTCCTACGAGATCGGCTGCGCTTGCGGCGCGCCGACCCGGATCACCTACCCGAACGGGGCCGTGTACCGGTTCGGCTATGACGACAAAGGGAGGATGCTCGCCGCGATCGACCCCCTGGGCGGAACGACCTCCTACACCTACGACCCGCTGACGAGCAAGCCGACTTCCATGACCGACGCCCGGGGGAACACGACCACCTTCACCTATGACGGGATGGGGAACCTGATCGGGGTGACGGACGCCCTCGGGAACGGGACGGCAATTGCCTATAACGATCTGGCCCTTCCCGTCTCCATGACGGACGCTTTGGGGAACACGGTGCAGATGGCCTATGATCCGCAGGGCCGTCCGATCCGCGTGACCGACCAGGCGGGCCAGGTAACGGCGTTCACCTATGACGGTGCGGGGAACCTTCTCTCGGTGACCGACGCCCTCGGCCGGGTGACAAGCTACAGCCGCGACGTGATGGGCCGGGTGCTCACGGTGACCGATCCCAGGGGCTCGAGGACGGCCGTCGCATATGCCGCCGCAGGCGATCTCGCCTCCCTGACCGACGCCTCGGGCAACCGGACCCTTTTTGCCTACGACCTCAAGGGAAGGCTCACCCAGGAGACTGACCCTCTGGGGAAGGTCAAGACCTACGCCTACGACGAGGACGGGAACCTCCTCACCGCGACCAACCGCCGGGGTCAGACCATCCGGTATGTCTACGACGAGGTGAAGCGTCTGGTCCGGAAAATCACGCCCGAGCGGACGATCGCCTATTTCTACAACTGGGTCGACCAGCCGGCCCAGGTCGGCAACATCTCCCTTGCCTACGACCTGGCCGGGAGGCTTGCCTGGTACACGAGTCCTGGAGCCTTATTCGAGTTCTCCTATGACGCTGTGGGGAATGTCACGAGAATCGAGGAGAACAACTTTTCCACGCCACCTCGTACCTACGCCTATGATGCGGTGAACCGGCTGATTCAGGCGGCAGCGGGACGCGACGTGTTCCAGTTCACTTATGACGCCGCGGGAAGGCGAAGCACCCTCAGTTATCCGAACGGGATGGCGGCGAGCTATACGTACAGCGCGAGGAGCGAGCTCCGGGATCTCGAGTACACGAGAGGGGCCGATTCCCTTGCCCGCTACCGCTACGAATATGATGCGGTTGCAAGAAGGACGGCCCTCACTGACTCCTACGGCAGGCACGAGTTTGCCTATGACGCGGCGGGGCAGCTCACCCTTGCCCGCTGGCAGGGCATGGGGAAAGAGCGTTTCGGCTACGATGCCTCCGGGAACATGCTCTTCAACCGGGAGTATGATCTCACCTACGGCACAGGGAACCGGCTTCTCAGCTATGCCTGCGACAATGTGAGGCTCACCTACGATGATGACGGGAACATGGTGACGAAGACCACACCAGAAGGAACAACGCAATACCAGTGGGATTCCGAGAACCGGCTCATCTGGATCACCAAGCCGGACGGCACGGTGATTGCTTACCAGTATGACGAGTTCGGCCGGAGGGCGGGAAAGACGTATGTGGGCCAGAATGTCTACGGGGAAGGGGGTCGATTCTACGTCCACGGGCCGGGTGTGGATGAGCCCTTGGGCCTTATCGTGGGGTACGGGGTTCAGCAGGACTGGTACTATGTGGCCGAGGGACTGGGGTCGGTGCGCCTCCTGGTGGACGAAGCCGGGAACCCGGTGAACCGGTACCGCTACAGCGCCTTCGGGAAGATGAGGCAGGCGGAGGAGGGGGTCTCCAACTCCTACACCTATACGGCGAGGGAGTGGGACGCCGATGCCGGCCTTTACTACTACCGCGCCCGGTGGTACGATCCTGCCGTCGGCAGGTTCCTCTCCGAGGATCCGATTGGGTTTGCGCGCGGGGACGGGAATCTGTATCGGTATGTCGCAAATGATCCGGTGAACCTTATTGATCCGTTCGGGCTGGACGCGACTGACTGGCATAATAGGACTGGCGGCAGAAGTGCGTTTGATGGTCCGACTAATGGAAATTGGGGTGGGAAATGCTGGAGCGGTGGGCAGTATTCTTGTTCCGGTAATCCAATAGGTAACGCTCCACCAACAGATAGCGGAGACGAATGCTACGAACGGCACGACAAGTGTTGGGACAGTTGTGGCGCAAACAACCCAGGATGCATTGACGCTTGCGATGCGCAGATAGTGAACGAGTTGCGTGATCTAGGCGATGACTCGAGACAATGGCCGCGGCCTCCCAGACCTGGCACTGAGGGTGATAGTGAATGGTTTAGAAGGCAAGCCATCAAGCGTTTCGACGCTTCTAGAGTGAATGAGGGCTTGCCTATTTTTTAGGTGTTTCAGCGACAGGACCACCCGGCATTTCGACAGAAACAGAGGAAGATGAATCAAATGAAAATAAAAATACACCTGTCTCTCTGGGCACCTTTTACTATCGCTTCCTTACTGTCGTTATGGATCAGACATACTTCTTGGACTTTCGCGGGGTTACGTTTTGAGCTGCTTAGTGTATTAGGGATACTGTGTGTCATTCTTGCAGCAAGAATACTGGTTCATACAGGTTTACGGCTCTGGTCTGTAGCTGGAGTTCTCTTTGGGTTATTTGTTGGGCAGTTGTGGTTCATTGAGTCGGTAATTGTGCAGCTTCTGTGGCTGAAGGGCTTTGCTCCCTAGGAAGCCTTACGCGAAAGACGATAAGGCCGGTGCTTCGGAAAGGGGGGACGTTGGTTCCTAGAGTGCATTACTGCTGACAGGCAATCAGCCTCTCTGTAGAATCACTTCATGCCAAGACAAGCCCGTCTCGATGTGCCAGGGGCCCTGCATCACATCATGGTGCGGGGAATCAACAAATCCGCCATTTTCAAGGACAACCAGGATAGGGCGCGCTTTCTCGAGCGCTTGGGTGAGAACGTGTGGAAAAATTGGGGACATCCTATAGTGCTCCCTGTCAAGTAGAATTTGAGATCAGAATTAGTCAAGAGATTACCGGGTGATACGTTTTGTGTTTGTCCTTGAACATACCTATCCTGTAGAAGCTGCTCAATGAAGCTCCTGACGTCGGTTCGGCGAGTCTCTCGCG
>Ga0335070_10010655_pt1 | contig 10748 bp, 8 predicted proteins | sample Lox_Sample_13_FD_206722 | JGI IMG/M metagenome (GOLD analysis project Ga0335070, IMG submission 206722) | Soil microbial communities from Loxahatchee National Wildlife Refuge, Florida, United States - Lox_Sample_1.3 | ecosystem: Environmental > Terrestrial > Soil > Wetlands | place: USA: Florida...
CTGGAGTTCTTCATTCGAGGAATGCAATTCCTCGTTGAGGCTTTTGAGTTGCTCTATGTGGCTCTGGAGATCTTCCCGCGTTGCGGAAAGCTCGTTCTCCAGCTGGTGCACCGCGGTCTCTTCGATAGCAGCGGCCTCCAGGAGCGTTGCCTCCTTCTGCTTCGGTAATACCCCCTTTTCTACGAATATGATCAGGAAGAGGTCATCCCGCACTTTCGAGATGCGGAAAGCGACCTGTCTCTTCTGTTCGTGTTGATCCGGAATGTGCGTCCGGATCGAGACCGGCTTCCCTTCCTGAGCCGCCCGGTAAAGTCCACCCCGGAGCCTGTTTCGCAGGTTCTTCGGGACGAGCTCAAGCAGGTTCTGGGTGGGGGTTCCGCGAGGTTGATGCAGATACCTGCTGGTCGGGCCGTTATGGTAAAGGATCTCATAGTGCTGATCGATTGCCACAGCCGCAGGCGCGTGTTCCTCGAGCAATGCCTCCTGGATAGCCTGGATGGCCGATTGTCTGTACTCTGTGGTGGATGCCTGCTTTATCGCAAGTGATGATGTGGAGCGCTCGGCAGCATAGGGCACTGCAAGGGGTGTTCTCGCAGATTGTTTGGTTTCGCCCTTGCGGTAGACGCGGCATTTCTTGTGGGGAAGCGGGATAAAAAGAGCGCTATTCCTGCCAGGCGACTCTGCGCCTCCGAGGAAGAGAGACCCTCCTTCCTTGAGCGCATAGTGAAAGAGGGAAATACATTTTTCCTGTGCGTCCGCTTCAAGATAGATCAGAAAGTTGCGACAGATGACCAGGTCGAGACGCGAAAAGGGAGGGTCGGTCAGCAGGTCATGTTTGGCGAACACTATGTGCTGCCGTATCTCCTTGTTGGCCGTGACGGATTGGCCGTTTTCGGAAGAGGTGAAGAACTTCTTCATGTAATCTGCAGGCACGTCGGCTGCGATGCTTGCCGGGTATATGCCTTCCCGCGCCCGTTCCAAAGCCCTGTCATTCACGTCGGTGGCGAAGATCTGTATTTCCCTCTTCTTGCCCGCGAGGTCGAGTTCCTGCTGCAGCATCATTGCGATGGAATAGGGCTCTTCTCCTGTGGCACAGGCAGGTGTCCAGACGCGTATGGGTGAGTCGTCATCCTGGGCGATGAGCTTCCTTGTTACGTCCAGATGCAAAGCCTTCCATGCCAGGCGGTCCCTGAAGAAGGAGGTGACCCCGATCATGAGGTCCGACGCGAGCAACGCCGCCTCATTATTCTGGCGCTCCAGCGTTTTCAGGTAGTCTTTGACGGACGAAACCCCTTCCAGGGACATGCGTCGTTTAATCCTTCGCGCGACGACGCTCTGTTTATAATGGTTGAACCGGTATCCGGTTTTTTCGTAGATCAGGTGGTAAAAAGGATCGAGTTGCGCAGGGCTGACAAAGGCCTCGGCGGGTCCGGTGACTGTGCCAGAACCATGAAATTTCAGTACCTCCCGGGCGATATCCGGGGGCGAGAGCACCCCGTCCACCTGTCCTGTGCTGATCGCTGCAAGCGGCATCGACGGGAATTCAGCGGTGGCCGGGTCCTGGACAAAGACCGTCCCGCCCGCGCTTCTCACTGCCTGCACACCACGAGCCCCGTCCGTCCCGGCGCCGGACAGGATCACGGCGATGGCCCGCTCAGCGACGTCTTCAGCGAGAGAGACGAAGAATTCATCGATGGGGAGATGTACATGCCGGTGGACATGGGAGGCTATCCGGAATATGCCCTTCTGAACCCTGATCTCCTTTGCCGGCGGGCAGAGATAGAGCCGGCCGGGAAGAACCTCCAGTTCGTCCTCTATTTCCTCTATCCGGAGGTCAGTAGTTCGGGAGCGGAGCAGCTCGGGTAAAAGGTTCTTGTGCTTCGGGGAGAGGTGCTGGATAAAGACGATCGCAACACCGAACTTTTTCGGGAGTGCGGTCAGAAAGGATTCGAGGGCTTCCAGCCCTCCCGCTGAGGCGCCCACACCCACGATGGGGAAGGCTTTATCCGGTTTGACAAGGCTTGGTGTTCCCTTCGATTTCATACGTCCTCCGGCAGCGGGGTTATCACGACGGTATGACGTAGTAGCAGCCGACCGTACTATATATCCCTAATCACCTTGCGGGCCTGGGTCAATATGTCGAGCCGGCAGAATCGAAATTATACCACCAACGAGCCTGTAATTGTCACCTTTCCGCCCCAATCTGTTTGCTATCGCACTCCTTGCGCGATGCGGGTTTCACGCTGTATACTAGTTGAAACCCGTTTTCCTCAGCGGATACCAAGGGAGAACCACTCATGGAAAACAAAGCAAGGCTCGACGCGCTACAAATTGCTCTTACGAATGAGATGAGAGAACGCGAGTTCTATCTGAAAAATGCGCAAAGGACCAAGAATCCGGTTGGCAAGAGCATGTTCCAGCAGGTCGGCGATGAGGAACTGGAACACTATGAGCGGTTAAAACAGCTGCACACAGAGTGGGGAAAGGCAGGGAAGTGGCCGGAAAGCCTTCCGCTGATGGTTCGCAACACTGTTGTAAAGGATGTGCTGCTTGGGGTGCTCAAGACTGTTGATGCGGGCGCTGAGAAAGATGCCGATGACCTTGAGGCGGTCAGAACGGCCATAGATTTTGAGGAAAAAGGTACGAAGTTCTACGAGAATCTGCGGGACCAGGTAACCGATCCGAAGGAGAAAGCCTTCTTCGATCTTCTTTCAAAGATTGAGCGTGAACACTACCTGTCGCTCAAAGAGGCCGAGGAATATTTAATCGATCCCATGTCATGGTTCCGCAAGGCCGAACGCCTCAACGTAGACGGCGGCTAGCCTGCCATTGCCTGCAATTGTTCTTCAATCAGGCCGCGAAAAAGGGCCAGTTTATAGTGGTTGTGGTCCAAGGGCTGAGCCTTGCTCATGGCCGCTTCAGCTGCTTTTGTAATGGTCGCAGCATCGAGCTGCTTTCCCGCGATAACCTCTTCCGCTTCCCTCGACCGCCATGGCACAGGCGCGGCGCCGCCCAGCACCACCCGCGCACTCGCAACGCGTCTGTCGCTCATCGTCAGCGCTAACGCAACGCTGGCAAGGGCGAAGTCCCAGGAGCGACGCGCCCTCACCTTACGGTAAGAACTGCGCAAACCCTTTGGTGGCGCGCGCAGCAAGACCTCCGTAATAATCTCGCCCGGTTCCAGAATAGTTTCTCTTTTCGGGTCTTTGGTGGGAGGCATGAAGAACCCTTCCACAGGAACGTTTCTGGCGCCCTTCGCTCCCGCAATCTGCACTCTGGCATCGAGGGCTATCAACGCAGGCGCTGTATCTGACGGATGAACAATGTAGCAGCCGTCACCACCCAGTATGCAATGGTACTGATTTTGACCGGTGACGGCGAAGCAGGTATCTCCGCCCTTGCGCAGGCAATGAAACTCGCCCCGATAGTACCAGCACCGCGGCTTCTGACAGAGGTTGCCGCCTATGGTCCCCTGATTTCTCAATTGGGGGCTCGCGACCTCGATGGCCGCCTGCGCAAGAACCGGGTATCGATCACGGATGACTGAATTTGTGGCAAGCTCGGTAATCGTCGTGAGCGCTCCGATGCGAAGACCGTTTCCCGTGTCTGCAATGCCGCGCAACTCTTTTATGTTGTTGAGGCTCACCAATCCGGATGCTTGAAAGACGCCGTCTCGAAGACATCCGAAGAGATCCGTGCCGCCTCCCTGGGCTCTGAATCCCGCATTAGAAAGGAGCTTGAACAGATCGGTCAAAGATTTCGGACGGGCATAATCGAAAGCAGGCAACATATTTTTACCCCTCCCTTTTCTGTTTCGTGGGCTGCTTGGCCCGGGCAAAGAGCTCGCACAGTTGAACGGGCGTCATCCCTGTTGTTGTGACGCGCACGCCCGTGGCATGATAAATTGCATTGGCCACGGCAGGCGCCGTAGGGATCGTTACAGGTTCACCCAGCCCCTTGGCTCCTGTTGTGTTGGCTTCTGCATCAGGCAGGTCAATAGGCACTGAGACCATCTCTGCAGGCACATCGAGCGCTGTCGGGATCTTGTAATCATGCCAGTTACGGTTGAGCATCTTGCCTGTCTGGCCCGCGTCGAGGATGCGCGCTTCTGTCATCGCGAGGCCGATCCCCATGGTGATGCCACCGAATACCTGATTGTCGTAGGTCAAGCGGTCCATGACCCTGCCGCTATCGTTGGCTCCCACGAAGCGCAGAATCTTCACCTCTCCTGTCTTTGTATTTACCTCCACCTCGCAAAACTGCGCAGCAAAGGGGTTGGTGATCTTATCCGCGGGATTCGGAGCGCGGTATCCGATGCCCACAATTACTCCCTGTTCTTTGAGTCCTGAGATATCACTAATTCTTATCTTTTTCGAAACATCCGCAGTGGAGACAATCTCGTTGTCACGCATCATAAGGCTGGACGCGTCCGCTTTCAAATCCTGGGCCGCCATCTGCAGTAACTGCTCCTTGACCGAGATGCAGGCTGCTCTCACAGCAGGTGACTCTGTGGGCACGGTTTTACTTCCACCGCTCGGGGTCGCGTACTGTGTGGTTCCGGTATCGGCATTCTCGATCTGGATTGCGTCGAGCTTCACACTCAGTTCCTCTGCCACGACCATGGCCATGATTGTCTTGGTGCCTGTGCCGATATCGCTGGCACCCATGTTCAGGTTCACGCTGCCGTCCGCGAAGAGCTTCACGATCACCGTAGACGGTGGCCGGCCTCCACCAACAACCCACAGGGCGCTGGCCATCCCGATGCCTCTGCGCATGCCGTCTTTTGCCGATTCGCGCGTCTTTCGGCGAGCCTCATCCCATTTGAAAGCCTTTGAACCTTCAATCAGGCATTCCCGCAGGCCGGTCGTCGTGTAGGGCGGATTGTCCGGCCGCGCCTGACTGTGCAACGGAATATTCTTGAGGCGCAACTCAACAGGATCCATCTTGAGTGCAACGGCCAGGGCATCCATCATCTGCTCCAGGGCCCAGGAGCCTTGCGGATGGCCCGGGGCGCGGAATGGGCGTGACGGACCCGCGTTTATATACACCTCCGCCAGTTCTGTCTTCACATTCGGGCAGGTGTAGAGGTCCTTGGTAAGCCAGTCCACAAAGGCCGTACCACCAGCGGGATAAGCGCCGCCTGTTCCAAGGTCCGTAAAATGGAGCGCGGTGAGCCGCCCATCCTTTTTGACTCCGGCCTTCAGGCGCATATTTGCGGGAGGACGGTTTCCAACAGCGAGAAAGGTTTCTTCCCGGGTGAGAAATAGCTTGACCGGTCGGGCCGTCATTTTCGCCAGTACGGCTGCTATGATCGTATATTTTCCAGGCTGCAGCTTGCTTCCGAAGGCTCCGCCCATATAGTGGCCGATCACGCGGACCTTTGAGAGAGGAAGCCCGAGGATTTCGGAGACCCGCGCCTGGACAGCGTAGACGCCCTGCGTCGACTCCCAGAGCGTGAGTCGGTCGCGATCCCATCTGGCCACGCATCCGTGCAGCTCCATGGGCGTGTGGATCTCACACTCTGTCCTGTATGTTTCCTCCAGTACGACGTCAGCCTCTGCGAAGCCCTTCGCGACGTCTCCCCTCTGGTAGACCTGTGTGGGTGTGACCAGGTTGCCAATCTCGTGCACGCGGGGAGCGCCGTCGTTCAGGGCCTTGCGCTCATCGGCGACAAAGGGAAACCGGTCGTACTCAACCTTGATGGAGCGGATAGCATCCCAGGCCAGGTAGGGTGTCGTAGCAGCTACTGCTGCAACGGGTTCACCTTCATAGCGGCACAGGGGATCGAAGAGTTTCATGCGGATCTCTTTGGAGTAAGGCCAGTAAATATCAGCCTCAGGGCTCCGGCCTGAAATTACCGCGTAGACGCCCTCCATTTTTTCAGCCTCGCTCGTGTCCACGCTCCTGACCTTTGCGCACGCCCATGGACAGCGGAGGACCGCTCCGTACAACATGTCCGGAAATGTAACATCAGAAGGATAGACAGCAGAACCACTCACGCGCTCGTAAGCGTCAACGCGCGGAATGCGCTTTCCAATGATATTTGTTTTGTCCCACGGCTTGGGTGCCGCGCCACGACCGGAATATTTCTGTTCTTCGCTCATGAGGCACCCCCTGCCTTACGTCTCAGTTCTGCTGCGCGGCTCGCAGCCTTGGCAATGTGCGGGTACGTGCCGCACCTGCATAGGTTACCACTCATGGCGGCACGGACCTGGAGAGGTGTGGGGTCAGGGGATGAGCGCAAAAGCCCCTCGACTGCCATAATCTGCCCTGGCGTGCAGTAGCCGCACTGAAATGCGTCTTCTTCGAGAAACGCCTGCTGAACCGGTCCCAGTTCCTCGCCGTTCATGAGACCCTCGACAGTAATGACCTTCGCGCCTTCGGCTTCGACCGCCAGCGTCATGCATGCGTAGTGCGGTACGCCGTTGATGAGCACGGTGCAGGCACCGCACTCACCCCGCTCACAGCCAACCTTGGTACCTGTCAATCCCAGCCGTTCACGAAGGACAAAGAGCAATGACCATCGAGGCTCAACCATGAGGCGGTGCCGGCGCCCATTGATGTTCAGGGTCACCCGCGTCAGATCACCTGCTTTGATAACAGCCTCTTCTTCGGCAGCATGGGCCGCGCGTTTGCCGGACACCGCAACGGCAGCCGTGCCAACGCCCATGGTCGTGAGAAACTGCCGGCGCGTCAAGCCCTGCTTTGTTTTGTCCTCGTCAGACACGTCTTTCTTTTTCATGGTGTTCCTCCGGAGGGTTCTTGCCTATACCTCCATTTTTTGCCTTCGATCGAAGATTGTCAAGCCCATTTTGAGAAACGGGTTGAGATAAGGACCAAGGCAAGGGTTGAGGGCGAGGCGAATCAACACGCTGGACTTACAGGGCGGAACATGATAATTAATTGCCCTGCTATAGACTGCGCGACCTCCCGAAGAACAATCGCAGCCTGCAGAGGAAATAAACCAATACAGCGAAGGAGATGGAAAACCATGGCACTCAGATACGAAGAGGTAACAAGTGACGTAACAAAACTGCTGCACAGGGTTCTCGTTGACCATTTCAGCGAGCTGAAGAACGCAAAGATCGCAGCCCTGTTCGACCTGAAAAAAAGGACGTCAGGAGGTCAACTGGTTCTCGGCCACATCATGAGGACCAACCATCTGATACGACATCTCACCAGGGAAGGTGCGAGCTCAGCAGAAGGCTATGATTACATCATCACCATTGACAAGAAGGGGTGGGAAGCACTTAACGACAAAGACAGGGTGAGACTGTTGCGCCATGAACTTCGGCACACGCACTTCGACATAGATGCGGAAGAGAACCCTTATAAGTTGATCGATCATACCATCACCGATTTCTACGAGGAGATAGAACTCAACAAAGATGACCCCAAGTGGCGCCAGAGGGCTGCCACCGTGGTCGGGGACATCTACGAGCAGGAAAAAGAAGAGGCAAAGGAGAAAAGGGCTAAACAAAAGAAAGGCAGGAAGAACAGAAATTCTTAAGGCTCAAGGAGCCATGCCGTGACGTATATTCGGCACGCCATCGGCGACTCCCCCAGCAGTCCTTGCGGTCAACTGGAGGTCAGGCAATCTTTATAGTTTTGTAAGACTCTATTGTACTCCTCGACCATGGAGTTCACTAAGCCCTCCTTGGCTCTCATCTCTTGTAGGGACTGGTTATGCCAGGCGCTCTTTGCATTATACGCTGTGATCCTGGCGTTAAGATCGGATTTTCTCTGCGCATCGCTGCCGACACCCATCCGGTCCGATTCAATCGAACCTTTTTCGGCGTCAAGCTCCTCCCGCAGTCTCGTCAGCCTGTCATTGAGAATCTTTACTTCGGCCTTCTTAGCTTCAATGTCATGCAGCAACTGCGGAGGCGGCGGAGTACATAACTTTTCGGAAACCGGCGGCGATTGAAGACCAAATATCTGCACGGAAACCCAGGCATCCCCTCCCATCAGTTTCCCTTTCATGACGGCAACGCCGATCTCTTGCACCTCGGGCGAAAGGATGTTCTTCCGATGCCCAGGGCTTTGCATCCAGCCGTCAATGAGTTTCTGGTTCGTGAGGAATGTACCGCTCGCCAGGTTTTCGGCGATCATCTTGTACCGGTAGCCTACCCTTTGCGCCACATCAGATGCCTGCTCGCCTGTTGGGGAGATATGCGCGAAATACTGTTTTTCCAGTATGTCTTTGGCCCGTTCTTCGGCAACGGCGTCGAGCAGTTGATTCTCACTCAGGGCGCCTAACCCGTTGAGCGCGCGCGCGTTGTTCGTCAGGCTCACGACCGCCTCCTTTGAAAGGACCTCCTGAGCGTGGTACTGCCGCTCAAAATGGGCTGCATTGTGGGTTGCAAGGTGTAACTGCGATCGGTCGCCCACAGGGATCCAACGAGACAAATGTTTACCTGCGATGACGCAATCAGCTATTAAGAAGGCGATAAGAAATGCGGTTTTGTGTCTCCTCCAGAAGCCGAGCCGGTCGGCCTTCGGCTTTGGGCCAGTTGCCAGTTGAGTGATAAGAGGCAGTACATCATCTAAGGGATGCCACAATGATCCGCGGCCGCATCGGACCTGCGTCTTGCCGTTGATTTCTCCCTTCTCCAGGAGCATGTATAGTGCTCCGGCGGACAAGGGCCCACGCACAAAACTGTGGTCGCGCCAGTTGGGCTGCATATAGTACCAGTCGTTGATGTAATCAGCCATCTGATGTGTTATCGGATGACGTGAAGGTTTTTAAAAGGAGATTTTCACAAGGTAAGGCGCATCAGTTAGCAATTTTTCGCACCATTTTCTGATATGCATGCCCTGACACCGCCCGCATCTTCTGAGTCTCTCAGTCCAGACGATTGTCACTTTCTTTCGGATACGCAGTATACTATGGCCAACGGATTCCGGGCAGGACGCGTCTCGTGCAATCCGATTCCTATGTTGAAAAGAGGACCGCTATATGACTATCCATGACGTTGTTAACTTTGCCATCCGGATAGAGGAGAACGGGGAACGGTTCTATAGGGAGGCAGCAGGCATCATCACCAATCAGCCCTTAAAGGAATTGTTCGAGAGGTTGGCGCAAGAGGAGACCGGGCACAGGAAGACGTTCGAAAAACTGTTGTCGGGCCTTGGCGACTACCAGCCACCGGAAACCCATGAAGGAGAGTATCTCGCATATCTGAAAGACTTTATTGATGGCAAAGCCGTATTCAAGGATCATCCAAACATCGGGCAACTGTCAAAAACAAGCAGCATCGCGGGAGCACTCGACTTCGCCATTCAGCGGGAGACGGACTCAATTCTCTATTATCAGGAGATCAAGAAGTTTGTGAATACGAGGCATGCCGAACCAATAGATATGATCATCGACGAAGAGCGAAGGCACTTTGCCTTGCTATCGAAGTTGCGAGGAGAAGCAACTAGTTCGTGAGAGGCCACAGTCTTTTCCTGGCCATAAAACACCGTCGCGTTGAAACCTCGGTTGGCTGCTTCACTACCGCTTCTGGAGCGTGTCGATCAGAAGCTTTCCCCGATATCAAGGTGTCAACGCGTATGGCCAGACATTCTCTGGTATAAAGGTCGAGAACCGTGAGACACCGAAACCGGCGCGAGTGAACGCCCCCACAAGACTCGAAGGGAAGTCATTGTCATTGAGTAAGATAGCTGAGATAGAAAAAGTATCGTTGATGTCGCGCGCCGCTTCCCCCCTATTTTTCGTGTGCCTTCAGGTAGTCCTGGCAGAATTTGAGTGCCTCCCCGCCGGGCAGGTTCTTTGATTTCATGTTGTTGACATACTCATCAAGTATCGGCCGCAGTTTTGCCGCCCATCGCGCGTTCTCGTCCGCGGACAGAACTGCCACCTTTCCGCCTTTCTGAATGAAGTAATCCTTGCCCTCTTTATCGAGGTCGTCCCAGAGCCTTCCCATCTTGTCGATCCATTCGTTGTTGATCGCTTCGATGGTTTTCTGGTCGTTCGGCGCAATTGCATTCCACTTGTCTTTGTTCATGACGATGTAATTGACATTGGTGTAGGCAGACCCGTACTCGGTGCTGTTATCGACAACCTCGGCAAGTTTAAATCCCTTCATCGGCTCATACGGACAGATGACGCCCTGCGCCACGCCTTTCGAAAGGGCATCGTAGGCCTCTGACATCGGCATTGCTACGGGCGCTCCGCCCAATGCCTGGACCACCTTCGCGCTGGTACCGGTCGATCGCACCTTGAGTCCTTTCATATCATCCAGGTTCCGGACGGGTTTCTTAGCAAAGAGCATGTGTGGCGGTGAAGCCGTGAAGAAAAGCGCTTTCACATCCTCAAACTCCTTTGGCTTGAACTTGTTGTAGAATTCGTTTGACAGTTTTGTGCCCCAGTAACCGCTCTTGTATCCCAGGGGCAAGTCGATCACTTCAAAAAGAGGGAAGCGTCCCATAGTGTACCCGCAGAAACTCAGGCCGATGTCGGCCACCCCTCTGGTCACGCTGATGAAGGTCTGTGTCGGAGGTGTCAACGTGCCTCCTGTGAATTGCGTGACCTTCACCCTGCCGTTTGTTCTCTTCTCTACCTCCTTACACCACTGATCCATTACGACACTGACCTTATTGTCAGGCGGAAAGAAGTTGGCCAACTTGAGCGCTACCTGTGCATTCACCGGGGACGAGTGCAGCCAGACTGATGCTAGAAGAAGAGCGACCGACAGAAGAAACAGTTTTTTCATATGATCACCTCCACCAGTATTTTATTTTCT
>Ga0335070_10010657_pt1 | contig 10747 bp, 11 predicted proteins | sample Lox_Sample_13_FD_206722 | JGI IMG/M metagenome (GOLD analysis project Ga0335070, IMG submission 206722) | Soil microbial communities from Loxahatchee National Wildlife Refuge, Florida, United States - Lox_Sample_1.3 | ecosystem: Environmental > Terrestrial > Soil > Wetlands | place: USA...
GCAGACAAATACGACAGAAAAATGGTCATCTTCTTCTCCTGGGGTCTGTGGGTTTTAACTCCGCTGGTTTACTATTTCTCCAACGATTGGATAGAGATGATTCCCGGCGGGATTCTCTGGGGCGCATCCATGCTCGGCGCACCTGCTATAAACGCTTACATAGTCACCTCGGCGAAGGACAAGACCAAGACCGCCACGCTTCTCGCCACGTTCATTTCCACATGGTCTTTGGGCTACATTTTCTCTCCAGCCATAGGCGGCTACCTAACAGACACGATAGGCATGAAACAAGTCCTGCTCATAACCACTCTATTCTCGGCGGTCTGCACGAGCATATACCTCTTCATAAGCAGCCAACACGCACCAAAAAAAACGGAGCACAAGCCAATGCCCAAGGAGATATCCAGCGACATCAAAAAACGACTCGTGGCGTGGTCTCTGTTCTACGCCGCCCTACTGTTTACCGTACAAACGGCTCGCACCCTAATCGCGCCCTTCTTGACCGCCGCCATTTCAGCGGACAGGTTTTACGTGGGAATTTTCGGCTCGGTCAACTTTGCAGGCACGGCGTTTCTCGGCTTGCTAGTGGCTAGAATAGGCGACCGATGGGGCAAAATTGAGGGCATCTTATTGTGCGTCTTGATGCACGTGTTAACCGTCGAGGCGATGCTGTTTGTTTCGAACTCGGCTTTCCTGCTGCTTGTAGCCTTCTTCTGGGGCGGCGCGATAACGTACGGTGCATTGATAAACTCTGCAATAGGCGCCATAGCTCCAGAAGCCTCCAGAGCGAAATGGATCTCGATTCCTATGACGGCTTCTATGATGGCCGCGGTCGTCGCTCCATACCTGAGTGGATACCTCTATGAAATCTCGCCTTACATGCCGTTCGTCATCTCGCTTTTTGCTGCCGTACCCGTTATCCTTCTGGCTTTAACAAAGCCGTTCAAAGAGAGATAAAGTTGGTTTATTCCATTTTTTGAAACTGTTTTTTTGAAATAAGAATAATTCATGCTTTTTTTGTTAAAAACTGCTTAAATAACGCTTTGTGTATGAAATTATGCTTGGAACATGGAGTGTTAAGGATTGGCTTCGGTCACTGCAGATACAGTTCGTAGTCGTTTGAACCTGACGTTGGAAGACGCGGATGATAGCAGGCTGAACGAGATGATTCAAGACGCCTCGGCAACTATCGCGTTGGAGATTGGTAGAAATATCGATTATAATAATTGTAGTGATGTCGAGGCGGCTGCCGTGAAGAACCTGGCGGCCATTTATCTAATTTGCCACATGTCTGGCGGCTCAATGGCTGGGCTCAATTTCTCTGTGGGCGATTTGCGTGTGGACGCTTTGGGCAAGGTGCCGAGTGTTGAGATTTTGTACCGTGAGCTGGAGCGTCTGCTTCTTCGCCTGCGTTATCCTCGTGTGGAGATGACTTAGGATGAGCGTTGTCAGAAGCTACTTTGACTTTCTGATGAATTACGCGCCGTACTTCTACTACCTACCCGACACGGGAACAGTTGATCCTGAATGGGGAAGAGGACCGGTGCCAGCGAGTTTCGCCATCCAGTTTTTAAGCGAGGCGTATCAGTCGAAGGAGTTCGAAAACGAAAAAACCGCCATTTACGCCAAAATTATAGAGTTGGCTGACTATCTGCTTTTCATTCAATGCGCCGACGATGCTAAGCTGGCTTATGGTGGGTTCAAGAGCAAAGACGACAGCACCTATTATTACAGCGTAGACGCTACGCGTGCAATTCCAGCGCTTTTGAATGCTTACGATTTGACGGGTAGCCTGAGTTATTTAGACGCTGCTAAGCTGGCTGGAGGCACGTTCCTCTACAACATGCAACATAAGCCCTCGCTCCTGGGTGTGCACGACACGTATTATGGTGGTTTTGCGCAGGCGGTCACCTTGAGCGAAGCGTGGCTCGTCGACATGTACGTCGCAGACCTGTATGGAACGATCGCTTTGAAAGAGCTTTACGCGCGCACGGGTGAAGCGAAATATCAGAGCATGATAAACGATGCTTTGGGCTTCTATCGCGGCGGCTTCGAAAACCTGTACCTGAAGTATTCGCCCAAGCCTTACGGCGACGGCAACTGGCACCGCACTGGTGTAGGCGACGGTTTCATTTACGATGACGATTTCGGCTACGCTTTACAGGGGCTTTTCAGTTACGAAGGTTGGAGCCCATCAGTTAAGAAAGTGTATGAAGCCGTAAACAGTATAGGCAGCTGCACAGAGTATCCGAATTATAATCCGATGGTTTGTTGGTCGGGCTACGTAGACGTCGTAAACCGCAAACCCGCCTGCGAATACTACGACTGCGTCACAGCAGGCATCCTTTGCGAAATAAGAAACGCCTACGACTCCATAGCCTTAGACCAAAGCGTCAAAGCACTCTTGGCTAAACCCGACAATTTCATGTTCTGGGGCGTAAAATTTGTTGATTACACATCCGTTGAACGCAAAAAATCCACGGTCACAGTTGCTTGGCTGGCGCATCTACTGCTGAACTATAGCCCTTTGACTTTGATTTTCACTAGAATCCTCCGCGTACACGGTATGTCCGTTATGCTCTACTGTCGTCAAGAAACAAACGGCAACGTGAGCTATTCTGAGGCGGCTGAAATAATGGCTATAGTCAACCCTGCCCAAGCTTCGGAAACGCTGATTCAGCCTGGCTATGCCTCAAGCGATGTCATCCGCGTTTACACAGTTTCCAGCATTGCGCACAGGGATAAGATAACCTTTGACGCTAAAGAGTACGAGGTCGGTCCTATCGAAGAGTTTCGTTTTCAGAATCAACTCATGTACCGCACGGCGGTTTGTAGGAGGCTGATTCAATGAGCACGCCAGAAGACCCGAAAGAGACCCTGAAAACCTTGCTCCACGACAATTTAACACTCCTTAAAGACGATGAACTCACTCCCGCGACTGTTCTAGTTTGTGACGAGTTTAACGAGGAATTCTGGAAAAAATACGATGTAATCATCACATGCGGACTCGTCAACACGCGCGAACAGCTAGCCAACCTGGGCGGAACACTGCGCCAAGTAATCGCAGACTACCGCGTCGGAGTCTGGACCAGAGATACAGCAGGAATCACTGGTCAAAAAATGCGGTGGAAAACGGTTCAGGGAGTCACGCAGATAGTGAATGCTCAAATGAAATCGCCCGGCGGCATCCTCAACTGGATGCGGTTGGCGTCTTGCACGGACGCTGACAGGACCGATCTAAAACCCGTGCTTTATCACTCTGACATTCTTGTTGAAACGCATCGCATGGAAAATGTATAGGAGAAAACAGAAAAATGAGCACACCAATGTTTGGAGGACACGAAGCCAAAGCCTACTTCATAGAAGAAACCACGTATGGCGAGACGCCTGCGAACCCGACGATGGCAGCAATCGGCGTCGTTCAAGAAGCCGAACCCACTCTGGACGCGAATTTGGTCAAACTTCGCGGGATAGGCTCGCGTGACTTGCAATTTCTTCGCAAGGGACTGCGACAAGCCGAACTGAAAATAACCTACAACCCGCAGAACATCAACCTGCTTCAGCACGTTGCCACATTGACTTCTTTGAGCGTCGAGGTTTTCTACGAAAAACCCAGCAACATCATCAGCGTTTTGCACAAGGGCTGCCGTATAGAGAGTCTGAATATTGAAGTCTCGGCTGAGGAAATGATGAAAGTCACAGTCGAGCTGGTCGGGCAGAATATTGCTGTCGGCACGGCAAAAATTGGCGCAAACTATGGCGATTATTCCAACACGCCAGTGGCATGGCACGACACTTACGTGAAAAAAGACGGAGCGCCTTTGGAACGCGTCACCGACTACAGCTTTAACATCAAGAACAACCTGAAAAAAATCGCCGTCATACGCTCTGCAAATGGACACTTGCTCAAGTACCTGCCTGGAAGACACCGCGAAATCAGCGGCGAACTGATCTGCGACTTCGAAAACAAAGACGAACTCGACACGTTGTTGAACGATACAGAATTCAGTTTGGAATTTGGACTAGGCGGTTCGAATAAGGCTGTCTTTAGCGGCTGCAAGTGGGATTCGAGCACGTTGTCCACGCGTGCAAGTGAACTGGTCGCACAGAAGCTGCCATTCACGGCGAAAACCATGACGATAAGCTGAGGCTGATGCGCATGGAACTGAAGCCTTTGAGAAACTTTGGCCGCGAGGCTTGTCTGAAGAAGAAGTGGTTGCGGCTCTGGGACCAGATAGGTGAACGCATGCTGCGTCTGCCCAAACGCGAGCAGGACATCTTGCTTGAGGATTTTCGTGTGGCTATAGAGAGCCGCATCATGGTTATGGAGAGAGTTAACGATGCAGAAGGAAGAAGTGACAGTTGACGAACGTTTCGGCGGAGAATACGCGGGCAAGTACGTGTTCGGCGAAATAAGCTGGGCTCGACGAAGCCATATCATACAAAAACACACGCAATATCACCCCGTGACAGGACAGATTCAGAACAGCGATTATGTGGCCATTCAAGCCGAAACCGTGTGGGCGAGCTTGAGGGAACAACCGCAGACTAAACCGTTGAGTTTGGAAAAACTGTTGAGCGAAGGTGAAGACGGCGTTCCCACAGCCTTGGGCGAGCTGTTCAGTCAAGTGGTAAACCGTTTGTGCGGCGTCAGCGTGGAAGACGCAAAAAACTCGTGAGGGCGATGAGACGTGGAAAACCACATCCGAGCCTGTCCAAGTTTCGGCTTTGCAAGGAATTCGGCTGGACACCAACGCAACTCGAATGTCAATCTGCCAAGACAATTGAAGAGTTCATCGTTATTCTCAACGAAATCGACCGCCAAACCGAAGCTGAAGTGGAGAGAGCCAAGCGTGATAGAGGAGGCTTAAGCCATGTCCGTTGAAGTGCAAATGGAGTGGGAAGGCATGGATCAGATGGCGAGCAAGTTGCAACGCTTAGAAGGTTCGTTAAAGTCTCAAGTACAGCAGAGCCTTGAGGATTTGGCTTCCTCCATCGAAACCACAGCCAAACAACTGGCACCGACAAAAACTGGCTACCTTCGCTCCACAATTTCCACCCAAACCAGCGATTGGACTGTCAAAGTGTGCGCGACTGCGCCTTACGCGGCTTTTCTGGAATTTGGCACGCGACGAATCCGCGCCTTTAGATTCTTGTCCAGAGCGCTAGAGGAACATATTCCCAAGCTTGGGAAAATGCTAGACGATGCTGTTGATGTGGCGGTTGCGGAGGCGTCGAGGACGTGAGTTTTCATGAGGTTAGCATTGTCGTTCGAGCCGTGAACCGTGCGAGTAACGAGTTTGCACGGATAAACACCGATGTCACCAGTTTATCTGCGCGTGTCAGGTCTTTGGGCGCAACTATAACGGGTCTAGGCGCCACGGGCGTGGCCATCACGCACATCGCCAGCGAGTTTGGTTTTCTTGACGCACAACAAGCTAAGGTGGCTAACAGCGTTTTGTCCGTGGTCACTGCTTTGGGTTTGTTCCTGCGCACCAGTTGGGGCGTCGCTATAGCGCAGAAGGTGTACACAGCAGCGACAATTTTGTCAGCGAATGTTACGTGGATTCTAAACTCCGCGCTCGCCATGAAAATAGCACTGCTAACGCTTGGGATTGGCTTGATCGTGGCTACGGCGGCGTACATGGGTTGGCTGGCTTCTTCAACGCGTGACGCGGCGTCGGCCATGGGTGACTACAACGCTGAACTGGCCAGAACACCCAGACAAAGCAACTCAACGGGCGGTGGCAGCGTGAGTTTGGAGGAACTCCGCAGAAGAGGCGTTGAATGATGACTGTTGCCCTTCCAGTTGCCAGAGTTGAGATTCTGCGTGGCCTGTGGCTGAACGACGATGACTTTCAAGACGGCTGGACGGTTGCAGGCGGAACAATGACAACTGACGGAGAAAACGTCACACTGGTCATAAACGTGGACATGGTTTCGATTTCCAAACCCTGCGGTTTCGACACGGCGACGTACAAGTATGGAATCATAAACTGCGCAGCGTTATCGGCATCGCAGTGGCAGTTCAAAGTGCGACGGGCAAGCGACCAAGTTTGGATTACCATTGACACCTTCACCAGCGCAGGCATAAAAACTGTTGACATCTCCCAAGTTTATTCTGGCCAGGTGGACATGATAGGCATCAGCGCTTCAGGCAGTGCGGGACAATCTGCGCAGTATGATTACGACATCATTGCCAGTCAAACCATGCTCGTGCCCACCGAGGACAAAGATGTCTTGGACATGCGTGTGCATTTGGGCTTGGTGGACGAAGTCGGCAGTTTCGAGTTGACCATGCAGAATTTCGACGCAAAATACACTGAACAAGTGACGGCGGGCAATTGGATAAAAATCTGGGCCAGCAGAGCAGATGCTACTGTGCTTAAAGTATTCACTGGCCGAGTGGAGGAGGTGGAATTCGACGCGTCCGCAACCGAGAACTACGTAACACTGCGGGGTAGAGACCGCGGAGAAGAGCTCTTCCGTCGTACGGTAACAAAAACATATGTAAACGCCAAAGCCGAAGACGTTGCCAAGGATTTAATCGACAATTTCACAAGCCTGAAGCACGTTAGAGGCACAACCGAACTCGTTGAAAACAGCGACACCACCTACGCTCAGCTCGAGTATGAAAACACACCCCTCTTTGATATACTCAAAGACATAGCCCAAAGCGCCGCGAAGGATAGCGTTATCGGGTTTGATTTCAGAATGGCATGGGACGGCAAGTTCGAGTTTTTCAAACGCAACAGCAAAACTTCACCAGTTAGTCTAACGGATCGAATAGAAGTCGCCGAATATAGGAAGGACATTCACCGTATCCGCAACAGGGTTACAGCTTATGGCGCGGCGGAAAAAGCAAACCCCGGCAACAGAGACGCGTGGACAGAGGACTTGACGGTTGGTTCGGGTCAGCTGATTTACTACGAAGACGGTGAGCTCTTCGGCTGGTGGGAGCCCGTCGGTTATTGCAGTGTCGCGAAGGATGCTTCGACGCGAATAGTCGGCAGCTATAGTGTCAGGCTTTCGACGACTCAAGCCGTCGGGTCTTCGGTTTTAGACTGGTACTTCGCCACTGGGCACCTTTTCGACGCGAACAAGTACCCGAGTTTGACTTTTCAATTGCGCCGCGAGAACGCTCCTGGAGAAGTGGGCGTCAAGATCGAACTCTTTGACAGCAGCGGTCAGAAAGTGAGGCGCATTTTCCGTACCGAGCCTGACAAGTGGGACCTGCAGAGTTTCAGCGTAGGCGAAAAACAGGACAGCGATTGGACGCATGATGAGTTCAACACGCAAGCATTCAACTGGTCAGAGATTAGGCGTATACGGTTTGAGGCTTATTTCAACGGCAATGGCTCAGGAAGCTTCTGGATGGACAATCTTTTCTTCAACAGCAAACGCTGGGAAAGCACGCAAGAAGACAGCGCAAGTCAGCAGGCTTATGGTTTGAGAGAGCTCGTGGAAGTGGACGAAGAACTCCACAGCGACAACGAGTGCAGCCTAAGAGCCCAGGCGGAGCTTTCGTACTTGAAAGACCCAGCAGAGTACATAACACTCAGAAGCGACGCTATAGTGCTTCCAGACGGACGCCTGATGCCTGGAGATGTGGTTCATGTTTCTTTGCCTAACGAAAACATTGACACCGGCTACCGCATACTAACAGTCGAGTACAGCCTAATCGCCAAAGAACAAACACTCGAAATCACCCTGGAACTCGGGAAAGAGCCGCCACAGTTAGCCAGCGTCATGTCTGATTTACGCTCGAAAACCGAAAGCCTAGCACGCAACAAAGCCGGACCAAGTGGAGTAGCCGGGGCTTCTGGCGGAGGCAGCGAGGGAAGTGATGGTGCACCCACGACGGCGACGTACATCACCGTGAACGATGAAACGGCAAACTTGCCCAACGCAGTGCGACATGTGAATGTTGCTGAAGCCGAGAAGCACACGCCGAAACTTCACAAAGATTCGCATAAAGCTGGAGGCGTCGATGCCTTCGCAGCGAATGACTTGTTGGATGCAGTTTCGCGAGTGAGAGTGAGGAAGAACAGCGGCGCATCTGATGTTGGTGCTCGGCGACGTTTGAATTTGATTGAGGGCTCTAATATTACATTAACAATTGCGGATGACCCGACGGATGAGGAAATAGACATTACTGTAGCGGCTTCGGGTGGTTCTGCCGTGCCGTTCTCTCTCTTTGGCTTTTACCTTTCTATCGGTTACAGTGCTGTGGGTAGTTACTATGATTGGGGTGGGGGAAGTCAATCTACTGAGAATTATGTGGAAATTCCGTGCGTGGCAGGAACATTAAAGAAACTCAAAATTCGTCTGGTTAATAAGCCGAACGGCACGACTTCTACTTGTCTTGTCGCCATCAGAGTAAATGGCTCTTCATCTTCTCTGCAACGCACCATGACACAGAGCGATGCTAATAACACGGTTTATGATGTTGCCGTTGACGTTGTCGTCAGTGAAGACGACAAAATTGATTTATACGTCAAACCGACAGCGGGAGACGCTACTTCGGGAAACTGGCAGATGGGCGTTTCTGCCTTTATGATTTCCTCTTAAAGAAGTTGGAATATGGCCTAAAGAATCAAGTGCAGGTGAGCGCGAGTATGACGGTGGATAAGACGCCACTAACTTACCAATCACTCTGGAAACCCCAACGGCTCAGACCTGATAGCATATACCTGTTCCATACATGCGTAACATGTGAGAAAAATGAAGACAATAAGAGGCGTCGATGAACAGTGATGATACGCGAGGTCTTGTACATGCCCAAAAACCTCCGTGACAGAGTGAAACAGGCAGTGAGGCGTTTTCAACAGGAGGAACTAAACAAAAATACGCTAGCTGAAACCGACATCAGAGACGTGGTCATAGTCTGCATCGCCGAGGCTTTAAGCAAAGTCTCAACCATGCCCCTGCAGGACTTCAAACAAAAAGTCCAAAATCTGAAAGCCGGAAAATAGTGAGGATTCGGCTTAACCTTTAATAGTTCTCTCTCGTCTCATGTTTTTCGATAAGGTTTGAGGATTACAAAGGAAGATGCCCGAAGATTCGTCATTAGCAAGCAATGTTTCCAGTTTCCACAGTTAGATGATGTCTCCAAGGAACAGGTTTTTCGTGTTCTCGAAGCGTTAGGCTGCGTTCAGATCGACACGATCAGCGTGGTTGAGCGAAGCCACTATCTTGTCATTTGGAGCAGACTCGGCAACTACAGAAAAGAGTTCTTAGACCAGCTGCTCTATCCCGACCGAAGAGTGTTTGAATACTGGGCGCACGCGGCTTCAATAATTCCCATAGAATACTACCGTTACTTCCTTCACGCCATGAAAGAGAGACAAAAAGAAATGCATGCAAAGGCGAAACGTTGGCTCAAAGAAAAAGCCAGCCTGCTCGACACAGTTCTGCGCGAAATCAAACGCGAAGGACCATTATGCTCGAAGAATTTCAGAACGGAAGATAAACAGAAGAAAAAAGAAGCAAATGGATGGTGGAACTGGAAACCCGCCAAAATCGCCTTAGAATTGCTCTACAATGCCGGCGTTTTGATGGTCGCTCGCCGCGAAAAGTTTCAGAAATACTATGATTTAACAGAAAACGTGCTGCCTTCGGGCGCAGATACGAGCGAGCCTACAGAAAAGGAAAGGCAACGCTTCTTCTTAGAAAAGACACTTCAAGCATGGGGAACAGCCGAACCAAAGGACATCGGCTATTATTTCTACACATGGTCCACCAAAACAAACGTAGGTGTCAAGGCACTCAGCAGTCTGGTAAGAGAATTAGAGAAAGAAGGCATCATCATGCAGGTGCACATTGAAGGTTACAAAAGTCCTTGTCTAATACTGAGTCGAGAATTGGAGAATCTAGAGAGAATTGTGGATACAAAAGAACAGAAAAACATCATAAGTTTCGTTTCACCATTCGACAACCTCACATGGGGCAAGCCGCGCATGCACAAACTATTCGATTTTCACACAACGCTAGAGACATACATTCCCAAGGCAACCAGAAAATTCGGCTACTACACGCTCAACATACTCCACAACAACCAGCTAGTCGGCAGATTAGACCCTAAAATGCACCGCGACAAGGCAACACTCGAAATCAAGACACTTGAACTCAAAAAAGGCTTCAAGCCAACCAGAGAATTCAAGGAGCAATTTCCTCTAGTCTTAGGAGATTTTATGAAATTCCACAACGCTGAAACAGCAAAAATCCCAGAAAACTACAGGCAAATGACAAAAAACGCCAGACTAGCTCCAAGCTAAAGCCATTTATGTATTTCCAGCCGTAATCCAATCACATGTTCTCTATTCATATTTGGATCATACCCAGATCTTCGTCGAATTCTTCTGGGAGGCGCTTTCTCTCTTAAATTGTCCAACATCTTCTCATTCTTTCTCATTGGTTCTACCTCTTCGTTCTATTTTGATATTAAGATTGGGCTGATCGAATGCAAGTGGAGGCAGAAGATGTGATAATAATTGCTCAGCAGTTATTTGTCTGACTTTTCCTGTTGGGGCAGTTTGTACCCAACCTTTCTTTTCCTTGACGTATCTCCATGTTCGCCCTTTCTTGGTTGTGATATAGATTATGTAGTCAGTGTTCATATTTCTCATCTTCGAGGTTGGCATTTGGATCATATTTGGATCCTAGTAGCAGCATATATGGAAGAGGTCTAGAGAAGCGTGCACACTGTCTCATAGAACAGAAACCTAACGAACCACCAACACTGGAC
>Ga0335070_10010658_pt1 | contig 10746 bp, 7 predicted proteins | sample Lox_Sample_13_FD_206722 | JGI IMG/M metagenome (GOLD analysis project Ga0335070, IMG submission 206722) | Soil microbial communities from Loxahatchee National Wildlife Refuge, Florida, United States - Lox_Sample_1.3 | ecosystem: Environmental > Terrestrial > Soil > Wetlands | place: USA: Florida...
TGGCACGTTCACCTACCTCGCTGTGCCCGGGGCTGTCTACACTCATGCCTGGGGCATCAACGATAGCGGACAAGTGATAGGTGATTACACTGGGTTTGGAGATGGTGGTAGTTTTATCTGGGACGGCGGCACGTTCACCAAGTTCGATGTCCCCGGGTCTGTCTATGGCTTCAACGATAGCGGACAAGTAACGGGTTATTACCGGATTGGCGAGCGTTTCCATGGCTTTATTGCCAGCATCCCGCCGGTGCCCGAACCCGAGGAATGGGCCCTGATGCTAGTCGGTCTTGGACTGGTTGGTTTCCAGGTCAAACGCAAAGAAGCCAACAGGCTGGCTTTCTAACATCACCCCAAGCGACAATCAAACCGCCTTTCGGCGCGGTTTGTTGGGGCGGCTGGATGGCCCTTAACCACCGACCTCGTTATTTGGCGAGCAGGCGTTTCACCCGGTTTTTCCCGAAGCCATCAAAGTCATCCGAGCTGAATCAAATTCAGCAATTCCTGGGCGCTGATCTTGCCGCTGATTTCCCCGCCTTCCAGGACGCTGTCCGCCAGGTCGCGCTTGTGACGGTGCAGCGAGACGATTTGCTCCTCGATGGTGTTTTTCGTCACCAGCCGGTACACGGTGACGGGGCGCTGCTGGCCGATGCGGTGGGCGCGGTCTGAGGCCTGATCTTCGACGGCCGGGTTCCACCAGGGATCCATGTGGATGACGTAGTCCGCCGCTGTGAGGTTCAGGCCGACCCCGCCGGCTTTCAGGCTGATGAGAAACACCTCGCCCTGTCCTGCCTGAAAGGCGTCCACCCGCTTCTTACGTTCCGCCGGCGGGGTTTGGCCGTCCAGGTATTGGTAGGCAATGGCCTTTTCGTCCAGATACGCGCGAATGAGGCTCAGGTGGTCGACGAACTGACTGAACACCAAGGTCTTGTGGCGATTATCCAGGAGCTCTTCCAAAACTTCGCCGAACAGCGCCAGCTTGCTGCTGGAAACACCCAGATCAGGCGCCACCAATTGCGCATTGCAGCAGGCCCGGCGCAGCTTGGTGATCGCGGCCAATACCTTGAAGCGTTTGTCTTCTTGGGGCCCCTGGGTCTCGCTCAACTCGCTCAACAGTTTGCGTCGCAAGGCTTCGTAAAATAGGGCCTCCTGCTCGCTGAGCTCGACTTGCAGCTCGATCTCGGTGCGCGGCGGCAGTTCGTCCAGCACCTGGGCCTTGGTTCGCCGCAAGATGAAAGGCTGGATCATGCGTTTCAGGCGCTGGCGCGCCTCACGATCCTGGTTGCGCTCGATGGGTCCGGCGAAGCGGCGGTTGAAGCTTTCCAGGGAACCGAGCAGGCCCGGATTGATGAACCGGAACAGATTCCACAACTCGCCCAGATGGTTTTCCACCGGCGTGCCGGTGGTGATGATCTTGAACCGGCCCTGCAGGGCCATGGCCTGCTGGGAACGCTTGGTCGCCGGGTTCTTGATGAGTTGCGCCTCGTCCAGCACGATGGTTTGCCAGGCGGGGGCGGCCAGAAGCTCGCCAACGGACTCCTGCTGCAACAAGGCATAACTACAAACCAGAAGGTCCATCGGGCGCAGGCTCTCGATCAGCTTTTGCCGATCGCCGCCCCCAAGGATTTGAACGTTGAGGGTCGGCGCGAACCGTTGGGCCTCACTCTGCCAGTTCATGCAAACCGAGGTTGGCGCAACCACCAGGGTCGGTCCCTCGGCGGCCCGGCTCAGGATCAGGGCCAAGGCTTGCAGGGTCTTCCCCAGCCCCATGTCGTCAGCCAGGCACGCGCCCACGCCCCAGGCGGCCAGCCGCGAAAGCCACTCGAAGCCGTCGCGCTGATAATCGCGAAGCTCCGCCTGCAGAGTGGACGGCAGCTTCGGCTGAACCTGCTCGGCCTGACGCAGCCGCTCCAGTTGCGCCCGCCAGGCGGAATCGCCCTTGAACTCGCCCACTTCCTCGGCGATTTCATCCATGACCGGCAAGGCCAGCGCATGGAGGCGCTGATCCTTGCCGTGTTTTTCGGAGTAAGCGCGCAGATCGTCCAGACGCTTCTTGAACGCCTCGGTCAGAGCCAGGAAGCGGCCTTCATCGAGGCGGATGAACTTGCCCTTGGCGCCTTCCGTCAATTCGAGCAGGCGCTGCATGTTCAGCACCTGGCCGTCATCCAGCTTGAGTTCGCCGCTGATGCTGAACCAGTCGCGCTGCTGCTTGATCTTGATGCTGAACTGACTCAAACCGGCCTGCCCCAGCACCTTGAGTTTTTCGCCCTGCGGCCATTCGACCTGGGCCTTGTCGCCCGCCTCATGCAGTTCCAATAAGAATTCCAGACTGCTCTCGGCATCCCCCAACAGCCATTGAAAAGCTGCTACCTCTTCCGCTTGATTAGCGAGACTGGGGCAAAGAGCGATGAGCTCGTTCGCCTGTTTGCGCTCGAGCTTGAGATCGCGCCGGGTTTGCAGGCGCTTGCCGCCGATTTCCGCGATCAAGCTGGCGCCGCCGGAACCGGGGACGTAATAAGAACCCTGGTCGCCGAAGGGGCGGATCAGGATGGCGACGCGCAAGCCTTCTCCTTCCGGAATCAGCTGCACATGGGGACGGGCGTCGGCCTCGACCGTCTCGGCGGCGGCAAGCTCTCCGCCGCCGATATCGGAATGGATGGTCACCAGGGCGGACACCGAACCCAGGCTGGCGAGAATACGCTCCTGGGCGGATGCCGGAGCCTCGATTCCCTTGCCGATGATTTGCGCGAGGCGATGGTGCTCCGGTTTGAGTTCGACAATTTTGAGACGGGTCAGACCATCTTCGGCCAACACCACGCTCTCCTCCTCATCGCACAGCGGCCAGAACTCGATCCTGACCTGCCCGCCCTTGGCCTTTTTCCTGACCCGCAGTTCCGGCTCGGCGGCGACCAGTTCCACGGCGACGCCGCTATCCTTCCAGGACACGGTGGGCGCACCCACCATCGCCAGCCAACCCCGGTTGGACAGGGAATAGCCACCGGTGTACCGGTCGGGGGCGATATGCGCGGCCACGCGGCGATCCTGCTCGGAAAAATAGGCCGCCGATTCCGCCATTTCGGAGACCTTCTTCATCGACAAGGTTTTGCCCTTGTTCCAGCCGCCGCTGGCATTGCGTTTCTGTTCCCGCGCCTCCAACGCGAACCCCAGATACGATCCGCGCTCGCGCGACAGCAACCAGGCTAGACGATATTCCCCTGTTTCGTCCTTGCCCGCAGTCGACCCACGTACCACCGTATTTTTGATGGCGTTCAGGGCACGTTCCCAGGGCTCTTCGTAATGGCTACGACTGACCAGAAGCCTGATACCCTTGGCTTGTTCGAAAGCCTCGGCCGCGCTTTTCATATCGCTCTGCTTGGGATCGATACGAGCGATGAGCGCTGCCAGCTCCGCCGCCAGCCAGCCGTATCCGCAATACGCGGCCTGTTGCTGATAAGCCTTCGCCTGCGGCAGATAGTGGGATAATTGCGCGGCCGATCCGTATTGGTGGAGCAGCCACAAGGCGATCCAGAAAGGCCAAGGCCCCATGAGGCCGGTTCGCGAGATTTGCGCCAGGAGCGTGTTCAATTGTTCCAGGGCGCCGGGCTGATTGCGCTCCAGCGGCGGAACGAACTCAAGCAGCAGGTAAACGGAGCTAAAGGGATGACCTTCGGGAATCGTTTCCAGCAGTTTTTGGGCCTCTTCCAGATCGCCCGTTTGGTTGCGCTGGAACAGACCCAGCACGAAGAAAAATCCCACGACACCCGGAAAGAAAACCTTGCGCCTGCCCTGCTCCTTGCGCAACAGGCTCAGTCCTTCCCGATAATGCCGCAGGGCGTTGTCCTGATCCCCTTCCAGCAGTAAGAGCAATCCCCGATAGGCACGCTCCCGGTAACCGACCCGACAGCGGGACAGCGCGGACTGAGCGGCCTGCATTTCGCCCCTGAAAATCGAGATCAGGACCATACAGAGTTGCCAGTCTTCCGGTACGAGCGTGGCTGGCTCCTCGCATGCTTCGCGCAATAGATCGAAGGCCGCTGCATCCAACCCCCAGCCCCCCGCCTGCTGCAACAGGATCAAAGGCAGGGCGGGTTCTCTGATTTTCGCAGGCAGGCGCACGAACCATTCACGCTCGAACGGATTGTCGCAAACCATCGCGTAAATCGGCGCGGGATCTGGCCAGCGTTGCGGCAGACCGTTCCAGTATGAATACTTCAGCCGTTCCAGCATCCCGAACAAACGCTCGATGTAACGCTCGTCCGCCCGGTAAATGCCGATGCGCGCTTCCCGGATCAGTTCATCGTCGTCGCGAAACTGGATGTCGTCCTTGGCGGTCTTCAGATAGCCCATCTGCAAGGGCGCGGCGAGACGCACCAGATCGACATAGGTTTCGAAAGCGCCGCTTGCGACGAGTTCGCGCGTAACCAATTCGACGATAAGCCTGTTGCACCTTAGCCGCTGACCGCTCCAGGTTTTCTCGACTTCGATCAGACCATTGCGCTGCAGCACCTCCAGCTTGATTTTGGCTGCCTCGCCCGTGCCCAGGATCTTGCGCAAGGGCGTCGTGATCTGCGATTTGTTGAGCCCGCCCCAAGCGACCGCCAACAGATTGACTGCGGCCTGCTCCATCGCCGAACATTGGTGATAACGCTCGAGCAGTTGACCGCGTTCTTCCTCGACCGAAGCAGACATGGACTGAACTCTAACGGCCTTACAGTTCCCGCGTCGCGCTGAAACGGATGCCCGGCCAGCGCTCCTCGGTCAGAGCCAGATTGACGCGGCTGGAGGCCAGATACACCAGATAACCGTTGCCATCCTCGGCCAGGTTGTCGAAAGCCTTCTTCCTGAACTCATCCAGCTTTTTGGAATCGTCGCAGTTCACCCAGCGGGCGGTGGTGACGGGTACGTTGTCATAGACACATTCGACATTGTATTCCGACTTGAGCCGGAAGGCGGTCACGTCGAACTGGAGGATGCCTACCGCGCCCAGGATCAGGTCGTTGTTTTTCAGGGGCTTGAACAGCTGGGTCGCGCCCTCCTCGGTCAATTGCTGCAAGCCTTTTTGCAGGGCTTTGGCACGCAGGGGGTCCTTGAGCACGACGCGGCGAAAGAGTTCCGGTGCGAAATAGGGCACGCCTCCATATTTAAGAATTTCGCCCTGGCTGAAGGTGTCGCCGACCTGGATGGTGCCGTGGTTGTGCAGACCGATGATGTCGCCGGCGTAGGCTTCCTCCACGTTTCTGCGGCTATCGGCCTGGAAGGTGATGGCATTGGCGATCTGCACCTGTTTACCGATGCGGACGTGGTACATCTTCATGCCCTTTTCGTACTTGCCGGAGCAGATGCGCAGGAAGGCGATGCGGTCACGGTGGGCCGGGTCCATATTTGCCTGAATCTTGAAGATGAAACCGGTGAACTTTTCTTCCTCCGAATCGACCCTGCGCTCGGTGGCTTGGCGCGGCTTGGGTTTGGGCGCGAAATCGGCAAAGGCGTCCAAGAGTTCCAAAACGCCGAAGTTGTTGATGGCCGAGCCGAAGAACACCGGCGTCTGTTTGCCGGCCAAATAAGCATCGAGGTTGAATTCGTGGCTGGCGCCCTTGACCAGTTCAATCTCGGTGCGCAGCTCCTTCGCCTGATCGCCCAACACCTCGTCCAGCTTGGGATTGTTGAGCCCCTCGATGACCTCACCCTTGACGATCTTGTCGCCATGGGAAGGACTGAACAGATGCACTGAATCCTCGATCAGGTTGTAAACACCCTTGAACCGCTTACCCATGCCGATGGGCCAGGTCATGGGCGCGCACTGGATCTTCAGGACGCTCTCGATCTCGTCCAACAGTTCGATCGGTTCGCGCCCCTCGCGGTCCAGCTTGTTGATGAACGTCAGGATAGGTGTGTCGCGCAGGCGGCAGACCTCCATCAGCTTGATGGTGCGCTCTTCGACGCCCTTGGCGCTGTCGATCACCATCAGGGCCGAATCGACGGCGGTGAGGGTGCGGTAGGTGTCTTCGGAAAAATCCTCGTGCCCCGGGGTGTCGAGCAGATTCAGGATGCAGTCCTTGTGCTCGAACTGCATGACCGAGGTGGTGACGGAAATGCCGCGCTGCTTTTCCATTTCCATCCAGTCCGAAGTCGCGTGGCGAGCGGCTTTGCGGCTCTTGACCGAGCCCGCCAGCTGGATGGCGCCGCCGAACAGCAGCAGCTTCTCGGTGAGGGTCGTTTTACCGGCGTCGGGGTGGGAAATGATGGCGAAGGTGCGCCGGCGGTTCAACTCGGTGAGCAATTCGGACATGGATCGTTTGCAAGCAAAGTAAACATTATACCGCGTCCACTCGCTTGCAGTTGAACCTATGTACAGTTTTGCAATCTTAGAGGAGGAACAAATTCCCGGCCGGCTCGAGACAGAATCTTTCGCCCAGAACCGGGAAAAAAGGCTGCGCCATGGGGTAAGAGGGGACAGGGGGTTAGCGGTGCCTTTCTCCCGCCTCTTCCATGCGCTTGCCTACCTGCTGCACATCCTTGCCGAGACCGGACCACATATTGCAACCCGACAGGAACCATATCGACAGAACGACCAAAATGATTGAAACGGGATTTTTCACAACGTTCTCCGCAACTTTTCGAGGACCCAAACAATATATCGGCTGGGCGTATTTTTTCAATCCGCGAACCGGAAAGGATCACCACCACAGAGGTCATAAACACCGTTGCAAAGCGGTCTATACATTTTCCGGCGGCTGCCGCACAATTCGCCTCGACAATCAGCCCAAAATCCGCTCGCCCTGACCGACGACCCCGTTCAAGTCCCGCTACGATTGCCATCAAGCAAGCCGCCATCCTCAACGGCGCGAACATAATTACGACTATTCAGAGAAACAACATGCTAAAACGACTGTCAAACCTCCCCAAGAAGTATTCGATTCCGTTATTGATATTCGCCGTCATCGGACTGTACGCCCTCCAGATCAAGGTCATCACCCCCTTGGTCATGAAAGTGGTCCAGTCCGATCTCTTTTTCGAAAAGGAGGATGAGGAAGAGCAACTGGGCAAGATTAACAACGAGCGCGCGAGCTTCGCCTTCGTGCAATGCAAGAACGCCATGAAGGAAGAAAATCACGCCCCCGAAAACGCACAGTTCGCCGACGCCGATTACGAAGCCTGGGCGCTGGGCGGCAGGACCTATCTGGTCCGCTCGCACCTCATAATGACGAACGAGGGCCAGGGGGCGGTCGACAAGAAGTACGCATGCAAGATCAAGTTCAGCGGGGGCGACGTCACCGATTCCAACAACTGGTCCGTTCTCGGCGTCGATTTCAACCCTTCAACGGACTAGGCTAAGGTCAACAAGCGCAAGCGCGGACGAAGAAGCCGGTCATGGTCGTATCGACCGTTGAAGCAGTGTAGGGCGGCCTTCGGGCCACCCCTCATCAACGCGCCTCAGCCGTCGCCATAAAGCTTCTGCTCGCGAATCAAATCCAGCACCGGATCGGGCAAGAGATAGCGCGGACTCTTACCGGCGCGGAGCAGCTGCCTGATCCGCGTGGCCGCAATGGCGAGCCGGGTGACTTCCACTTCATGCACGAGACCGGCCGGTCTTGATTGCAATGCGCCCGCGTCGTCGACACGACGGCCCCGCACCAATTCGGCCAAGACCTCGTCGGTAACGGGCTCGGGCGCATCCGGACGCTTCATGACGATCATGTGGGCTTGATCGAACAGCTCCCGCCACCGATGCCAGGACGGCAGCCCTGCGAACGCGTCCTTTCCCAGGATCAGACACAAGGGCCGATCGGCGAGCTCCTCGCGCAAAGAAACCAGGGTGTCCATCATGTAGGACGGCCCTTCCCGCTCCAACTCCCTCGCGTCGATCCGAAACCCCGGCTCGGCATCTTGCAAGGCCAGTTCCAACATCCGTAGCCGTAGATGCGCCGGCGCTTCCGGCGACCTCCGGTGGGGCGGCACGCCGCAAGGCAGAAACCGCACCTCGTCCAGATCAAGCGCCTCCTTCACTTCCAACGCGCTGCGCAGATGGCCGTAATGCACCGGGTCGAAGGTGCCGCCGTAAATGCCGATCATGGAAGATCCATTCCGTCGCGTTACGGACCAAAGCCCCTAACCCGACCTACGAGCGAATATGGCCATCGCCCAGCACAATGAATTTTTGCGTGGTCAGTCCTTCCAGCCCCACCGGTCCCCGGGCATGCAGCTTGTCGGTGCTGATCCCGATTTCCGCCCCCAGGCCGTACTCGAAGCCGTCGGCGAAACGGGTGGAGGCGTTGACCATCACCGAACTGGAATCGACCTCCCGCAGAAAGCGGCGGGCGCGGGTGTAATCTTCGGTGACGATGGCCTCGGTATGCTGGGAGCTATGCCGGTGAATATGCTCCAGCGCCTCATCCAGACCGGCGACAATCCGGATAGACAGGATCGGGGCCAGATATTCGGTGTCCCAGTCTTTTTCGCTCGCCAGTTTGCAATCGGCCACCAATTGCTGCGTCCTGGGACAGCCGCGCAGCTCCACGCCTTTCTCGCGCAGCAATCCCGCCAATTCGGGCAGAATCGAGACGGCGATGCCTTCGGCAATCAACAGCGTTTCCATGGCATTACAGACGCCGTAGCGTTGGGTCTTGGCGTTCATGGCCACGCGAATCGCCTTTTCCCGGTTGGCCTTATCGTCGATGTAGACATGGCAGATGCCGTCCAGATGCTTGATGATGGGAATGCGCGATTCCGCCGCGATGCGCTCAATCAGGCCCTTACCCCCGCGCGGCACGATCACGTCCACGTGTTTTTCCAGACGAATCAGCTCCCCCACCGCCGCGCGATCGGTGGTTTCGATCAATTGCACGGCTTCCTGCGGCAAACCGGCCTTGGACAGTCCGGTTCGAATGCAGCCGGCGATCGCCTTATTGGTGTGGATCGCTTCGGATCCGCCCCGAAGTATGCAGGCGTTGCCTGATTTCAGGCAGAGCGCCGCCGCATCCGCCGTCACATTGGGGCGGGATTCGTAAATGATACCGATGACGCCCAAGGGTACGCGCATCCGCCCGACCTGGATTCCCGATGGTCGATAGGTCAGCTGCGAGATTTCGCCGACCGGGTCGGGCAGGGCCGCGACTTCCCGCAGACCCTGCGCCATGGCGTGAATCCTTTTTTCCGTCATGTCCAATCGATCCACCAAGGCGTCATCGAGGCCTTTCTGCTTTCCCGCCTCCAGATCCAGGCGGTTTTCGGCGATCAATTCGCTCGCGCGCGCCTCGAAGGCTTCCGCCGTGGCGATCAAGGCACGGTTTTTGGCAGCGGTCTCGGCACGCCCCATCAGGCGCGACGCCTGCCGGGCGCGCTCGCCAATGGCGAGGATATAAGCGTGAATATCATCCGGTGAAGAAGTGGCAGACATGACTGAAAGCTTGCTCATGGGAATACACACCGAAAGTTGTGAATGGCGTTAGCCAGGAGAGCGTCCATCGACCTGCGAACCGTCCGCTGCCCGAAGCGAATTACACCATAGTAAAAGCCGTACGCGGCGACCGGGTCGGCTTGCCGGTCAGGCTCAGGCAAACATCGAGCAGGGCGTCCCAGGGCTCTCCGGCCTCCATGCCCTTGATCGTCCGGTCCGCCCGGGCACACAACAGCAGCGCCTGATGCGCGTCCTCCCGCCCCAGCCTTTGCAGGGCTTTGACGAGACTGGTCTTGCGCGGCTCCCAAACCCTCTCCTTCTGCTTGGCGAACGCCGCTTCCTGGGTTTCGCCTTTCTCGGTCAAGGCCTTCACGCCGGCAAGTATGCGCAACTCCCGAGACAGCGCCCATAGGGCGACCGCCGGCGCGACGCCTTCCGCCCGCAGGCCGAACAGTATACGCCAGGCGCGTGCGGTCTGGCCGTGCAAGGCCGCCTCTGCCAGCTCGAAGACATCGTAGCGCGCACTGTCGGCGACGGCTTTACGAATCATCTCGTCCTCGATCCGCACGGAACCGTAAAGAATGTGCAGTTTTTCGATTTCCTGCGCCGCAGCCAGGAGATTGCCCTCCACCCGCGCGGCGAGGATGCGCAGCCCCGATTGATCGGCCAGCATCTTTTTGGCGCTCATGCGTCGGTCGAGCCATTCGATCAGTTTCTGACCTTCCAGCGGCCACACCTGAACGACCACGCCGCCTTGCTCGATCATTTGGAACCAACGGCTTTTCTGCTCAGCCGCCGTCAGCTTCGGCATACTGACAACCAGCACGGCATCCTCGGGCGGGCGCTCCAGGTAATGCATGAGCGCCGCCGCGCCCTCCTTTTCGGGCTTGGCCGGCAAGCGCAGGTCGATGATGCGCTTATCCCCGAACAGCGAAAAGGAATCGCCCGCTTCCAAAAGCGCGCCCCAAACAAAGCCCTGGTCCGCATAAAACAACTCGCGCTGGGTGAATCCAACCTCAGCGGCAGCCTGGCGAATGGCGTCGGCCGCCTCGCCCAATTGCAGGGGCTCATCGCCGCAAATCAGGTAAGCCGGCACCAAACCCTTGCGCAGCGCGCCGGCCAGTTGGTCCAGACGCAGTTTCACGTCTTTTTTTCCGGCGCCTTGCTGAGCGCGAAAACGGCACGGCGCAACAGCGCCTGAGCCGCTTCCTTCTCGAGCTCCTGCCTGATCAGCCCCTCCTCCTCGGCCTGGCCCAGGGGAAGCGTCTGGTCGTTGAAGTAATCGCGCTTGGTTTCGATCTCCTGACGCGGCAGCAAGACTTCGCCCTTCGGCGTTCGCACGTCGTAAACCA
>Ga0335070_10010659_pt1 | contig 10746 bp, 11 predicted proteins | sample Lox_Sample_13_FD_206722 | JGI IMG/M metagenome (GOLD analysis project Ga0335070, IMG submission 206722) | Soil microbial communities from Loxahatchee National Wildlife Refuge, Florida, United States - Lox_Sample_1.3 | ecosystem: Environmental > Terrestrial > Soil > Wetlands | place: USA...
ACGCCCCGGCGGTGCCGTTCGTGTGGGACGCCCAGCCGATCATCGTCAGCAAGAACGTCCAGGACGTGAACGACGACTACTCGAACTCGCCGTTCATGTCGTTCCTCTCCCTCAAGTAGGAGGCCGGACGCCCTGAGCGGCACCTGACGCGCAGCCCCGCCGCCCGACCCGGGCGGCGGGGCGAGCGCGCCGGCCGACATCGCAGCCCATGCTCGCGTTCATCATCCGCCGGGTCCTCTGGATGGTGGTGCTGCTGATCATCATCAGCTTCATCACCTTCGTGATCTTCTCGGTGCTGCCGTCGGCCAACCCGGTGCTGCTGCGCGCCGGGCGCAACGCGAGCCCCGAGCTCGTGAGGTCGATCACCAAGACCCTCGGGCTCGACAAGCCGTGGTACGTGCAGTACGGCAAGTACATGCAGCACCTCGTGCTGCACTTCGACTTCGGCTACAGCTACCAGAACAACATCTCCGTGCGCCAGGAGATCTTCAGCCGCATGCCCGCGACCGCGACGCTCGCGTTCGGCGCGATGATCATCTGGCTGCTGATCGGCATCCCCGTCGGGATCTTCTCGGCGGTGCGGCGCGGCACGTGGGCCGACAAGACGGCGATGGGCACGGCGCTCGTGTTCATCTCGGCCCCGGTCTACTGGCTGGGCCTCGTCTCGCTGTACCTGTTCTCCAAGGACATCGGCGTCTTCCCGATCTTCGACGGCCAGGGGACGTACCCGACGAGCGGGAACATCTTCACCGAGCCCGTGGCGGTGATCCAGTCGCTGATCCTGCCGTGGCTCGTCCTCGCGGCGTCGTTCGCGGCGATCTACGCGCGCTTCCTGCGCGGCAACCTGACCGAGGTGCTCGGCGAGGACTACATCCGCACCGCGCGCTCGAAGGGCCTGGGCGAGCGGCGCGTCGTCTACAAGCACGGGGTGCGCTCGGCGATCACGCCGATCGTCACGATCCTCGGCCTCGACCTCGGGATCCTGCTAGGCGGCGCGATCCTCACCGAGACCGTCTTCAACATCCCTGGGATCGGACGGCTCGCCTTCGACTCGATCCAGAAGAGCGACCTGCCGGTCGTGCAGGGCACGGTCCTGATCGGGGCGTTCTTCATCATCTTCCTGAACCTCATCGTCGACGTCGCGTACGCGTTCCTGGACCCGCGGGTGCGCTACTGATGGCCCCGCTGCTCGAGGTCCGCGACCTGACGGTCACCTTCGACACCGAGGACGGCCTCGTCCAAGCGGTCGACAGGGTCTCCTACACCGTCGAGAGCGGCAAGGCGCTCGGCATCGTGGGCGAGTCCGGCTCGGGGAAGAGCGTCTCCTCGCTCACCGTGATGGGCCTGACGCGCTTCTTCCGCAACGCGCAGATCTCCGGCGAGGTGCTCTTCGAGGGCCGCGACCTGCTGAAGGCCAGCGACGACGAGATCCGCGACCTGCGCGGAAACAAGATCTCGATGATCTTCCAGGATCCCCTGTCCTCGCTGCATCCCTTCTACAAGATCGGCGATCAGCTAGTCGAGGCCATCCGCGCGCACCGCGACGTCAGCCGCGCCCAGGCGCTCGACCGCTCGGTCGAGATGCTCGGGCTCGTGGGGATCCCGGAGCCGCGCAGGCGCGTCGACAGCTATCCGCACGAGTTCTCGGGCGGCATGCGCCAGCGCGTGATGATCGCGATGGGGCTCATCAACGACCCCAAGCTCCTCATCGCCGACGAGCCGACCACTGCGCTGGACGTGACCGTCCAAGCGCAGATCCTCGACCTGATCGAGCGCCTCCAGCACGAGCTCGAAACCGCGATCGTGCTGATCACCCACGACCTCGGCGTGGTCGCGGAGGTCACCGACGAGATTGCGGTCATGTACGCCGGCCGCGTCGTCGAGCGCGGCGCCAAGGACGCGATCTTCGCCGCCCCGCGCCACCCCTACACCTGGGGGCTGCTGCGCTCGATCCCGCGCCTGGACCAGGCGCGGGGGGACGAGCTGCTCCCGATCCCCGGGCGCCCGCCCTCGCTCATCAACCGCCCGCACGGCTGCGCGTTCCACCCGCGCTGCCCGTACGTCCAGCCGGACCACATGCGCGTCGTCCCGTCGCTCCAGCCGCTGCCCGATGACGCCGCGCACGAGGTCGCCTGCCTGCTGGCCGAGCCCCAGCGCGTCGCGTTGTGGGACGCGCTCAAGGCGGGCGCGACGCCCGAGGAGGCGCGCGAGCAGGCCGGTGTCACGAGCGCCGGCGCGCCCGTCGTGGCCGAGGGAGGGCAGGCGGGATGAGCACGCAGGGCGCCAACGGGAGCCTGCTCGAGGTCCGCGACCTGGCGATGCACTTCCCCTTGAAGAAGGGGATCCTGCTGCAGCGCCAGGTGGGGGCGGTGCGCGCCGTTGACGGGGTGAGCTTCGACGTGCGCGAGGGTGAGACGCTCGGGCTCGTCGGGGAGTCGGGGTGCGGCAAGTCCACCACGGCGCGCCTGATCACCCGCCTGCTGGAGCCGACCGCCGGGACGGTGACCTACCAGGGGCGGGACATCACCCACCTCTCGCGCCGCGGTCTGCTGCCGCTCCGCCGCGAGATGCAGATGATCTTCCAGGACCCGTACTCCTCGCTGAACCCTCGCCAGACGGTCGGCTCGGTGATCGGCGAGCCGTTCAGGATCCACGGCATCGAGCGCCACGAGGCCCGGCGCAAGGTGCGCGTGCAGGAGCTGATGGAGCAGGTCGGGCTCAACCCCGAGCACTACAACCGCCTGCCGCACCAGTTCTCGGGCGGGCAGCGCCAGCGCATCGGCGTGGCGCGCGCGATCGCCCTGAAGCCCAAGCTCGTGATCGCCGACGAGCCGGTCTCGGCGCTCGACGTCTCGATCCAGGCGCAGATCATCAACCTTCTGCGCCAGCTGCAGCGCGACCTGGGCCTGACGATCGTCTTCATCGCGCACGATCTGAGCGTTGTGCGGCACATGTGCGACCGCGTGGCGGTGATGTACCTGGGGAAGATCGTCGAGCTCGCCGAGGCGGACGAGCTGTTCGCCCAGCCGCGCCACCCGTACACCGGCGCGCTGCTCAGCGCAGTTCCCGTGCCCGACCCGCAGCTGGCGAAGGCCAAGCGCCGCCAGGTGCTCACCGGCGACGTGCCCTCGCCGACCGCCCCGCCGCCGGGCTGCCGCTTCCACACGCGCTGCCCCAAGGCCCAGGGGCGCTGCGCGCACGAGGAGCCGCAGCTGGAGATCAGGGACGGCGGCGCGCTGGTCGCCTGCCACTTCCCGCTCGAGGCCGCGGAGATCGAGGAGACCGTGCCGACGGCGGGCGCGTGAGCGCCCCGGGCCGCGTCGCAGAGGCCCTGCGCGCCGCCGGGATCGAGCCGCACGTGCGCGAGTTCCCGCAGGGCACGCGCACGGCCGTGGACGCGGCCGCGGCGGTCGGCTGCGAGGTCGGCCAGATCTGCAAGTCGCTCGTGTTCCGCGTGGAGCCTGCCGGCGGGCCGCTGCTGGTCATCGCCAGCGGCGCGGGCCGCGTCGACGAAGAGCGCGCCGGAGCGCTCGTCGGGGGACGGCTGACGAAGGCCGACGCGGACCTCGTGCGCCGCTGGACCGGCTTCGCGATCGGCGGTGTGCCGCCGCTGGGCCATGTCGAGCCGCTGCCGACGCTGTTCGACGAGGCGCTGCTCGCCTACGACGTCGTCTGGGCCGCCGCGGGAACCCCGACGAGCGTCTTCTCCGTCCCGCCCGCGACGCTCGCGGCGGCCACGCGCGCGCGCGTGGCGGCGGTCAGTCGAGACGGATGACCACCTCGGCGGCGGGTGCGCGCCCGGGGACGCGCGCCTCCTGGCGCGCGGTCCCGAGGTGCAGCAGCGCGATCGGCGTCTCGCCGTCGGGGATGCCGAGCGCCCCCCGGCCGGCGTCGCTACGCAGCACCGCGGGCGTGCGCCAGTAGCCGGCAAGGCCGCGCGCGTGCGCGGCGAGCAGCACGATGTAGGCGGCGACCGCGGCGGCGTCGCGGTCCTCGGCGGCTTCCACAGGGTCCTCGGAGCGCCGCACGGAGACCGCCACGAGCGTCGGGGCGCGGTCGAGCTTCGCCGCCGCCTCGGGACCCGCTGCCTGCTTCAGACGCGCGAGCGAGGCCGGCCCCAGGACGCGGAAGCGCCACGGGTTGGTCAGGTGGTGGTTCGGCGCCCAGCGCGCCAGGTCGAGCAGCTCGTCCAGCGCCGCGTCGGGCACCGGCGCCGCCGCGTACGCCTTGTGCGTGCGGCGCGTGCGGATCGCCTCCTCGACCTCCACTACTCGCCCTCCGCGTCGTCGTCCTCCTCGTAGAGCGACTCGCGCGCGAGCTGGTTGCCCTTGGCGTCGAAGAGCGCGATCTCCAGGGTGTCGCCGCGGTAGTCGTCGGGCGCAAGCAGAGTGAAGCGCCCGTCGGCCAGCTCGCACTGGTCGACGCACAGGCGCGCGAGCTCGGCGGTCGCGACCTGACCGCCGTCGACGAGCGGGCGCCCCCAGACGAGCGTCATCGTCGCGACGTTCCCGCCCTCGCCGCGCCACGCGCCGATCTCCTCGTCGCAGAGGTCGATCGTCCAGTCCGGGTTGAGCGCCGCGGTCTCGGCGGTCGCGTCGGCGCGCGCGTCGAAGGCGGTCGGCTCGCCGTCCTCCGCGCTCCCGTGGACGAAGCTCACGTAGCCGAAGACCTCCAGGCCCGTGCTCGTCGGCGCCGACGCCGGGACGTACGTGCGCCCGTGCCACGTGCGGTCCGGGAACCAGGCGATCTCCTGCACCTCCCCGAGCTCGCCGCTCTCCTCGGCGTCGATCCGCAGGCAGGCGGCGAGGAACTCCTCCGTGAGGCGCTCGGCCCAGCGCCCGTACGGCAGGTGCTCCTGCGGGGGCTCGGCGGCGAAGCGCGGGACCAGGCGCGGTTCAGGTGGCATCGGCCGCAGGGTATTCGAGCCACAGCGTCACCGGCCCGTCGTTCACCAGCTCGACCTCCATGTGCGCGCCGAAGACGCCGCGCCGCGCCCCGAGCCGGGAGCTGAAGCGCTCGTAGAGCGGCTCGGCGAGCCGCGGCGCGGCCGCGGCGGTGAAGCCCGGGCGGTTCCCGCGGCGCGTGTCACCGTAGAGCGTGAACTGGCTCACGCAGAGCACCTCGCGCTCGCCGAGCGGCTCGTTCATCCGCCCCCCGGCGTCGTCGAAGATGCGCAGCGCGGCGACCCTGTCGGCGAGCCGATCGGCGATCTGCTCGTCGTCGTCGTGGCTCACGCCGAGCAGCACGAGCATGCCCGGCCCGATTGCGGAGACCTGCTCGCCATCGACGCGCACGGCGGCGCGGCTCACGCGCTGGACGAGGGCCCGCATCACGGCAACGCTACAGGCCGCCCGCGAGCGCCACGACGGCCGCTGCGCTCAGCACGATCGCCGTACTCCACGCGATCGCCCCCGAGACGATGCGCAGGTCGAGGCCGTAGATGTGCGCGACCGCCAGACCGTTGACCCCGCAGGCCATCGCGGCCTGCACGCGGAAGGCGCTCGGCACCGCGACGATCAGCGCCGAGAGGCCGAGCATCACGGCGGGCGCCGCCAGCAGTCGCAGCCCGATCGCGGTCGCGACGGGCGGCGTCAGCGGCGGCGGGAAGACCCGCACCCCCTCCTCCTGCTCCTGCATGAGGTTCACGCCGAGCGCGAAGAACCCCAGCGGCGCGAGGGCGAACACCGCCGCCTGCGCGGCCTTCAGTGCCCACTCGGGGGTGAGCGCGTGCGGGGCGACGAGGGCGAGCACGAAGGCCACGAGCGGCGGATTGCGCAGCAGGAACGCGCGCAGGCGCTCGCGCGGCGTCTCGCCGGCGCGGGTGCCGTAGGCAGCCCCGATCGCGAAGCCGACGAGCAGCAGCACGGGCGCGCTCACCGCCACGTCGTACGTCACGGCCTGCCCGACGGCGTGGCTACCGAGCAGCGTGGAGATCAGGGGGATGCCCAGGTACCCCGTGTTCGCGACGCCGGTGCTGACCATCATGGCGCCGACGGACGGCCGTGGCAGGCGCAGCGCGCGGGTGCCGACGGCCCACGCGAGCCCGATCACGGTGAGGCGCTCGACCCACCCGAAGCCCAGGCCCGCACCGACACCCGCGGTGAGGTGGACGTGGGAGACCGTGAAGAACGTCACGATCGGCATCAGGCCGTAGATCAGGACGTCGAGGGCCCCGCGGGCTGCGCGCCGCGCGACGGGCCCCCAGCGGCGCTCTGAGGCCGTCCCGACCGCGATCGAGGCGAGGATGACGAGGGCGATGGGGAGCATCAGGCCTCGCGCAGCTCGCGCGCGGCGATCTCCGGCGCCACCGGGTTGAGCTCCAGGCCGGAGCCCAGCTCGAGGCCGGCCGGCTGCGCGAGCCGCGGGAGCAGGTCGATGCGCCAGCAGAAGTGCTCGGCGCCGCGCGGCGCGGTGCGGACCCAGAGGTTCAGCGGCGGCATCGTGCCGAAGCGCCGGCGCAGGCGCCCGAGCGCGTCGTGCAGGGCCGCCGCAAGCAGCGGCCCTCCGTCCTCGAAGCGCATCCGCGGCGCGCGCGGTGCCACCAGGAGCTGGTAGGCGCCGGCGGAGGCGAACGGGGCGAGCACGACGGCCTCGTCGTCGATTGCGACGATGCGCTCCGCAAGGCGCACCTCGGCCTGCACGAGGTCCTGGAGCAGGTTGCCGCCCATCGTCGTCGTGGCGTACGCGCCGAAGCGCTCGCGCTCGCGCGCGATCCGCGCCGGCACGAAGTCGAGCGCGAGCAGCTGGGCGTGCGTGTGCGCCTGCGAGGCTCCGGCGCTGCGCCCCTCGTTGACGAACAGATGCACGCAGGCGGCCCCGTGGGCGGCGTGGTGGGCGACGCGCCTGCGCCACATCCCCATCGCGAGCGCGAGTTGCTCGGCGGGCAGCTCGCCGAGCGAGGGGACCGTCTCGGGGCTGTTGACGATCACCTCGTGGACGCCGCGCGCGCCGCTTGCCGCGAAGAGGTCGACACGCGCCTCGCGCGGCGGGTCGAGCGCGTACGGCGCGAGCGCGGGGTAGAGGTTGGGCACGACGCGCACGCGCCATCCCGGGGTGTCGGGAGCCGAGCCGTCCGGGCGCACCGCGTCGACCTCCGGCGGCGTCTGCTGCTCGTGCCCGGGCGCGAACGGATCACGCGCGGGGTCGATCGGGGGGTGCGGGTCGGGGGGCGCGATGCCCGAGCCGGGGCGCTCGGCGCGGGCGCCCGAGACGATCGTCTTCAGCCCGCTGAGGGGGTCGACGCGCACCTCAGGCAAGCGTCTTCTCCATATGGCGGTGCTCGATGCCGGCCTCCATGAACACCGGTCCGTGGGCCACATAGCCCGCGCGCTCGTAGAGGCCGGTCGCGTGTGTCTGGGCGGCGAGCGCGATCGTGCGGGCGCCGAGCGCGGCGGCGTGCTCCTCGGCGGCGGCGAGCAGCGCGGCGGCGATCCCGCGCCGGCGCGCATGCGGGGCGACGGCCAGGCGCCCGAGCTTCACGCGCTCGCCGCCGGCGAGGAGCCGGCACGTCCCGAGCACCGCACCCATCTGGTCGACGGCGACCAGGTGCAGCGCCTGCGCGTCGCGCCCGTCGAGCTCCTCAGCGAGCGCGACGCCCTGCTCGTCGACGAAGACCGCGCGCCGCAGCTCGAGCGCGGCATCGACCTCGCGCGGCTCCCGCGCGGGCCGGACGCTGACGACCTGCGCCGTCACGAGGCCTGGGTGACGTTGCGCCCGAGGGCGTAGCGGTCGATGTCGTTCTCGAGGTCCTTCTCGGTCAGGTATGGGCCCTGGTGCACGTACTGCTGGCGGCCCGTGCTGTCGTAGAAGACGGTCGACGGGACGCCGACCACCTTGTAGGAGTCGTAGATCCGCCCGTTGGGATCGGCGTAGCTCGGGTACGTGTTCGGGTAGCGGCGCAGGAAGCGCCGCGCGCCCGACGAGCTGTCCTTGAGGTCGACGCCCACGAACGCCACATCGCGCCCGCGGTCGAGCGTCACGCGCTGGAGTACGGGGGCCTCCTGGTTGCACGGCCCGCACCACGAGGCCCACACGTTGACGACTGCCGGATGGCCCTTCAGCCGGGCCAGGCGCGCCTTCAGCGCGCGCTGCCCGCCGCCGAGCACCTGGCCGCCCTGCGCGTGCAGGGCGGCGAGCGCCGGTGGTGAGCCGGCGAGCTTCGCGCGCACCTCGCTCGCGCTCGCCGTGATCGCCGTCTGGGTGGTCGTGGGGTTCGAGTTCGCCGCCTGCTTGAGGCCGAGCGCGAGGGCCGCGCCGAGCACCACGACGGTGGCGGCGATCAGGGCGGTCTTCATCGCGTGAGGATCGCACAGCGGTGCGGTATCCTCTCCGGTACGTCACGCGGCTGCCCCTGGGAGGACACCACGTGGCACCGGCCCCCGCAGGGGCCTGGGCGAGGTGACAGCAAGGGACTCGCACCCGCCCTCCGCCGAGAGCTTCTGGCCACCATGGCTGAACAGACGACGGCCGTCGAGGCCGCAACCATCCCGTCCGCCGAGGACATCGCGCGCGCAGAGGCGTTCACGCGCGAGCGCTTCGTGCACGAGGGCGAGCGTGCCGCCGACGCGCTCGCGCCCGGCTCCCCGCGGCGGCGCGCACTGGACTCGGCGCTTGCCGAGATCGGCGCCGGGCACGACGTGCCCTCCACGCAATGGCGGCGCGACTGGTCGCTGCTGCTGGGCCTCGAGCGGCTGCTCAGCCAGGAGGAGCCGCACCTCGCCGACGGCACGACGCTCAACCCCCACCAGGTCGACGCGCTCTCGGGCACCCTCACCGCACTGCTCGCCGAGCGCCTGCGCAACGGCGACGGCGAGGGCGCGGCGGCCCCGGCGGCCGCCCCGGTGCTCGCCGTGGAGGAGGACCTCTCCGACGACGACGTCGGCGCCGAGGTCGACGCGGAGGTCGCCGCCGAGCTCGCCGCGCTGGACGAGGAGCACGCCGAGGACGAGGACGAGGAGGCCCGCGACGGCGCCGGGACGCCGGCGGAGGTGGACGAGGACGAGGCGCTCGAGGCCGCCGACGAGACCGACGCCGACGTCGACACCGTCGCCCTCGACGACCCCAACGCGCACAAGCGATTCTGGTTCGAGCACGCGACCGGCGCGGGCAAGACGGTCGCTGCCATGGGCTTCGTCGAGGCCTCGCGCACCGGCGGCGTGCTGATCCTCACGCACCGGCGCAACCTCGTCGACCAGTTCAACGACGAGCTGCGCACCCGCGGCTACGCCGACCGGGTATCGCCGCCGCTGCTCGGCGACGACACGGGCCACGCCGACGGCCCGGTGACCGTCGAGACCTACCAGTGGTTCGTGCGCAACGCCGGCCGGATCTCGAGTGCGTACACGATCGTCATCTGCGACGAGGCGCACACGGCGCTGGGCGAGAAGACGAGCCGCGCGATCCGCGACTGGACCGGGCCGATCTTCATCGGCATGACGGCCACCGGCGCACTGATCGCGCGCCACGTCACCGACCTCTTCCCGACGCAGACCTCGCGCTTCGACCTGGCGCAGGCGGCGCGCCGCGGGGTGATCGCGCCGCTGCGCTCGATCCGCATCCCGCCGGGCCCCGGCGTGCGCACGATCGCCAAGGTGCCGCTGCGCAAGGGCGAGGTCGACATGGAGTTCGACCAGGAGCTGCTGGCCGAGCTGCTGGACCAGACGCCGTTCAACATGGCGATCGCCGACCTGTACCGGACGCGCTTCAACGGGGTGCCCGGCGTCATCTACGCCGCCGGCGTGCGCCACGCCTACAACGTCGCGGAGGCCTTCCGCGAGGTCGGCATCAAGGCCGAGGGGGTCTCCGGCGAGACGCCCAAGCGCGAGCTCGCCGAGATCCTCGCCCGCTACGAGGCCGGCGACATCGACGTGCTCGTCAACGCGCAGCTGCTCGCCGAGGGTTGGAACTCACCGCGCGCGACCATCTGCATGCACCTCGCGCCGACCGCTTCCAAGCGCATCTACCAGCAGCGCGTCGGTCGCGTCACGCGCCGCCACCCGGGCAAGGAGGCCGGCGTCGTCGTCGACTTCGTGCACCCGGCGACAAAGCACGACGACCCGGTCGTGACGTTGCACTCGCTGCTCGACCGTGACGTCTACCGGGGCGGCGCGATCGTGGTCGGGCCCGTGCGCCGCGGACGGGGGCGGCGCGTGCGCGTCGAGCGCCGCGTGATCCCCGTGACGGCCGACGAGGAGCGCCGGCACGAGGTCTTCGAGCGCGAGCTCTGGCGCATCGCCGTCGAGCACCTGGACTACGGCGAGCAGCACATGTGGGCGGCGCTGGCCGGTGCGCGCGTGCAGCCCAGCGGCTGGCGCAGGGCGCGCGCAATGCTGCACTTCGACCGCTCCGGCGAGCTCAAGCGCCGCTTCCTGCTCACGGCGGTCGAGCGCAACAAGAACTCGCAGCTGCGCGTCCGCGCGCTGCAGGAGATCTCGGCGCTCAAGGATCCCGAGGCATTCGACCTCGCCGTCGACCTGGTCGGCACGTGGGCCCGCGACGAGCGCCGCGAGGGCACGAAGGTGCTCCTCCAGGCGCTCGCCGAGAAGCGGATCGGCCGCCGGGACCAGGCCAACGCGTGGATCTGGCGCCTGGCCGAGTACACGCGCGAGGTGCACGAGGAGTACGCCGTCCAGCGCTGGCCGGAGACCAAGCGGCTGCTCGGCCTGCTCGTGAACTCCGCCGGCGGGGCACATGCGCGCAACGCGCGCCGGCTGGTGCAAGCCACGCGCAACCAGGACCGGCGCCTGC
>Ga0335070_10010660_pt1 | contig 10746 bp, 6 predicted proteins | sample Lox_Sample_13_FD_206722 | JGI IMG/M metagenome (GOLD analysis project Ga0335070, IMG submission 206722) | Soil microbial communities from Loxahatchee National Wildlife Refuge, Florida, United States - Lox_Sample_1.3 | ecosystem: Environmental > Terrestrial > Soil > Wetlands | place: USA: Florida...
AAGGGCAGCAGCCGTTCCAGCCCGGCGCGGTCCGGGCCTTCGATTCGGACCGAAGCATCCAGGCAGAAACCCCCGCCGTGGTCCCAGCGCGCCATGTCGCGCGCATCGGCAGCATCGAGATGGCCGGCACGCGCGAACCAACGCAGCACCCGTCGACGCACCTGCTGCTGCACTGCGGCGAGATCCTCTGCTGTCAGCCGGGCCGCCTCCGCGAACTGGACCTGCCCGTCGGCGTCCTCGGCGAACACGCCATCGATCACGCAGCAGGGAAAGTGGACAACCTGGCCGTGTCCGGAGCGGAGTAGTACCTCCGCTGGCTGCAGGCTGATCGAACCTGACTTGACTTGTGCTTGAGTCAACAGCCCCTGCTGAGATTAGCCGAACGTGAACACGAAAGCTTCCACACCTGAGTCCAAAAACTCCAGCTCGAGCTGTCGATCAACGATAGTCTTGGTTTGTCGAATGAGCTGATACATCCGCTGTTGGGAAACCGTACCCTCACCCTGCTCGTTGGCGTCAACTCCATGGGCGGCGCCTGGGGGCTGTCCGTCGATGAGCACGCGAAATCGCACGAGGCCGCCTCGCGCTGCCGGTCCCATTACGAGATGCACGTCCCGGGCGTGAAAGCGGAACGCGATCCGCCCGTTGGCGTGGGTCAGCACACTGGCGTCTTTCCGCATCGTCCAATTACCTGAAAGGGCCCACTGATTGAGTCTGAACGTCCCAGGGACAGCATAGGCCCGGCCCTTATCCAGTACCGCGCCACCGGGAGAGGCGAAGTTCTCGGTGTTCTCGTAGCCGAGATAGGTTTCTGGAGAGTTCAAGCTTTCCCAATCGGCGGCAGCTTCCGCGCCGCCGGGATCGACCGAAACCAACTCGTGGCTACGGCCACCGGCTCCCGCTTCGGCCAGCAACTGTTGAATGATCCTCTCCGACTGTTCGTATTCGCCCTCGCCGAATTGCTGATGTCGAATGTGTCCTTTTGCATCGATGAAGTAGAGCGCCGGCCAGTAGTGGTTCTTGAATGCGCGCCAGATCGCGTAATCACTGTCCAGTGCGACCGGATAGTCAACCTTCATGTCGTTGATGGCCCAGCGCACGTTATCGACGTTCTTCTCGAACTCGAACTCGGGCGTGTGCACGCCGATCACCACCAATCCTTGGTCCTTATATTTCTCGCCCCACGCGCGAACGTATGGAAGCTGGCGGCGCCAGTTGATACAGGTATAGGTCCAGAAGTCGACGAGGACGACCTTTCCGCGCAGCTCGGGAGGCGTCAAAGGCTTGGAGTTGAGCCATCCCGTCGCGCCGCCTAGGGACGGGAAGTCGCCTTGCATCGGTAGCTGAACTGCGTGTGTTATCTGCTGCGCCACGCTACGTTCCTTCGCTAACATCACCATCGCGACGGCGATCGCGCTCGCGAACATGACGAAAACGAGCCGGTTTGCCTTCATCCGGAATACCTTCCATGTGTTCGTGGCTCGCGGCCGCTGACATTGGCCACTTATCACTCATGAGCGTTCGAGAACCATCAGGGCTGCATCGACGTATTTCTCCGGCACGAGCAATTGCACGCCTCCTGCTCCGCCTTCCATAGCCAAACCCACACCGACGACGACTGACGGGACGCCGGCGGCATCCAACGCGATCTTTGCCAGATCGGCGTCGACTCTCGTCGAGTAGCTCTTGATGACTTTCATGATGGGCTTGATCCGGGTTGAGAAAGCGGGCACCCCGCGTGCCCGCTTTTCCAGCACGCTACACTATGCGCGCAGGGACCTGAAGCCCGCCCGTAGATCCTCTGACAAGAGGTCTGGCTGTTCCCAGGCCGCAAAGTGCCCGCCTTTGTCGTGCTTCTTGTAGTAGATAAGCTTGGGATACGCCCGCTCCGCCCAGCTACGCGGGGCTGGGTAAAGCTCATCAGGGAACACGCTCACGGCAACTGGGATGGAGACGCCTTTGGCATTGAAATACCCCTTCCCCCAATACTCCCAATAGAGACGGGCGCCGGAGAGCGCCGTGTTCGTCAACCAGGTGATCGTGATGTTGTCGAGGATGTCGTCGCGCGTGAGCCCGGCGGATTGCCCCGTAAACACGCGTGAGATCAGCTCGTAGCTGCGCGCGTCGTGATCGAGGAAATAGGCCGCCAGGCCGACGGGTGAGTCCGCGATTCCGTACAACGTCTGCGGTCGCAGCCCCATCTGGAACCCGTAGGCGATCCCCTTTTGATATACGAACTGCAAACGCTCGTATGCGAGCTTCTCATCGGCTGACAGACCCGATGGCGCCGGCGCCCCCGAAAAAGCCGCCTGGTCAATGTCAGCTGGAAAGATGCCGGGCATGTTGCTGTGAATGCCGAGCAATTCCGGTGCCGCCTGCACGCCCATCAGGTCGACGACGACAGCACCCCAATCGCCGCCTTGTGCGACGAACTTCGTGTACCCGAGGCGCTTCATCAGCACGACCCAGGCACTCGCGATGCGCTCGGGGCCCCAGCCCGTCGTGGTCGGTTTACCTGAGAACCCGTAGCCCGGCATTGAGGGAATCACGACATGGAAAGCATCCGCAGCGCTCGCGCCGTGCGCCGTCGGATTCGTCAGCGGCTCGATGATCTTGAGCTGCTCGACGACCGAACCCGGCCATCCGTGCGTGACGATCAGCGGCAAGGCATTTTCGTGCTTCGAGCGGACGTGGATGAAATGGATGTCCAGCCCGTCGATCTCGGTGATGAAATTGGGCACCGCGTTCAACCGCTCCTCGCATTTGCGCCAGTCGTACTCGGTTGCCCAGTAGCGCGCGAGATTCTGGACCGTCGCGAGCTGCACGCCTTGCGATGCATCGGGGACCGTTTCCCGCTCGGGAAACTTCGTGGCGCTGATACGTTTGCGTAGATCCGTGAGGTCCGCTTCCGGAATGTTCACGTGAAACCGAGGAATTGCAGTCTTGTCACTGCCCGTCTGTTGTACAACGTCATCCATGGCTTTACTCCTTTCTGAAAGAAGAAGGCTGGAGAGAGCTAAAGGGCCTGCAGCAACGCTTGCTGCTGCGGCTCCGCAAAAGCGACGGCGGTTAGGATCGGGCGTCTCGCCCATAACGAACTCCTTGGCAGCTGTTCGGTGGATTCGGGTGTGCCGACAAAGGCTCACAACCCGGGAGCAATTACAGTAGACGCCGAGGTCCCTCGTCGATTGGACCGTGGTCTATTGATCTAGACGTTGGTAAAGCCCGGCCCAACTCGCCGCGAGCCGGGATGTGACACCCGACATCTCGCGGTCACGCGACGTGCACCCAGACCAAGATGAGCGTCGCCAACAAGAGTTCGGCCAGCGACAGTAGTGGTGGATGGTTTGCCCAAACGGAAAACGGCTAACCACTCCAGCCGCGTGGAATATCAAGAGCGGCCGTTCGCCGGATTGCGGAACAGGTCTATTGGCGGCCGCAGCGAGACTTGGATTAGCAGTGCGCCGGCAGCGTGAATCTGAGAATGGCGCCGCGAGGCCGAAGCGCGTCAGCCCACAATCGCCCTCCGTGGGCGTCGATGATGGAGCGGCAGATCGAAAGTCCGATCCCCACGCCGTTTGCTTTCGTGGTGTAGAAAGACTCAAAGATCCGGTCCCGATCCTCCGGGGCGACGCCCGGTCCCGAGTCGCTTACCGCGACAAGCAACCCGTCCGACGAGTGTAAATCGGTGCTGATCACCAATTCCCGCACCGGGTCGTCGGTACTGATCATCGCCTCCATCGCGTTGAGGATCAGATTCAGGATGACCTGTTGCAGCTGCACTCGATCGCCGAGCACCGGTGACAATCCTTCCGCGAGCTGCGTCTCGACCGATACGCGATTCTTCGACAGCTCGCCTCGCACGAGGGCAATCACTTCCTCGATCGCGTCGTTCAGGTTGACAGCCTCCATGCGGGGAGGCGCCTTTTTGACCTGATCCCGGATCCGGCCGATGATGTCGCCCGCCCGATAGGTCTCGCTCACCACGCACTCGAGCGCTTCTCTGACCTCGGCGAGGTTCGGTGGCTCGCTAGCGAGAAAGCGCAACGCCGCATGGGCGTTGTTACGTGATGCGCCGATCGGCTGATTGACTTCGTGCGCGATGGAGGCGGCGAGCTGACCCATCGTGGCGAGGCGATTTGCATGCGCCAACTCCATCTGCAACGCCCGCAACGCGTCCGCAGTGCGCTTGCGCTCGGTCAGGTCGAGCACGAATGCGACACCTTGGTCCCTATCATCCTCGAAGTTTGCGACGCCGATCAGCACAGGCACGCGGCTGCCGTCCTTCCGGAAGAACTCCTTCTCGAACGGTTGCAGGCTGCCGGTCATCTTCAGCTCCGGCACCAATTGCTGTTCGTCACGCTCGCGCCACTCGGGCGGCGTCATGTCCGTCCAGCGGACGCGCTGCGCCATGAGATCTTCGCGGTCGTATCCGATCATGCGAAGAAACGCGTCGTTGGCCTCGAGAATTCGACCTTCGACGTCGCTAATAACGATCCCGATGATATTGGCCTCCACCAAACGCCGGATTCGGGCTTCTCGTTCAGCGAGATCCCGATACAAGCGAGCGTTCTCCATCGAGATGGCCGCTTCGGAGGCGAGTAGTTTGAGGATGGCCATTCGAGCGGGAGTGAAGGCGTGAGGTGTGAGTTTGTTTTCCAGGTACAGCAGCCCGAGCAACTTGCCCTGCTTGAGTATCGGCATGCAAAGCAGCGATCCCGCTTGGTGCTTGCGGATATAGGCATCGGCCGAGAACGCGTTTTCGCCGCCAGCATCGTGTAGCAGTACACTTTCTTTGGTCCGCAGGACGTAGCGGAAGACAGACTCTGGCAGGTCCGCCGCACTGACGCTCGCGTGCCGTGGATCGACTCTCACCTCGGTGCCGCCCGTTGTGACCTCTGCTTCTATCCGATAGTCCTCGCCGCGCGGAAGAATCAGCAGACCTCGCTCAGCGCCAGCGTGCTCAATTGCGGTGCGCATCAGCGTGTCGATCAGCTTCTCCAGGACGATCTCACCCGAGACCGCTTCGGACACCTTGATTACGGTCGCAAGATCGAGATGGTCGAAAGATGTGTGGATCGTCGCTGTCGCACTCGGGGTCGACTTGTCGGCTCCGATCTGCGGGTAGAGTTGATCGAGTTGCCGAACCTTGGCATCCGCTCCCCAGCGGAGGTAGCAGTAGCGGGCATCGCGCAGGTAGGTGTCCGCAATCCTGTCGAAGCCGCGTGCCGCGTAGAAGCGCCCTGCCAGCTCGTTAGCGAAGGCTTCGTGATGGACAAAGCCATTCTCGCGCGCCGAACGGATCGCTTTCTCGTAGAGCTCCTGGGCGTCGATCACGCGACCTTCGATCCGGGCAATCTCGGCGCCGGCGATCGCTGCGCGGTTCTCGAAAGTTGCGGGGCTATGCTCGGCCCAAATCTCGAGCTGCTTGTGGTGCCTCTTCAACGCTGCGAGATGCTTTGGCTCTTGGTCGGGAGATGCGGAGTCCCATGCCAGAGCGTGCGCGAGGGCACCGTAGAGCTGATGTTCCGCCGTCTCGAACTGCGCCGACGAGGTCCAAACAAGCCGATCTGCCTTCAGCGACGCTTCCGCCGCCGCCGCCGCGTCTCCCGCAAAGAAACGCGCCTCGCACTTTCGAGTCAAATAGTAGAACTCGGCGAACACCAGATTGGGATTGCTCGCCAGGCGACGTTCGGTATCGAGCTCGGTGTACTCTAAGTGATCCAGACACCCGAACGTCGAGGTCAACCCACGCAACGTCATGATAAGGCCGAGCTGCGCTCCGCACAGCTCGATCACCAGGCCGAATTGCACACGCCTGGCGAATGCGAGGCCGTTTTCGCATTCGCTTTGCGTTTCCGCGAGCGGATCCCCGACCGCCAGACAATTCGTAACCAGCTGATCCCAGCTATAAGAAGCAAAGGTAAGGTCGCCAACCCGATACGCAGCGTCGAACGCACGCCGGATGAGCTCACGTCCGTTGCCGACGTGTTCCCGCCATGGCATGACGGTGCAACCGATATTCATGTAGGTCCGGGCCTGGTACCGTGTCAGGCCGCGCTTCTCGACCAGGTCGTAGCCCAACTGGGCGAACCGGAAGCCGTCCTTGTAGTTGTTGAAGCGCGGCCCCGCGAACATACCCAGCCAGACATAGCAGAAACAGGATCCATCGCAGTTTCCATGCTCGAGGCTGAGACTCACCATGCGGCAGACGACCAGCGATGACAGGTGCTCGTCGAACAGCAGAGATGGCGTAACGATCTCCGTGAAGACGTCGAGCGTGTCGAGAGCGTCGGGGTCCGTAATCAAAGGCATATCGAACAGTTGTTCGATTTGCCGAGTTCCAAGCAGAGACCAGACGCGTTCGTACTCCTGCATCACGTCCTCGCGGCTCGGATGGTTCGACCACACTGTGCCGTCGCGCCGGCGGAGCCAGTCGAGAAACACGTCGACCGCGCGGTCGCTTCGGTCCATGGCGGTGTAGAGCGTGAGCCGCAAACGCGTGACGAGGCAGAAGTCGTGGCCGCTCCTGGCGCGTTCCGCAAGTCGCGACATTCGATTCTCCGCTTCGACCAGCTGTCCAGTCAGCAGCTCGCACTCGGAAATCAGATATTCGATCGGGAATATGAGCTCGTAGTTGCGCCCCCACGTTTCCTCCGTGAGCAGTGCGCTACCCGCTCTGAGGTACTTGAGCGCCGACTCATATGCGGTCGAGACCTTGGCGCGCCGGCCGGCGACCAGGTTGAGGTCTGCGACCCCCTCGCGCTCGTCCATGGAGGTGATGAGGTGCGTGCCGCGATTCAGTTGGTTGACGATCTCGAAGATGGCTTCTTCGCGCTTTGCCGGAGGCGTGTGGGCGGCGAGGAGCGTGCCGATGCGCAGGTGCGCCTCGGCGCGCGCCTCCTTCGGGATCAGCGAGTACGCCGCTTCCTGCACGCGGTCGTGCAGGAAGCGGTAGGAATCCTCCGCACGGAAGATCAGACCCGAACGCACGGCTTCCCAGAGATGGGCGTGCAAGTCCGCGACTGAGCCCTGATACGCCAGACCCAGCATCTCGAACTCTGCGGTGTTGCCCATGCAAGCGAATTGCTGGAGCGCCTTCTGCGTCTCTTGCGGCAGGCGATTCAACTTTCCGACCATCAGCTCGACGACATTGTCCGTAAAGCCTTTGGCGTGAATGCGGTGCAGATCCCAAACCCACCGGCCCCCGCCGTAGTCGAACGTGAGCAAGCCCTCGTCTGCCAGCGTGGAAATGAACTGGATCGCGAAGAACGGGTTGCCAGTCGTCTTCTCGTGAATCAATTGCGCCAGCGGGGCGGCGCGCTCCGGCTCGCAATGGAGTGAGTCCGCCAGCAGCTGGCCCAGGTCTTCGCGACTGAGCGGTGCGAGAACGATGTCCTGCAATGCCGCTCCACCCTGACGGATCGCATCGAGCTTACGGACGAGCGGGTGCGTGGCATGGACCTCGTTGTCCCGATACGCACCGATGAGCAGCAAGTTCTGCAGATCGGTGCGGGTCAACAGATCTTCGAGTAAGTCGAGTGTTGCCGCATCCAGCCACTGCAAGTCGTCTAGGAAGAGCGCAAGCGGATGTTCGGGGCGCGCGAATACGGCGATGAACCGTCGAAAGACCAACTGAAAACGCCTCTGCGCTTCTTGCGGCGGCAACTCGGGCACGGGAGGCTGTTCTCCGATGATGTGCTTCAATTCCGGTACGAGTTCGACGATGAGCCGTGCGTTCGGATCGAGTGCCTCGCGGAGCGCTACTCGCCACTTGGCCAGCTCCTCTTCACTCTTGCTTAACAGTGGCCGGATGAGGCTCTGGAAGGCTTGTGCGAGCGTTGCATACGGAATGTCGCGCTTGTACTGGTCGAACTTGCCCGATGCGAACAGGCCGCGTGGAGGAACCAGCGGCTTGTGGAGCTCGTTCACGACAGCCGATTTGCCGATGCCAGAGTAGCCGGACACGAGCACCAGCTCTGGCCGGCCGCCGGCCACAATGCGATCGAAAGCGGTCAGCAGGGTATCGATCTCAGGGTCCCGACCGTATAGTCTTTCCGGAATCATGAGACGATCCGGGGTGTCATTGCTGCCCGGTGCGAAATCGTGGATGCGTCCGTGAGCTTCCCATTCGGCCAAACAGTGGCGAAGGTCGCTCTCCACACCTGAGGCCGTTTGATATCGCTCCTCGGCGGTCTTCGAGAGCAGCTTCATGATGATTGCGGAGACCGGCGCAGGAACGCTGCGACGGCGCTCGCTGGGCAATTCCGGCTGCCTCGCGATGTGACAGTGAACCCATTCCATAGGATCGGACGCCGAGAACGGGAGAGTGCCGGTCAGCATCTCGTAAAGCATGACGCCCAGTGAGTAAAGGTCGCTTCGGGAGTCAATGGAACGGTTCACTCGTCCCGTTTGCTCGGGAGCCATGTACGCAAGCGTTCCTGCGATGAACTCTGGCGGTTCTGGGGACTGGCGTTCGCGAGGGAGGCGAGAGGCAATGCCGAAGCCGGTGAGCCACACGTGTCCGGTCGCGGAGTCAACGAGCACATTGGCAGGCTTGATGTCCTTGTGGAGGAGCCCTCGTCCGTGCAATCGCCCAACCGCCCCGCATAGAGCCACTGCCACTCGGAGAAATCGGCCGATTTCCATGGGCTGGCGGATGATCCGATCGAGAGGCTCACCTCCCGCGTACTCGACAACGAGCACTGTCCGTCCGCGGTCACGCACGAGCTCGACCGGACGCAATGCCCACGCAGGGTCGAGGTAGTCCTTGAGTTCGTATTCGCGGATGAGGCGGTTGACGCTCTCGAGCGTCGGATGCTCGGCGTCGGAAAGGACAGGTATGAACGCATGCCTACGGTCCTGCGCATCATCGCGTCCCAGTCTGCAAAAGACACGCTCGGCGTCTTCCCACAACACTTCTACGGAGTCATTTCCCACACTAGCGCCCAACAAAGCGGCTGCTTTCATCTGTCTGGCTCCGTTCGCTGCCGGCCCACATGGTCCACTTATAGGGGTTCGCGAGGTCCCTCGTGGCGCGTGCAAGCGGACCGAAGGCAGCCGATCAACACGGCCTCCTCCAACGGCTTGCGAAGGTAGCACTCGACCCCTTCGACCAGCATACGCTCCTGGACGCTCTCGTCCGGATACGCCGTGACGAGGATCGTTGGGATCGTGTGGCCCGTTTCGATCAGATATCTATAAAGCTCGACGCCGGTTATTTCAGGCATGTGAACATCGGCAACCAGGCAGGAGGTAGCAGCGAGCTTGGGAGATGCGAGGAATTCGGCCGCCGACGGGAATACCGCAACGGCATAGCCCAGCGACTTGAGCAGCCTTCGCATGGAGTCGCGAAAGGACTGATCGTCATCGACGACCGAGATCAGTGATTGCTCTGACAATACCGCCTCCGGCCCGTTACTCGCAGCCACAACCTCACCCCCGGGAGGGCGGTTGAGCGCTGCCTCTGCCGCAAGAATAGCGCTGTAACAAACCTGGAACTCTAAACCTTGGTTTAGAGGCGTACACCGGATGCAGTCTGTCCAACAGCGTATCTTGGGGCTACACTGAACAAGTCGCTAAGGGGAGCCCCTTTCCGTGGACCTTCGATCGCGAGCGAACGCGGTACTGGCTTCAAATGCCTGCGTGGTCGTTATCGACGACGATGTGCAATCTCGCGAATCGCTCGGACGACTACTGCGGTCAGTGGGCTTGCATCACCGACTGTTTGGGTCGATTCCCGAGTTTCAGGGATCTGAGCTGCCGGATTGCCCTACCTGTCTGGTCCTTGATGTGAGACTGCCAGGGCGCAGTGGATTGGATCTTCAGCGCGATCTTGCCGCCGCGAGCATCAGCCTCCCGATCGTCTTCGTTACCGGATATGGTGACATTCCAATGACCGTGCAGGCGATGAAGGGTGGCGCCATCGAATTTCTGACGAAGCCGTTTCGAGACCAGGATCTGCTCGATGCTGTAGGCGTTGGGCTCGATCGCGACCGTGCACGCCGCGAAAATGAGGAGGCCGTCAGTGCGCTTAGGGCGCGATTCGAAACACTTACGCCACGTGAGCGCACGATCCTGATTCAGGTCGCGGAAGGTCGGCTGAACAAGCAGATCGCCGGCGAAATGGGCATCACCGAAGCCACGGTGAAGGTCCACCGCAGCAACATGATGCGAAAGATCGAAGCCGCATCACTAGCTGAGCTCTGCCGAATGGCGGACGAGCTGAAGCTGCGACCCGCTAATTCCAAGGCCTTGCAAGCTCCGGGGAGGTTAGGCGCAGAGAAACGCAACCGGTAAAGTTAACAACCACTCAATGTGCGCCGTCGTCGGCCTCAACGACTGCTATCGGATAGCAGCGTGCACTTTCCGCCACGGGTCCTGAGTTGTCACTTGCCAACGGCGAGTTGCAGGGCTGTGCGATTCGAGATCGACCTTGTCAGGGACTGCACGCCCGCTAAAGGATAGGAAATTGAACCGTATCACGCGTCGCGGGACGGCCCAAGCCGAGGTCTGGGATTGGCCTGCGCGGCCGGGAAAAGCGCTTCCGGGCGCTCGGCAACCATGCTTGGGCTAGCCTACGCTAGTGGGTGGGCGCCAGCGCTGGCGGTTTGGCGACCAACGCGGCAACAGGTGGCCGTCAGCCCCAGGGCGGGGGCCGGCGACGAACACAGATATCAAGGGGTACGAGCCCTACCAGCTTACCCGCTGGTCGAACACGTACTGAAGGCGCGGGGGCTGGGGTGT
>Ga0335070_10010661_pt1 | contig 10746 bp, 11 predicted proteins | sample Lox_Sample_13_FD_206722 | JGI IMG/M metagenome (GOLD analysis project Ga0335070, IMG submission 206722) | Soil microbial communities from Loxahatchee National Wildlife Refuge, Florida, United States - Lox_Sample_1.3 | ecosystem: Environmental > Terrestrial > Soil > Wetlands | place: USA...
GTTCTCTCTGTCAATTTTCAGTCTCTTCATCATGAATTTTCAGACTAATGATCAGCTATGATTTTTGCCTTAGCCTATAAAAACCTTTAAGCAAAGCAAAGAAATGTGTGCCCTCATTTCATTAAATAGAAAAGCCAAAGATTAAATCTATAAGAGTTCAAGATACTGTTGGATGAGTGAGGAGACAGTTAGGAGTAATTTTTCATCCTCCTTTCTCCCCCTTTCTTCTCCTCACAGAATCTTTTCGGAACTAAAAACAAGCTAGTTCCAAGATATTTCATTCATAGCACGAAGCCATTTGAAGAAAAAGAAGGAGATTTTCGCCAAATCTCCGCTTCGCGTAGCATCTTCTAGATGGTTCCAGGTCCTCCTCCGCCACTGCCTGGATCACATGGTTTGTATGTTCCATTTACCAGCGTCAAACCTTTGCTGAATTGGGGTTTGGAAAGTCTTGTCTTTGCGGATGTTGGAAATTGTATTGTGGCGATGGGCATCAGGACGATGTTGAAACATACTAACAGCATTAGGATTACGAGTAGCCCTCGCATTCCCCTTCACCTCCTCCTCCAGAAATATTTGCAAAGCTTTCTTATAAATTTATGGTAAAAATATCAGATAAGATTCTGTATGGAACAAGTCATACGCAAGATTTAAGAATGTGTTGCAATCTAAAGAAATCTTCACCACGATCACTGTGCATGTAAGGTGTTAAAGAAAATGAGTTACGTACGCCTTCTTCCGACATTGCCAGAATATTCAAAAAAGTTTCAGGAATTCAACGTTTTAGACTTCAAGATCATAAAAGCAATGAACGCCTATGGTGTTTCAAATTTAAGTAAACTGGCAGAGGCTCTTGGCGTTCCTCAACAGACCGTAAATTATCACGTCAAGAAATTTGACAGACGTGATATTGTTCGTTTCAGAGCTCTTGTTGATGAGTCAAAATTAGGACTCAAAAGCTTTGCAGTAATGGCGCACACGCCGCTCGGCAAAGAAGCAGTTTCAAGCCGTGCAATGACATGCTTCCCGCTGTGGCGGTACTTGGCAATTGTTGACGGCTGGCGGCATGCAAACTATGTCCGCTACGTTGTTCCTCCAGATAAGGAACGAGACTTAAAGGCATTTTTGGAAGAAGTCAAAAATAAGAGCTTGATAACTGAATTTAACATAGTTCAGACAACAAGCCCAAACTATCCTTTGCTGAACCTTGATCTCTGCGTTAAAAAACGGTCAATTCCCGTTTTTGACTGGGCGAAGTGGTCAAAAGATCTTGCTTCGTTCTCAGAAGCTAAGATAACTGAACCAACCAGTTACGAGAAAGCCGCCGTTGACCTTTACGACCTGATAATACTTCGATGCTTGGAAATCAATGCCCGAACATCACAGAGACAGATCGTCAAAGAAATGGCGAGAATCCTTGAAGACAAGAAGTACAAGAAGTTCATTCCCCTAATCTCTCGGAGACTCAGAAATACTCTCCTGTCTCAAGGACTGATCAGGGGGTATCGAACTTATCTGTTTCCAAATCCTGAGCCCACAGCGCTCTTCATCATGTACCACATTGTTTTTGCTAATAGTTCAGACCTGCGAAAGTTTGTGGCTGGACTGGCACATCTGCCCTACAATACAGGTTATGAGAAAGTCCTCGGAAAAGACGAATTGTTCATTCGCTTCATTATTCCAGCACATGAATTCACAGACATGAGACAAGCTGTGACTGATTTAGCAATGGCCGGACAAATCACGGAAGCCCGCCTATTGATAGGAGATTTGATGCGTGCAACATGGGATAACGTCGAAATACATAGAATGTATAAAGATGGCACGTGGAATTTCAGCTATGGAATAGCCGTAGAGATGCTTGAAAACGTGCTCAAAACCAAACAATAACAGTTTTTTGCAAGTGAAAAATCAGACACTTAACTGAAAAACGTTAGAGGAGAACGACAGGCCATTTTGCGAGAGAAAGGAGAGAAGGGGAACAATAAATAACTGGCCCATCATTCTCCTCACTGCTGTTTCTCTCGCAATGAGATATTTTCCGGCTATTCTTATTTAAGTTTTTCTTTTGTATCTCAATAACAATTTTTACTTACAAAAAGCTCAATTCATTGGTGAAAGTATCTCAATGTTCTGCATAAAAACTTTGACTTGCCTTGGCTCCGGACTTTCTAGGAAGTAGAATCGGATGTTAGTTTCTCCCCTATTTTTCTGTTTTTCCCTTTCAGTTTCATTAGGTGTTCGGCGAGAAAAGAGAAGGTCATAGATCTTGGGCTGGTTGCGTCACTGAGGTTCACGAGGAAACTGTCAATATAAGATATGTAATACTTCGAGAGACGTTTCATGCGTTTAACGTAGTTAGCGAATGTTGTGTAGTCTGCGTGGAATGAAACAATGACTCTGCTTGCTTCAAGGCCTGTTCCATTCATAATTATGATTGTTGAGCTGGCGCTTTTCTTTTCCAGTTCTAGTGCTTCTTCTCTCAGTTTCTTATAGTCTTCTAGCGATAGCTGATCGTTATGCTTCAAGAAGGTGAAAGCTAGTATTTCATATCCAAGTTTGCAGAAGTCGGGTATAATTGTGTATTCTTTTATGAGCCCTTCTTTTTCCAATTTTCTGATTGCTCTATTGATCGTAGGCTGCGAAGTACCGACTTTACGTGCCAGCTGCTTGTCGTTTCTTCTTGAGTTCTTAACAAGTTCAGAAAGCAGCCTGAACTCAACATCCTTCATTGTGGAGTAACCTCTTCTACCTTTTAACTCTCAATTCTCCCTTTAAAGACTTCGTCTAGGAATGTCATCGACGGGTCATTGAGAAAAACCCTATCTTTTTAGCACGAGAATTGTAATCCAAGGTGAGCGTATGATGGATAGGGGTTCTTGTGGCAGTTATGCGAAAGAAATCGGTTGCTTCATGAACGCCCTCTTGAGAAATTGCATTAAACACGCAAGATATTTCTGAAAGAGAACTCGATTTGACAGTCCTATCTCACAGTGAATTCTTTGCATTCTTTGGTTTCTTTCAGCTCTTTGAGGGTCTGCTTGAAGGTTACAACTTCGCCGACTGATTTAATGTACTGAACAGGCAGGCAGATAAGGACGCGACCCATGTAAGGTCTCCTTAGGCCGAATTCGCTCAGTGCCTCTTCGTTTAGTCCTACATGGAGATGAGTGACTCTCCAATTGTTCGTGTCGACCTCGCCTCCCTCAACCTGACCTATCGTGAATCCGTCAGCAGTAACTGCCTTCTTCCAAGTCAATTTGCCAATAGTCATGACCTATCACTTAGGACATTTCTCTGTTAGTTTGGCATATAAACCTTATAGCTCTGCAACGTTAAAATCCCTGTTGAGTGAAAGAGGAAGATGTAAAGCATGAAAGGGAGACCGTTGAAGGATATTGAGCTTAGGCTGATTTCTGAGCTTATGATCAACTGCCACAGAAGTGACAGAGAGCTTGCGAAGGCAGTCGGCTCATCTCAACCCACAATTTGCAGAATAAGAACCAAACTTGAGAAAGAAGGAGTGATCAAGGAATACACTATGATCCCAGACTTCAAGCAACTTGGTTATGAAATAATGGCGTTCCAATTCCTCAAGAAACCCGAAACTTACGATCAGGTGCAGCGCCAAAAGTTGAGGAAAGCCGCATCAGAATTGGAAAGGAATACTCCCCAGTCCAACATTATGGTCGTGGATGGAATAGGTTTGGGTAAAGGCAGAGTGCTCATCAACGTATACAGAAACTATGCAGATTATGTAAAAGGCTTGACAACTATTAGAAGCCTTCCTCACGTTGAGGCCGAATCAATAGATGGATTCCTCGTTGACTTGAGCGACAAAGGACAGTTTCGGGTTCTTTCAATGAAAGAAGTGGCCCGGCACATCCTTTCGTCCGTGGCTTCTAAAACAGAACAAGCCAAAGCCTGAATATTCTTCTTCGTCATCTTGCCAAGTCTGGTGGCCATAGATCTTAAATGGAAAGGGCTAGGTTTTTGTCCAGTTGAATTTTTGTCCGCGCATCAGACATTTTGGCGGATAATCATAGCTTTTCGGAATCGCTTTGCTTTCAATTCTAGATCATTGGGAAGCTCAAAACGACGAAAAGAGCTCAACGGTTCTCAGTTCCTGTTCTTCTAAAGAAAATGAAGTGGACGGGCCGGGATTTGAACCCGGGGCCTCCACGATGCCAACGTGGCGATCATACCAGGCTGATCTACCCGCCCTTGTGGTGAATGCATGACGCCGTGATATTCTATAAGCGTTTTGCTATCCGTAATGAAGATACCTCTGTATCAGCTCTTCGATTTTCCGGGGTTCTTCTTTCAGTTTTTTGGCAAGATCTTTGTCTTTGTAGGCTTTCAGCTTCTTTATGGTGCTTTCTATAAGGACCTTCGGAAAGATTCCTTCTGCCTCGTAGTACTTTCTTTCCTTTTTCAAGTGTGACGCGGATTCGTTGCAAGATTTCGGCAAACTCTTGAGTCTTTTTCCATGTTTTCTTTCAAAGTGTAGTTCTTCGGCAATCCTCAAAGACTCTTCAGCGTTTTCCAGTCCGTATCTCACAGCAACGGAAATTGCCGCTAATAGAAAATGCGTGTTTGCGGAGGGATCTGGTGCTCTGAACTCGAAAGTCTTTCTGCACTCATCTGCTTCGCCTTCAGCTTGCTTGAAGCTCCACCATAGCGGTATGCGAATCAAAGCTAATCGGTTTCTGGCTCCCCAGCAAATGTGAATTGGCGACTCTTTGCGTGAAACAAACCGTATATAGGAGATCGGTATCGCGTTACCGAAAGCTGTGAGGCTTGATGCAAGCTTCAAGATTCCGCCAATCATCTTCTTTGACTCTACGCTTAGACTTCCATCGAAATCCGCAATGATGCTTCTGCCGTCTTTCAATCCGCATAAATGAATGTGCAAGCCGTTTCCCGCATGGTCTATGGCTATTTTTGGAGAAAACGAGGCTGAAACATTGTATTTGGCGCAAGTGTTGCGAATAACCCATTTTGTCACGGCGATTGTTTCTGCCATTCTCGTCAGGTTCTGTGGCATAGGTTCTATTTCGTGCTGTTCCATCACTGCGCTGTCTTTTGTCGCCATTCTGCCCACCTCTCCGTGTGCATACTTCGTAGTTATCCCTATGCTCGCTAGAGTTGTCAGAATTTCATGCCTTATGGCTTCAAATCTGCTAAATGGAGCAGATTCATGATAATGCTTTTCCGCTGTGCTTGGAAAAAGCAGTTCAGTTGGTTCCTGTTCGGAAATAATGTAGAATTCAAGTTCCGCCAAAGCCTTTAAGGTGACGTATGACGAAGTGCGCAGTTTCTCTTCAGCCCTGGCTAGTATGGTTTCGGGAGCAATGTCCAAAGGGTTCCCATTCTCGTCTAAGTATTTGCACAGAATATTCATAGCTGAACTGGTGGAAAATGGGTTAACAAACGCCGTATGCATCTTAGGCGTTATGTATATATCGCTCTTGTTCGGGTCGATGAATGAGAAAAGGCTTGAACCATCAACTCTCTCTCCGAACTCCAAAACGTCCATTACACGTTTTTGGTCAATTGCTGCAAAACTAAGAGTTTTGAGGCGTCCATCCTCTGGGATGTGGCAGAGATTGAGGATTTTTATGTTTTTTTCAGAAATATACCTGCTAATCTCTTCTTTGCTTGTTAGATTCAAATTTCCAAGCATAAGCAAACCTCTAACCTAACAGCGAAATTATACTCATTTAGAACCACGTATTTTAACTCTCCCATGCGGAATTCAGCAGCTATTTGGCAAGATAAGCCAGAATTGCAAGTGGTTTGACATCAAACTTCTTTTATTCTTGATTAATCCAAAAGAGGAATAGGGACTCAAAAATGAATCTGAAGGAAAGAACTGCACAGAATGTCCACACTGCTTTTGTTGCAGAGGCAAAAGCTAACCAGAGGCTTCTGATGTTTGCTAGGAAAGCGGAACAAGAGGACTTGCCGCAGATTGCCCATCTTTTTAGGGCTGTGGCTGCTTCAGAAGGTGTTCATTCACGACGGCACTTCGGAATGCTTGAGGCAGTGGCTGACACGCAGACCAATCTTGAGAATGCGTTTCAGACAGAGAACGCTGTTAATGGAATGTATTATCCTTCCATGATTCGGGAAGCGGAGGAAGATGGTGAAGAAACCGCGGAAACAGTGTTTTCGCAGATACGTGATGTTGAAGGTTTCCACGCTAATCTCTACAAGAAGGCTCTCGACAACTTGATTGCGCAACGCTCAACCGAGTATTATGTGTGTTCAGTATGCGGATACGTTGCTGAGAGAGAAGCTCCTGAAAACTGTCCAGTCTGCAATGCGCCGAAGTCCGAGTTTAGCAAAATCGAATAGTCCTTGAGCTGTCGCAGAATGACCGAATTGAGCAACTTTCGGCAATACTTCCATTAGAATTTAAATAACCGATTGCTCGACTATCTAGTTATCATGGTGAAGCAAAATGAGCAAATCTGTCGAAAACCTGAAAAACGCTTTTGCCGGAGAGTCACAGGCAAATCGTCGATACTTAGCGTTTGCTCAAAAAGCCGAAGAAGAGGGTTTAGCACAAGTTGCAAAACTGTTCAGAGCAGCAGCAGAGGCCGAAACAATTCACGCACTCAATCATGTCCGCATAATGGGCGAAGTGAAGTCGACAAAAGACAATCTCGCAACAGCTATTTCGGGAGAAACCTTCGAATATAAGACAATGTACCCAGAATACCTAAACACGGCAAAAAAGGAAGGAAATCAACAAGCAGTTTGGAGTTTTGACGTCGCCAACAAGGTTGAGAAAGTTCATGCGGGCCTGTTCCAGAAAATGCTTGAATCGCTTGAGAAAGCGGGAAAGATGGTTTCCGTCGATTATTACGTTTGTCAAGTCTGTGGAAACACGGTCGAGAATGAAGCGCCTGAAAGATGTCCAATATGCGGATCACCGAAAGCGAAGTTTCTAAAGGTTGCCTAGACCATAATTCGGCGACAAGCTAAGAATCGCTTTGAGTGTACTGGGTAGATTCGAATTTCCACTCATTCTTATGTTGTTCCAGACTTGTGAGCAGCTCTAGTGCAATGTCTTTGTTGATTGACAATATCAGTCTGTCAATGTGCTTGCAGAGTCTTTTTGTCGCAAGTCCCTTTGTCCAGTCTTCGCAATCATGTTGTATCTTTCTGCTTCTCAAGTCGATAAGGATGGTGTATTGCCTCAGGTTTGCTTCCACCCTATCAGAAGTCTGAGTTCTGATATGCATTTCTTTGTTTTCTATTTCTGCTGCGCGGGACAGCCTTTTCTGATCAGTGAATGGTAGCAGGAGTTTCTCAAGGTTCGTTTCGTTTTCTGTTGTGAAGGCATCTAGCTTTGTTTCTTTGGTCTTGTCTTTGACTGCAAAGTGCTTCTCTATTTTCTCCCATGACTCTTTTTGTTGAGCAGTTGCTTGTCCCATCATTTGCAATACTTGAAGACAGTTTTCAACAGCATAGCCATGAAAGTGATTGTTAAAGTATCCATACGTTGTCTTGGTTTTTTTGGCTACGTTTTCCAGTTTTGGAATCCACGGTTCAAGCTCCTCTTTTTTATATCTGTAATCGAACCACGGGCGTTCTCCTCTGCCGTGCCACCTGAAATAGGCTATGTCAGACGTTACTTGGACGTCTGCGGGAAGAAGTGGCTCGTCGACGATGGCATAGGCAACCTGATATTTCTTCAGTAGAATCCAGGTCTCTTCTCTCATCCATGACAAGTTTCTGAACTCGACTGCAAATTTGATTTGGCTTGGCAGAATATTGAAAAAACCTTCCAACTGCTCCAGATTGTATCCAAAACTCGGGGGCAACTGTATGAGAAGACAACCTAACTTTCCGCTTATCCATAATGGTTCCATAAGATCGACGAACGTGTTTAAGTCTTCTTCGACTTTGGACACTGTGCCCAGTTTCTTCTCGTGGGTGATGAGTTTCGGTAGCTTTGCAGTGAAAACAAACCCTTCTGGCGAGTATCTTGCCCAACCCATAGCTGTTCCTTTTGAGGGATAGCGATAGAATGTCGAGTCTATTTCGGCAGTGTTGAATACTTTGGTGTATGCTTTGAGTAGGCTCTTGTCCTCTTTAGTGTAGAATGGGCCAACCCATTCTTTGTAGCTCCACCCGGACGTTCCTAGCAAGATCTTGTCATTTGTCGACGTCGCTATCTCTCCATGATCCTGTTCAATGTGCAGATAACGTCATCGACACTTTTGTATGTTTTCTCAGGAAGTTTTTCTAGGGCGTTCGCAGTGCGGATTCGTTCCTCACTTGTGTTGTCGAATAATTTCCAGCCTTGTTTCTCTACTAGTTCTTGTTTTGTGGAAGGAAACGTTGCATCCTCGCTGAGCACCTCATCAAGTGACATCAGCCCTGTTGATCTTGTGATCGGTGGGAATTTGCCCGTTTGCTTGTATATTTTCAATCTTGCAGCGTCCTTGTTCATCCTCATAAAATGAATTGCCACACTTGCTTTTTCCGCTTTTGACGACAAAACGCGGTTGTCAACTTCTTCCAGCTCTTCGTCACTCGGTTGGTAGATGTTGTGTTTTCCCTTACCGAATAATCTTGTGTAGAGGACATCTGACTGATAGGCAGGTGTTTCGCCTTTTGAAAGATCTACGCAATGAATAATGCCGTTGTCTTGCATAAACCTGACCATTGCAGCAGGCAATTGCTCTTTCGATCTTATTTCCAAGGCCAATCTCAACCTTCCTAAATCAGCAGAATTAATTAGGTCTCGCAGGTTTGCTATTGCTTCTTCTGTAATTTTGAGTGTTGGCGGAGTTTGCATGTGTAGAACTTCTGCTTTCAGAATGTTGCAGATTTGTCTCATTCTTTCGAGGGTTTCGAGTGATTCTGCTTTAGGTGCCAGTTTGTATGTGTGGGTTATGCTGTGATGCGCTCTTACTGAGAACTGGAAATCGTTTGGGACGAGCTTTCGCCATTTTTCCACTTCTTCTATTTTAGGAATCTGATAGAAGGTGGTATTCACTTCTACAAAGTTGAATGCATGTGAATAGGCTACTAGCGGATTTAGACCTGGGATTCGAAAGTACGCCCATCCGCCTGTACCGATGAGATATTCTTTCAAAACCATGGTACATCGAGCCTGTTCACTTTAACTCATGTCTCCACAGTTCAAATTAGTAGTATCTGAACAAGTTTTATTTGCTTTATCGTTGGATTTCTGTTTTACAAGGTTAGGGGGAGGGAGGTAGCTTGTATACAACGTTGACTGAAAAGACTCTGCGGCTTTCCTTCGGAGTCAAGGTGATAGATGACCTTTTTCCCGGATTTGAAGGTGGGGATTTTGCCGTTTTGTATGGTGATGCTGCATCTTCGATGCTTTTTGCTTTGGCTGTTAGATGTCAGCTACTAGTTTATGACGGTGGAATAGATTCGGCAAGCATGTTTATTGATGGTGGAAATAGTTTTAGACTTTACGATGTTTCAGAGATCGCTCAATTTTGGAAGCTAGATCCGATGAAGACTCTTCAGCGCATTTTCATTTCGCGGGCATTTACTGCATATCAAATGACTTCTATCATTATGGAGAAGCTTGAAGAAACTGTGGAAAAATATGACTCGAAACTTGTGTTAATCTCAGACATAGTAGACTTGTATCTTGATAAAGATGTGCCTACTGAAGAGTCCAAAATCGTTTTCACCAGAGTTGTTGATTCACTTTCAAAACTTGCTGAGAAGCACAAGCTGATCATAGTTTCAACTTTCCATAAGCACAGAAATCTTGGGCGAAGTGCTTATTTTAATGCGGTTTTATGTGGAAAGGCTAATGCAGTCATTGCGATCAAAAAATTCAAGGAATCATCCGGTCACCGTTTTATCTTAGAGAAACATCCTTCTCTCTGTCTCGGTCATGCTGATTTTCCTCTTCAAGAGTCTACTATAGACCAATTTGTTTAGGAGGCAGATGTTTTGGGGAAAACAGTTGAATCGTATCGGTTGGCTCTGGACTTGGAGTTTCAAAAGTGGAAGGGCTTCGCTAATGCTTTGCGTAGTGATGACCACAAGGCTTTTGAACAGATGATGGATGCTTGCCGGAATCATGCATCTGCTGGAAGCAATGCTACTAGACCAACACTTTTTGAGCCGATGGCGATGTCAATGCTGCTTTTTCAGCAGAAGAAGTTGATTAGGCTAGAGAAGGAAATTGATGCAATTAAGCAGAGACTCAACCAGCTTCAAACGTGTTAGAGGCTGGATTTTCGACCTTTACCCCTCAGAGCTTGGAGAAATCGCTGTTTGGATCATCACAGAGAATGATGAGAGAATTAGGCTGACAGACATTTTTAAGCCCAAAATCTACGTTTCTGGTAGCGAGCAAGATTTGGATAAGCTCGTATGCGAGTTCTTTAGAAGCGGTATGATTGCTTCATGGAATTTTGTTTACAAATATGCGAACCCAACTGACATTGAAAAGTCCAAGGTTTTAGAGATCGAGTTAAAGGATTCTAGGCTAGTTTCTGTTTTTACCCGCAGAATCTTAAAATCTGGACGCTATCTGCGATACAGAGTACATAATTGCGATTTGCGTGGTGAACAAGCATACTTTTATGATTGTGACGTTTTTCCTTTGGCCTTTGTTGAAATTGAAGTTGAGAAGAACGGTTTGAAATACACGCTTCTGGATTCTGTTGAAAGTGTAGATTACCGTGTTCCTTCTTTGCGTATTATCGAAGTAAATGTTGAAGTTTCAAAAAG
>Ga0335070_10010662_pt1 | contig 10745 bp, 9 predicted proteins | sample Lox_Sample_13_FD_206722 | JGI IMG/M metagenome (GOLD analysis project Ga0335070, IMG submission 206722) | Soil microbial communities from Loxahatchee National Wildlife Refuge, Florida, United States - Lox_Sample_1.3 | ecosystem: Environmental > Terrestrial > Soil > Wetlands | place: USA: Florida...
CGAATGAGCACGTGGGGTTACGGAAGGTGAGCGTTCATCGGTCGCTCAGCGAACCCGACGTTTGGGAGATATTCGTCTCGGTCAAGAATTACGGTTTCAGTCCGCATTCGGTTCCGCTCTCCGTAATGTTCGGCGGAGCGCCGGTCGCATCGCATCGCTTCGAACTCAAGCCCGGCGTAGAAGAGAGCGCATCGTTTGCCTTTAGAACCCGCGCGGCGGGATGGTTGGAGGCTCGCCTGCTGACCAAAGACGCCTTCTCGCGCGACACGCGTGCCACCCTCGAGTTGCCGGCACGATCCCTGGTGCCGCTCACGGTCTATTCGGCCGAGCCGGATCTGATCAAGCCGATATTCAATTCCATTCAAGGTGTGCAGGCCAAGTTCCTGCCCGAGTCGGCATACGATCCCAAGGTCAACACTGGCGTTGTCTTGCTGGACCGATTTGCGCCTCCCTCTCCGCCGCAGAGCGATTCGATCTGGATCGAGCCTATTGCGGGCAAGTCGCCTATCGCGGTCGCGACCAGCGCGAATCGCGTCAAGATCACGCATTGGCGCATCGACCATCCCTTAGGCGCCGGTTTGAGAGCGGGTGATTTTGAGATCGCCGCAGCCGAGGTATTTCGCACCGGACCGAATGACATGGCAATTGCCGAGTCCCCTGAAGGCGCGCTCGTGGTTGCGCGCGCCGGCAAGCCCAAGATGATCGCGCTCGGGTTTCATCCTGTGCGTGCAGGGATGAAAAACGAGCTGACTACTCCGTTGCTATTCGCCAACATCATTCGATGGATGTCGCCGGATGTGTTTCGTTCGTGGCAGCTCACGGCGGGCACGGTGGGGACAGTGGACGCGGAGTTGGAAGCCGAAACGGATCCGTCGGCGATTCGTGTTCAAACGGAAGACGGCAAAGTACTGCCTTTCACGGTCGAGGGGCGAACCGTGCGGTTCTTCGCGGGTGCGCCTGGGATCGTACGGGTGCTCACCGGAGATCGGGAGTTGGTGTACTCGCTGACTCTGCCGCAACCAGGCGATGTGGTTTGGAAGCCTGCCAGCGTTCGTCACGGCATGCCCGGCCGCGCCGGCTATGAACCTTCGGCTCGCGACATCTGGCAATGGCTGGCCATATTGGCGGCCGCTTGCCTGGTGGCGGATTGGATTTTGTTTGGCCGGATGCGCAGGGGCTGGATCGCGGCGGCCCCGCTTGTTCAACGTCTACCGTGGAGGAAAGCGTCGTGACCTTCGGACACGCGTGGGTACTCGCTTTTCTCGTGCTGCCGATTGGTTGGATGCTGTTCGAGTGGCGCCGTACCCGCCGGACTCTGGCACTCATTCTCAAAGCGCTGACGATCACCGTGATTGTGATCGCGCTGTCTGAGCCCAAGCTGACCATCCCGGAGACCAAGATGGCGGTCGCGGTGCTCGTAGATACTTCGGCAAGTCTATCGGCGGACGACCTGGCGCGCGCGTCGCAGCTGGCGGATTCGTTGGAGCGGTCGCGCGGCCGGCATTGGATTCGCATTCTCCCGTTCGCGCGCTCGGTGCGCGATGCTGCTCCCGACGAGCATCAGCGGGGCTGGCATTTCAAAGCTACCTCGGGCGAAGCGGGACAAGCCACTGACCTTGAGGCCGCAGTTCAGGAAGCGATCGCCTCACTTCCATCCGGGCTCGTGCCGCGCTTGCTCCTGATCTCCGACGGCAAGGAAAATGCCGGCAGCGTGACGCGGGCGACCTGGCAGGCCCAGAACCTGGGCATTCCCATCGACACCATCGCGCTTCAAGGTAAACCGCAGCCGACGCTGCACCTGGAATCCGTCAGTCTTCCGACGGTAGCGTTCACGGGTGAGAAGTTTCCCATCGATCTTTCCATCTCTTCGCCGGCCGATGTAACCGCGACGCTTCAATTGAACGCGGAGGGCAAGCTGCTGGGATCCGATCCAGTGAAGCTCGAGAAGGGGAACAACCAGATTCGTGTGCATGCACGTATTACGGCTCCCGGCGCGCTCAGCCTGTCGGGTGTATTGCGATCGCCCAATCTTGGCGACGTCCGCTTCGAGCGCGCAATGACTCTGCGGCGCCCCAAGGTGTTGTATGTTTCCCAAGATCCAGAGGGCACCGAGGCGCACCTCATCCAGGCACTGGACGCCGCGCAATTCGAAGTGGAGCGTACCGCCGATCCGCTGCACGGCGCGCTCACGGATTATCAGTTAGTGGTCCTCAATAATCTGGACATGGAAGCGTTACCCGCATCGCGAAAGGAGGAAGTGGAGAAATTCGTGAAGCAGGGTGGCGGCCTGCTGGTGATTGCGGGCGAACGCAACATCTACAACGAGGCCAAGACCGAGGAAGACGCGCTGGATCGAGCCATGCCTGCTAAGCTCGCACCGCCACGGTCGCCCGAGGGTACGGCAGTGGTGCTGATCATCGACAAGTCTTCGTCCATGGAGGGCCGCAAGATCGAACTCGCGCGCCTGGCGGCCATCGGCGTGGTCGACAATCTGAGACCTGTCGACATGGTCGGCGTGTTGATCTTCGACAATTCATTCCAGTGGGCCGTGCCTGTGCGCCGGGCTGAGGACAAGGCGATGATCAAGCGGCTGATCGCCGGCATTGTTCCGGACGGCGGCACGCAGATCGCGCCCGCGCTCGCGGAGGCTTATCGCAGGGTAATGCCGGCACGCGCGACCTTCAAGCACATCGTGCTGCTCACCGACGGGATTTCCGAAGAGGGCGACAGCCTGGACCTGTCGAAAGAGGCCGCCCAGCAGCATGTCACGATATCGACCGTAGGGCTCGGCCAGGATGTGAACCGCGCCTATCTGGAAAAGGTTGCGACGCTTGCCCAAGGGAAAGCTTATTTCCTGAACGAACCTGCGGGGCTCGAACAGATCCTGTTGAAGGACGTGATGGAGCACACGGGCTCGACCGCCGTCGAAAAACCGCTGCGCCCTGTGGTGGAGAAGCACGTTGAGATTCTCGATGGAATCGGAATGGAGTCGGCGCCGGCGCTGAAGGGCTACGTGCGATTCATCGCCAAGCCGTCCGCGGATACGATTCTCGGAGTGGAGCCGAAAGATCCGCTGCTGGTGCGCTGGCAGTATGGACTGGGCCGCGCGGTAGTCTTCACGTCGGACGCGAAGAGCCGATGGGCCGCCGATTGGGTGACGTGGAACGGATTCGATCGCCTGTGGACCAACGTTTTTCGCGATCTGCTGCCGCACTCCGAGGCCGGCGAAGCGAAGGTCGATTTTGACAGCGCGAGCGGCGACCTGGTAGTGAACTATCAGCTCGGGCGGGATGTGCCGGCGCCGGCTAAGCTCCCCACGATCTACGTTCTCGGGCCCGGCGACTTCCGGCATCCGGTACCCGTAAGTGAACTCGCCGAGCATGCCTATCGCGGGCGAATCCATATCGGCGCGCTGCAGGGTTTATTCCGCATCCGTCCGCTCGAGGAATCGCGAGCGTTTCCCGAGGTCGGTTATTACAGGCAGGAGCAGGAGCTGCTCGACTACGGTTCCAATCCGTTCCTGCTTCGTTCGATCGCTGAGTTTACGGGTGGACGCTTCAATCCGCAGCCCGGCGAGGTCTTCAGCGCCGAGAAGCGATCGGAGGCGTCTACGCTCAGGCTGTGGCCAGGACTGCTTGGGCTTGCACTGGCGTTGAGCCTCGCCGAGCTGATCCTCCGCAAGGGGCGAGCAGTGCTGGATTCGTTCCTGTCGAAGCCTGCCGAATCGCAGGCGTGATCCGCGGCCGCAGGCGCGAGCTAGTCGCCTGAAACTCTGCCGCGCGAATCGCTGAGCGAGAAGTAAGAAGCGAGCGCGGGTTTAATGGTGTTCCAGCGTGTCCGTGTGACGGACAATGCCAGCATCGTGGCAATCACTACGGCAGCCCAGAACGCGCATGCGACGTTGCTGAGCGACTCGTGCGCGGCGCCGAACCAGCGGCCGTAAACCAGCTCGATGTGTACCCAGTAAACGAGCAGCGACGTGGTGCCGAGCTGGCGGATCCAGCTCCACGCGCTGCCCACAGCATACTCGGTCCACACGAACGCAAAGGCGATCATGATCATGACTACGCCCAGCTTGATGAAAATCAGCCCGGGACTGCTGAGCCAGTAATCGACTTTCGGATAAAGAGAGTAGGGGACGTTTGAGAAATATTGGCCACCGACTACGAGGACAATTCCGCCGAGCGTTCCCCACTGCATAATGCGGCCCATCAGTTCCGGTTTGGCCAGGCGCAGGATGCTGCCGATGCTGATGCCGAACGCGATGAAAGAAGCCCAGGGGAAAAACGCGAAGTACTGGTAGCTGGGTACGAAATACGCGGAAACCTTGGCTGGAAGCCAGCTAAAATCCAACGACGAAACCAGCGGCGCCAGCGATGCAATGGCGAGGCCCAATCCGGCGCACAATCGCACGCGCTCCGCTGTAGTGAAAATCGCCATCACCGACATGAGAGTGATTGCGAAGCCCATGCAGTTCAGGATGTCGACTTTGAAAAGGTCAGTCCAGGGGCTTCCAGGAAACGCGAAGACCCAAAGCTGCAAGCGGAAAAGGAATGCCAGGGAAAAGAGATAGCCGGCGCGGCGCAGCGCTGCGAGCCAGCGAGCCATCGGGCCGAGACCCTGTCGTTCGCGCCCGTCCATCAGGAACGCGAGCGTGATTCCCGTGAGCGTCAAAAAAACCGCGGGGCCCATGCCCCCGAGAAATTGTGAGAGCGTGAACGGTCCGTCACTGCGGAGGTCCGGCCTAGCAAAGGAATGGAACACGTGACCCTGCAGCATCATCACGACGGCGAGGCCCCGCGTCCAATCGAGAAACGTCAGCCGTCCGCCTGAGTCGCGATTGTTCACGGCCGCTTTAGTTGAAAGAGATTTCATTTTCCGGGATAGACTGTTTTAACACCAGCCGGCAATTTCAGTTTCAATGCGTCGGCGCTGAGTGCTGGATTGATCTTCAAGTCGCTGTAAGTGACCAGTAAGGAATCGCCGGATGGCTGCAAGATCTTTTCGCGAACAGGATACGGGTCGCCTTGCTCGGGAATCCAGAGCTCGGAAGCTTTGACGTACTGCCGAATCTCGGGCGACTTAGGGATCAATTGTGCATGAATGAATTTGCCCGGGAGGTCCTTCAATGCCTCGACGCCGAGAACGGCCATGTCGTAGTCCTTTGCAAGTTCCGCGCCAGAGGTACCGAAGCCGATCATCATGAACTTATCTAACTGCTCGCCGTTCTTCTCCAAGTCATAGACTTCCAGAGTCTTGATTTTAGGGAAATATCGCTGCACGTGACGCTTCTCGAAGGTGACGCTATGCGGGTCGGGATTCACAAAGTCAACGCGGCCGCGCACCTCGCCGGGCAGTACTTTCTGCATGATCGCGGTACCCGTTTCCGCATTATCTTCGTTGAGAACTTCGGTGTGTGTCACGTAGATGACGTGCGCGGTCATGGCCTTGAAGTCGGCGGCCGATTTATCCATGCGCGCGAGGAGCGCTTGTAAGTCTGCCTTGGAATCTGCGGGCGCAGCTTGAGGCGCCAGCGAGAGCGCGAGGCACACGATTAGGGCGAGACAATGCCATCTCATGGGGAAACAAAAACTCAAAGCGGTCTCGGCGTGGTATACGCCATGTACCCCTTGGTCTCTTTGTCGGAGTCGAGGATCGGCTCCAGGCGAACCACGTTATATTTTTTTCCCGTGCGTGCCTTCAGAAGCGCGCTCGCGCGAGCAGCGCGGTCGGCTTCCGAGGCGTTTGAGAACTGTTCGGCGTCCATCCAAAACACAGTTGCGCCGTGCTCGGAGGGAAGCATTACGATGGTGCTGGCGCGCGGTTGATCGCGGAACATGTCGCGCGGTGTGAGGAAAATGAAGGCCAGGATCAGTCCGACCATCACATCGTACTGCCAGCCGGCGCGAGGATAATCCCAAAAAATAAAGCGCTTGAAGCCGCTTGCGGCACTACTCATCTAGCTACCAGCTTAACATGCGTGTGCGGAAAAACTGGTGCGGATCAATGTCGTAGCGGTACGACCAATTACTTGTATTTACGTAAGACTGCCAACACGCGGCCTTGGATCTGAACGTCGGCAGCGTTGAAGATGATCGGCTGCATGGAAGAGTTGGCGGGCTGTAGCCGGATGCGGCCGCCCGGCTCGTGATAGAGGCGCTTCAACGTGGTTTCGAGTCCGTCGACGAGCGCAACCACGATCTCGCCGTCGTTCGCCTGCTGCGCTCGCTGAACCAGGACGAAGTCGCCGCTCATGATGTGATCTTCGATCATCGATTCGCCGCTCACCTGCAAGGCGAACGTGTCGCCCTTGCCGGCGAAATCGGCGAACTGGAGCGTCTCCTGACCTTCGACGGCTTCCACAGGCGATCCGGCGGCGATGCGGCCGGCTAGCGGGACTTCGAGAGCGGCCGCCGGCTTCCTGCTTCTGCGCCGCTCCTGAACGTATTTTGGGGAAACTTCGAGGGAGCGGCTGTGCTTCTCCATCCGCCGCACGTAGTTGCGCGTCTCCAGCGCCTGGATGTGCTTGTGTACGGTCGCCAGCGACGCGAGTTTGAGCGCCTGTGCGAGTTCCTCATAGCTGGGGCTGTAGCCGTTCTCCTCGACGAAGTCCGCGATGAAGTCGAGAACCTCCTTCTGCCGCTTGGTCAAAGCCATGGCATTATTGTGGGCGAAGAAAAGGGGAAAGTCAAGCGCTCAGTCGCTCAACCGTTGCTGGCAGAGCGACTCGAGAATCTGGATCGGGGCGAGTTCGGGCTTTAGGAGCGACTCGCGTTTGACAATGACGGTCTGCTCGAGTGCGAACTGGCCTGATAGAACCGCATGCGGCACCACATCGGTGAACACCATCCAGGTGGAGTCCGGCGGGAATTCGAAACGGAACTTGGGGCAGTCGCGCTGGTAACCGGCGTTGAACTTCAGGTAATCGTGAAAGCCAAGCATGAACCGATCGTACGGCGATCGCTTGATGACCGGGAGTCCAACTGAACTGAGAACTCGGTTGAGGAAGGGACCTTCGGGACTGCGGGCGATCTCAAACAGCCGCGCGTCTTTGGCGTAGCGCGGCGCGAGCGCTTGGAATGGATCGGAAGTAAGCCAGACACGCGGCTTGGCCGCATGGATGTTGGTGAAGAAGCGCAGAATCAAATCCCCGCTCGTGGGCCGCGTGGGAAAGCTGTCGACGTGCAGCAGGTCATTGCGCTTCTTAGTGGGCAGATCGCGGCCTTCTTCTTCGAGCGGCCGAAAGCTTGCGAAGTCCACTTTGCAGCCTTCCATATAGCGCGGCAGGAAGCTTCTCAAGAAACCGAGCGCGCGTCGGGAGTACGAGCGCAGCACTGCGCGCAGGCGCTCGGGATCCTTCACGGCGCCGCTGTTAAATCCAGTCACCTTGTCCGTAGCGGGCCGGTAGGCGATATTTTTATGGTGCTTGCTGGACGACAGCGCACTGGAACGCAGCACGTCGCGCTCCTGCTCGGAGAACTCGAACGGGGTGTGAGGAAAGTACAGTATGTTGCCCTGCTCGAGCGCCAGATAGAAGTCGTCGGAGGGTGCAGGGTCGGCGACGGTCACAAGTTCCACGCCCTCCATGATAAACGGCGCAGCCGCTCGCTACAATGAGAGATCCGTGGCGCGCGTCTCGCTCTTCGTTACCTGCATTGTCGACCAGATTTTCCCGCAAGTCGGGATCGCGATGACGGATGTCCTGGAGCGTTTGGGATTCGAAATCGATTTCCCGCCCGGGCAGACCTGCTGCGGGCAGCCAGCATTCAACAGTGGTTATCCCGAAGAGGCGCGCTGGGTAGCGGGCCATTTTCTTGACGTGTTCCGCGATAGTGAATACATCGTTGTTCCTTCCGGCTCCTGCACGTCGATGATCGCGCACCACTACGAAGAGATATTCGAAGGCGATGCGAAGCGGCTTGAGGAGGCGCAACGGATGGCGCCGCGCGTCTGGGAGTTCTCGCGGTTCCTGCTGGAAGTCGCGCGGGTGGAGGATGTCGGGGCGCGTTTCGACGGCGTAGTCACGTATCACGACAGCTGCCATGCCTTGCGCGAGCTGCGCATCAAGGACGGGCCCCGGCGTTTGCTGGCGAATGTTCGAGGCCTGGAACTGCGCGAGATGGACATGGCGGAACAGTGTTGTGGATTCGGCGGGACTTTTTCGGTGAAATTCCCGGACATCTCAGGCGCGATGGCGCGGACCAAGATCGAATCGATCCGCAAGACCGAGGCAGCTACCGTTGTGTCGATTGATTCGAGCTGCCTTATGCAGCTCCAGGGCGCAATGCAACGCGCTGGACTTCCCATCCGCACGCTGCACCTGGCCGAAGTACTGGCATCCCGATAACCCTCATGGCAGCGATTCCCGAGAGCCAAATCAAGCAGACGCTGGGCGATAGCCGGTTGCAACTCGCAATCTACTCGTCGACGCAGCGTTTGATGGACCATCGGGCGGCTGCCGTGGCGCCCGAGCGATTGCCTGAGTATCAGGACCTCCGCACCCGCGCGAACGCGCTCAAGCGGCATACGATCGAAAACCTGGATTACTACCTCGAGCAGTTTGAATCGAACGTAGTCGCGCATGGCGGCAAGGTGGTCTATTGCCGGACCGGCGATGAGGTCGCGGATTTTGTGCTCGGCCTGGCGAAGGAACGGGCGGCACGGCTGATCGTGAAGTCCAAGTCGATGACGACGGAGGAGATTCACCTGAACGAGCGGTTGGAGCGGCATCAGCTAGAGGCGGTGGAGACTGACCTCGGCGAGTATATCTTGCAGCTCGCGCATCAGCGACCGTATCACATCGTGGCGCCGGCGCTTCACATGACGCGCTATGATGTGGCCGACGTCTTCACAGAAAACTTAGGCATCGCAAAAGAGGTGGTTCCGGAGAACCAGACCAAGATCGCCCGCGCCACGTTGCGCGAGAAGTTTTTGCAAGCTCATATTGGGATCACCGGCGCGAATTTTCTGGTGGCCGATTCGGGCGCAATTGTCTTTGTGGAGAACGAAGGGAACGCGCGCCTGTCGCATTCCGCGCCGAAGATTCACATCGCGATCGCGGGCATCGAAAAGCTGATTCCGCGCGCGCAGGATCTGGCGGTGTTTCTGAACCTGCTGGCGCGCAGTGCGACCGGGCAGGCGCTGTCCGTTTACACATCTTTCGTGTCGGGAACGCGCCGCGCCGGCGAGATCGACGGGCCTGACGAATTTTACGTGGTGCTGCTGGACAACGGCCGCACGAAGTTACTGCGCGATCCGGAAAAACGGCAGTCGCTGTATTGCATCCGCTGCGGCGCGTGCTTGAACCACTGCCCGGTTTATCGCAAGATCGGTGGACACAATTATCCGTGGGTGTACTCGGGACCAATTGGCGCGATCATTACGCCGCAGTTCCATGGCGTTGCTGAAAACGGCTGGTTGCCTTTCGCGTCGAGCCTATGCGGAGCGTGCGCGGAGGTATGTCCGGTCAAGATCGAAATTCCGCGCGTGCTGCTGAAGCTGCGGTCGGAGGTAACCGAAGCGCGGAGAGCACAGGGCACGGGAGGCTGGGAACGATTGGGATTTCGGGCATGGGCCTGGCTGATGACGCATCCAGGCGCGTACCTGCTGTTCGCGAGCCTGGGGTCGAAGTTCGCAGGATTAATGCCCAAAATCGGGCCGCTCGGGAAGTGGGCGAGCCAGCGGGAGGTACCGCGTCTGGCGCCGAAGAGCTTTCACACACTCTGGGAGGAGAGGAAGCGAAGATGACGGCGCGCGATCAAATTCTGGCAGACATTCGCGCGGGTTTGGGGCGGGCCGGCAGCGCAAAGCCGGCCCCTCTGGAGGCCCCGCTGTTGCGAACCCCGCAAAAGGATCGCAACCTCTATGTTCAACTCTTCGTCCAGAACCTGGAAAAGTTATCGGGAAAAGTTTTCGTAGTACCGAGCCCCGATCAGGTCGTTCCCATCCTTGCCGATTTGGTGCGCGGCAAGCAGGCGGTCGCATCGAACGCCCCGTTCTTGCGGACATGCGGCATAGGTGGGTTCGAGCAGGTGCGTTCCGACCTGACGGATCGCGAGGCGCTGCGGGAGGGCTGCGCGAAGGCGGATGTTGGCGTCACCTGCGTCGACTACGCGCTTGCAGAAACCGGCAGCTTTGTGATGCTCTCCAGCCCCGATGAAGCGCGCTTGATTTCGCTCCTGCCGCCCGTGCATGTAGCCGTGATCCCTCGGTCGCGGATCCTGGCCAATCTGGACGAGCTGTTCGCGACTCTGCCGAAGCCAGCCGAACAGACCAGTGCAATGGCGCTCATCACAGGCCCGAGCCGCACAGCAGACATCGAGCAGATCCTGATCCGCGGCGTGCACGGCCCAGGCGAGGTAGTGGCGATCGTCGTGGAGAATTGTTAGCCGCGGTTCATCAGGAACGCGTCGGGATTCGCACCAGCACGTAGGCGATGGCGGCGAACCCGATCAGCGACAGCCATCCACCCCAAGCAGGGAAAAACGGAAACGTCGCGATCGCCGGTATTCCTGCGAGAAACAGCACGGCGAGCAAAATGCCGACGATCGCTTCGCCGGCGATCAAGCCCGAAGCCAGCAGCGTGCCCTTCTCTTCGATCACGAGCTTCTGTTCGGGGGTGCGTTTTGCGGAGATGCGGTCGACGATCCATTTCAGCATCCCACCGACGAAAATGGCCGATGAGGTGCAGAACGGCAAGTACATCCCGACCGCAACCAGCATCGGTGCGCGCGCGCTGCACAACA
>Ga0335070_10010663_pt1 | contig 10745 bp, 9 predicted proteins | sample Lox_Sample_13_FD_206722 | JGI IMG/M metagenome (GOLD analysis project Ga0335070, IMG submission 206722) | Soil microbial communities from Loxahatchee National Wildlife Refuge, Florida, United States - Lox_Sample_1.3 | ecosystem: Environmental > Terrestrial > Soil > Wetlands | place: USA: Florida...
CCGGCTGGCCGCGGCGCACGCGGTGCTGCGGGAGCGGGCGGTCGCCGGCAGCGACCAGCGCTAGGCGCCGCCCGCAGCGCGCTGGGCCGCCTGGGCGGGAGCTGCCGTGCCCCCTTCCGTCGCCGTTCTCATTCCCGCGCTGAACGAGGCGGGCAGCATCGCCCAGGTGGTCGCCGGCCTGCCTGCGGGCCGGGTGCGCGAGGTGCTGGTGGTGGACAACGGCTCCACCGACGGCACCGCCGCGGCGGCGCGCGCCGCCGGGGCCACGGTACTGTCCGAGCCGCGGCGCGGCTACGGGCGCGCCTGCTGGACCGGGATCGGGCACCTCGCGCGCGGCCCCGCGGCGCCGGACATCCTGGCCTTCCTGGACGCCGACCTGTCCGACGATCCGGCCGAGCTGCCGCGGCTGCTGGAGCCGCTGGAGGCGGGCCGCGCGGACCTGGTGATCGGCTCGCGGGTGCTGGGCGGGGCCGAGCCGGGCTCGCTGGCGCCCGCGCAGCGCTTCGGCAACTCCCTCGCCACCTTCCTCATCCGCCTCCTCTACGGCCGCCGCTACACCGACCTGGGCCCGTTCCGGGCCATCCGCTTCCCGGCGCTGCTGGCGCTGGGGATGCGCGACCGGGGCTTCGGCTGGACCGTGGAGATGCAGGCGCTGGCGGTCCGCGCCGGGCTGCGCGTGGCGGAGGTGCCGGTGCGCTGCCGGCGCCGGCGGGCCGGGCGCTCCAAGGTCTCCGGCACGCTCGGCGGCACCTTCCACGCGGGCCGGGTGATCCTGTGGACCATCCTGGCGTGCCGGGTCCGGCGCCCGCCCCGGGCCGCGCCCGCCCCGGGCGCCGGGGCGGGTTGAAACCTGCCCGCCCTTTGAGGATACTGTGGGGCAATACTCCGCGCCCGCCCCGCTCCCGGGACCGGGCGTAGGCGTGGGAGACGCAAGCCCGACCATGTTCGTGGAGGAGTACCTCAGGGACGTGCGCGCGGCCCGCTATGGGCGGGCCGCGTGGGCCACCTATCTCCGGCGCGTGGGCGCGAGGGTGGGCGGCCACGTGTGGGACAACCCCCAGGCCACCCGCTCGGTGCTCACCGTGGGCACCGGCCTCTTCGTGCTCCACGTGCTGGCCTCGCTGTGGGTGTCCTTCACCTTCGGCGCCGCCCGCGGGGTGGCCTACCTGTGGGGGGCGGGCCTCGCCACGCTGGCGGCGGCCCTCTTCTGCGTCGCCCACCTGGGCCTGGTGCGCACCCCCGACGGCGTGCCGTGCGCCCGCCTGAGCCCGGCCGACTGGCTCACCCTGCTGCGCGCCACCATGGCCCCCGCGATCCTGCTGTTCGCGGCCACCGGGGCCTGGGGGGCCGCGCTGGGCTGGATCCTGGCCGGCGGCCTCACCGACGTCGCCGACGGCATGCTCGCCCGGCGCCTGGGCGTCGGCACGCTGCTGGGGCGGGTGATGGATCCCCTGGTGGACATCGCCTTCAACCTCTTGGTGGTGGTGGCGCTGTTCCGCGGCGGGCTGCTGCCGGCGTGGGTGCTGGCGGTGGTGGCCGCCCGCTACGGCCTGCTGGTGTTCGGCGCGCTGTTCATCTACGTGGCGCGCGGCCCGGTGCGCATCCAGCCCACCGCCTTCGGCAAGGCCTCCGGGGTGGTGATCTACGTGCTCATCGGGCTGCGCGTGGCGCTGGCGGTGCACGGCAGCGCCGACGTGTCGGCGCGCCTGGCCCAGGTGCTGGACACCGCCATCGGGCTGCTCACCGCGGCGGCCGTGTTCCAGGTGGGGGTGATGGGCTGGTACAACGTGAAGCTGACCGGGGCCCGGGTGGAGCCGCCCAGGGTGGTGGCGGACGTCTCCTTCAAGCCCCACCGGCGCCGGGAGCCATGAACGCGCTGTCCGGCGACCTGGCGGTGTTCCCGCCCGCGGACGTGCTGCAGTTCCTGGGCTACGTGCGCGCCGACGGGATGGTGGAGCTGTGCCGCGATGCGCACCGCGCGCGGGTCTATCTGGAGAACGGCCGGGTGTCGGCCGCGGTGGCCGACTTCGCGCGGCCGCGCCTGGGCGAGCTGCTGCGCGAGTCGGACAGCCTGGGCCAGGCCGCGCTCGAGTTCGGGCTGGCGCGCTCGGCGGCCGAGGGCCGGCCGCTGGGCGAGGCGCTGGTGGACCTGGGGCTGCTCACCGCGGAGGAGCTGACCCGGGCGCTCGAGGAGCAGCTGCTGCGCACCCTGTGCCCGATGCTGGCGTGGGAGCGGGGGAGCTTCCAGTTCCGGGCCGGGGTGGGCGCCGACGGGCCGCGGCTGCCGGTGCGCCCGCCGCTGGACCGGCTGCTGTTCGAGGCGCTCAAGCGCCTCGACGAAGAGGCGGAGAAGCTGGGGAGGGCCGCACCGTGAAGCGTGAACTGCACCTCGAAGTGCAACTCCTGGAGACGCCGCTGGCGGTGCTGCGGCTCCAGGGCGCGGTGGACTCGGAGAACGCGGAGACCCTGCAGCAGTCGCTGGACGGGACCCTGGACCAGGGCCGGGACCACCTGGCCCTGGAGATGTCCGGCCTGGAGTTCATGAGCACCGCGGGCTGGAGCGTCCTGGTCGGCACCCTGCGGCGGGTGCGCACCCGCCGGGGCAGCATCCACCTGGTGGCCCTGAACCGCGAAGTGGCCGACGTGTACGACCTCCTGGAGTTCGGCAAGCTCATGCCCCGCCACGCCGACCTCGACGAAGCGCTCTCCGCCATCCGCGCCGGCGTGGCGCTGTGACCCCGCCGCTGCAACTGGGGCTGTCCGTCGGGCTGCCCGCGCTGTGGCTGCTGCCGGCCGTGGCGGCCGCCGCGGGCCTGGCCTGGTGGGCCTACCCGCCCGGAGACAGCCCGCTCTCGCCCCGGCTGCGCCGGGGGCTGCGGGCGCTGCGCGGCGGCGGCTGGCTGCTGGTGTTCCTGATCCTCCTGGGACCGGTGGTGCGCTGGCCGGAACTCCTGGCCGGCCGCTTCCGCGTCCTGCTGCTCCTGGACCGTTCCTACAGCATGGACCTGGCCGCCGCCCCGGCCGCGACCGGCGGCGGGCGCGGGCCCACCCGGGCCGAGGTCGCGAGGCGGGTGGCGGCCGCGCTGCGGCGCGAGCTGGGCGGGCGTTACGACGTCCTGGAGCGCGGCTTCGCGCGCACCCTGGCGGACACCGCGGCGGCCGGGCCGGCGTTCCGGGGTGCCACCGCGCTGGGCGACGTGCTGGCCGCCTCGGGCGGCCTCGCGGCCGGCCGCCCGGCGGTGCTGGTGGCGGTCAGCGACGGCGCGGTGACCCAGGGGCAGGAGCCCTGGAGCGGCGCGGAGCGGCTGGGGCTGCCGGTGTACGCGGTGCTGCCGGGGGACTCGTCCGCGGCGCCCGACGCCGCGGTGCGCGAGCTGGCCGCGAACTCCACCGCCTACGTCCACCGGCCTTCTCCGGTCCGGGTGACGCTGGAGGCGCGCGGGCTCGCCGGGCGGGCCACCGCGCTGGAGCTGCGCGAGGGGCCGCGGCTGCTGGCCCGCCAGGAGCTGCGGCTGCCGCGCGCCGGGGAGTCCGAGGTGGCGTTCACCGTGACCCCCGAGACCCCCGGCGTGCACTTCTACGACGTGACCCTCGCGCCGGTCCCCGGCGAGCTCACCGCCCTCAACAACCGCCGCCTGTTCGCGCTGGACGTGCTCGCCGACAAGGCCCGCGTGGTGCTGGTGCAGGCCGCGCCGAGCTTCGACTTCTCGTTCCTGCGGCGCTCGCTGGAGGAGGAGCCCGACCTGGCGCCGGAGTTCTGGATCGCCGGGCCCGGCGGGAGCTACCTGCGCCCCGGCTCGGCCGAGACGGCCACGCCGGCGGCGCTCGCCGCGCGCCTGGGCGGCGCCGCGGTGGTGGTGCTGGGGGACCTGCACGGGGCCCCGGGGCTGCCGCAGGTGCTGGCGGCGGCCGCGGCCCGGGTGCGCGCCGGGGCCGGGCTGTGGGTCTACGGCGGCGGCGCCGGCCTGGAGTTCTACGCCGGCACCCCGCTCGAGCCGCTGCTGCCCTACGCGCTGCGCAACGTGCCCGCGGGCGGCACGGTGGCGCTCTCCCCGGTGCCCGCGCCGGAGGCCCGCGGGGACGCGCTGTTCGGCGAGGACGGAGCCGACCCGGCGCTGCTGGCGCGCTGGTCGGAGCTGCCGCCGGCGGCCGGGGTGCGGCCGCTGTCGCTGCGCGCCGGCGGGCGCCGGCTGCTGATGAGCCCGCGCGGCTCGGCGGTGATCGGGGCGGTGCTGAGCCCGCCCGGCGGGGGGCGGGTGTTCGCGCTCAACGCCGGCCAGCTGTACCGCTGGACCTTCACCGCGCAGGGCGCGCCGGGCGGGAGCGACGTGTTCCCGGCGTTCCTGTCGCGGGTGTGGCGCTGGCTCAACGAGCCGGGCGCGGGGCCGGCGCTGGCGGTGCGTCCGGCGCGCCGGGTGGCGGAGCTGGGGGAGGCCCTGGAGGTGGAGGTCACCGGGCAGGCCGCCGGGGACCGGGTGACGCTGGAGGCGGTGCCCGAGGCCGGCCGCGGCGTGCCGCTGGCGGTGGAGGGGCTGCCGGGCGGCGCGGCGCGGGCCGAGGCGACCCTGCCCGCCGGACGCTACCGGCTGGTGGCGCGCGCGTGGCGCGGGGAGCGCGAGGTCGCGCGGGCCCAGGCCGAGGCCGCGGTGGAGTCCACCGGCGAGGAGTGGATCGAGAGCGCCCCGGACGCCCCGGGCCTGCGGCGGACGGCGCTGGCCTCGGGCGGGCGCTTCTTCACCGCCGCCGACACCGCGGCGCTGGCGGAGGCCCTGGCGCGCGAGGCCCGCCGCCCGCGCGGCGCGCACGAACTGGCCCTGCCCCGGGAGCCCTGGCCGTACGCCCTGGCGCTGCTGTGCTTCGGCGCCGAATGGTGGATCCGCCGCCGGCGCGGGCTGCCCTGACCGCGGCCCCGGCGCGCGGCGCCCGCCCGCCTACCTCAGGAACAGCACCACCACCCCCGCCACCGACACCAGCGTCCCCGCCAGGATCCGCGGCGTGATCCGCTCGTGGTGGAATCTCGAGGAGATCAGGATGGTGAGCACCGGGTAGAACGCGGTGATGGACGCGGCCACCCCGGCATCGGTGTGCTTGAGCGCCAGCAGCGACAGGGTCACCCCCAGGAAGGGCCCGCAGAACGCCCCGGCCACCATGGTCAGCGTCGCCACCCGGTCGCGCAGCACCCGGAAGGAGGCGCGCGCCTCGCGCCCCGCCGCGGCCATCAGCCACATCGCGACCGTCGCGGTGGTCACCCGGATCACGGTGGCCGAGAGCGCGTCCAGCCCGTCCCGCAGCGCCAGCTTGGAGATGACGTACCCGACCGCCTGGCCCACCGCCGAGAGCACCCCGGCCACGACCCCCACGCGCCACGAGCCCTCCGGGTGCGCCGGCTCCGCGTGGGCCCGCCCGTACAGCACCCAGGCCAGGCCGCCCAGCGTGAGCGCCATCCCCACGAGCGCCAGCGGGCCGAGGGTCTCGTGCAGCACCGGCCAGGCCAGCAGCGCGGTGAACACCGGCGCCAGCGAGCCCAGGAGCGCGGCCCGCCCCGGCCCCAGGATCACCAGCGCGCGGAAGTAGAAGGTGTCGCCGAAGACGAACCCCACCAGCCCGCTCAGGGCCAGCCACCCGACCTGCGCTGGGGTGGCCCAGGTGGGCCAGGGCGACCCCCGCAGCAGGAGCAGCGAGCCGGCCAGGAACACCGCCGCGACCGCCACCCGCAGGCGGTTCAGCACCCACGAGCCCATGCGGTGGCCGGCGGCGGCGAAGAAGTTGGAGCCGCACGCCCAGCACACCGCCGTCCCCAGTGCCGCCAGCTCTCCTGCGAATCTCATGGGTTCTCCCGACGAGGGCAGCGGATTCTAGCACGGGCGCTGCGCGGCGGGCGATGCGCTATACTGGGCTCGCCTGCGCCGCGCCCTTCCGTGCGGGATGGAGAGAGGACCGTGTCCGTCCGTTGGCCTGTCGCGCGCCCCGCGCCGATCCCCGCGCTGCTTGCGGCGGTCCTGGCGCTGGCCGCGGGCTGCTCGCGCGGCCCGGTCCAGCCCAACGTCGCCTCCCAGTGCGGCCTCCAGCCCGATCACCTGGACTTCGACAGCGTGCGCGTGGGCCAGACCGCCGAGCGCACCGCCGACGTCTACAACCTCGGCCCCGGCAACCTGAGCGCCTCGGCACTGCTGTCGGACTCCGCGTTCAGCGTCGTGGGCGGCAGCACCCTGCTGCTGGCCCCCGGCGACCGCGGCACGCTCCGGGTGCGCTTCGCCCCGGCCCGGGCCGGAGCGCGCGCGTGCACCCTGACGGTGCGCCCCGGCGGGTGCCGGCTGGCGCTCCAGGGCACCGGCTGGGTGCCGACCGGCCCCGTCCCGCCGCCGCCGGCGAGCCCGTGGTGCTCGGTGTCGTCGCGCAGCCTCGACTTCGGGCGGGTGGAGCAGGGCGACTCCGCGTTCCTCGCCTTCACCGTGCGTAACCTCGGCGGCGGGGTGCTGCGCGGGCGGCCCACGCTGGTGGCCCCCGCCGGCTTCACCCTGCTGGGCCCGGACTCGTTCGCGCTGGGAGCGCAGGAGTCGGTCAGCGTGCGGGTGCGCTTCTCGCCCCCGGCGCCCGGGGCGTTCGGCGGCGGCGTGCACCTGGCCGACAACGGCGCCTGCCCCGACCCGGTGAGCCTGTTCGGTCGGGGCCGGCCGCTGCCCATCCCGGGCTACGCGGAGTGGAGCGGCGCCGGCGCGGGCCGCCTCCAGGGGCCGCTGTGGCTGGCGGTGGGGCCCTCGGGGGACGTGTACGCCACGGACACCCTGGCCGCGCGGGTGCTGCGCTTCACCCCCGACGGGCAGCTGGTGCGCGTCATCGGCGGCCCGGGCGAGGGGCTGGGCCAGTTCCGCTACCCGCCCGCGGGCATCGCGGTGGACGGCCGCGAGCACCTGTACGTCCTGGACACCGGCAACGGCCGGCTGGACGAGTTCACCGGCGAGGGCGCGCTGGCGGGGGCGTGGAACTACCTGGGCCAGGTGAGCCCGCCGCTGGCGCTGGCCACCGACGGGGACACGCTGCTGTACGTGCTCACCACGCTCACGCTGGAGATCCGCGGGCCCACCGCCGGCACGCTCCGGAGCCTCGCCGCCCCGTCACCGCTGCCGAACTCCCAGTGCGGCCTGGCCGCGGCGGGCGGGGGGCGCGTGGTGGTGACCGACGCCGACCACCACGGCCTGTGGGTGTACGAGCCGGGCGCCGGCGGCTGGGCCGCCTGGGGCAGCGGCTGCCAGTTCGTCAACCCATTGAGCGCCGCGGCGGACAGCTCCGGCACGCTCTTCGTGGGCGACGACGCCAGCCGGGCGCGCAGCTCCTGCCTGGCGGCCAACCGGGTGCTGCGGGTGGGTGCCGGGGGGGCGATCCTGGGGGCCTGGGGCCTCGGGGACTACGGGGCCGAGGACAGCCTGGTGGTGGAGGGCCTGGCCGCCGGCCGCGACGGGCGCGTGTACGTGGCGGACCCCGCGCGGGGCGTGGTCCACTGCGTGCCCGCGGCCGCGCTGCAGCCGGCCCCGGCTACTCCTTGGGCTTGGCCTTGATCAGCTCCTGCACCTGGGACGGCGGGTCGAACCGGTCGTCCGACAGGTCGGTGTTGAGCTGGATCTCCACGATGGTCTGGGTGATGCGCTGGCCCAGCGCGTCCTGGGTCACGAGGTACGGGACCAGGACGCTGCCCACCTTGCGGTAGTCGCTGAAGTAGGTCTTCCGGTTCACCGTGCCCATGGTGCTGGTCTCGTAGTTGCCCTCGACCATCGCGAGCAGGCCGGTGTCCACCTCGAAGTACATGGTCTCCGGCGAGCCGACCCGGGGCTTGAGCGTCAGCTTGTAGCAGGGCTTGCCCGGCAGGGTGTCCACGCCCACCGTCTCCGCCGTCCGGTAGCCGCTGCGCCAGTGCACCAGGCCGTCGAAGATGGCGTCGCGCATCGCGTCCGCCTGGTCCTGGTAGTCCAGCAGCTTGGGCCCCTGGGCCACCGAGTACTCCCACGCCGACTCCCCCACGACGCCGCTCAGGAACTTGCCGTCGGGAGTGTCCAGCATCGCGTACTCCTTGTTGGGGCGGGCGCGGTACTCGGTGAGGTTCATCTGGGTGTTGGTGCCCTTGACCGAGATCACCATCTGGGTGACCCGGTTGTGGATCGAGTCCCAGGCCGCCACCCCTCCGACCGCCTGGGCGTACTTCGCCAGCACCGCGGGCCCGTCGGGGAGCGCCTCGGCGGCGCGGCAGGGGGCGGCCGGGAACAGGGCCAGTGCCGCCAGGGCGGCCACGGCGGCGGCCGCCAGGCGGCCGCGGTAGCGCGGCGCGCGAATCCGGGACATGCGGATCTCCATTTCGTTCTCCTCTCGGGCCACCTGACCCACCTGACGGGTCCACGCCACGGGGCGGGACGCGAGCCTCCCGTGCCGATCCCCGGCCCGAAGGGGAGTCGGACAGCCTGGGATTCTAGCAGGCGCGGCCCTCGAGGTCTGCCCCCGACCGCCTCCTGACACCCGGCTCTTGACGCCGCCCCGGCCCCGCCGGCTTTGAAGTTTCGCCGCCCAGGTGTTATCTTTGGCGGCGGTCACCCTCAATTCTCCCCCCGGGAAGCTCCCATGTGGCGGATGTGCTTGGTGCTGGCCGTGGCCCTGGCGCCGGGGCCGGCGGGGGGGCCGGGGGAGCGCGCGGACGCGCCTCCCGAGTCGGAGCTGGGGGACGGCTGGCCGGCCGGCCCGGCCGGCCCGTTCGAGTTGTTCGGGCCGGAGATGCGCCTGGCCGCGCGGGTCGCGGCGCGCTGGGGGGTGAGGGGCCCGCGGGGCGAGGAAAGGCTGCGCGCCGGGGCGCTGGAACTCCACCGGAACTGGGCCGGGCGGCCCGATTCCACGTCCTCTTTGGGATTCGATCTCCAAGGGCCTCGCTTGCCCGGCGGCATGCGCCCCAGCGTCGGCCTGGCCCGAGGTTTTTCGCGCGCGGCCGCCTCGCCGAGCGGGGCAGGCCGCGCCTTCCGTGACTCCTGGAGGCTGGGGCTGGCGGGCCCACGGGCCGGCGCGGCGGCGACGCTGCGGCAGGGCGGGGTGCGCCGCTGGTCGGTCCAGGCGGGCGATGCCCCGGGGCCGCTGGGCTCCTGGCGCCTCACGCGCGTGCGCGGGGCGAGCGACTCCACCGGGAGCGTGCAGGTCGGCTGGGTGCTCGCGCGCGGCGGGTCCGGCGTGGACGCCGCCGCCCCGGCCGGGCCCGCGGGCGGGGCGCCGCGCCGGCTGGAGCTGGCCGCGCGCCTGGCGCCGCGCGATGGGGCGGTGCGCGCGAGCCTCGCCCACGGAGCGCGCCGCCTGGAGCTGGAGGTGCGCTCGCTGCGGGCGCGCAACTCGGTGCCCGCCACGCTCGCCCGCGCGGGCCGGCCGGGGGTGCCTTCGCAAGGCCGGGTCACGGTGCGCGCGGCCGACGGGCGCTGGCGGGCTGGCGTGGGGTTGGGGCTGCGCGGCGACAGCCTGGGCGGCGAGGCGTTCGCGGCGCGGGCCCTCGCCGGGCGGGCCGGGCGGCTGGAGGTGAGCGGGGGCCTGCGGGTGAGCGCCGCGCGCCCGGCGCAGGCGCCCGGCGGGTTGGTGTCGGAGCACGAGCTGCGGGCCCACGCCGCCTTTCAGCCGCGGGCGCGTTGGGGGCCGGCGCGGCCCTTCGCCGGGGCGGGCGTGGCGTGGCGGCGGGCCGGTGCGAGGGGCCGCGTGCGGGCCGAGGGGAGCGGCGGGGTGGCCCTGAGGTGGCGCGGGCTGGGCGCGCGGCTGGGCTGGGAGGTGTCGCCGGCGGGCCTGCGCGTGGACGGCTCGCCGGCGCTGGCGGGGCGGGTGGAGGCCCGCCCGGGGCCGCTCGAGGTGAGCGCCGCGCTGCGGCCGACGCGCTCCGGGCTGCGGTGGAGCGCCACCGCGGAGTGGAAGCGGTAGAGGCAGGTTTCACGGGGGCCGGCCGCCGGCGAGGGGCCGGCCCCGGGGGCCGCAGAAAGGAACGCCGGAGTGCTGGCCACCAAGCCGGACGTCGCCCAGCTCCAGGAGCTGGCGCTGACCGTCCGCCGCGACATCATCACCATGCTCGCCCGGGCCCAGAGCGGCCACAGCGGCGGGCCGCTGTCCGTGGCCGACTTCGGGACGGCGCTGTTCTTCCACGAGCTGAACCTGGAGCCCGCCAACCCCCGCTGGGAGGGGCGCGACTTCTGGCACTTCTCCATCGGGCACGTCACCCCGGTGATCTACTCGCTGATGGCCGAGCGGGGCTACTTCCCGCGCCATCACCTGATGGCCTTCCGCTCCCTGGAGGGCATCCTGCAGGGGCACCCGTGCCACCAGGAGGTGCCCGGGATCGAGGTCTCCTCGGGCTCGCTGGGGCAGGGGCTGTCGGTGGCGGTGGGCTACGCGCTGGGGGTGCGCCTGGACGGCACCGGCCAGCGGGTCTACTGCGTGATGGGCGACGGGGAGCAGCAGGAGGGCCAGATCTGGGAGGCGGCCATGGCGGCCGCCCACTACCGGCTGGACCACCTGTGCGGCATGGTGGACGTGAACCGCATGCAGATTGACGGGCCCACCGCCCGGGTGATGAACGTGGAGCCGCTGGCGGACAAGTGGCGCGCCTTCGGCTGGCACGTGGTGGACTGCGACGGCCACGACATGGAGCGGATCCTGGGGGCCTTCGCCGAGGCGCGCGCCACCCGGGGCCGGCCCACGGTGATCCTGTTCCGCACCGTCATGGGCAAGGGCGTGAGCTTCAT
>Ga0335070_10010664_pt1 | contig 10743 bp, 7 predicted proteins | sample Lox_Sample_13_FD_206722 | JGI IMG/M metagenome (GOLD analysis project Ga0335070, IMG submission 206722) | Soil microbial communities from Loxahatchee National Wildlife Refuge, Florida, United States - Lox_Sample_1.3 | ecosystem: Environmental > Terrestrial > Soil > Wetlands | place: USA: Florida...
TCGTGTTCGACAATCAGCGCACCGGCCGTCGCCTGCTGGTGCATATGGCCCACGACATCACCGAACAGAAGAAAAACGAAGAGATGATGCAGAAAATGCTGGAATTGTCGAAGCAGGTCAGCTCACTCGCCGAAGCTTCTGTACGTGCGGAACCGGCTCCTGCACTATCTGACCAAGAGAAACACGTCCTGCGCCTGTTCGCCGAAGGCAAGGATAGCGATGATGTTGCAGACTCTTTGGGAATTAGCCCGCAGACTCTCCGTAATCACCTTCACCACATCAACCAGAAACTCCGCACTCACAACCGCCTGGAGGCTGTAATGAACGCCATCCAGCGCAAGCTGATCTGACCAGTCCCCGTACACCTGTCCCAGGTTTCGGTACGAACGCTTCATTGTGCCTTTTCCTCTGCTGCCGCACATTGGTCTCAGCCGGTCGTAACGGCGGGAGTTGCCAATGATCACCGAATGCTCCAACCCACAGTGCGGGAAACCTTTTCATTACCTCCGCGGAGGAAGGCTGTACCGGTTCGATGTACGGAGGCCCGTGGAACCGTGCAGAGATGTTCCGAATGCGATCTGTGCGAGCAAACCCTCGCAAGCCAGCGTGTTTTTCTGGCTTTGTGGTGATTGCTCGCACCAGCACTCGCTCCGGTTCTCCCTGCGGGAGGGGATTTCTGTGGTTCCCCTGGAGCCGCTTCCCGAGGGCAACGATCCTGTGGTGACTCGCGCCGTTGCTGCCGAATGACTTTGCCGAAAGGAGTAAAGATATGGCTACACAGTGCGTGACTACGCAAATTGAGGGACCTCCATACGGACTGAACCGACTTCCGCACCTCGGGAGCTCGCTGCGACAGGTATTGATTCCACAGGAAGTACAAAGCATGTGGAAGGAAGAGGCTTGGCAGGCCGGTGTCGCTCGGAGTGCCCGAACACTTGTCAAATACCCTGATCTCCGCATTGTATTGGTCTCGATGAGAGCCGGCACCCGTTTCAAGCAGCACAAAACCAGTGCGCGGTTTGCCATCTTGATGCTCGCTGGCTATGTACGTCTTCACCTTCCCAATGCAACCGTAGAAGTCCCCAGAGGCGAGTTGCTAGCGCTCGACCGAGATGTATTACACGATGTCGAGGCAATTCGCCAAAGCACGTTTCTGCTGATCTTTCGCGCCACCGCCAGGGTGGCACGATTGGCATTCCCTTTCTGTTTCTCTTTTGCGTATAGCAACGCGAGGCTAGGGTCGTATCGGGGAGCCAGCTTCGCCGCTTCCACCAGCACATGCTGAATATGCTTGTTGCGCTTCTTGGAAAGCGGTGTGCGCACCGTCTTGTCGGCGGATTTTTGTTCATCACCGCACAGCCCACAGTAGCTGATGGCTTGTCGGATCGATCGGAAGCGCGAGATGTCACCCATCTCCAGGGCCCACGTCAGCGCAGTAATCCGGCCCACACAAGGAACCGTCTGCAGCCGGCGTACTCTCTCAGTCAGGAGTGGGTCACGCTCAAGCGAACAGATCAATGCAGATTCGATGCGTCGTAGTCGCAGGATTGAGTCCTGGCTCACTCGCAGAAGTGATCGGATGCTCTTAGTGGCATCCTCACTGGCTAGCAGTTCCGAGACAAATCCAAGGCGGTGCAGTTGTTGTCTGTCGTAGCTCACGCCGGTTTCCATCAGCAAGCTCGCAAGGCGCGTCTTCAATTGCACTACCTGCCGTACCAGCAAGCTTCGATAGCGCAGTGTTCGCCGTCTCTCTCGAATCTCGAGTGAGTCGATGTGGCACTCGGGCAGGAAGTCGCAGCGTAGGCAATCGGCGATCTTGCTAGCATCGATCCGATCATTTTTCTTCTTGGATGCAGCAATCGCCTTCAGCATCAGAGGATGCGCTACTTTCACCGCCGCAGCATGTGGTTTCAGGTGATCGTAGATCCAACCGGTATGTGAGGTGAGTCACATTTCTGTATGACTTCTTTGGGCCGCTCTCAGTTCCGTTCCGCTGCATATAGATGGGAGCGGCCCCTTTCGATGTCTAGCTGTGAAGCGTGGCAACAACCAACTGATCCTCAAAGTGCACTCGGTTGCTCACGCGGAAACACGCAGGGCACCATATTCCTTCGTGTGCCCGTATTCACAATGACAGGCAGTGAATCCGCTCGCGAACTGGCTTTCCTGTAGGGCTCTTTCATCCCCTACAACATGCCGGTTTATCCCGGCGCTCTCTTGTTTGCCGATGACCCGGGAGTTTTTATGAGTGGCTAGGCGGGAATTCACACCGCTTCCGGGCGTCGAGGATCATTTCTTCCCCAGGAAGCGAATGCGCGCCGTGAAAGCCCGGCCTTCGTAACCGCTATAGGTTAGAAACTGCGCCGAGTTCACGTCGTTGTTGACGACCCAGTAATTCCTTCGTCCGGTGATGTTGTCGAACCCGCCCCGTAGCGCCCAATAGAAACCGAACGCGTGAAACCGCTTCTCGAGGTGAGTGTTCAAAGTGAAGTACTGCGGAAAACGCAGGAAGGTGGGAATCGTTTGCGGGGCGGGCGGCGGCAGCGGCACGAGCTGTTGTTGATCGCTCACCACATAGAAGGGGAAGCCGGTGCGGTACTCCATCGAGTAACCGAAGTCGAGGCGTTTGATCAGCGGCAGCGATCCCAGCGGCAGAAATCCCCAGGAGAGGAAGCGGTTGGGAGCATCCCAGGGATAGGGGCCGGGTTGTTGCGTGCTGAAAACCGGGTTGTCGACACTGAGATCGAGCACGTGGTCTGAATGGGATCTTGAGCGGATATAGGAGCCCATGATCATGTGCCCCTTGTCGAAAACGCGGCGCAGATTGATTTCGAGGGAATCGAAACGATCGTTGCGGCCATTCTGGAGCTGGAATCGCGCGGTGCACGGAGTCTGCGGGGTGCAGAGCGATCCGGTCCCAAGATTTACCGGATTCAGCCAGCTGTAATCGAAGCCATTGTTGCTGCGCTTCTCGATGAACTCGGCCTTGAGATAAACGCGCCTGGGGAGTTTCTGTTCGATTCCCAGGCTCCAGTTGAGGTAGCGAGGGGCTTCGAGCGCATAAGGAGGAAGTGAGAACACGGAGGTGACCGGGCCGGAAAGCAGCGCGCCGCTCGAATCGTAGAAATCATCGACACGCTTGCCACCTTGTGGGCGAACGATCAGGAAGATTGGCGTCGCGTCGTAGAATATGCCGATTCCCGCGGAAAACTTGGTATTGGCCGCCTGGCTCAAGACGTAGGTTGCAGCCAGGCGCGGCGAAAACAGCTCGCTCCGGACAATCTCGTCCCAGTCGAAGCGCAGCCCGCCTTCGACAAGAAAATGGTTGGTGATGAGCCAACGATCCTGTGCATATCCGCTCAGTTCGAGGTTATAGTGCTCGCCGAACGAGGGCCCCGAAAACTGGGAGTAGCGCGAGCAGGGAGAAGGGACGGCCTGGCATCCACGTGCGGGGAGCGATTCGACCGTGGGCAAGTACGAGATTGGTTGGCGCGAGAAATTGAAGTCGTAGCGGAGGCGGTCCAAATCCACGCCCACCTTGAACTCGTGGTTCCCGTGCCAGTCGATTGCTTTGAAGAAGAGGTTTGAGTAGAGCTGCCAGCGGTCGGCCTGGGTGTGCGCCGTGAGATAGTAGCTGCCGCCGGCTTGATTGGGATTGATGAAGTACGGCTGGACGCCGCGCGGAAGCTCGTCGAGGTCGTAGCGGTTGAACCCAAAGCCGGTTTCGAGAAGCTGGCCGCTTTTGAAGTAGTACTGATCTTTCAGGCTGCCCTGATACATGGGCTCATCGAGAATGGGCGTCGAGGTCTGCGGATTCAGCAACGACAGGCCGGAATGCTGATCGTGGGCGAAGTTCACGTTGAAGCTGCCCGTCAGGATATTGCGCGAAGTCAGGTTGGCCTGAATCTTGAAGAGATTGCCGAGGCGCCAGAAAATATCGCTGTCCGAGCCGGACGGCAGCTCGGGAATGATGATGTTGTCGTATTCGCCATCGAGGGCGTTGTAGAACCAGGCCCGCCCCTTGCTGATGGGGCCGGACAGGGTGAGGCGGGGTGTGAGCTTATCGAGAGTGATTCCACGCTTGTCTTGCAGCGATGGGAAGAAGTCGGTGGCGATAAAGCGGAAGTGGTCGTCGCCAGTCGCGGTATTTAGTTGGATGACGCCGCCGGAGCTTTTTCCGTATTCGGTAGAGACGCGACTGGTCTCAACATTCACGGAGCGAAAAGAATCGGTCGAGACGCGCAGGAGCAGTTGTCCGTTGGCCGGCTGGGTGACGTTGAAGCCGTCAAACAAGACCAGCGTCTGATAGGTCTCAGCGCCGGTGACGTGCGGCTGGACGTTCACGTCATTGACGACCTGCGGAATGTATTCCAGCGCTTCGCGGTAGTCACGGGTCGTGGGATAAGGAAGATTGATGATGTCGACGCCGCTGATCTGTTCCTGCGCGCTGACCTGTTCAGGATCGATGGCCGGCGTCGATTCCGTCACATTGACCGTTTCGCGCACCTCCCGCTGACGGACCAACGTGAATTCAAAGCTGGTTGCCTTGTCGAAGTGCAGATCGTCAGCCTCGGTGGCATAGAAGTTTTCCTTTTCGACCCGGGCTTTGTAGGGTGTGGCGGCAGGCGCGGCCAGCGTGCACACGCCGGTGGGATCAGTTCGGCACAGCAGGGACCTAGATCCATCCGAAGCGGTGAGTTCAACACGGGCATCCGCGACGCCGACTCCATTCTCGTCGACGACGGTGACGGTGATGCGCTGTGAGGTTTGCCCCAGGGCGCAGGCGCAGCCGAGAAGAAGCCCGCCGAAAAAAAGCAGCCGTTGCCTTAATAGCAGGCCAGCCGCGGCCACAACAACCACTGCAACCGAAACTGCCAGCCGAATTGTCCATCGGGTTACTGCAATGTCAGAAATCGCGGGGGCCAGCGATTCTGCGTTCTCTACAGGAACCATCAAACGGTAACCGTGTCGGGGGAGTGTCTCGATGTAACGCGGGTTCTCCGCCGAGTCGCTCAGCGCTTCCCGCAGCCGCTTCACCGCCGTGTTCAGACCGTGCTCGAAATCCACGAAGGTATCGGAGCGCCCGAGGCGCTGACGCAACTCATCGCGGGTGACGACCTCGCCGGGATGCTCGACTAGTTCACACAGAATCTGGAAGGGTTGTTCGGGCAGCTTGACTTTGGTGCTGTTGTAATGGAGTTCAGCGGCGCGCAAATCTAACTGGAAGGGGCCGAAGCGGACGGTCTGGGCGGACAATGGGGGCATGAAACCTCACAGTTCCGCTACCGGAAGTTGCTGATCAGCACGGCATCGTCGGTGTCGGTTCCACGAGCGAGGGCGATCTGCTTTCCGTCACGGGACCAGGCAAAGAAAGAGATGCCTTCCGCCGTGAAGTGCGTGAGCTTGACCGGCGCTCCACCTGCAATCGGCTGTGCCCAGAGATTGCCGATGCCGTCGCGATCATCTACGAAAGCCACTGCGCGGCCGTCGGGGGTCCATGCGAATGGGGTAAGGAACCCCTTGTTCGATTCGCCGCGCTGGCGAAGACAGACTACGGTCGATGGCAAGTCAAACACTTTGACCGGAGGGCCACCACCAAAAGGAATGATGGCGAGTTTCGGGCCACCCTGCTCAGGAAGATAGTGACAGGCGATCCATCGGCCATCGGGGGAAAGGGCCGAGGGGATGCAGGTTCGATCGGTCAACTCAACTTGCGCCCCACCCTCGATAGGCACCTTGAAAAACTTCATCGACGTACCCCGGTTGTACACCACCCACTTCCCATCCGGAGTGCAGTGGATGAAGCCCCAGGCATTCGTCCCCCTGATGGTTTGTGGCTGGCCTCCGTCGAGGTCGGCCCGCATAACAACATCTTCAGCGGTGACGGGATCGGGAGCCATGAATAAAAGAGTGTGACCATCGGGACAAACACTCGGAAACCACTTCAAGCCATCCAGCGGCAGCCGTTGAGCGTTGCTGCCGTCCGCGTTCATCATCATGAAGTCGCTTTGATCCCGGTCGTTCGACCAGAAGATCATCCTTCCGTCGGGCGTCCATGTGAGGCCGATGGCGCCGACGGTACGGCTGCCAGGCGGAGTTATCCGGCGCACCCGGTCCGGCTCAGTGGCTGGCCCCACCCAGATACCAGAAAGATTAGTCTCTTCCACGGCTACCAGGGCACGGGAATCAGCCGTGAGACTGGCCGTATAGTATCGGGTGGTAAATTGCGTGATCTGCCGTGGCGGCCCGGCTGGGTAGGGGAATTCCCAGAGTTGAGGAGCCTTCTCATACGCAGGCGCAATGAGTCCGCTGCCGTCGGGCAGCCACACCGGTGTATAGATGTCCCGCCAAGTCTCGGAGCGGAAAATCTCGGCTTGCGGCGCGCCATCTATCGGCACCACAACGAGACTCATGGAGGTCGGCGAAACATGCACTGTGGCCACGAGCTTGCCATTCGGCGACCACGCCATCCATTCTCTAAGGTGGGCCGATTTCGGCCAAGTGGCAATGGTCTTTTCAGGGACGCTATCCGCAGTGCTTACCAGAAGAGCAGTTTCTTTCTCCGGCCAACCCGAGCGCACATATGCGAACGATCTGCCATCCGGGGACACCGCGAACTCTTTGGGGACGTCTGAAAGTATCTTGCGCGAAGCGCCTCCGACGGCAGCGATCTGATAGAGGTCCATCGGTCCCTTTCGATTTGTTCGTGTGTAGTAAACGTAGTTGCCGTCAGCAGAGAACTTCACGGCGCCATACTCTGCCGTCGCGGGCGGCAAGAGTGCAGTCCTGCTGCCACTGGCCATCTGCTGCAGCCAGAGGCTCTGCTTGTGACCATCATTCTCTGTGTAGGCCAGGTACTTGCCGTCCTGGGAAATCGCCGCGAGTTCCACGATGCCGCTGGTGGTGAGTCGTTTGATGCTCAAGGTCGACGGTGGATTGATTGGAATGCGCGCCCGAGGCCACCAGGATCGCCCCCCGGTCCTTGCCTTGCCGGCGATTGCTTGCGCAACTTCTTTCTGGAGTGCAAAGACGTCGCGGAGATCGCGCTCGTAGCTTTCCGACCACAGGTAGCGTTCCGGCCGCCCTTGCACCAGTTGTACTGTGATCCTGACCTTGTCGCCTGTGCGTGCCACCGATCCTTCCACCACGGCGTCCACATCCAACTCGGCGGCGATTTGCCTCAAGGGTCTGTTCGTGCCCTTGAAAGACATTACGGATTGCAGGGAGGCCACACGCAAATCGCGGACTTTCCCAAGTTCTGTGACTAGAACGCCAGTCGTGTCGTCGGCCAAGCGGCCTTCTTCACGATTGCCAGAGAGGTTCTCCAGCGGCAGCACCGCCAACGATTCGATCTTCACGGGCCGGAACCCTTCCCGTAGCCACCTGCCCACACCCGCGGCGACTAATGCGACCAGAAGAACTGAAACCGCCAGCCGGATCCTTCGCAGGCGCGCAGAACCAGCCGGGACCGCCTGAGCCGCGGGCTGAACCTTTTCCACGGGAACGATCAAGCGATAGCCATGTCGAGGCAGGGTCTCAATATAGCGGGGGTTCTCCGCCGAATCGCCCAGCGCTTCCCGCAGCCGCTTTACTGCCGTGTTCAGACCGTGCTCGAAATCCACGAAGGTATCGGAGCGCCACAGGCGCCGACGCAGCTCTTCCCGGGTGACGACTTCGCCTGCGTGCTCGACCAGTTCACACAGAATCTGGAAGGGTTGTTCGGGGAGCTTGACTTTAGTGCCGTTGTAATGCAGTTCAGCGGCGCGCAAATCTAACTGGAAGGGGCCGAAGCGGACGATGTGGGCCGACAGGAACACAAAGCTCCCCCTTCGGTATCGCCGTGACCTTACCGAGAGATTCTAGCTCGGAATCCAGCCGGCACGATGTGACGTGCTCGAACAGCGTGGCGAAGCAGCCAACTCAGTGCTGCGGCTCAGCCGCAACTCTCTGCTTTTAAGCACTTTGTTGATGTCATCTCGCTCTTATCTGGTTTTAATCGAAATTCCATGCCGCTTGCATTGCCACACCGGAGCAAAAGAACCAAGGTGAGGCCATCCACGCCGCACGGCTGCGTGAGTTGATAAGCCACAAGAGGAGGTTGCTATGAAAACCCGAATGATCCAATTTGCAGCGCTGCTCGTCATCATCCTGCTGGTTCCGTCCACGCTCCAGGCACAGATGCCGATCAAGCAGCCCTTATTCAGGGTGGAAATCCCCTTCGCGTTTATCGCTGGAGGAGTTCACCTTCCCGCAGGGCATTACCACGTCTACCACCCCGGGGATCCCTATGTCGTGGTGATCGAGAGGGATGACGGTCGGGCGCGAGCGATGGCGTACGTCCACCCTTCGATAATCGACACCAGCGAGTCCAGCACCAAGCTGGTGTTCAACAAGTATGGGGATCAATATTTCCTGTCCCAGGTTTGGACTGAACCAGACCGGGAGGTACACGAGTGCTTCAAGTGCCCGAAGGAGAAAGCGCTGATGGCGCAGAGCCCGAAGCCTCAACTTGTAGTCGTTGCTGCGAAGCGGTAGGCGTGACGCCCCCAAATCGTCGGTGTGCTTTGTTTTGAAACGGAACCAGCGAGCCGCTCTGAAGAGCAGTTCCCAAGGGAACGCAACGCCTGGAGGGGCGAACCCGGTGTTATCACGAAACGTGACAAACTGATTGACCCAGGCCGCCCGCTGTTCTGGGCGGCCTTTGTATTCAGCACGCCGACGTTTACGGGCGATAACGTTCAAAACCACAGTCCGGCCGGATTCCTCCTGTATCACGAGCAAACCAGAAGTTGACTTCCTGATTGCCGACAATCCAGAAGTCGGGACCGTCAATGACCACAAGCGCGTTTATCGTTACCTATCCGGTGAAACTTCCCAGAAGCCGACTTCTGGCCCGGAAGTTTCCCTCCGCACAAGCGACAGACGGTTCCCGCTTTCTAAATCGAGTCGTCGGAACTGGCTATGGTCTTCCGGACTGAAAAGTTGGAAGCTTTCCACGGGATCGTCATCACTGAAGTGCGTGTAGCCTGTCGGCGTGGGGTGAATCTCGGTAAAGTCGATATTTATGCCGCTTTGCTTGCTAACCGAACCCTGCCGGCCCGTCCACGTGTCGCTGCGACCAAGTGCGGTCTCATACGACACAAGAAGTTCAGTCAGGCGATGCGTCAGCACCCGAGGAGGCCGCGCGCTGCGAATATCACACCGATTCTCCCTTCTTGAGTTGGGCGCGCTGACGCTCCACGAGCGACTGCGACTCATCCAATTACCGAAGCCCATTCGCTTCGCCCGGGGTACGGTTATAACTCTGGCATCTGCGGCAACAGCCACTGATCGTGGCGAAAGGCGGTGGTGCACGGAGGGAATCAACCCGTACAATTGTCGTCGAGAAATTCGTTTTGGGCTGAGAGGACCCCATGCATAGATTGCTGAAGCTGTTCGGCATCCTACTGTTAGCCAGTGCCAGCCTTGCTCAGGCGGGGCCTCCGCCGAAGCCCGCGGCTATTCCTGCGGGAGTGAAGGAGATCGCCGACCTCGTGTTTGCCTCGCCCATTGGTCACGCTCTCAAGCTTGACCTGTTTCTGCCGGAGAAGCCGCAAGGCAAGCTTCCGGTCGTGGTGTGGATTTACGGCGGCGCGTTCATGGAAAACAACCAGAAACAACAGGAAGGCGAAGCTGCCTGGCTGGCGCTGCACGGCTATGCCGTGGCTGCGATCGAACACCGGGAAAGCGGTGAGGCGCTTTTTCCCGCGCAGATTGAGGACTGCAAGGCGGCGGTGCGCTGGCTGCGTGGCAATGCGGCCAAGTACGGACTCGATCCCCATCACGTCGGCGCGTGGGGCGGCTCGTCAGGGGGAAACCTCGCCGCCATGCTCGGCACTACAGGCGGCGTAAAGGAACTCAACGGCAAAGACGTGAATCCGGAGTATGCCAACGAAACAAGCCGGGTACAGGCCGTGGTGGACTTCTTCGGTCCTACCGACTTCCTGCAGATGGACGCCCATGCGTTGCCCAACGGTATGAAGCATGATCCGGCCAATTCACCGGAATCCAAATATGTGGGCGGAGCCATCCAGCAAAACCCGGAGAAGGTGGAGCGCGCCAATCCCATGACCTACGTGTCTGCCGACGATCCGCCATTTTTTATCGTGCACGGCCAGCAAGACCCGCTTGTTCCGCTGAACCAGAGCCAGCTTCTCTTTGCGGCTCTAAAGAAGGCGGGAGTGAACGTTACCTTCTATGAAATCGCGGGCGCGGAGCACGGTGGGCCGGAGTTCGGCACTCCCATGATTCGGGCAGCTGTGTTGGCGTTCTTTGATCAGCATTTGAAGACCGCGAACTGAGCGGAGCAACGCTGTGCCACCAGTCTCCAGTGGTCATCAACGCCGGTAGAGTGAGAAACCGTTTGCTTTTCAAGAAAGAATCGGCGGTGCTTTACCGATGTAGATGTCGGCACGCTCTACTACCCGTGCGCCAGCTTGCCGAATGTCGCCTGTTAACCGCGGTCGCTCACCAGCGCGTGGCTCGGGGCGGCATGCGTACGGTGTACCGCATTACTCCGCACGGACGCGACCGCTTTCGTGAACTACTGCACGCGCAATTTGCCGCCGAAGGCGACCTTCGGGAGACTCTTTACGGCCCCATGCTGTTCCTGCATCTCGCCGACCTCAACCTGGTCACCGCGGCTCTGCGCACCCAAATTGACAGGCAGAATGCGCGTCTGGCGGAGATCCGGAAATTGCATCT
>Ga0335070_10010666_pt1 | contig 10742 bp, 7 predicted proteins | sample Lox_Sample_13_FD_206722 | JGI IMG/M metagenome (GOLD analysis project Ga0335070, IMG submission 206722) | Soil microbial communities from Loxahatchee National Wildlife Refuge, Florida, United States - Lox_Sample_1.3 | ecosystem: Environmental > Terrestrial > Soil > Wetlands | place: USA: Florida...
CTGGCTCCAGGGCTCGCGGCGCGCTGGGTGGGCCTGGTGACGCCGATCCCCAACCGGCTCGCGGTTCCCATCATCGAGGGCGTCATTCACCCGCTCCTTGCCGGCACCGGCAGGGCAAGATCACTGTTTCCTGCGGTCCAGCCGATTCCCTACCGACGTGCCGTCGAGCAGGCGCTGGAAGCGATCGGGCACGAGGAGGTGGAGACGCGCTGGAGCGGAGCGCTCGGCAGCGGCTCGACGGTGGAGCTCTCCGACCGGGAGGGGCTGATCCGGGAGGTCCGGACGCTGCGGGTCGGAACGAGCCCACGGGCGGTCTTCGAGACCTTCTCGGGCCTCGGCGGCGAGCGGGGATGGCTGGTATGGAACTGGGCGTGGTGGCTGCGTGGCCTGGTGGATCGGGTGACCGGCGGTCCCGGCCTTCGTCGCGGCCGCCGGCACCCCCGTGAGCTGCTGCCCGGGGAGGCGCTCGATTTCTGGCGTGTCGAAGCGGTGGAACCCCCTCGCCTGCTCCGCTTGCGCGCCGAGATGCGGCTCCCGGGGCGGGCCTGGCTGCAGTGGGAGGCACTGCCCGACGGTGACGGCACCCGCCTCGTCCAAACCGCGCTGTTCGCGCCGGTCGGCCTCGCGGGCGCGCTCTACTGGAACCTCCTGTACCCCGCTCACAGGATGATCTTCTCGGGTCTGGTGCGGGCGATCGCGCGGGAGGCTACGGCCGAGGCGCGGCGCGGGGCACCAACGCCAAGACAACCGTAGCCGCGAGCGCGAGGCCGGCGCCGGTGAGGAACGCGACCGGTGCCCCGAAGCGCTGCCAGAGCAGGCCGAACAGCAGGCTCGCCGGCAGCGCAGCCAGGCCGACGACGCCGTGGTACAGCCCGAACGCGGTGCCGCGCAGCTGCTCGGGCGCGAGGTCGGCCACCCATGCCCGCTCCACCGGCTCGGTGAGGCCGTAGTAGAGGCCGTAGGCGAGGAACGTCGTGATCACGGCTTCCCGCGAATGGATCACGGCAAACGCGAGGTAGACGGCGGCGTACAGCCCCCAACCCACCGTCACCAGGGGGCGACGGCCGAGCCGGTCCGACACGCGGCCGGCCGCGTAGGCGGAGAGCATCTTCACCACGTGGAACGCCGACCACAGCAGCGCAACGCCGGCAACCGAGACCCCGACGCCCGACAGCCTGAGCAGGAGGAACGCATCGGTCGAGTTGCCGAGCGTGAAAAGCAGCAGCGCCGCGAGGACCGTGTGCAGGGGACGGCCGAGCTCACACCACGCCCCCATTACCTTTGACGGGGCCGCCGACGCCCCGCGCGGCTGCTCCCGGACCCAACCGACCAGCACGACCACGACTGCCACAGCCGGAACCACGGACAGCAGGAACACGCTTCGCAGCGAGATACCCGCGAACGTGAGCAGCCCCGCGGCGACCAGAGGTCCCGCGACCGCACCCGCATGGTCCATCGACCGCTGCAGCCCGAACGCCTCGCCCCGCCGGGATGGTGTTGTGGCGTCGGTGATGAGCGCGTCGCGCGGCGAGGTGCGCAGCCCCTTGCCGATCCGGTCGGCGAAGCGGAACAGCAGGACGGCGGGCCAGGTCGTCGCGAGCCCGATGAGCGGGCGCACGGCGCCTGCCAGGGAGTAGCCTGCCACCACCAGCGGCTTGCGGCGCCTGGCGCGGTCGGACCACCTCCCGGAGACCACCTTGAGCAGCGAGGCGGTGGACTCCGCGACACCCTCGATGAGCCCGAGCGCCTGCGGCCCGGCGCCGAGGACGGTGGTCAGGAATACCGGCAGCAGCGGATAGATCATCTCGCTCGAGAGGTCGGTGAGAAGGCTCACCACCCCGAGGGCGATGACCGTTGCCGGGAGCCCAACTCGTGGTGCAGGCAAACGGTGCGGAGGTGTGTCGGTCGCCATCGCCTCGCGGCTACTCCTTCTTCGGCGGGCGCGCCGGGCGGATCTCGATCCGGCTGGGGAGGGCGCGGTCGGGGAAGGCGAGCAGGTCAATGACGACCTGGGCGACATCCTCCGCGTGGAGCTTCCACTCGCCTCCGCCCCCGCCCGAGAAATCCGTGGCGACGCTGCCCGGCATCACGCAGCAGACACGCACGCCTTCGTGGCGCACCTCCAGCATCAGCGCCTCGGAAAAACCGAGCAGCCCGAACTTGGTGGCGTTGTAGGCGGCGCCTCCCGCAAACGCATTCTTGCCCGCCAGGCTTCCGATGTTGATGATCCAGCCCCGGGTCCGTTTGAGATGGGGCAGGGCGGCGCGGCAGCAGTAGAACACCCCGTCGAGGTTGGTCTCGATCTGGCGGTGCCAGTCCTCAAGACTCATCGCCTCCACCGGGGCAAAGACGCCGAGGCCGGCGTTGTTGACCAGGATGTCCAGGCGGCCAAACGCCTCCACTGTCCGGGCCACCAACCGGTCGCACTCCTCAAGGCGCCGGACATCGCAAGTGACGCCCAGGGCGCGGGAGCCCAACTCGCTCGCGACGCGCTCGACGTCGCCTTGCCGGCGCGCGGCGACCACGACCGCGGCCCCGGCGCGGCTGAGCGCCCCCGAAATGGCCAGGCCGATACCCCTGCTACCCCCGGTCACCACCGCGACCTTGTCGGCCAGATCCGTCATTCGCCACCTCCAACGAGCCAGCATCGTAGCGCGGGTGGCGCGCGTTGGGTTGCAGGCCGGCTCGGGTTATCCTTCGACCCGTGACTGCACATCGGCGATCCGAAACGGGGCCTCGTCATGCCGCTTGAGCCGGGGGCCCGGCTGGGCGTCTACCACGTCGAGGGCTTGCTGGCCAGCGGCGGTATGGGCGAGGTGTATCGGGGCCGGGACGAGCGTCTGGAGCGCGACGTGGCGATCAAGATCATCGCCGAGGGGCTCGCCTCGGAGGACAAGGAGCTGGCGCGCTTCCAGCGGGAGGCCCGTATCCTCGCCTCGCTGTCACACCCGAACATCCTGAACATCTTCGACGTCGGCGAGCACGAGGGGACCCACTACGCGGTCATGGAGCTGCTGCGGGGCGAAACCCTGCGCGAGCGCATGGCCAAGAGGGCGCTGCCGTGGCGGACCGCGACGGCGATCGCAGTCGCCGTGGCCAGGGGGTTGGCGGCCGCACACGCCGCGGGCATCATCCACCGCGACCTCAAGCCGGAGAACGTCTTCCTGCTGGCGGACGGAGGCGTGAAGGTGCTGGACTTCGGCCTCGCCCACCAGGAGGTACCGCCGAGCGACGCGGAGGCGCCCACCGGGAAGCCGGAGACGTTCGTGGGCACGGCGCTGTACATGGCCCCGGAGCAGATCTGCGGAGAGACCCCCGACCCGCGCACCGACATCTTCGGGCTCGGAGTGCTGCTGTACGAGATGCTCACGGGGACGAGGCCGTTCGGGCGACTGACGGTCGGCGAGACGATGTCGGCGATACTGCACGCCGAGACTCCGCCGATGTCCGCGTTCGGGACCAGCGTGCCTCCGGTCCTGGAGCGCATCGTTCGGCGCTGCCTCGAGAAGGAACGGGACAAGCGCGTGCAGGCGGCCTACGACCTCGCCTTCGAGCTGAGCGAGATCGTTTCGTCACCGCCCGCCCAGTCCCCCGCGGCGATGCCGTGGCGTGCGCGGATCGCCTGGCTTCTGGCGGGGGCGGTCCTGGGCGCGGCGGTCACTCTGCTGCTGATGTCTCTCCGGTAGGCACGACCAGAAAAGCCAGACGGGGAAGTGGCTCCGCAGGAGGGGCTCGAACCCCCAACCCTCCGGTAGATGCTCAAGTAACCGGACCGGATGCCTCGTGCACGCCCTGTCAGAACGCCAGATCGAGGTGCGCGTACACGCCGCTGAAGGAATATCTCACGAACAGGTCGCCACCCCTCGACCCGCTCGTGGTCACCTTGAACACGTTGGACGCGAACCCTCCGCCCAGTCCAACGTTCCTGGTGAAGTAGTAGTCCAGCGAGGTGTTGAGGATGGTGAGGTTGCCGTTGTAGCCCGCGATGCTGGCCGCGAAGAAGTTGCCCTCGGCCCGCCAGAACAGCCTCTTCAAAAGCGTCATCTCGAAGTGCGCCCCGATTACCGGGATTGGGAGAATCTGGCTCTTGCTCTCCACCACCCTTCCGGAGACCGGGGAGCCCGAGACGCTGGCCTGACCGGAGAGCTTGAAATCCAACCAGAGCGAACTGATGCCCCCGTTGAGGCCGAAGTTCACCTTGCCGTTGTTGAAGAACGCGTATTTGTAGATGATATTGAACAGCTTTGTGTCGAGACTGCTGTCGAGGCTGGCATGGGCGTGGTAGATCGTGTCACCCCACTGGATGTCCCGATCGAGCGTTTTCGAGTGCGATCGGTTCCAGGCGGTGTAGATGACGTCGATGCGGTGGCGGTCGCCGAGGCGGTAGAAGAGGGCCAGCTCGAAGTCGGTCCGGTTCTTGTCCATGCCGAGGTCGTGCTCCCAGTTGATGTCGGTGCCGGTTCGGGTTTGTCCGTCAAGGCGTACCGTGGTGTCGAACGTCTGCCAGAAGCTCCCGAGCGCGACGCCCCACTTGTCGGGCACGCCTCGAACCGCCTCGCGCTCCGTCTCGCTCACCACCGCCTGGGCCATCGCCGACCCCGCGGCGGCCATCGCGAGAACTACGGACAAAAGGATGAGCTTCTTCATTTCAGTACTCTCCTTCCTCGGCCACGGGTTGCAGCTCTCGTAAAGTCTCCGGGTTGCCCTGTGGGCATGATACACGAGAGGAAACGGGTGGCCTTCCGGAGGCAAGCGGCCAGTGTGCGGGTTGGCCGTGACCTGCCCCCGGTAGCGGTACCAGTTGTTACGATACTCCTCCCACCTCTGTCATCCGCTTCGGCACTTGGCTCGTCGTCCTCGGAATCGGCGCGACACTCCTCGCGGGCGGCTTGCACCTGCGGGCGCTGCGCAACCTGAGGAAGAACGAGGCGCCGGCCTTGACCCGCTGGCCCTTGAGCGTGACCGTCGCTCTCCCGGTCGCGGTCGCAGGCCGTGCCGGTCCCTGGTCGGTGTTAGGTCGCTGAGCGACCGAACGGGGTTCGGTGAGGCGCTCTCGAGATCGTCTGGAGCTCCTCCATTCGGCGGGCGGTGATCGACGGGCTCACCACTCGGGTCTCTTTGCCTGGTCGCGCGCCGCGACCAGGACGCCGGCGGCTACGCTCGCGCGGCGGCACGGCGATCAGCGCGACGCTCTCGGCCGGGCGATGCCGAGCTTCTTCATGCGCGAGCGCAGCGTGTTCGGGTGCATCCCGAGCACCTCGGCCGCGTTGCCGGCGCCGTCGACCTTCCAGCCGCAGCGCTCGAGCACGTGGACGATGTGGTCGGCCGCGACGGTGTCGAAGCTGTCGGAGGAATGGCGCGGTTGCCCCGCGTGACCGGGACCCCCGCCAAACCACTCGTCGAGCTCGAGCGCCGGGCCGCGCGAGAGGATGAGCGCCCGCTCGATCACGTTTTCGAGCTCGCGGATGTTGCCGGGCCAGTCGTATGCCTGGAGCGCGTCCATGCTCCGCCTCGAAATCCGCTCGATGCGCCGGTCCAGCTCCAGCTGGCGGCGGTTGATGATCGACCAAACGAGGAGCGGGATGTCCTCCCGCCGCTCCCGCAAAGGCGGGATCCGGATCTCGAACACCGCGATGCGGTATAGGAGGTCCTGGCGGAACGCGCCCTCCGCGATGCGCTGCTCGAGGTTGCGGTTGGTCGCGGTCAGGATGCGCACGTCAACCTTGTGCGACCGGTTCGCACCCAACCGCTGCACCTCGTGGTCCTGAAGCACCCGCAGCAGCTTCGCCTGGACCTCGGACGGCAGGTCGCCGATCTCGTCGAGCAGGAGCGTGCCGCCGTCGGCGAGCTCGAAGCGCCCGGGGCGGGAGGCGATCGCGCCGGTGAACGCCCCCTTCTCGTGGCCGAACAGCTCGCTCTCGAGCAGGGTGGCGGGGATCGCGGCGCAGTTGACCTTGATGAGCGGACCGTTCGACCGCCGGCTCTGGGCGTGGATCGCGTTGGCGAAGAGCTCCTTGCCGGTGCCGGTCTCGCCGAGCAGCAGCACCGTGGAGTTCGACGGCGCCACCTGCGCGGCGAGGGAGAGGGCGCGCCGCAACGCCGCCGAAGCGCCGACGATCTCGACGGGGCCGTCCATCTCGCGGAGCTCAGTGCGGAGGTAGGCGTTCTCCTCTTCGATGCGGTCCTTGAGCGCCTTCACCTCGGCCAGGCTCTCCCGCAGCTTCCCCTCGATGCGTTTCCGGTAGAGCGCGTTGACGAGGATCTGCCCGACCACCCGGAGCCTCCGCTCTTCCGCATCGCTCCATGTGCGGTAGCCGCGGAAGACCCCGGTGGCCAGCGCAAACAGGTTCCGTCCACCTACAACCAGCGGGACAGCGAGGTGCGCCTTGATGCCGCGCTGAGCCATGTAGCTCCGCTCGGCGGTCGCCTCGGGCGGCAAGTCGTCCGGGACCCGCGACAGCCTGAGGCTCTCGCCGCGCGCGAGCGTCGCGGCCCACCACGCCGGCAGTGTTTCCAATGCACCCTCGGGGTTCGGGAGCATGCCGGGAGCGGTCCACGAGTAGATCCGCTGCGGGGCCCTGTCGCCGTCGCCCACCTCCACGAGCGTGATGCCTTCGGTGCCGAGCACCCCCGCCACCCGGCGCAAGGCCTCGGTGATCTCGCCGTCCACCCGCTCGACCGGCAGCCCGGCGAAGCGGGTCGAGAGCTCCTCGACCAATTGCACGAAGGGTTCTGGCGGTGACATCAGTTGCTGAATTCTATACGCCGTTGAGGGTGAAAGCCACGGGATATCGTGAGCGCTCACGACCGGCCGTGAGCGTCCCCGAATCCGTGAATCGGCGGAAATCCTTGCTGGCTCAGGAGTAACGCCCGTTCGCCCGGTCTCCGCCTCCGGTGTTTTCCGGCGGCACACCTCTTGCGACGCAAAACGGCGTGACCGTCAAAATCTCGATCCGCGAAGAGAGCACTGGGCGTGTCGTCCACATCGACGGCTGGCTCGCGGCCCGCGACTTGGTGGCGCTCGAGGTTGCCGTCGGCGATTGCGTGCGCGGGACCCGGTTCGAGCTCGCCGATCTCCGCTCGGCCGACGCCGCCGGCATCGTCGCCCTGCGCGGCCTCGAGGCGCGCGGCGCGCGGTTGCACGGCGCGGCGCCGTTCCTCCGCCTGCTGCTCGGCGCGGGGGCCGGCGGAGATGACACGTCGGGAGCGGACCATGAATAAAACGAAACGCCGCGTGCGCGGCGTGGGAACCAACCGAAGCGACTCAAGTACGCAGCAGCTAGGGAGGCCGATATGAGAGGAAGAACCGCGTTCGTGATCGTGGCCGTGCTGGCCGTGCTGGCGCTCGTCGCCCCGGCGTACGCCCAGCAGGCCGCCAAGAAGCCCAACATCGTCGTCATCATGGCCGACGACGTGGGCATATGGAACATCGGTGCCTACCACCGCGGCATGATGGCCGGCAGGACGCCGAACCTCGACAAGCTGGCCAAGGAAGGCATGCTGTTCACGGACTACTATGCCGAGGCGAGCTGCACGGCGGGCCGTGCCGCGTTCATCACCGGCGAGCTGCCCATCCGAACCGGCATGACCACCGTCGGTCAGGCGGGCGCGGCCATCGGGTTGCCGGCGCAGGCCTGCACGGTCGCCACCGCCCTCAAGGCGCAGGGCTACGCCACCGGCCAGTTCGGCAAAAACCATCTGGGCGACAAGAACGAATTCCTGCCCACCGTCCACGGGTTCGACGAATTCTTCGGCTACCTGTATCACCTGGATGCGATGGAAGATCCGTTCCATCCGGCGTATCCGCAGGAGTTGTTGAACGTCGTCGGCCCGCGCAACTTGGTTCGCTCCTGGGCAACCGTCGCGGACGACCCGACGGTGGATCCGCGCTGGGGCAAGATCGGCAAGCAGAAGATCGAAGACGCCGGCCCGATGCCGCCGCATCCCATGCCCGGCATCAAATACAACATGGAGACGGCGGATTGGGACTTCCTCGCCGCTTCGACCAACTTCATGGACAGGGCCATCGCCGCCAAGACGCCGTTCTTCTGCTGGATCAACCCGACGCGCATGCACGTCGTCACGCATCTCTCGCCGAAGTATGAAGCCATGCGGAACTCGAAGAACGGCTGGACGGAACAGGAAGCCGGCATGGCCGAACTGGACGACGAAGTGGGCACGGTGATGCAATATCTGAAGGATAAAGGTATTGCTGACAATACAATCGTCCTGTTCACCACCGACAACGGCGCCGAGCAGTTCACCTGGCCCGATGGCGGACAGACCCCGTTTGCCATGTCCAAAGGAACGGTCATGGAAGGCGGCTTTCGTGTGCCGTGCATCCTGAGGTGGCCCGGCCACGTCCCGGCAGATTCCACTCAAAACGGCATCTTCTCCGGCCTGGACTGGCTGCCCACCTTCCTGGCTGCCGCCGGCAACCCCAACATCAACGACCAGTTGCTCAAAGGCGTGACCCTCGGCGACCGGACCTACAAGAACCACCTGGACGGTTATGACCAGATGGACGCCATCACCGGCAAGGGCGAGTCGAAACGGCACGAGATCTTCTACTTCGGCGAAAGCGCGCTCGGCGCGGTGCGGATTGACGACTTCAAGTATCGGTTCATTGAACAGCCCCAAGGCTGGGTCGGTGAAAAGACCCACGTGGACATGCCCATCCTCACCAACCTGCGCTTGGATCCCTTCGAGCGCACCGGCTGGGCGGGCGCCGGAGCGGCTAAAGGCTCAATGCAATATTGGGATTGGTTCAGATACGAATTCTGGCGCTTCGTGTTCGTTCAGCAACAAGTTGGCAAGCTGGCGCAGTCGGCGCTTGAGTATCCGCCGATGCAGTCAGGCGCGAGCTTCAACCTCGACGCGCTGAAAGCGGAGCTTAACAAGAAGATGGAAGAGGCGAAGAGCCACGGTCCCGGCAACTGATTGGAGCGTCTTTGGAGCGGGCGGCTCGCAAGGGCCGCCCGCATCCATTCGGGGCGTGCCGCACCCGCACCTGCGGCCATACGGTAGTGACGAGGGAGGAGGGACCGGTGCATTGCTTCGACGCGGCTCGTGGTTCCGCAGCGCGGTGCGGGGACCAGCGACGAGCACCGGTCGGGAGCCGATCATGAATAGCACCAACCGCCGCGTGAAGGGCGGGAACCGACCGAAACGACTCAAGTACGCAGGAACTGGGGAGGCCGATATGAGAGGGAGAACCGCGTTCGTGATCGTGGTTGTGCTGGCCGTGCTGGCGCTCGTCGCCCCGGCGTACGCCCAGCAGGCCGCCAAGAGACCGAACATCGTCGTCATCTGGGGCGACGACATCGGTCAGACCGATATCAGCGCCTACTCGATGGGTCTGATGGGCTTTCACACGCCCAACATTGACCGCATCGCCAAGGAAGGCGTCATGTTCACGGATTTCTACGCCGAGCAGAGCTGCACCGCGGGGCGCTCATCGTTCATCACCGGCCAATCCGGCTTCCGCACGGGCAACACCAAGGTCGGTATGCCCGGCGCCGCGCAGGGCCTGCAGGCCCGCGACGTGACCATCGCCCAGTTGCTCAAGGCCCAGGGCTACGCCACCGCGCAGTTTGGCAAGAACCACCTCGGCGACCGAAACGAATTCCTGCCCACCGTACATGGCTTCGACGAGTTCTACGGGTCGCTCTACCACCTGAACGCCTCCGAGGAACCGGAACTGCCGGACTATCCGAAGGAAGCGGACTTCCCCAACTTCCTCAAGAACTTCGGACCGCGCGGCGTGCTCGACTGCAAGGCGTCCACCGTGGACGACCCGACGGTGGATCCGCGCTTCGGCAAGGTTGGAATGCAGACCATCAAGGACACCGGCCCGCTGACCAAGGCGCGGATGGAGACGATCGACGATGACATCGCGGCTCGTTCGGTGGATTACCTCAAGCGCCAGAAGGCCGCCGGCAAGCCCGTGTTCCTGTGGGTGAACTTCACCCACATGCACCTGCGCACCCACACCAAGCCCGAGAGCATCGGGCAGGCCGGCCGCTGGCAGAGCCCGTACCACGACACCATGATCGACCACGACAAGAACGTCGGCCAGATCCTCAAGGCGCTGGACGATCTCGGCATGGCGGGCGACACCATCGTCATGTACTCAACCGACAACGGCCCGCATATGAACACCTGGCCGGACGGCGCCATGACGCCGTTCCGCAACGAGAAGAACTCGAACTGGGAAGGCGCCTATCGCGTGCCCTGCATGATCAAGTGGCCCGGCCACATCAAACCCGGCACCGTTGAGAACGGCATCGTGGCGCACCTCGACTGGATGCCCACGCTGCTGGCGGCTGCAGGGGTTCCCGACGTGAAGGAGCAGCTCCTCAAGGGCATGAAGGTCGGCGACACCACCTACAAGGTGCACCTTGACGGCTACAACGTGCTACCGCTCCTGACCGGCCAGGCGAAGGACAGCCCGCGCAGGGAGTTCTTCTACTTCAACGACGACGGCGAGCTGGTCGCCCTGCGCTACGACAACTGGAAGATGGTGTTTTCCGAGCAGCGCACGCCGGGAACGCTGCGGATCTGGGCGGAGCCCTTCGTGACGCTGCGGGTTCCGAAGATCTTCAATCTGCGGACGGACCCGTACGAGCGCGCGGACATCACGTCGAACACCTACTACGACTGGCTCCTCAACCATGTGTTCATCCTGGTCCCGGCGCAGCAGGTCGTCGGTGAATTCCTCGCCACGTTCAAGGAGTTTCCGC
>Ga0335070_10010667_pt1 | contig 10741 bp, 8 predicted proteins | sample Lox_Sample_13_FD_206722 | JGI IMG/M metagenome (GOLD analysis project Ga0335070, IMG submission 206722) | Soil microbial communities from Loxahatchee National Wildlife Refuge, Florida, United States - Lox_Sample_1.3 | ecosystem: Environmental > Terrestrial > Soil > Wetlands | place: USA: Florida...
CCGGTTGTAAAAGTATCATCGGCTCCCGCTTAAAACAATCCGGAATGGAGTGGACCGTAAAAGGTGCAAACGCCATTATCGCCCTCCGATGTGCCATGCTCTCGCATCGTTTTGAAGACTTCTGGGAGTCCAGGGCTGCTTAATACCCGATTCTATGACGCAGGCCCCTGTCCCATCTTCTCTTTATAGAGCACCATATATTCAGCCTCTAGGGACTCAAATTTTTTTTGCAGGGCGGCGATTTCCCTGTCTTTCTTTTCAATAGTCTCTTCAAGCTCTCTTGTCTTCGCTTTCAGGAGTTCCTTTTCTTCCCGGATCTTTCCGTATTCACCCTGGACAACGGCCTCTCCTTCATCTTTCTCTTGCCAGACCTTTTGAAGCTCAGCCTGCCACATGCTGATCTTCTTTGTCAGGCGGTCATTCTCCTTTTCGAGGACGTCCACACAGAGCTGAAGTTCCTTATTGTTGCGATCGAGGCTATCAAGGCTCTCCTTCATGGACTCGGAGACCCCTGCATCTTCTGCGATGACAACCAGCTTTTCCCGTAATCCCTTACTGTTCCTGTGAATAGCATCGAGCCTCCTCTGGGACTCTGCAAAGAGTTCCTTATACAAGAGGAGATCGGCGATCCTTTTTTCCTGTCCTGAGGCCCCCGCCTTTAACTCACGTATTTCCTCGCCTGAGTCATCGGTCTCCTTCGATGCTGTCCGGAACTTGTCGATCTCCGAGAGTAATTCCCTTTTGTCCCGAAGGATACCCTTTACGATCTCCTCAAAGGCCCGGCAGAAAGTTTCCCAGAGAACTCCATGGTTCTCACCTCTCTTGCCGAGACCCTCAAGCACCGTGTTCATCAGCTGCAGCCTCGATGACTGCAATTCCCTCAATATCATGTTCTCCGGATTGCTCCTCTCTTCTTCACTCACCATCTTCACCTGCTCAAGCTTCTCATCTCTCTGCCGTTCAATAAGCTTCTTTACCCCTTCCTTTTCCTCGTTTCCTCCCTTCATCATCTTCCGGTACGTTCTCATCCTGTAAAGAAGATACAGAGATAAGGCAGTCATGAGAACCAGTGCTTCCACAAGCAAAAGTAGATAGAGCGCATCAATCCTCAACATTGTCTTTCCTCCCCCGTGTCTTCATGAACTTCATTGCGGAAAAAACGCCGGCCGCGAGAAGGGCAATGCCAAGATTTATGACGCCGAAGGAGATCAGGGTCTTCAGCCAGGAGACATGGTCTTCCTCCTTTGCCCTGACCTCTTTTGACTGAGCAACCGGCGTTTTCGGTGCCTCAGCGGGCTTCGGCAAGACCCGGAACAGAACATCCTTTGCCCTATTGAAGGTCTCGGCCTCGGCAATGAACTGAATGCTGTAATCGCCTGCCTGGTCAGTCGAAAATTGTCCCCCGTAGACACCGTCATGGGGTGCGGTGTCCCCGTTCGTCCCGTCGTCATGAAGGACTATGGCAAAGGTCTTCCCGTCAGGTGGTTTTACCAGCGCCGATATCTTAATATGCTCAAGGACATCCTTCACCTTAATCGGCTCCTTGTCCTTCTCGATCCACCCATCGATCTTCAGAACCGTGCCCTGGGTGACAAGGTCCTCCTTGAATGAACTCATGAGCTTCAGATCGGTCATGATGAAGACCTTGTTACCCTCAGCTGCATGAAATTTTACCTTCCATCTGCCTGAAAGGGGCTGTTTTACGGTGATCATATCAAATACCTTTGACTCATACCACTGGATGTCGGGTCCATGTCTCTTCGATGTCTGTTCCCTTGCAGAGGGATCGGCAATTGCCACTGCTGTCCCGGGTGTTTTCTTTGTGATAAGGAGTACCATCTCCTTCACATCCTTGTCCACTGAGAAGCCGTCTCCCTGGATCGGAAGGGAATCAGGAGACTTTACTTTCTCGAATACCGACGCGAAGACAAGATGGAGGTCCTGGCCTGTCTTTGCGAGCCTGTAGAACCCGCCTGTTTTTGTTGCTATCTCTTCAAGAAGTGCCTGGTCAGACTCCTCAGTGAAGGCTATCGTGTAGATCCTCACCCCGGCCTTCTTGATCTCAGGCAAGAGTGACATCTTCAGGTCTGCTACGAGGGCCTCTTCCTTTACCCTGTCACCGAGGTCCATCTGTCCGTCGGACATGAGGATAAGGATCTTCTCGTCATTATGCGAGGACTTGAGGGCTTCAAATCCCATCTTGATGCCCTCGTGGATGTTTGTAAAGAGGCCTTTCGAGTTGACCATCTCGACTGCCTTGAAGAGGCGTTTCTGTCCGGATTTCTCTCCTATCTCTGTAATGCCGATAAGAAGCCTGGCACTATCACTGAAGCTCACGATGCCGGCGCGGTCGTTATCGCTGAGGAGCGAGATAAAGAGCCTGGCAGCGGGTTTTCTGAGCGTCAGGGGATCGGTCTTCTTCATGCTGCCGGTGCTGTCCATAACGAGGACCGTGTCGATGCCCTTCATCTTTTCCTCTCCTCCTTCGGAAAAGGAAAAGGAGCATGTGATGATGAGACAGACGAGGACATATCGCGTCGCCATCTCTACGGACATACCTCCCAATAAACGATACACAATTATTAATTATATATCGGATTTCTTGAGAAAAGCTTAAGCGAGATTATTTTGTCCGTCTTCTCTACAAAAATCGCATTATTAAAGGTTTGAAGTATGCCCCCCTCAACAGTAATGTAAATGTTCAGGGGCATTGGCAGGTCCGTCTGCCGCAGAACAACGCATGACTATGTCTCGGATGACAATGCTTTCACCCTCTCCCGCACCTCGTCAGCAAAGAACTGGTACTCATCCACTCCCCCGGGCCTCTTCGAGAGATCAAGTTCTGAGGGATGATAGAGTCTTCCGAAGGAGATCCTCACCTTCGTCATCTTTGGCCACTTTGCACCTCTGGGCAACGCCCCGAAGGTCCCCTCTATGAGAGCAGGCACCACCGGTATATTGTGCCTCAGAGCGAGGATGCCAATGCCTTTCTTGAAAGGCATGATCGTTCCGTCAAAGGTCCTGCCTCCTTCGGGGAATATGCAGAGTATCCGCCTATTTCTCAGGACATAAGACGAAAGCCTGAGGGCGTTGCTCAGGAAGGTCTCAGGGTCTATCGGGATCGCATGGGCAAGCCTGCCGAAGAGGGAGGGCAGCCACCATCCGCTAAAGTACACCTGAAAGCCCTGGAAGAAGAGTATCCTGAAGACCTTGAGGGGAACGGTACCGCCGACCACGAATCCGTCCATGTTGCTCGCGTGGTTCGATGCAATGATGAAGGGCGGCTCGGGAAGGTTGTCGAGCCCCTTTATTTCAAGCCTGAAGAAGATTCTCAGGATCAGTCTCACAACCTTGAGCAAGAGAGCGCTGACAGCCCACTCGGTCCGGCTTAGTACAAGCCCGATCTCTCTCTTTTCTTCCTCCGTGATCTCAGCAGAGAAGATATCCTCTCCTGCGGCCCCTTCAGCCGCACGCACACCCTTTGACTTCTCATCCTTCACTCTGCTCAGGAGTTCTTCCACGGTTTGAATCTCGGAGGCGAAGGTCTCCGGCAGCTTCAGGGAGAAGGCCTTTTCGATAGCCACAACCAGTTCTATCCGCTGAAGAGAATCGAGGCGAAGATCGAGTTCGAGGTTATCCGATGCATGGACGGGGATCTTTTCCCTCTGGAGAGAGGCGATGCATTCGGCGATGACCCTGCCTGTCTCGTCTTGGAGAAGGGACGTATCCTCTTCCCTTGTCACCCTCCTGCCTCTTCTCGCTTGCTCGATGAAATCTTTCATCATGAAACGCTTCACCTTGCCAAGAGGCGTCCTCGGCAGCGGTTCTGAAGAGAGGGTGAACCCTCTCAGTCTCATGGAAGGGGGCATCGTCATAGATACCTGATTTATGGCAGTCTTCAGAAACTCCCGGATATTACCTATCCGTTCTTTCCGGGCATAGTCAAGGTCCGGGACAATGATGCCGTGCAGGGACTCAACCATACCGCGCTCCTCTGCGGCGGCAACGCATATCTCCTTGACAAGAGGGATCTTCAGATATGTCTTTTCCACGTCCTCGGGATAGATGTTCTTGCCTGAACTCAGGACGATGACCTCCTTCGCCCTGCCTGTGATAAAGAGATAGTTCTCATGATCGAGATGGCCCAGGTCGCCGCTCAGGAACCATCCGTCACGAATGGCCTTCGCAGTTTCCTCAGGGTCGTTGTAATAGCCCCTCATAACCATAGGCCCACGAATGGCGATCTCCCCTTCCCCGCTCCCCGAGGGGTTCATGATCCGAATCTCAACGGAAGGAAGAGGCTTTCCAGCAGACCCTGCCTTCCTCTTCTCTATGGGATTGAAGGTGACGACGGGTGACGTCTCCGTCAATCCGTAACCTTCGAGGACCGTAAACCCGAGGCCCTCAAGGTCCTCCATCACTAAAGGATCGAGCCTTGCGCCGCCGCTTGTAAAGAATCTGAAACTCTCGCCGAAGGCCTTATGGGCCGATACAAAGAGCACTTTTCCCATGTTCAATTCGGATATCTTTCTGAGCCCGCCGCTCACCCTCCTGAGGATACGGAGGATGACTGCCACAAACGCAGGCATCTCTCGGAACCTTCCTAAGATCCCGTTTCTGATGAGCTCAAGGAGCTGAGGGATCGCAACAAGGACAGTCACCCCCCTCTCTTTCATTGTGGATACGAGTTCCGGTCCCTTCAGGCCTTTCGGATAGGTTATGGACGCTCCGAGGAAAAGGGGTACAAGAAATGCACACATAAAGGAATAGGTATGGTGAAGAGGGAGGACCGATAAAACAACATCTCTTTCGGTGACCAACCCCTCCTCCATCAGGGCAAAAGCATCGGAACAGAAATTCCTATGAGTGAGCATCACGCCCTTTGGCCTTCCCGTTGTTCCCGATGTGTATACGATGGATGCCGTATCGTCCACGGCGATCTCGGAATAATTCTCAATCTCAAGGGTGTTCAAGATATCACTGAAGCGTGGAGAATCAAAGTTCAAAGCACGGGGGACCGAAACACTTGGCCTTGTCCTGTCACTGTAGAATACGAGGACCGAAGACGAATCATCGAGGAGGTTCCTGACCTCAGAAGCTCCAAGCTGCGCGTCTATCGGCACTGCAATTGCCCCCGACATCAGAATTCCGAGATAGGCAGCGCACCACTCGATCCTGTTTTCCGAGAGGATGGCGACCCTCTCTCCCTTCTCAATCCCTGATTTTACCAAGTGGGATGCCAGCCCCTTCACCGAGTTCAGGAACGTTCCATAGGTGATGCACTTCCATGTTTGATCGAAGTAGGTGAAGGCGGTATCGTCTCTATGCTTTACCGCAGAGTCGAGGAACAGACTGATGATGGTGTCACCGTTCATAGCAAGACGTTACCAGTCCGAATGTTGGCCGGTTCTCTTTTCAGGGCTGGAGGCAGATTAAAAACTGCAGCTACTTTTGCCGCACACTACCGGCCTTCTGCCTGATCTCCTCTATCGACTCCCTAACGATCCCTCTCACATCCTCGCTATCGTCACACAGCACTTCTGCCAGATAGTGAATCGCCTTGCAATGGCCGATGATCCCAAGGAGATAGGCTGCATCGCCCCTGACCGTTGGACTTGAGTCCTTGAGAAGATCTGCAATCCCCGGTATCGCCAGCACAATACCCCCGGGATCATCCTTCGCAAGAGTCTCGACAAGAGCAGAAATCCCGAGTCTCACACGCATCCTCTCGTCTGTCATCAATTCTCCGATCAAGGCATAAAGGCCCCGGTCATGCTTGAACATATCGATGATGTTTTCGAGGAAGCCCTTCTCCATATGATCAGCAATCGTCGACTTCATCTCAAAACGTTCCGTCATAGATTCCCCTTGTGGCCTCCTATTTGATCTTCTTATGGCCCCCACACACAACTATAATACAATTCATTGTGCAATACAATATCGCCATCTTTTCCCTGTAGAGATGACGTAGACCGAAGAAACAATCTGTCGAGATTTGGCATGTTGACACCGGACATTGATCATCTCCTCTTTTCATTCTTTCCATTGCGCCGTGCTAAACTGTTATTACTAAGGGAGACCATTAAGTATGGAGCACTGTCTGTCACTCCGGCTTGTCCGGAGTCTTTGTTCAGAACGATTCCCGACAGGCGCGAATGACACCGTAGGAATGAACTTATTGGTTTGGTAACGTATCGAACAAGGAGGAGGCACATGGGGAACGAGAGGTTGTGTGATTGCGGTTCGCCGGCAGACTGGGCTGAAATAGGCAGCACGTGGATATGTGTGGCGTGCAGAGACAAGGACGTAAGAAAGAATATCGATGAGTTTAAGGAAGCTCTGGGAAAATTGGAACGGATAGAGAGGGATTTGCGTATGCTGAAAGTCGATACCGTCTCGATCACGGGGTTGTTGAGCAAACTCAAAAATGAGATCAATAAAATTGAACCGTGATAGGGAATCACCCTTGCACGAAGGCATCCTTGAGGAGCTTGGACTGTCGCTCGAAGGCTTGTCTCGGATTCTTCGGGTCCTTCATGAGGGCGATTTCCTGTGTGATGAGTCTCGCAAGGTTCAGCGTGTGCGTATCGACCTTTGAGGACTCTCTCTTATAGAGAGGATGGTCCCGGTTTATATAGATCGTCGTCTCTTCTGAAAAGACCTCCGGGCCGTCTTCCCCGAAGTTATCGACGACGCAGGAGACGCCTGTCTCACCGAACTTTATTCTCTTTATGACCGCATTCGGCGTGAGCCTTTTCACTTTGGGCTTCTTTTTCTTCTTCTTCACTGTCTTCTCTTTCTTTTCCTCTTCCGGAGTGATATCCTGTCCTTCCTTCAGTCCCTCCTTCTTTCGCTGAAGCTCTGCAGCGCCTCCGATGCCGCCGGTCTCTTCACCGATGGGAAGGGCACCAAAGGGAGAAAGGTCGGGGTTGGCTGCGAGGGCCCTGTAGATCCTCTGGAGCGCTTCCTTGAGCGCCCGGCTGACCTTCTTGCTCTCCTTTTTCATGGTCAGCCTCTGGAATGATACCTTCACTCCTTCCATAACCCTGTCCATGACCCTCTGGAATTGCCGGTATTCTTCTGCATCCCTGACGAACCCGGTCCTGTCGCTTGTTATGGGAAGGAAATCCGCATTCACTTCGCCCCTGACCCTTGCCATCGATTTCCCCCACGTCTCCATACCGAAGAGTTCCCTTCTTACCGTCACCTGTTTGACCTTCACCTCGATGCCCAAATCCATCGATGATGAGGCGGTCTCAGGGAGGATCACGATCTCTCCGGTCAGGGGGCCAAAAGACGTTCCTTCGAGGATGGGGATCCTGTGGCCTGAAAGGCTCCGGGGAGTAACGGTATGGTTGTTGATCCTAACTCTGAAGTGGGGCGCCTTGATCGGTGTGCCTTCAATGATCTTCTCTTCAATGTCTTTCGGTTCAAACCTTTTCTCCAAACCTGCCAGGAGAACGGTTGTGCCGTTCTGCTTCCTGAAGTCTGCCGCAAGTTTTTCGAAAGGCAACTGCCATACCTCGCCGGTCTTTTCCCATTGCTCCTTGTCAAAGATCACCCTTCCGACGAAATCCTCTTTCTTCGTGATGACCTCGAACCTCTTGCAGGCCGCGAGACTCGCAAACTTGCCGATGCCGAACTGGCCGATCCTGTCCCTGCCGTATACCGGCGATTTCGGGGAGTAGAGCTTCTGCTGGGAGCCTATGCTGAAATACTGTTTCAGTCCCTCCATGTCCATACCGCTGCCGTTGTCCCTGATCTCGATGGCATCTTCAGACATGGTGATCTCGACAAGGGTCGCATCTGCGTCATAGGCGTTGTTCACGAGTTCGCGGACGAACTCGATGCTCTCTGCATAGAGCCTCTCGCCGATCGTAATGATGTGGCTCTTGTCGATTGTTACCCGTATGAATTCAGGGTCTGCGTGCATATGGCATCCCTTAGTCTCTATTCCTGGATGAGCTATGATACCACGATCTTGGTGTATAATACCTTTACTTATGGGCTTTTGGGCCACCATAAAGGAGGATTACCGGGCTGTCTTCAGGAATGACCCTGCTGCGAGGAACGGGATTGAAGTGATGCTCTCATATCCAGGTTTTCACGCGATCTTTCTTCACAGGATGAACCATCTCCTCTGGGACCTGAAGATACCGGTGATTCCGCGATTTTTTTCTCACATCGCTCGTTTCGTGACAGGCATTGAGATCCATCCTGCTGCCAGGATAGGGAAGGGGTTCTTTATCGACCACGGAATGGGGGTCGTGATCGGGGAGACAACGGAGATCGGTGAGAACTGCCTCCTCTATCAGGGCGTTACCCTCGGCGGCACGGGAAAGGAAAAAGGGAAGCGCCACCCGACCCTCGGGAATCACGTCGTCGTCGGGACCGGGGCCAAGATACTTGGGGCGATAACAATCGGCGATTATGCTAAGATAGGCGCCAATGCCGTGGTCCTCGACCCCGTTCCCGATCACGGTATCGCTGTCGGTGTCCCTGCAAAGGTGATCAAGAAAAAGGTCATGAGGATGCTGGAAGAAGGCCCGGTGGAGAGTCTTACGAGGGTCTCTATGCCTGATCCGATTGAGGAGAGTTTGAGGGTGATGGAGAGGCACATTGCAGAGCTCGAAAAGAAGATCGAGAGGCTCGAAGGAAAGGGAGGAATGATGCGCGTCTATAATACCCTTACCGGAAAGAAGGAGGAGATGGTCCCTCTTGCCCCCGGGAAGATCGGGATGTATGCCTGCGGAGTCACGGTCTATGACCTCTGCCATATCGGTCATGCGAGAAGCGCCATCGTCTTTGACGTCATAAGGAGATACCTGCTGTTCAAGGGCCTCGAAGTCAAGTATATCAGGAACTTCACCGACATCGATGACAAGATCATAAACAGGGCAAAGCAGGAGGGTATCACCTGGGACGCGGTCGCGAAGAAATACACGGAAGAGTACTACCGTGACATGGACAGGCTCGGCGTCGGAAGGGCCGATGTGGAGCCGAAGGCGACAGAGCATATCCCTGAGATCATAGAGATTGTGAAGGGATTGGTTGACAAGGGCTATGCCTATGCCGTCGACGGCGATATCTACTTCGAGGTGAGGAAATTCCCTGACTATGGTAAGCTCTCGAAGAGGGACATCGACGATATGCTTGCCGGTGCAAGAGTTGAGGTGGACGAACGGAAGAAGAACCCCATGGACTTCGCCCTCTGGAAGTCGTCAAAGGAGGGGGAGCCTTCGTGGGAGAGTCCCTGGGGGCCAGGCCGGCCGGGCTGGCATATCGAGTGCACGGCGATGTCGATGAAACACATCGGCGGAAGCTTTGATATTCATGGGGGCGGCGCAGACCTTATCTTTCCGCACCACGAGAATGAACTGGCCCAGTCCGAGGCATACACAGGAAAACCCTTTGTGAAATACTGGATACATAACGGCTTTATCACGATCGACAGGGAGAAGATGTCAAAATCCCTGGGGAATTTCTTTACGATACGGGAGATCCTTGACAAGTTCGATCCAGAAGTCGTCAGGTTCTTCCTGTTATCCACCCATTACCGAAGCCCCATTGAATTCTCAGACGAGTCGCTGAGAGAGGCAGAGGCGTCAATCGACCGGTATTATACGACCGTCATCAGGATCGATGATTTTCTGAAAGATGTTTCGGATAAGTCTAAGGCCTGTGCAGAGGAGAAATCTCTTGAAGAGACTGTTGCCGCCTTTCTGGAGAAGTTTCAGACAGCGATGGACGACGACTTTAATACGGCCCTTGCGCTTGGTCATATCTTTGAGCTCTTGCGGGAGGTCAACAGGTATCTCGACGCTAGACCCTCCGGCCCGAAGGCAAAGGAGCTTCTCTTAAAAACCAAGGATCTCCTTTACCGCACGGGGAATGTCCTGAGCATCTTTACGAGAAGGCCTGATGAATGGTATGACGCGTTAATGGAGACCAAAAAGATCCCCTATGAGAAGACCGCCATCCTCGAAAAGATACGGCAGAGGCAGGAGGCAAGGGACCGTAAGGACTGGGCTGCCGCAGATGCCATCAGGAAGGAACTGGAGGCAAAGGGGATTATCCTGGAGGACAAGAAAGACGGAACAGCATGGAAGGTGAAGATCACTGCGTGAAGAGTATTCGCGTATTCCTGATGCCGATGGGAATCAGGATTTGAATGCTGTCGCGGCGAGGTGCCCCTTCTCCTTCATGCTCTCCATGAGGACCTCTTTCATGAGAGTGCAGGCCTGGATCACCTTTGTATTCGAAACGCTGTAGTAGATATTAATCCCTTCCCGTCTTGGTTTCAGGATCCCTTTATACCTCATCACCGCGAGGTGCTGAGAGACATTGGCCTTGGGCACGCCGAGGATTCCAACAAGCTCGCTCACGGTCTTTTCACCGTCTTTCAGGGCATGCAGGATTTCCAGCCTCTTGGGACTTGCAAGGGTCTTGCACACATCGGACTGCATTTCAAAGATGGTCTTATCCTTTTGCATGCGCATGATATTGAGTATTGTATGGATTTGTTCCTGGAAGGTCAAGGGTCTGTCCAAAAAATTCCACGACTACCTCATTGCACCTAATCTCGCATAATCCAAAGATCGGCCCAAGAATCGCGATTGAAAAAGAATCAGGTAATAAAAACCTCGTTAATGTGATATGGTTATGGTTAGTGAGACACAAAACCAATGACACCAACGAGGTGAAATAATCATGACACAAACGGTGCTTCCTTTCAAGCTGG
>Ga0335070_10010668_pt1 | contig 10741 bp, 9 predicted proteins | sample Lox_Sample_13_FD_206722 | JGI IMG/M metagenome (GOLD analysis project Ga0335070, IMG submission 206722) | Soil microbial communities from Loxahatchee National Wildlife Refuge, Florida, United States - Lox_Sample_1.3 | ecosystem: Environmental > Terrestrial > Soil > Wetlands | place: USA: Florida...
CAAGTACATTGTCAACACCCACGCCCACGCCGACCACGCCGGCGGCAACCGCAAGCTGAAGGGGCTTACCGGTGCTGAGATTGTCATTCACAAAGAGGACGCGGAACGGCTAACCCATCCCTCGCCCTTCGCCCTCCAACTCTTTCAGTGCGAGGCGTCTCCGCCGCCGGACAGGACCGTCACCGACGGAGACCTCATCGAGTTCGGCCGTCGACATCTCAAGGTCCTTCACACGCCCGGGCACACGCCCGGCGGCATCTGTCTCCTCGCCGACGGCCAGGTTATCACCGGCGACACTCTCTTCGTGGGCGGTATCGGCCGCACTGATCTTCCGGGAGGATCGTTCGATCTGCTCATCCATTCCATCCAGACCAAGCTGGTGACCTTGCCGGACGAAACCGTGGTCCTGCCGGGACACAATTATGGGGTGCGACCTCGCTCCACCATAGGTCAGGAAAAACGCTCCAACCCCTTTATCAGGCGATGATCGTCCCCTACCGACTTGCGCCTCCGACGGCTGGTACAGATCTTGCGTAGCTCGGGCGCGGGGCAAGTCCATTCCCTGGACTGTTCGGAACTTTCGTGCCGGGCTTGACCGGCTGCTTGGTAGGCGCCCGGGGCGCCATGTTGTGCGCGTCCAGAACGACCCAAGAGGCGAGACGTTCTCCATGGATACCTACGAGGTCCACGTCCTCCATGGGACCGGCGACGGCCAGGTCCAACGGCTCGAGGAAGATCAGGTCATCGTCATCGGCCGGGATCGCTCCTGTCAGCTTTGCGTAGACGACCCGCAGATCTCTCGACACCACGCGAGAGTCCTCCGGCGTGCCGATTCCATCACCATCGAAGACCTCAATAGCAGCAACGGGACCTTTTTGAACGGTGTCCGGATCAAAACCGGGGCCTTGAGGACCGGTGACCAGGTCACCCTCGGGAGATTTACCCGGCTCGTCGTTCGTCGTGCCGCGGAGGGCGCCTCGCCCCGACATCAGCCCACGCCGCCACTCGCCGGGGTTGACAAGGTGGGTAGGCTTCGAGGTGCGAGCGGCAGTCCGGGACCAGCGGAGGACAAAACGGTCCTCGCCCCGAGCATGAGTATCACCCGCACCCTCAAGCCCACGGAACTCACGGAACTCTTAGGTCGTAGCCACGGGAGTCTGCGGGCCATGTACCGCGTTCTCCGCCTGACGAGCTCGATCCTGGACCTGGATCTCCTGCTGAACAGTATTCTCGATGAAGTCTTTGCCACAATTCAGGCCGAGCGCGCCTTTGTCCTCCTGAGCGATTCCGGCAGCGGCCAACTGGAGGTCAAGGCATCTCGCTGGCAGACCAAGGGCGGGATCGAGCAGCGCGTCAGTATCAGCCAGCACATCATTGCTCACGTCTTGGAAAAGAAGGAGTCCGTTCTCATCGCTGATGCCATGGCTGATTCCACCTTCGGGCTGGCTCAAAGTGTGGTGATCCACAAGATCCGCTCCGCCATGTGCTCCCCGCTTCGGGGCAGGAGCGGCATTGTAGGGATCATCCATGTAGACACCAGTTCCGGCTCCGGCGAGTTCGGCGAGGAGGATCTGTTGCTTTTGGACGCCATCGGCACTGCGGCGGGAACCGCCGTAGAAAACGCCCAACTCCATCGCGAAACCATCCGCAACGAACGGTTGGCCGCCATGGGTCAAGCCATCGCCGGACTCTCTCACTGCATCAAGAATATTCTTGCCGCCATGGAGGTCTCCTCTTCCCTGATGGAACGGGGGCTGGAAAGCCAGGATCTGGCTAACGTCAGTCGCGTCTGGCAGGTATTCCGGCGAAGCAGCCAACGGATCAGTCAACTGGTTCTGAACATGCTCGCTTACTCCAAGGAGCGGAAACCTGAAGTCCAGCCGTGCTCTATCAACGACATCTGCCGCGAGGTCGCTGATCTTTGTCACGATCAGATCGATGCCAAAAAGGTAACGCTCCGCCTTGAGTTGGAGGCTCAACTTCCATGGATCCAGGCTGACCCCCAAGGTGTACACCGCTGCGTCCTCAATCTCCTCACCAATGCCATCGATGCCGTCGAGGAGGTTCAAGGCGAGGTTCGCCTGGCCACTCTCGTGGAGGGGGAGAGTATCGTCATCGCCGTAGAGGATAACGGCGTCGGTATTCCCCCGGAGGCGCGGCACCAGATCTTCGAGGTCTTCTACAGCACCAAGGGGAATCGCGGCACCGGTCTAGGTCTTGCGGTTACCAAGAAGATCGTTGAGGAGCATGGAGGAGGGATCGCCGTGGACTCAGCTCCCGGGCAGGGCAGCCGGTTCACCATCCAGCTCCCTCTGCCGGCCAAGACGAGCGCGCCGCCCCATGGGGGTGACAGCAGATAAGTCAGGATTCACCGCGGATACGCTTGATCGCCTCCCTAGCGGCCTCGGCAACCTCCGGGCTTCCGTCTTCCGCCAGCGGTTCAAGCCCTCTCAGCACCCCGGCATCCCCGATTAAGCCCAAGAGAAAAGCCGCATCGCCCCTGCGATTGGGGTCCTTATGGCTTAGGAGGGTCACCAAGTAGGGATAGGCGCGTCGCGCCAACTCCGGGCGGTGAGTGCCTATCTCTTCCAACACCACCATCATTCCCAACCGCACAGACCAGTCGTGGTCGGCGAGAAGCGCCAGGGCGGTCTCCGGGATTTCTCCTGCCGCCACCATGGTGGCCGCGAGCTTCCTGGCGTCTCCCTCCTTGAGGATCCGCCGGAAGGTCTCGGAATGCAAGGCGCCAAGCTCCCGCTTGACGCATCGGTCCACGAGAACCTCCTCGCCGAGAGCGCCCACCAGTCGCTCCACGCCGTTGATGATCAGGGTGGGTACAGCGCGAATGCCGCGCTCTTCCGCCTGCTCCGGAAAGAGTGTCACATCGACGATGCTCACTTCCAGGTAGCTGCTGGCGAGGGCGAGGGCGCTGCACAAGGCGACCAAGGCCGGGCAGTGAGGGCAGGCGGGAGCGATGAAAGCCTCAAGGCGCGTGGGAATGAGAAGGGTCGCGAGCAGGCTCAGAGTCCGGCGAGAGAGAGGGCTCCCTCCCGCAGACAAGGTGAGAAGCGTCTGGAGGAACGGCGCCAGCTCCGGCCCGGTCGGGACAGAGAAGTATCGGAGGTTGCTCTTGACCTCGAGAAACGGGGAACCCGCCCCCGCATCGAACTCATACAACGGCTGGAGCTTGTCGGTGAGCCTCGCGAGTTGCCCGACCAAGGTGGTGAATATCCGGGACAGAGGGCGGCTCGTCTGCTTCACCTTGAGAACCAGAGGACGGGGCAGAGTGTGGAGCAGCTCCCGGGCCATTTCCAGCTCCTGGCTCGTAAGGATCGGCTCATCGGGGATGCTAAACATTTCGTCTTGCTCCCCCCGGGGTTGGGGCAATGAGAGGAGACCAAAACAGAGAGAAGGGGAAGCCCCCCTCTCCCTTGTATGTCATCTTGTACGGCGCAGCGACAAGAGTGGACCGTCGGGTATTAGAATGGGGCACCAACTTGTTGTTCAGCCCGAGTGCACCGCGGATGCTCTTGCAAACAAAAAAATAAGTTAATGTAGGCACTTATGCGTTGACACCACTTCCGGCTGAGAGTTGCTGACCTAGTTGGCGCCGGATTTGCTATTCCGTCACTCTGTCTGCACGTGGAGACGGAAACAACCATGGGATTCTGTCATCTCAAGGTAACGAGGGCAATCAAACCTCTCTTCCTGGCATCGCTCTTCTTCTGCCTCGGCTGGGCGCTTTACCTCTACGCCCACAGCAACGAGGTGCTTTCCCTGAAGATGCCGCCGTTCGTGGTGGTGGAACAGCTCACCGCCCTAGGTTCCGCGTTCGTGTCCCTTGGCGTCTTCTGTTGGTTCCTCGCACTCCTCGCCGTGCTCTCCTCCTTTCTTCGGATGCTCAAGAGAGGCGAACGTCTACTCAGACGGTAGCGGCTAGATTCGCAGCCGCATCAGATCCTCAGCCACGAGGATCTCACCGTCATACTCTTTCCGACAGGCGGCGGCCACGTCTACTCCGTCGCAGGCGGGGTAAAGGTGAGTGAGGAGGAGGCGCCGGCACCCTGCCTCCCGCGCCAGCCGACCCGCCCAGCGCGGGCTCAGGTGTCCCGCCGTCTTGAGGTGATCGGGGAAAGAGCATTCGCACACGAAGAGATCAGCGTCCGTGGCCAGCAGCACCGCGTTGGCGCAATAGTCTGTATCTCCTGAATAGGCGATGACGGCTCCCTCTCTGGTTTCCAGACGGTAGCCGAGACTTGCGGCCGTGTGTGCCATGGCCAGCGTCACCAGCCTGCCGCAAGGTAAATCCAACGAGTCTGAGGCGGAGGGGTCTATCTCCTTGAGGCTGAGGAGGTTCCGCTCCAGGTTGATCCACTGGCCGTAAACACCGTTCAGCCGCTTATGGAAGGCTACCAGGCCTGTCGGCCCCCCGACGACAAGCGGTTTCTTTCTTCCATAGAGTGGCGACCTAGCAGCAAAAAGGAGAGAGGCCAGATCCCCGCTATGGTCGGGGTGGAAATGGGTGAGGAACACCCAGTCCAGATCGCGGAATTCCAGGCCCACCTGGGCCAGGCTCCAGAGGGTTCCGGCACCGCAATCGAAAAGGTGGAGGCACGTTCCGATGCGCACCGCCAGGCCCGGAGGGCGTCTTCGGGGATGGGGAATACCGGTTCCCGACCCCAGGAGCCAAACTTCTACCGAGGCTCCCTCTCGCATCACGGCTCGATCCCCCTACCGGGCCCTCGCTCCCGCGCAACGAGCCTCATCTTGAGGCCATCGAGAAGGGCATAAGGAAAACGAAGACCCCATCGCGTTCCCCCTAAATCACCATGATCACTCAGGCCGCCGTGGAAATCTGAACCGCCCGTGCAGAGGAGCCCCTCTCCTCGGGCGATCTCTTCGTACGTCCTGGCCATCTCCTCGGTGTGGTAGGGAGAAAGAACCTCCATTCCCTCAAGGCCCATCGCCTTGAGTCGCGCCACGAGGGCGCCCAAGTCACCAGGCTGGTCAAGAGCCAAGGTGGAGGGATGAGCAAGAGCCGCCAAGCCGCCAGCCTGGCGAATGACAGCAATCACCTCCTCCGGAGGCAGACGCACCCTGTCCACGTACCCTGGTCGTCCTCTTCTGAGGTATCGGCTAAAGGCCTCACGAGCGGAGGCCACATAGCCGCGGTTGACCAGGGCCTGGGCGATGTGTGCCCGTCCCACCTGGCCGCCGGCAAGGTCCTTAATCTCAGCGAGGGTGATTTCGAGCCCCAAGTTTCGGAGCCTCTCGACGATCTTGGGAGCGCGAGCCGCCCGACCGTCCGCGAGACGTTTCAGGATGGCTACGAGTTCAGTATGGTTGGCCGATAGGTAGTAGCCCAAAATGTGCATGCTTCCTGTAGAACAGGCAGCGCTGATCTCCACTCCCGCCACCACTTCAATCCCGATCTCCTCACCTGCCGCCAGGGCTTCGCCGACGCCCGCGACCGTGTCGTGGTCGGTGAGGGCCATGGCACGCAAGCCCCTGGTCTTCGCAAGCTCCACCACTTGCCGCGGTGTGAGGGTTCCGTCGGAGCAGGTGGAGTGGATGTGGAGGTCGATCTCATCCATGGCGATAGTGGGCCGTTGCGAATCAATCGGAGCGACGCGCCGGTCAACGGTAGTACCTCTCCAGGTACTCCTTGACCATACGCTGGGTATTGAACCGGGGTGCGCAGTCGCAGATGGAGGCTTTCATCATGCGGAGCCACTGGGGTCGGTTGGCGTAATAGGTGGTGACCGCTTCTTCCAGCACCGCATAGAAATCAGCGGCGGTCTCTGCGTCGGAGGTGTCTTCGTCATCCCCGATGGCCCAGCCGTTGGTGCGATGCCGGCAGACTTCACGCCACCACCCGTCCAGCACGCTCATGTTCATCCCACCATTGAAGGTAACCTTCATGCCGCTGGTGCCCGAGGCCTCCCGGGGGCGTCTCGGGTTGTTCAACCATAGGTCGACCCCTTGGGTCAGGAGGGCTGCCTGCCAGATGTTGTAGTTCCTCAGGTAGACGAGACGCAGACGCCCCTCGTAGGTTCGACCGGTACGGATGATGTCCTGAACAAGGCGCTTGCCGGCCTCGTCCTGCGGGTGAGACTTGCCGGAAAAGACAAACTGAACGCGATTCCGGGTGAGGTTAAGGAGACGTTCCATATCGGTGAAAAAAAGGGTCGCCCGTTTGTAGGAGGCAGCTCGACGGGCAAAGCCGACGGTGAGGAACTCCTCGGAGAAGCCGGCATTGTGGGTGGCGTTGACGTAGCGGATGAGCCGCCGCTTCGCCGCCTGTTTCGCTTCCACGAGGATTTCGTCGGGAATCAGCATGGCACTGCCTAACACCTCGGGATAGCTCCGCCAGTGGGGGAGAAACTGGTCATAAAGACGAGCGTACTCTGGTCCCGTCCAACTCAGATGGTGAACGCCGTTCGTGATGTGCCCGATCTCATAGCCTGCAAACATCTCCCGAGTGACTTTTCCATGGAGCTCGCTCACTCCATTGCAATCCCGGCTGAGATTCAGGGCCAGCCTCGTCATGTTGAGGCCGTCCTTGCCTGCCAATGTGCGGATCTCTCGGGGCAAAAACGAGCCGAGGGTGGCGTCCGCCAGCTCATAGGAAAATAGATCGTGCCCCTCGGGCACCGGCGTGTGGGTGGTGAAGATGCATTTGTCCCGCACCTGGTCTACATTACCGTTCACGTCGTGATAAAGAGCCAAGGTGAGGAAAGCGGAGTGACCCTCGTTCATGTGGTACGTGGTGACCTTCTCACCCAACCGCTTCAGGGCCTGATAGCCGCCGATACCGAGGAGCGCCTCCTGACAGATGCGCGTGTGTTTGTCCCCACCGTAAAGGTACTGGGTGAGCAGTCGATCATCGGGAGAGTTGTCCTCGAGATCCGCATCAAGGAAGTAGATGGGAACCTTGCCCTTGAGCCCCTGATAGGAATATTTCCAGACCCCGACTCGAATCTCCCTCCCCCCGATAGGAACCTTTACCTTGAGTGGTAGGGGTTCCATGAAGGCCCGCGGGTCGAAGTACGGGTATAGTTCTTCCTGCCAGCCCATGGGGCTGATGTTCTGCACGAAATAGCCCCGCTTGTAGAGGAGCGTCACCGCGACGAGAGGCAGCCCTAGATCCGCAGCAGACTTGACGTGATCCCCGGCGAGGATGCCGAGACCGCCACTGTAGGTGGGGATGTTTTCGCTGATACCGATCTCCATCGTGAAATAGGCAATACGCATGAGCATCTCCCTCGCTGACTCGATCGCGTGTTCTCGAATGCTCGGCCCTGCTCTCCCTCATTGATCTATCTAGTTTAGCTCATGTTTTCATCGCGCCCCATTTAAGCGGAAAACGGCGAGGAAGACAAGGTCATCTTGCTCCCGTCAAGACAGCCGCCAAGTTGTTCGGGCGGCCAGATTCCAGGGATGCGCCGCCAAGGCGGCCAAGCGCCGCGTTTTTCTTGCAGATTGCGTGCCTCTTGTTATTCCGTGGCGGGCGCCCTCGGGCCGCGGTCAAAACGGACCTACCGCCCCCGCAGAAAAGATGGTGTGGCCTTTCGGAAGCGACAGTTTCGCCACCAGGTCTCCCGCGTATACCTCTCCACGCTGAGCCCTGCTCGAGGAGTTTTTCAGCATCCTGCCGGAGGGGAACTGGTGACAGGGTTGTTCCCGGAAAGAAAAAGCTCGTTAAGAGATAATACTTTTCACAATTGCATAAACATGTTATAAACATCTTTGATACGATTTATAGACGGTATCCCAGGCATCCTGCTGTCCGTTCCGCACGCGGGGAGTTGGTGGTAACCAACAGCTGGACCTAGGAGGCAAGAAAGTTCATGTCCATGCCCGTGAAGGAGCTACAGAAAGAGCTACGATACGGCAACGTCAATGCCCACCGCTACTTCGACTGCCCCTTCTACCAGAAATGTTTGGAAGAGGCGGTTAAGAAGTACTGGGTCAGTTTTTCTTGCCGTAACTGTCCGGAATTCAAGAAATTCAGGAAAGTCCAGGGTGCCAGCAAGGCGCAGCGGTAAAGGCTGTTAGACTTGATGATGCATGGGAGGTCTTCCCACACATCAGGCGACTCTACCTAGATGTCCTGTCACCCCCCTCCGCAGCAATCCGCCCTAGTGTGGTCATGGTCTTCCTTCCTCGGAGACAACGCAGGTCAGTTCATGACAGAGATTGTCAGGGTTGGACCCTCGGCGAGCCTCTTTAATTGTCCCGGGCGAGTGATTCCAGCGTCCGGGGGATGCACGATTTCAAGCACGGGTTGGCTGATCCTGCCCCAAAGTCAACATGGTGGGAGGACACCAGGCGTCCCCAATCGTGTCTTGGCATCATTATTGCTTTAGCGTGGGACCGGAAGCGGTTTCCAGACAAGAATACGTTCGGCTCCGGACTAGACAGTAAGCCAGGTCAGCCCACGTCGGGAAACCTGCGAAAGAGAAAGGAAGGATCTCATGTGGCTCAGGAAGTCACTCGTAACGATCGGTGGGCAGAAGGGCTTCACCCTTATTGAATTGGTCCTCGTCATCGCTATTCTGGGTGTCCTGGCCTCCATCGGGCTCGGGGAGTTCATCAATAGGAGAAAAGAGGCGTATGACAAACAGGCGATGGCCAAGGCCCGGGAATGGCTTACCGTTGCGACGGTAGCGGTTGCCAACCAGGAGTTAACCATGGTTGGGAACGACAGTGGTACAGGGCCTCCCTCCGTGTCCGCCTTTGCCAACATGGACATGAATCCCCCGATTCATTGGGCCTGGAACGTGGCCGCGGATGACGTGTATGAGTTCTACATGGGCTGCGCGGGAGGCAGTACCGGCTACTACTTCTGGATACCTGGACCCTCCTGTGGTTTAACTGACAACGGGGGCTTTATGTCCGACCGGATCTACGACAATCCTACCTACCGCGCCGCTATCGGGCTTCCGTAAAGCCGGGGATGCATCCGGGGGCAGCTTATCAAAGCGGAAGGAATTGGGGGGTGGAACACAGAGAGCCGTTGAGTGTCTCTGCATTCCACCCTCCTTGTTTTCAGCGCCCATGCATGTTCGCTTCTGCTCGCGAGTCTCGGAGCAGGTCCTCGGCTGACCAATCCACGAGAGGATATTTTTTGTTTCCCCGTTTTCCCGAGCATATTCAGCGAGAAAGCCCTTGATCCCAGCAACGGCTGACGGGTCCTCCTCTCGCAGATCCAATTGAGTTGCACATTTTTTGCTAGTGGGCTATACAGTGTGCCATCAACGTCATCCTATGTAGACTCAGCAGAGGACGGGGTTGACGAGGGGGGTCGGGATGAAAGAGAAGAGAACGATCATTCTTGCCGTGATTCTCTTGGCCTTGGTGGGTGTTTACGTCTGGCATGCCCAGAGGATGGAGGGTACGCGGACGCCGGGGGCCAAACCGGTTACGTTGAGCCCTGCAGCGGAGTTCATGGGCAAAATGAATGCAGCTGTGGCCAAGTACAAGAAGGAGAAGGGAGACTACCCGCAAAAATTCGAGGAACTGAAAGGAAAGTACCTGGACGATGCCACCTACCAGAAGGCATTGGAGCAGAAAGTCCAGTACGTGTATGTGAACAAGGATATGTATCGGCTGACTGTCCCGGCCGCTCCGGTGCAGGTGGCCGCGAAGCCAGCGGCTCCCCCGGGACAGCCGGCGCCTGCCGGACAGCAACCGGGAGCGCCCGCTGCGGCGCCATCAGCGCTGGCGCCGGGCGCCGCGCCAGGCTCTCTCGCGGAGATCGTGGCAACCTATGATCCTAGAGGCAAAGCGGATCCCTTTAAGCCTTTCCTCCTGACCCAGAAGGCGATTGCTGAGGGTCCCGGTGAGGTAAAACGAAAACCCCTCACTCCGCTTCAGAAGATGGCTCTCAGCGAGATCCAGGCCGGTCTTAGGGCCATCATTTGGGGCAAGATGGGCAATAAGGCATTGGTGGAGGACGCTACCGGCAAAGGCTACGTATTGACGGTGGGGACCTATGTCGGTCAGAATGACGGCATAGTCAAGAAAATCCTCGAAGACAGGATTGTCGTGGAAGAGTACATTCGGGATCCCGTAGAAAATCGCCTCACCACGAACGAGGTCATCCTAAAGCTGAAGAAAGTGGAAACAGAGGAGTAGCGAACCGCCTACCCGCGGAAGCACTCCTGTTCACTACTTCCCCCTGCGACGCTTTTCCCCGACCGATGAGCGTCCGGGGGGATTGTCGTTATGAGAGCAGGGGTTCCACCGCACCATAACCCTCCAGGTATCGGCAGGGCCTTCGTTGGTGATCGTTCTGGTCTCCCGGATCTCCCCAGCTCACCAGTCTGGATCGAAGACGGAGCTGCGAACGGCCAGCGAGGCTAGAGTCGGATTGAAGCGAGAGAGGAGATGATCCCCTCGCGCCAGGCGTCTAAACGACCGCGCGTCTCCAGGCGAAGACTGGTTCGTGTCGAGCCATGGAACGCTTGGCCCGGACAGCCGTTGTTTTATTGCCTTGTCAATTTCGCTATACTGGTGCAGTATAAAAAACCGGCAAATCATTGCTCTACGCGAGCGACGACGAGCGTCGAGAGGAAACAGCGATGCCACGGGTTGGCCCCGGAACATACATCACTATTCGGTTTGAGGCCTTTCTGGAATCCGGCACCAGGGTGCTTGGCAACGAGGACGAAAGTCCCCTCGTGTTTCGCTTCGGGTCAGGCGAGGTGTTCTCAAGGATCGAGCAGGAGATTGCTGG
>Ga0335070_10010669_pt1 | contig 10740 bp, 10 predicted proteins | sample Lox_Sample_13_FD_206722 | JGI IMG/M metagenome (GOLD analysis project Ga0335070, IMG submission 206722) | Soil microbial communities from Loxahatchee National Wildlife Refuge, Florida, United States - Lox_Sample_1.3 | ecosystem: Environmental > Terrestrial > Soil > Wetlands | place: USA...
CTTCTACCATACGTCTTCTCCTTTTTTTTACCTATAACAAAATGGTCGAGTTATGGATCCTGTGTGATGGTTTCGTAGAACGACTTCTTCAGGTATCTAAAAGACCCCCAGAATCTATCAAAGACTTCAAAGGCTGAAGGATCATACGTCCCATCAATAGGCCGCCATTGGGTGAGATAGAAGGCCACCACCCGATCACCTCTTATCCCAAAAACAACTTTCGACTTAACCTTCTCCTTCTTAACAAGGTCCTTCCCTTCAGCCACCACTGCCAGCCCTTCCCCTCCTAACAGCTGAATCTTCTGCTTTTCCAAGATCTGCATATCTATGCTCACAGCACAGCTCCATAGATAACGCTTGAAAAACTCCTCCTCCCGATTCTCAAATTGCGTTGAACAACCAAAAGGTTCCTCGTCATAAACAAACATCGATTGAGAAGGGAAAGGACCCGTATCGACTTTCATAAAACCAAAGCCGAATTCACCGCCGACCTCAACCTCAATAATTTTCCATCCAGAGGGAGGCGGTTTAAACTCGAACTCATCATCCCAGATAAGGGTGCCCTGCTGGCTCATTCTGTACGGCCTTTTTTTAGTTTCAACGGTTGCGCATCCGGAGAGCCACAAGCCCAGAACTAGTGCTACAGTCAGAATTAAAACCCATTTCTTTTTCATGGCTTCCCTCCTTCCTTGCTCATTTTCTTGAGAAAGAGGAGAATGTCTTTGAAGTCAGGCGAACCATCTCTGACATAACGTATGATCCCTCTTTTATCAATAATCACTGTCCTCCTGCTGAAAACCGGAAAACCTTGTATCTCTGGGGAAGGCTTGACACCGAAATAAGGTCCCATAAAACCTGTCACGTTGGAAAGAATGGGAAAGGTTATATCCAGACTCTTTGCCCAATACTTTAGTGTTGTCACATCATCTCGGCTGACGCCCACGACCCGGGCGTTGAAGTGCTCATAGAGGGATAGATTCCTCTGATGGCCCTCCATTTCGCCCGTTCAGATAGGAGTGAAGGCCGCCGGAAAGAAGGTCATAATTAAATTGTACTTGCCATAATACTCATTGAGATAGCTGATCAGCCGATCATGGGTGGAGGGAAGTGAAAAATATAGGACCTCTTCGCCCACCAAAGATTTTTCCTGCTTCGCCCCAAAGCCAGAGATGGGAACAAGAAGGAGAAGAACAGGAAACAGCCAGAGCCACTTTGAAAACGTTTTGCCTCTCATGTTAACCTCCTTGGTATAATAAATTCTCAATTTGCCCCCTCTTTTGCCCTCAAAGTTACATGGAAAATTCTTTCAAACGTAGATTGACCAATTACTCTTACGTCCTCTCTGTATCCTTTCCCCCTTCTTCATGGAACATCTTAGGCAGACACTTTCAACCTTCCCCTTCGGGAGTTCCATTGATCCGATTTAGCGCTTTTTTTAATCCTACAGGGCCCTATTTAAACGCCTTTTGCAATATAAGGTCTTTATCAGCATTTCCCTTTTCCGGGGCCTTTAAGATCAATACTTATATAGCCCAATCTTGGAATACCTTCCTGATCAAAAGGAGCAAGTGGTTTGGGTTGATCCTTAACCCCTGAGACGAAGGTAAATGGGAAAACCACCTCTCGACTCTCATTCCCAACCTTGTCGATAACAGAGATCCTCAAAATAATTTGGTCTCCCTCTCCTAAAGTTATTCCTTTCGAACTGAAGGTGTTCCATTGGAGGTAGCCTTTCAGGTGATTTCGGTATGAGGGCTTTAATAGTGTAAAATCAGTAGGGTAACGGCCTTGACCAGGCTGATCCACTACAGCAGCAATTTTGGCCATCTCAGCATCTGTAGCCTCCGCCTCAATATAGATTTTCCAGATGATTCCATATCGGCCCTTATCTACAGCGTACGAATTTGTAATGACAGGAGCTTTTGTCCCTGGTTGGGGTTGAGTCTCTCCTGCAGGAGCGATTAAAAACATCACCCCTAATAGTAGACTCATGAAATAGATAAGTTTTAAAGCCTTCATGTTTATTCCTTTCTTCAGCTGTTATTAAATCGATATGCCGTTTTATGACGGCTCGTCTCTGCCTTCATCCTGATTCATGATTGCAGAAAAGTCTTCCATCGCTGCTACAGGAGCCTAAATTGACACCCTTTTGCCTGATCCCTTCGCGCGGCCAGGCCGACGATAATGAGAATTGTTACGAGCATAAGTCGCATGCACTCACCGCGTATGATGTTCCTCCTCTTCAGCCTTGTCCGCTTCGGCCTTGGTCTTGTGCACCGTGCCATCAGGGTGGTTTGGCGGTGAATATATCGTGTACAACTTCAGCCGTCCCTTTCCGGTGTTTATCACGTTGTGAAAGGTTCCTGCTGGCACAATGACCGCCTCGCCATCATGCACAACATGCTCCTCTTTTTTATTGAAGACGAATTTTGCCTCGCCCTGCTCAATCCTGAAAAACTGGTCTACATCATGGTGGACCTCTTCTCCAATTTCCTCTCCTCGTTGAAGGCACATTACAACCAGTTGGGCCTTCGTACCAGTGAACAAAACCTGTCTGAAATAATTGTTCTTCAATGTCTGCTTCTCGATGTTTCCAACATAGCCTGTCATTCTATCACCTCCTACAGTGCGAGATTTACTTTTACCACAGCCTCAACAAATCGGCTAAGATCTCCTACTTGATCCACTCTGAGTGGTTTTGACTCGCTCCTCTTGTCACGTCCGAGCCTCGATGCGAGGATGACTCTCTGCCTCTTTAGGTATTTCACTCAGCCGGATACCCAGTGCATCGGCCACCCCTTTGCCATATGCCGGGTCGGCCTTCAGGCAGTTGCCGATGTGACGAATCTGAATCTCACGCGGCGCACCGCCGGTGGCGGGGCGGTGTTGCCGAAGAGTTGCGCTTTCTGTTCAGGACGCATCAGGCGGAAGAGGTTCCCGGGCTGGGAGTAGTAATCTTCATCCATCCGATGATTCCAGTGGTCTGCGGCACCTTCGAGGCTAAGGGGCGGTTCGGAAAAATCCGGCTGCTGCTGCCATTCACCGTAACTGTTGGGCTCGTAGCCGAGGGTACTTCCATGATTGGCGTCAACCCGCATCAGACCATCGCGGTGATAGCTGTGGACTGGACAGCGCGGAGCATTGACCGGGATCAGGTGGTGGTTCACGCCGAGCCGGTAGCGCTGGGCATCGCCGTAGGAAAAGAGTCGTCCCTGGAGCATCTTGTCGGGCGAAAAACCGATGCCGGGCACAATGTTGGCTGGGTTGAAGGCCGACTGTTCGACCTCTGCAAAATAGTTCGCCGGGTTACGGTTCAGTTCGAGAACACCAACCTCAATCAAGGGATAATCCCCGTGGGGCCAAACCTTGGTAAGGTCAAAAGGGTTATAGCGATATTTTGCCGCATCCTTCTCTGGCATCACCTGAATAAACATTTTCCACCGGGGGAAATCGCCCCGCTCGATGCTCTCGTACAGGTCGCGCTGGTGGCTTTCCCGGTCCTTGCCAATAATCGCCTCGGCTTCCTCATCGGTCAGATTTTTGATGCCCTGTTGCGTCATCAGGTGAAACTTGACCCAGTGGCGTTCGTTCTTGGCGTTAATGAGGCTAAAGGTATGGCTGCCGAAGCCATGCATATGGCGATAGGAATAGGGTATTCCTCGGTCGCTCATCACGATGGTGATCTGGTGGAGAGCCTCAGGCAGCGAGGTCCAGAAGTCCCAGTTGTTCTTGGCACTCCGCATGTTGGTGCGTGGGTCCCTCTTGACGGCGTGGTTGAGGTCGGGGAACTTTAGAGGATCGCGTAGGAAGAATACCGGCGTATTGTTCCCTGCAAGATCCCAGTTTCCCTCCTCGGTGTAGAACTTGGTCGCAAAGCCCCGGATGTCCCGCTCGGCGTCTGCAGCACCACGCTCCCCGGCCACCGTGGAAAAGCGGGTGAAGGTTTCGGTCTTCTTCCCCACTTCAGAGAAGATCTTGGCCTTGGTATAGTGGGTAATGTCATGGTTGACGGTGAAGGTCCCATAGGCGCCGGACCCCTTGGCGTGCATTCGGCGCTCTGGGATGACCTCCCGATCAAACTGGGCGAGTTTCTCTAGGAACCAGACGTCTTGAAGCAGCATCGGTCCGCGCGGTCCGGCGGTCATAACGTTCTGGTTGTCGGTGACAGGTGCTCCAGCGTTCGTGGTCAGCTTTTTTAGTTCTTTCTTCTTTGGTTCTTTCATAAAAACCTCCTTTCGATTCGATAAAAATAATAACTCCGTGAGGGAATTAGATTAAAGTGATCTCATGAATTCCACCATGTCCTTTTTCTCTTGTGCGCTGAGTCCAAGCTCAAGAACCAGGTTGAAGAACTCGACCGTATCTTCCAACGTCAGAAGTCTTCCGTCGTGTAAGTAGGGAGGAGAATCTTTAATACCTCGCAATGGAAAGGTCTTGATCGGACCATCCGCGCTTGCCATCCGACCATTGATCATGCGAGGCTTGTAGAAACGCTCCGTCCTCAGATTATGCATGAGATTGTCGGTGTAATACGGTGCTGGATGACAGCTTGCACATCTGGCCTTTCCAAAGAAAACCTCCTGCCCCCGCATCTCCGACTGGGTTGCCTTTTTCGGATTAAGCTTTCCTTCAATCCCAAGCTTAGGAGCCGGAGGGAAGTCCAGTAACTCCTGAAACTCGGCCATGAAATGGACTTGGCTCCCCCGTTCAAGGGTATTTATGCCCTTCTTCGTAGCAATCACTATATCGCCGTCAAAATAAGCAGCCCTTTGTTCGAATTCGGTGAAGTCTTCGACAGACTTCAGTGCCCGCTGGGACCCAAAAAGCCTCTGAATGTTTACGCCACGAAGACTCGGGGTATCGAGACGATGACGAAATTCTTGGGGCCGGATATCTCCAACAAGGTGCGTCGAAGCATTGGTATGTCCGTTCGCATGGCAGTCAAAGCAAACTACCCCACGGCTTGGACGCTCGGATCGCCGATCCTCGGTTTGGTTGAACTGCTGTTGGGGAAACGGGGTGAGCAATAGCCTCAAACCTTCAATCTGCTTGGGGTTCAGAATTCCATTGAACAGCGCATAGTAGTTGTCAATAGTGACCAGTTTGCCTTGAGAAACATCACCCAGGTCAGGTCTTGTAGTCAGATAGATAGGGGCTGGGAACTCAGGTAAAAAGTGGTCCGGCAGGTCAAAATCCAGATCAAAGCGGGTGAGATCCCGACCTTCTTGCTTCTTAATCTCCTCAATATGGAACTTGGGAAAGAGCATGCCACCTTCCGGATGGTTGGGGTGGGGAAGAGGAAAGAAACCTGCTGGAAACAAGCCTTTCTCGCGAATCTCCTCTGGACTCATTCCGGCCAATCTCTCCCAGGTCATCCCCGCTGGTAGTTTGGCGCGAACACCCTCCTGAACTGGCTTACCACGAGACATCGTCACCCCCGTAGCCGGACGATTGCTCAAGTCATAACGCTCATTGAGCAAATCCATCTGACGCTTCATCACGCCTGGCTTTGCCACTTTCATCCGGGCCATGATCGCTTCAAAACTCTCTTTGATGTCCACCGGGGAGTAACTCGTTTCTCCCCTCAAAGGAGTTTGTGCGAAAGTGGAAATTGAGACAATGATCAATAAAAGAACCGAAGCTGCCAACCCAATGTACTTAATCATCTTTACCATTTTTCCTTACCTCCTTTTTATAGAATTTTTCAGGGGCCTTGACCAACTCATCTCCTTCTTCCGAGGATCCTAATCTGGAAACATTCCGAATTAAACCTTAAAAAAATTATAGAAATTTAATGCCTACTTAAAATCTACGGATAAACTGCTCAGATAGTGTGAGACGGTCACTTTTTGCTACACTCCTGACAATACCCATAATATTCAAGCCTGCTATCAGTAACCTGGAAACTGAATCTTTTTGCAATCTCATCTGTATCAATTATAAAGGGAGGCTTGTAATCCATAACCTTCTTGCATCCCCTACAAATCAAATTGATGTGTTCTGTCGTATTTACTTCATAGCGGTTTTCCATTCTATCAAATTCCAACGTTTTGATTATACCACGCTTGGAAAGTTCGTTGAGTGTGGCATAGACGGTCGATAGACTCAACCTCTTGCCCTTTTTCTTCGCTTCTCGATAGATAAGGTCTGCACCTGGATGATGAGGGGTTTTTTCGACTAATACTTCAATGATCGCTAGTCTTTGAGAGGTCAGTTTTAACCCTTTCTCCCTCAACTTTTGAATAATCGATTTTTTCACACGTAATTTAGAACCATTCCAGTTTATAAATCAGCCTATTCTGTCTTTCGTCGATTGTCAAGTTATTTTTTTTCCGCTGATCTCGATGATAAATTCCCAGCCCAATAGACCAGATTACCGAGAAGGGCAGGTTGAACCACTCTCTAGATATCGACATGATCCAAATTGTTTACATTGAGCATATCCACCCCGATACTGCCTAATATCTGATCCTATGTCACTCTTCTCCCTACTTAAGGATAGGGTGAGGGGTTGCATCTGAGTTGGGTGGGAGAACCGGACATTCCACCTTGGGTTGGCTTCCAGTCAGGGTTCTCAGAAAGATCTCGATCCTTTCGATCTCCTCAGGGATTAGATGAGCTCCCAGTTGGACCGATCCCATTAATTCAACGGCATCTTTTAGTTTCCAGACCTTGCCAGAGTGAAAGTAAGGCGGGGTCAGTACAATGTTGCGAAGAGTTGGAGCCTTGAACACGTACCGGTCACTTGATGTGTTCGTCACCTTAAAACGTCCTAGATCCTCAGGGGGCCGTATTTCCGCATCAGGTGCTTCTGAAAGCCCGAAGGGAAAGTAACCCCCTCCACCCACATTGATCCCGTTGTGACAAGTACTGCATCCTTTAGCCATGAACAGCTCAAGCCCTTGCCGTTCCTTAGTGCTCAAGGCTTTCGGATCGCCCTTGAGATAGCGGTCAAAGGAAGAATTGGGAGTGAGGAGGGTTGCCTCAAAAACCTCAATCGCTCTCGCTACATTATCAAAGGTCAGTGGATCTTTGTCTCCAGGGAAGGCTTTTTTGAAATAGGATACATACTCCGGTATGCTCTTGAGGGTTTCAACTACCCGGTCTGGTTTGTTATTCATCTCCACAGAAGCTTGGAGAGGTCCTTTGGCCTGTTCTTCAAGATCCTTTGCACGCCCGTCCCAGAACTGGGCAATATTGAAGACCGAATTTAGAACTGTTGGAGCATTCCTCGGGCCTTTCTGCCATCCATGACCAATAGATGTTTCCTGGAGATCCGCGCCGCCTAATCCCAGATTGTGGCAGGTGTTGCAGCTTATGAGAAAGGAGGAAGAAAGACGGGGATCAAAATAGAGCATCTTACCGAGTTTGATTTTATCCGGATTGGCCGGATTGTCTTTCAGAACCGGTGCTTTGTTGGGAATTGGTTTAAAGAGTATTTGAGCCCGCTTCATGGTGTCGTCTTGTCCCCATACCACCCCATTCGCCAGTACCAACATCGCCAGAATATATCCAATTTTTCTAACCATTTGCATTCACCTCCTCCTCTCTTTTAATCATTAAGACTTCAACTTAAATCTCGTTAGCGATCTACCACGTCCTTTTCTTGGGGACTGTTATGATAAATTTCATATTCAAATAAAAATTCTACCGAGACAGGTTGGGAAGTAAATAGGGGGAACCATGTATTTTTTAATGAGGGATGCTGTATCTCTAAGCCCACACAAGCCAGAGTTTGAAGAACCAAATAGGCGTCCGGAATCCAGTTGACTCGTTTGAGCTTACATACATTAATGCAATAAATGATTTCCGTTCGCTTGTATGGTGGAACAAAAATGTAAAATCACCATTTGAGGAAGTACTGTTCGACAGTACGCCCCTTCAAGCTTCGAAAAAGGTCTGCGGGCAGGAAGGGAGGGGTAAGAGAGCAAAATTCAGGGTCTTTCGTAAGAATAAATCCGCTCATCCGGTAGCAGCTTGTCACAAAAAATAGGGGCAGAGTAGTTTTTGCTTTTACCAATGTTTCATTTGCTCAGACCGCGTGCCATCTCCAGATGCTCTTCGCTGATCGTTTCGCTCTCACCGGGTAGCCTTATCATTAGCTATCAAAAAGGCTGCGAATCAAAAATGCACATCCCAAATGCCTGCCGCCTGCTCCAGCGCAACCAGCGTTTTAGCGTACTCAGTCAGTGTATCGTAGTAAGCCAAGTTGACATTGTTTTCTTCCCGCTGGGCATTCAGGACCTCCAGCAGCGATGTCTGGCCACGCCGGTAGCTGTAAAGTTTTGCTTCAAGTACACTTGCCGCGTCCCGAAGCGCCCCCTCTTTATATTTGGCCACCCTCTCCTTGACCAATTGATAACGCGCGAAGGCCTGGCGGATTTCGACTTCCGCCTTCAACCGCGCGGCCTGCCAATTTTTTTTCCGCCTGTTCGCTGGTGAATCGGGCCATATTCAGTTCGGCTCGAAGAGTATTGAAGATTGGTAAAGGAATCGATAGAGACAAACCCAGCGAATAGAATTGTGGCGAAGGGGAGATCTTGTTGGTGGATTGGCCGGTTATTTGCCCCGTGAGCCCGATGTCCACGTCAGGAATTCGGTTGGCCTTGGCCAGTTTGACTGCAGCTCGGGCAGCTTCCCGGGAATGCCAAGCGGCTACCACATCGGCACGTCTCATCAACGCATCCTCCACCAGCTCGCTCAGAACGAAACTTTTTGCGGGAACGTCCAGTCGCCCGGTGGGGGCCACCGTCGCAGAACTTCGCCATTGCCCTAAAAATTGCGAAAGGGCAATGACGGCTGTCAGGTGATTAGCTTCCGCAGCCAATAGTTCACTTTGAAACTGCAGCGCTTCGACGCGGGACTGGGTGACATCGATTTCGGCCAAATCTCCAGCCCGGAAGCGCTTCTCGTTGGCCTCCACGAGCCTGTCCAGGGCTTCGGAGGAGCGCCGCTTCTGCTCCACGATCAATTCCGCAGCCAAGGCGTCGATAAAGGCATTGGCAGAGGCTGCGCGCAGGTTTCGGAAGAAATCCTCCAGGGTCGCTCCGGCGGCAAGGTAGTTTTTTTCTGCGACTTCGATGCCGGCGCGGTGTTTCCCAGCGGTCAGGAAAGTTTGCGTGATCCCGATATTGATAATAGACGGCATATCTTGCCCGGAGATGTCGCCTGAGTAACCGGATCCCAGCGTGGGATTAGGAAAGACCTTGGCTTTGACGATCTGCGCCTGAGCGATGGAGACATTGTAACGCTGGGCAGCATACTCCAGGTTATTTTGGGCCACTTCTGCCAGAAAGGCATCGAAGGGAAGAGAGAGGCGGACCAGTTGTGCCAGGCGGTTCTACCGTTTGAGCAGTCAAAGCCTGTGGTATTAGGAACAACAAACCAGCCAGCAATCCATTTATCAGAAGTCGATGCATCATCTTAGTTCCTCGGAGGTAGAATTTGCTGACGCTCCAAAGCGCTTCTCCAGCGCCAGATAAGCGGCTGGAAGAATGACAAGGGTGAGCAGCGTAGCTGAGATCAAGCCGCCGACAACGACCGTCGCCAACGGCCGCTGTACGTCGCTCCCGATAGTGTGGGTTAGGGCTGCGGGCAATAATCCAAAGGCGGCCACACTCGCGGTCATCAGGACCGGGCGAAGACGCTGGCCAGCTCCGCAGATCACGGCCTCTTTCAAGTCCATTCCACTGCGCCGGCACCGATTCAGGTTGGCAACCATGATGACCCCATTCTGCACGGCAACACCAAAGAGAGCAACGAAGCCGACGGCGCTGGAGACGTTCAGGGTCATCCCTCGGAGGTAAAGTGCAGCCAAGCCGCCTACCAGTGCCAGTGGCACGGTGATCAAGATCAGCGCTGCGTGGCGCAGTTGTCCGAACCCGGCGTAGAGGAGGAGGAAAATCAGGACCAGCACACCTGGGATGATAAAGGCCAGCCTCGCCTGGACCCGCTGCTGATTCTCGAACTGCCCGCCCCATTCAATCCTGTACCGTGTTGTGTCAAATTTAATTTTTTCAGCGATAGCCTTTTGGGCCTCGGATAGGAAGGAGCCGAGATCCCGATATCGCACATTAATCTTGACCGTGAGATGCCGGTGATTCATTTCCCGCGTGATGGTAGATTCGCCAGTTCCGAGTCTCACCTCGGCGACTTGCGAGAGCGGAATGCGCGCACCAGTGGAGGAGGTGAGCGTGAGGTTTCCCACCGCCTCGGGGCTGTTCCGGGCTGATTCGATATATCGCACATTGATATCGTATTTGCGTTCTCCAAGAAACACGATCGAAACCGATTTGCCACCGATGGCGGTTTCAATCAGGTCGGCAACGTCGGCCACGTTGATTCCGAAACGGGCAGCGACTTCGCGATCGACTTTGATCTGTAATTGCGGGAGCGGTGGCTCCTGGTGAATGGCCACGTCTACTGCCCCTTTTACTGTGGACAGGATGCTGACCAGTTCTTCAGCGATGCGGCGGGTCTCAGAAAAATCGTCACCAAAGACCTTCACGACCAATTCGCTGTGAGCGCCGGCGATCTTGTCGTTCACCATGTCGAGGATCGGCTGGGAAAACCCGAAGTTCATACCTGGCAACTGGGTCAATCGCGCATCCATCCGGTGAATCAGCCGCTGTTTATCTCCACCCCATTGCCCGTATGGTTTCAAGCCTATGCAGCACTCGATGTGGGAAGGGGTGAATGGGTCCATGCCGTCATCGGTGCGGCCCAACTGGGTAACAATGT
>Ga0335070_10010670_pt1 | contig 10740 bp, 7 predicted proteins | sample Lox_Sample_13_FD_206722 | JGI IMG/M metagenome (GOLD analysis project Ga0335070, IMG submission 206722) | Soil microbial communities from Loxahatchee National Wildlife Refuge, Florida, United States - Lox_Sample_1.3 | ecosystem: Environmental > Terrestrial > Soil > Wetlands | place: USA: Florida...
GACCAGGGGCCTCCCGCGGACCGCGATTGCGTTGGCCGGGCTGCTCGTACCGCTGACGCTGGCGCTGGAGAAATGGCAGACGCAACGGCTCATCCGGGCCGTGCGCCGTCTCACGGGAGTAACCCGCAAGGCGGTCATCGTGGGAACCGGCGCGCTGGGCCGAAGGATCTTTTCGGCGCTGTTGCGCTCGCCGAAGCTGGGCATCGATCCTGTGGCATTCGTCCAAGTGAATGGGCCGGTTTGGGAATCGGCAATCTTCGAATCTTCGTACCAGCGGAAGCGGCAGGCGCGAGTCTTGGCTGGGCCGGTAACCGGCAAGATGCTGCGGCAACTGGAGGCGAGCGTGCTGATCCTGGCGGCCCCGGAGATGTCGGCGGAAGAATCGGTGGCTGTGCGAAGCGATGCCGATGCCTTGGGGACCGTCACCTACGTTTTGGCGGAACCGTTCCAGGAAGACACTTGTGTGACGGAGCACGTGGAACTCGATGGTGTGATGCTGGCCTATCAGAGCAGACGCCGAGAGCGGCGGCTCTATGCGGCGACGAAACGCGCTCTGGACGTAGCGGTGTCGGCGGTTTCGTTGCTGGTGACCGCACCCGTTTGGGCGGCGGCGGCGGTGGCGGTCAAGTTGAATTCGCCGGGGCCGGCGATTTTTCGGCAGAAGCGAGTTGGGCGTCATGGCCGAGTGTTCGAGATGTTCAAATTCCGTTCGATGTACGTGGACAGCGCACAGTACGCACGGTCGCCGGTCAGCGCGAAGGATGAGCGGATCACGAAGGTGGGACGGTTCCTGCGGCACACCTGCATCGACGAGTTGCCGCAATTGGTGAATGTATTGCGGGGCGAAATGTCGCTGGTGGGGCCACGACCGGAGATGCCGTTCATCGTCGCGCAGTACGAGGCGGTCCACCTGCAGCGGCTGGCGGTGAAGCCGGGCATCACCGGTTTGTGGCAGTTGAGCGCCGACCGGCAGTCGCCGATTCACGAAAACATTTCTTACGATTTGTATTACGTGCGACACCGAAGCGTGCTGATCGACGTGGCGATTTTATTGCACACGGTGGTGTTCGCGTTTCGGGGGGTGTGAGGGCTTTTCGCCCTGCAAGGCCCAGAGATCCGCGCTTCCGCCTCACGCTCCGCCGCCCTAATCAACACCAAGCCGTGCCCAAATCGAACTCATGCATATCACGGTCATAGGTTCGGGATATGTCGGCCTGGTTACGGCGCTGTGCCTGGCGGAGATCGGGCACCAGGTCATCGCGGTGGACTCGGACACCGCGAAGATCGAGGCCCTGACGCGGGGCGAAGCGCCCATCCACGAAGCACTGCTGCCGGAGTTGCTGCAACGACACAACGGGCAGCGGCTCCGGTTCTCGGCGTTTCCACGCTCGGCAGTGACGGCGTCGGACGTCGTGTTCCTGGCGGTGGGCACGCCGCAAAGCGATAACGGCGAGGCCGACCTGTCACAGGTGGAGGCGGTGGCAAAGGAAATCGCGCCAGTCATCCACCGGTCGACTTTGATCGTGGAGAAGAGCACCGTCCCGGTGTGCACCAGCGAGCGACTGCGGGAGATCCTGTGCGGTGCGGGAGCACGCGCGGGATGGTTTTCGGTGGCGTCGAATCCGGAGTTTCTGCGCGAAGGCAGCGCGGTAACCGATTTCCTGTTCCCCGATCGAATTGTGGCCGGGGTGGACGATGAGTTCTCCGGCTTCCTGCTACAGGAGGTGTACCGTCCGTTGACCAGCGGGGCCTACTACCGGCAGGAGGATGCGGTGCCGTGCCCAAGGCGCTACGAGGGGCGGGCACGGTGGCTGATGACCAGCGCAAAGAGCGCGGAGTTGATTAAGCACGCGTCGAATGCATTTCTGGCGACGAAAATTTCCTACATCAACACCGTGGCAAGGCTGGCGGAGGCAGTGGGCGCCGACATCGACGAGGTGTGCGCGGGAATGGGCTCGGACCCGAGAATTGGCGGGGAGTTCCTGCGGGCAGGCGTGGGCTACGGCGGATCGTGCTTTCCCAAGGATGTGGCGGCCTTTGCGGCGGTGGCGCGGCGCTGCGGTGTGGAGTTTTCACTGCTGCGGGACGTGGCGCAGACGAATGAGGAGCAGCGTTGGCGCTTTGTGGAGCGGGTGCGGCGAGCGATGGGGCCGCTGGATGGGAAACGAATTGGTGTGCTGGGACTGGCTTTCAAGGAAGACACCGACGACGTTCGGGAATCGCCGGCCATTGCGATTGTGCGCGAGTTGGCAAGACAGGGTGCGGCGGTGTGCGCGCACGATCCGGCGGCCATGGAGCGCGCGCGCGCGGCCTTGTGGCCCACGCGGATCACCTATGCACATGACGAGTATGACGCGGCCTGCGGCAGCGAGGGGCTGCTGATCCTGACGGGATGGCGGCAGTTCGCGAAGCTCGACCTGCAACGACTGCACTCGGTGATGAAGGCTCCGGTCATCTTCGACGGGCGGAACCTGTATGCGCCGGAGGAAATGGTGGCGGCGGGATTCGCGTACCACAGCGTGGGACGCATGTCGCCGGCGGTAAAACGGACCGCCGCCATTCCGGTATTGAAACGCGAACCGGCCGGGCACAGTCCAGACCAGCCCTCGTGCAGAAAGGCGCCGCAGTCCGAGGCCGGCCCCCGTTTGCTGCCGGCCGCGGCGCAGGCGTGCGTCCGCAGTTAAGTCAACTTGCACCGCCTCGCGGCAGGTCTAATCATGGCAGCTCCCTCGGAACTCCCCAGCGGACAAGCGGTGGCTGACCCGCATGCATGGTCACGGTTGCCGGTGGCCGTGACTCAGCAATTCGACGAGGCGCTAGTGGCGGAAGTGCGAAGGATGCTCCGCCGCCACCTGCGGCTGATCGCGGCTTGCACCGTGGTGTGCCTGCTGCTCGCTGGGGGTTACCTTTTGGTTAAGGCACCGCAATTCGAGGCGGGAGCGCAGATCGAGGTACGTCCGGCGGGATCCAACTCGCTGGGGCTGGATGAGATGGCAGCCAAGCTGTTCAGCCCGGCGGAGGCCAACACCGAGTTGCAGAGCGCGGTACAGGTGCTGCAGAGCAACACCATCGCACTGGAGGTGATGCAGCAACTTCATCTGGCGCAGCGCAGCGAGTTTGCCGGAGGGTGGAGGCAGGATGATGGCACGGCGGTGGAGTCGCTAAGGCCAGAGGTGCGGGACCACTTGCTGGCGAAGTTCCGCAAGGGCCTGAGCGTGAGCGTGGTGCCCAAAACCGACATCGTGACGGTGCGGTTCAAGGCACGCAACCCGGAGCTGTCGGCGGCGGTGGTGAACGCCGTGATTGGCACCTACACGGAGAGAAAGATCCGTACCAGTTATGACTCGGCCATGCAGGTGTCGAACTGGCTGTCGGGTCAAATGGATGACCTGAAGCGAAAGGCGAGCGAATCGCAGGAAAAGCTCGCGGAACTGCAGCGAACCACCGGGCTTATCGGCGCGGACGAAACGAGCAACATCGTTACCGACAAGCTCAAGCAGTTGGATGAACAACTGACGGCTGCCCAGTCAGACCGGGTGGTGAAAGAAGCGCGGTACCGCATTGCAACGTCGGGCAACCCGGAACTGCTGGCTTCTGCGGCCCCGGACCCGACGTTGCAGCTATTACGCACGCAGGAGGCGGAGCTGCGGTTGCAGTACACGCAACTGAGCACGAAGTTCGGAAATGGCTATCCGAAGCTGGCGGAGGTGACGGCACAGATTGCGAAGGTGGACCAAGCCATCGACGTGGAGCTGAACAAGCTGAGCGAACGCTACAAAAACGACTACCTGGCCGCGGCCGACGCAGAAAAGACTCTGCGCGCAGCCTTCGAGGAACAGAAGCAGAAAGCGTTCGACTTGAACCACGGAGCAGCGCAGTACGCGATGTTGAAGCACGAGGTGGACACCACGCGCGACCTGTACGAAACGTTGCAGCGCAAGTTAAAGGAGGCGGGAATTTCAGCGGGTCTGGCGTCGGCGAACATCGGGCTGGTGGACGCGGCGCAGGTGCCGTCAGCGCCGATTGAACCGCGGGTGCCGGTGGTGCTGGGACTGGGCCTGGGTGCAGGGCTGATGCTGGGCACGCTGGGGGCGGTGGCGCTGGAGGCGATGGACACGACCATCCGTTCGGGCGAAGAGGCAGAGGCGTTGTGCGAGTTGCCGACGCTGGCGACGATCCCGCGCATGGGCGGGGAGCGAGGGCTGGGACTACCCTGGCCGCACGTGGTGGAAAACGGGCGTGAGTGGAGCGTGATTGCGCAGCAACAACCGTATTCGATGGCGGCGGAGTCGTATCGCACCCTGCGGAGTTCCCTGCTGCTGGGGACCAGCGGCCAGACGAAGGTATTGGTGATCACCAGCGCGATGCCGTCCGAGGGCAAGACGCTAACGGCGGTGAATTGCGCGACGGTCCTGGCACAACAGGGGTCGAGGGTGCTGCTGGTGGATGGGGATTTGCGGCGGTCTTCCCTGCACCGGACCCTGGGAGACCGGAAAGAGCCGGGGCTGGGCGACCTGCTGGAACGAAGATGCACCCCGGAAGAAGCGGCGGTGGAGGTGGAGGACATTCCGCGGCTGGCGGTGGTGAGTTCGGGGATGGCAGTGCCGTATCCGGCGGAGGCGCTGGCTTCGGAAGAGATGGCCGAGGCGTTGCGAGGCTGGCGGGAGAAGTATGACCACGTGGTGATCGATACGCCTCCGGTGGCGATGGTGACGGACGCGGTAGTGCTGGCGGCGCAGGCGGATGCGGTTTTGCTGGTGGCGATGGCGTCGGGAACGACCAGGCAGGCGCTGCGCCGGACGCGCGACCTGCTGGTGCGAGCCAATGCGCATATCGCCGGGGTGGTGATGAACGGCGTCGATCCGCGGTATGAGAGCAGCTACTACCGGGGGTACGGGCACGGCGAGGACGGGAGCGGGTATGACCCGAAACTCACGGCATAACGGATTTGGGTGGTTACAGCGCGTGGCCGTCGCCGGGCTGCTTGGCTTGGCGCTGGCGGTGATGGCACAGGGCCAGGACCCTGCGAGCGCGAGTACGAGTCAGGCAGTCACCGGCGCGCCAGCGATGCGGCTGGATGCCGGCGATCTGCTGGAGGTCACGACGTTCGACACGCCGGAGCTGTCAGGAAAATTTCGCGTGGACAGCCGCGGTTACGTCACGCTGCCGGTCGGAGGCGGAGTGCCGGTGCAAGGGCTGACAGCGGAGCAGGCGGGAACGGCGATGGAGCGATCCCTGCGCGACCGCGACATCGTCAAGAACCCGCACGTCACAGTGCTGGTGCTGGAGTACGCGACGCAGGGAGTCAGCGTGCTGGGCGAAGTGAAGCAGCCAGGAATTTACCCGCTGGCGGGCAAGCATGGCGTGCTGGATTTCATTTCCATGGCGGGAGGGCTGACGCCGGCGGCGTCGAAACTGGTGAGCATCACGCACCGGACGCCGCCCTGGGACACCATCACCGTGAACCTGGCGGGGGCGCACGGCAGCTCACTGGAAAATGATGTCGAGGTACAGCCGGGCGACCGCGTGGTAGCGCTGCGGGCAGGAGTGGTGTACGTGATCGGCGATGTGGGCAAACCGGGCGGCTTTGTGATGGACGGCGGCGTCACCGTAGTACAGGCGCTGGCGCTGGCGCAAGGCATGAACCGGACGGCGAAGTCGAACGGAATGCTGATCCGGAACGCAGCGGGCGGACGCACGGAGACACAATTGGCTTTGATCAAGATCCTGATGAACCAGGCGCCGGATCCCAAGCTGCAGGACGGAGACATTTTGTACGTGCCGCTCAGCGGAGCGAAGGATTGGACCAATAAGGGGGTAACGGCAGCACTGCAGATGGCGGTGGGCATGGTGATTTATGGGCATTACTAGTAGGCAAGTCTCCGGATTCGGCGTTCCGATGAGGCCAATCCGCCAGAGGAGTTGGGTCCCGGCTGCACGCGACTTCAAGCCCGCGTTTTCGTTGCGCAGGAGAATGGGGCACAGCGCACGCAAGGGTTTGTGGGTGGTGCTGCTAGGGCCGGACGGAGTGGGCAAAACGTCGGTGATTGCGGGAATGGGGAGCGGCGTGGCAGCAGGTTTTGCGGGGTGCAGCGCGTACCACCTGCGGCCTTCGCTGTTGGGAAACAGATGCGCGCGGCACCCGAATTGCGATCCGCACGGACAGTCGGCGCGAGGAGCAGTGATCACGGGCCTGAAGCTGCTTTACCTGGTGGCGGCGAATTGGCTGGCCTACCTGGCCGTGGTGCGACCGCGCATGGCGCGCGGCGGCCTGGTGTTATTTGATCGTTACTTCGTCGACTGCATAGTGGATCCCAAGCGCTACCGCATTCCGGAGACGTGCGGGTGGATGTTGGAGTTGACACAGCGAATCCTGCCGAAGCCGGATTTGTACGTGGTGCTGGACGCTCCGGTGAACGTCTTACGCGAGCGCAAGCAGGAGGTGACGCCGACTGAGGCAGAGAGGCAACGAATGGATTACCAGCGGCTGGCGGTGCGACTGCCGCACGCGGTCGTGGTGAACGCCGCGCAGCCGCTGGCAGAGGTGGTGGACGAAGTGGTGGAACGCAGTATCGAGCGGCACCTGGGGTGTCGCGGCGGTGTCTTTGAGGCGGCATGACAGCAAACGAAGTCGCCAATCAGGTATTTGAGCAGCTGAGAGGAAACGGCGGAGCACACGACGCGGGCTGCTACATTGCGATCCCGGGAGACGGCGCAGCGCGATGGTTGTTGCCCGCCGACGGGGTAAACCTCGGGCCTGTGCTGGCGACGTGGGCGCCTTACCGGCTGCGATCGAGGATGGCGTGGGCGGCAGTGCGGGCGGCCAGCCACATTGGCCAGATGTCTGAGTTACCGGGTACCGCCCCTGTGGAGGTGGACGGCGCAAGCGCAGCGCAATGGGAGTCGCTGGGATGGCGGTGGTGCGGGACGCCGGCTCCGGTGATCTACCTGGGCACTCCTGGTCTGAGACGGAAAGCGGTGGTGCACCTGGTCGATCGGGAGACGGCGCGGTGCCGGGCGGTGGTGAAGGTGCCGCTGACGGAGGAAGCCAAGGCTGCGGTGCGGCACGAGGCGGAGGTGCTGGAGGCATTGGAAGCGGAGCGGTACGAGCGGGCGCCGCGGCTGCTGTTTGTCGATTGGGCCCGCAGCATCAGTACGCAAACTTTTGTCGAAGGACGGCCGGGGGCAAGAAAGCTTGCGGCGGAGCACTGGCGACTGCTGCGATCGCTCCTGCTGGCGGGAGAAACCACGTCGCTGCTGGCTCATGCCGAGGGCTGGCAGCGGTGCGCGGGAAGTGCGGCCTGGGCAGTGGAGGAGTTGCGCGACGGCAGTCCCCTGCCGGCGTGCTGGGAACATGCGGATTTCACGCCGTGGAACATTCGGAGGCTGAAGGACGGGGAGTGCGCACTGCTGGACTGGGAGTGCGCCCGCCGCAAAGGCCTCCCGCTGATGGATGCGTTTCACTTCCTGCACATGCAGGATTTTTTGTTTGGCGAGAGCCCCAGACGGCATGGCACGCGGGTGTGGGAAGAGGCGGCGAGGATGGGCATCCCGGCGCGATGGATTCGCCGGCTGGAGATCGCCTACCTAGTGGGCGCGTATGTCGAATGCATGAGGTCAGGAAACGATGCACGAGGGCGCTACGTGCACGCCACGCTGGAGAGATTCCGGAGGAAGGCGGAATGACAGCCGCGCTTCCCATGCCGGTTGAGCAACTCTCCCGGGTCGAGCAGGCACGCGCGGAAATGTTGACGGCGCTGGTTGACGAACTGAATCGCTCGGGGCTTCCCTACTGCCTGCTGAGCGGGTTTCACGCCTTTCCGATGGCGGCAGTGTCGGATATGGACTTCATGGTGCGGCCGTGTGATAGCGGGCGCGTCGTTGCCTTGCTGCAGAGAGCGGCGCGCCGTTGCGATGCGCTGCTGGTTCAGGCGATGCAGCACGAGACGGAGGCGTGGTACTTCGTGCTGGCGAAGCAGGTGGAAAGTGAGGTGGCCTACCTGCACCCAGACTGCTCAACGGACTATCGGCGTGCCGGCCGGCTGTGGCTGAAGGCGGAAGAGGTGCTGGCAAGGCGACGGCAGTACCGTACCTTTTATGTTCCCGCGGTGGCGGATGAGTTCCTGTACTACCTGGTCAAAAAGGTGTTGAAGCGGGAAATCACCGCCGAGCAATTGCGGAGGCTGCGGGCGCTCTACTTGAGTTCTCCCGAGGAATGTTGCGCCCAGATGCGGCGGTTCTGGCCGGGGGCGAGGGTGCGAAAGGTAGTGGCGGCGATGCTGGAGAGCGATGTCTGGAAGCTGCGGTGGCTCCAGCCCGAGTTGCGGGCAGAATTGCTGGCGTCAGAGCCGGTCGAGGGATGGCAGGCGCGAGCGGCGCAGCAGGTACGAGAATGCCGGCGCTGGGCGGAGCGCGTGATGCATCCCACGGGATTGAGCATCGCAATTTGCGGGGGGAGCCGGCAGCAACGCGATGTGATGGCGAACGGGTTGGAGAGGAACCTGCGACCAGCCTTCCGGAGGACGAGGTCGCTCGACGAAGGCGGGTTGGGGCCTGCGATGTGGCAGTGGGTGTCGCAGGTGCGATCAACTCTGTTGCTCCACCAGGTGGCTTCATCTTGGGCCAGCACGTTCGCGCGACATCAAATTCGCTTCGAGTTGAGTGAGACGCCGCCGGATGTTGAATCCGCCACACGGGCCGCGCTGGCGTGGATGGAAGAGCGACTGGAGCGCCAAATGAATCACGCAGCGCCGGAATAGTCTGATCTTGCGGCACCAATCGTCTCTCGGAGCGCGTATTAGAGCAGATTAGTTTTTGATGGAGTCCCCGTGCAGTTTTGTGTCGCCGGCTGAAGCCGGCTCAGGTCATCAAGAACACAGCGCGGACGCCGAGCTGAAGCTCGGCTCTACCGATTCGCAGAACGACCACAGCATTTCTTAAACAGCTCTAGCAGGCTGCGGAAAAAGTCCAAAAGCAGATCCCTCGCGGGCTAAAGCCCGCTCGGGATGACAAAAATAAACGACTTATCGGCACGACTAAAGTCATGCCCTGACACGAATCAGTCGCAAAGACGAGTTTTTCTGCAAGGTGCTAGGAATCCAAGCGAATATCACCGGGTCTAAAGGCCATACTCGAAAACGCCAAGTGCCCGGGCCTTAAGACCCGCGCTTCCACCAAAGACCCGCACAAAATGATTTTGCGATGCGCTGTCGCATCAAAGGGGTCCTTCGACTCCGCGCCCTGCGGTCGCTGCGCTCAGGATGACACTGCAAATAATTCCAGACTCCAAAGGTCCAGCTGCGGGCTTTTGCAGATTCACTGACGTGAAGAACGGATGAACTTGATGTCGCGGATTTTGTTGTCAGCATACGCGTGCGAGCCTGGCAAAGGTTCGGAGCCTGAAGTCGGCTGGATGTGGGCAACGGAACTGGCCGCGGCGGGACATGAGGTGTGGGTCATCACGCGGGAGGCAAACCGGGAGGCCATCGAGAGGGAGTTGGATCGAAAAGAGCGGCCGGGGTTGCACTTCGCGTATTACGACCTGCCGGAGGGAATACGGAGGTGGAAGCGCGGCGGCCGGGGCGTGCATTGGTATTACGCGCTGTGGCAGTGGGGGGCTTACCGAGTGGCGCGACGGCTGACCAAGAGGATGCGTATTGATTGCGTGCAGCACGTGACGTTTGTGGGGTTGCGGGCGCCAAGTTTCATGGGGCTGCTGGGCGTGCCGTTCGTGCTGGGACCGGTGTCCGGGGGCGAAAGCGTGCCGCGTCATTTGCGCCAAGGCATGTCGCGGGCGGCAAAGCTGCGGGAGTGGGCGCGCGATGTGGCCAACCGGCTGGTCCGCGTTGATCCGGCCATGCGAGCGAGCTTCCGCCAGGCTCAACGGATTCTGGTGGCGACGCCGGAGTCGCGGCGGCTGGTTCCGGAGGCCTTTCACGGGAAGTGCGAAGTGCAACTTGGGGTCGGGTTGAGGCGGGAGTACCTGGGATGGACGGGTCCCAGGCAGCGATCGCAAGAACAGGCGCTGCGGCTGCTCTACGCAGGGCGCTTGCTGGAATGGAAAGGAGTTGACCTGGCGCTGCAGGCGGTGCGGGCGGTGCAGCAGCGCGGCATGGCGGTGCGATTCACGATTGTGGGAGCGGGGCCGGCGAGCGAGCGATTGAAGCGGCTGGCGGCAGAGTTGGGATTGGAGGAACAGATTCAGTGGCTGAAATGGGTACCGCAGGCCGAGCTGCATGAACATTACTACCGGCACGACGTGTTGCTGTTCCCCAGTCTGCGGGACTCAGGCGGAATGGTGGTCCTGGAGGCGATGGCGCACGGGCTTCCGGTGGTGTGCACGGACCTCGGCGGACCGGGAACGATTGTGGATGAGCGATGCGGGCGGGTGGTGACCACGGCGAACCGGACAAAGGACGAGGTGATCGAAGAACTGGCCGATGCGCTGGGTCAATTGGCGCGGGACGGAGCGCTGCTGAAGAGTTTGCGCCGGGGGGCGCGGTCGCGGGCGTGGGAGTTCGATTTTCACAAGGTGGTGGCGAGAGTGCATCCGGCAGTGCACTGGGATGCGCCGATCGAGGCGTCGGTCCGAAGGGTCTGATGAGCACTGCGATCCAAGCGCGATTCGATTTGGGCGAGCCCACGTGGGCCGGGCGCCACTGCAGCATAGGCACGCGAGGGCTGGCGCTGCGCCTGTGCCAGGGAATGGTGCTGCTGCCGCTTTTTTCGCTGGTGCTGTTG
>Ga0335070_10010671_pt1 | contig 10740 bp, 11 predicted proteins | sample Lox_Sample_13_FD_206722 | JGI IMG/M metagenome (GOLD analysis project Ga0335070, IMG submission 206722) | Soil microbial communities from Loxahatchee National Wildlife Refuge, Florida, United States - Lox_Sample_1.3 | ecosystem: Environmental > Terrestrial > Soil > Wetlands | place: USA...
ACGCCCCACCAATATGTGTTACGGACGCGGTTGCACCGCGCGGCGGTGCGGCTGCGGCGCACGGGCGACGCCGTGTCGACGAGCGCGTTCGACGCCGGCTTCAACGATCTCTCGACGTTCAACCGCCGATTCCGCCGGATAGTGGGGGCAAGCCCAAGCGCCTTCCGAGCCCGCGGAGGCAGGGAGCTGCGCGCCTGACCGTCAGTGTGCGCCGCCGACTTCCGCTGGGATGCTAGTCTGGCCTCCTGGTCCGGCACGCGTCGGACAAGCCATTAAATCGCATTTAGTCAAGCCCCATTGTCATTGCCTGCGCGGCAATTTGGGGTCAGCATTTATATATTAATGGGCGACCGCGCACAGGATCCCGTCTTGACGGAGCGGTGCGGGCACGCAGGAGGGCAGGACAATGGTCGGTGCTATCAAGCATTTGGATCTGACCGCGCGACGGGTCCTATTCCGCCGTCTTCGCTTCAACCGCGTTGGCTGGGCAGGAGCCGTCCGCTCGTTGCGTGCACCGATCCGTCTGGCGATCCGGGCAGCATGTGTCTTGTCGATGCTCGCGGTCGCCGGTTGCGCCGGGTTGACCCGAGTTCCGCCCGAGACTGCCGACCTTGCCGACCAGGTTGCTGTTCTCGATATTCCCAATGCGCGCTTCTATCCGGATAGCCAATCCGAAGCGATGATACAGGAAGCGCTCCGCTCACTCGGGCGCGAGGCCGCAACACGCCCTGGCACCGCGGGCCGCAAGGGCGGCCTTCCGCCGGCAAACTTCCTCGCTATCTCGGGCGGCGGTGACGATGGCGCGTTCGGCGCCGGTTTGCTGATCGGTTGGACCGAAGCCGGCACGCGTCCGGAATTCGCCTTGGTCACCGGCGTGAGCACCGGCGCCCTGATCGCCCCGTTTGCCTTTCTCGGCCCCGCTTATGATGCGCAGCTTAAAGCGCTCTACACCGGTGTCCAGCCGGCCGACATCTACGAAGAGCGATCGATCCTCAATGCCGTGTTCAGCGATGCGATGGCCGATACGACCCCGCTCTTTGGCAAGATCTCGCGCTATGTCAACGAGGACATGGTCGCGGCCATCGCCCGTGAATACGCCAAAGGGCGATTGCTGTTGATCGGCACCACGAACCTTGACGTGCAACGACCGGTGATCTGGAACATCGGGGCGATTGCCGCCAGCGGAAAGCCCGGATCCATCGAATTGATCCGCAAGGTCCTCCTTGCCTCCGCCGCCGTTCCCGGCGTGTTTCCGCCGGTCATGATCGACGTCCATGCAGGCGACAAGCACTTTCAGGAAATGCACGTCGATGGCGGCGCCATCGGACAGATGTTTCTCTACCCGCCGTCAATCCGATTACAGACGGCCATGGGGCCGCTGGCGGGCACCCGGGAGCGCCATGCCTACCTTATCCGCAACGCCCGCCTCGACCCGGACTGGGCCACTGTCGACCGCCGCCTGCTCTCGATCGCCGGCCGGTCGATATCAACGATGCTCCACTACAGCGGGTACAATGACATTCTTCGGATCTACGCGACCTCAAAACGCGACGGGGTCGACTACAACCTCGCCTACATCGGACCGGACTTCAACGCGGAGCACAAAGTTCAGTTTGATCGGGCCTATATGCAGGCACTGTTCGACTATGGCTATCAGCGCGCGCGGCGGGGCTATCCTTGGCACAAGGCACCGCCGATCCTCGACCCAATGGCCAAACAATAGCGACCGTGTTGCCCGCTGGTCCGGCCTTCGATGGTTGCTGGATGCTGCGCCTCGGAATGGCCAAAATTGGTTCAGATGACCGTAACAGATCGGTGCGGTAGCGCGACATCAGCTCGATCTGGTCATTCGGCTCATCCAGGCGGCCGGGACCGGTTTTCAGGAGCGCACCATTGCTGCCGCCGTGGCGGCATTGGTCAGCGCCATTTTTGCAGCCAGCGTCAATTGTCTGCGCAAATCGCCTAGCGACGGGTCGGCACACGAGTCACCGTAAGGATATGCCGCCAAGTCAATGCGGCGTGCTGGCGCATCGATTCGCCAGCAGGCATTATCACGACGGGGCCGGCGGCCCCGTGCAGTCGCTCGGCCGCCGGTGCCCGATAAGAAGCAGCGGCGTTCGAACGCCGCGGGCAGAGGGAGAGAGTGCTTGAACCGAGAAACCATTCGCATCGCCGGCGTCGAGCTCGAGCTGTTCACCGCGGGGACGGGGGCGCCGCTGCTGTTCCTGCATAGCGGCCAGGGCTTGATTCCGGATCACCACTATCTCGCGCTGCTCGGGAAAAACCATCGATTGATCGCGCCATCGCATCCGGGCTTCGGTCAGAGCGAGTTGCCGGACTGGCTCGACAGCATCGACGACATCGCGCATCTCTATCTCGAGCTGATGGATCGGCTGAAGCTCGACCGCGTGGCGCTGATCGGCGCGTCGATCGGCGGCTGGATCGCGGCCGAGATCGCCTCGACCGTGCCGGAGCGCATCTCGAAACTGGTGCTGGTCGGGCCGGTCGGCGTCAAGCTCGGCCCGCCCGACAAGCTGGATGTGCCCGATATCTTCGTCATGCCGCTGGATGCGGTGAACCGGCTCATGTTCCACAATCCGGAGAAGTTCCGGCTGGACCCGACGAAGCTGAGCGATGCGCAGCTGGCGACTGCGGTGCGCAACCGCGAGACGCTCGCGCTCCTGGTCTGGGAGCCCTACATGCACAATCCCAAGCTCAGGCATCGGCTGCATCGCGCGACGATGCCGGCCCTCTTCCTGCGCGGCGCGAGCGACGGGCTGGTGTCGCAGAGCTATCTGGAGGGCTATACGAAGCTGCTGCCCAATGCGCGGACGGCGGTCATTGCCGATGCCGGCCATGCGCCGCAGGTCGAGCAGCCCGAGCGATTTGCCGACGCCGTCCTGTCGTTCCTCGGCAACTGAGCGCGGCCTCAAACAATAAGCATCACGAGGGAGTCCCATGAAGGCGTGGCATTTCAGCGAGAACGCATATCCCTATCTGCCGGCGGCCGAGAGCTATCCGTCGATCCGCGTGACTCTGCCCAACAAGCATTACGATCCGGAGAAGGGCGCCGCGCTCTACGACCGCTTCATCGACGAATGGCTGATCGCCGAGGACGAGGGCATGGAGATCATGCTCAACGAACATCACCAGACGGCGACCTGCGTCGACCCGGCGGCGCCGCTGGTGCTGGCCGCGTTGGCCCGCCTGTCGAAGAAGGCGCGTTTGCTCATCCTCGGCAACCCGATCGCCAACCGGCGCCAGCCGGTGCGCGTCGCCGAGGAGATGGCGATGGTCGACATGCTGTCGCGCGGCCGTCTGGAAAGCGGCTTCGTGCGCGGCGTGCCCTACGAGATCTCGCCGGCCAACAGCAACCCCGTGCGCATGAACGAGCGCTTCTGGGAGGCGCTCGACCTGATCGTCAAGGCGTGGACCAGCCATGACGGGCCGGTGAGCCACGAGGGCCGATTCTTCCACCACCGCAACATCAACATCTGGCCGCGGCCCTATCAGAGCCCGCACCCGCCGATCTGGATCAGCACGACGAGCGCGAGCGGCGCGAAGGCGGTCGGCGCGCGCGGCTATGTCCAGGCGACGTTCCTGACCGGCTTCAAGGAGACACGGAAGATCTACGAAAGCTATCGCGCCGGCTGGCGCGAGGCGGGACGCGGCGAGCACGTGCCGATCGATCGGCTGGCCTATGCGTCGCTGGTCTATGTCGGCAAGACCGAGGCCGAGGCGCGAGCCGGAGCCGAGAAGCTCCTGTGGTACGTCACCGCCAACAAGGTGGCGCCGCAATTCGCCAACCCGCCCGGCTATGTGCCGGTCCAGGCCAACGTCGCGATCCTGCGCGGCGCGGAGCATCCGCTCAGCGAGTTCGCCAAGAGCGCCAGCGTCGAGGGCGCGATCAAGGCCGGCTTCATGATGTGCGGCACGCCGGACCAAGTGTACCGCCAGTTCAAGCGGCACTACGACTATGTCGGCGGCTATGGCCATCTGCTCATCATGGGCCAGGCCGGGCACCTAGATCACAACGACACCGTGGCCGGCATCCGCAACTTCGCGCGCGAGGTCTATCCGCGCCTCAAGGAGGAGTTCCCGGACATGACGGCCTCGGGCCAGTTCGGCGACGTGCCGCCCGAGCCGCCCTATGAGGCGATTCCGAAGGGCACCGGAACCGGGACGCGCGAGGAGGGCGCGGTCATGACGCCGCTTGGCGCGGCACGGGGGGCTTAGGGGCCGTCCAACCTGCCGCCGACTTTCGGACGACCGCTGCGCCGGGCGAGACTGACAAGCGCCCAAGCGCGGTCATCATGTCCGAGCAAGAGATCGTAGACGCCCTGGTCCTTGACCTGCTGGAGTGGGTGGCGGCGGCGGAACGCAGTTACGCGGAGGCGATCGATACCTGGCGCACCTCGTGCCCGCGGCTTCCCGTCTGGGAAAATGCCACTGATCGCGGGCTCGTCATGCGCGGACGCGCGCCGAGCGGGGCGGTCGTGCGGATCACTGCCAGCGGCCGGGCGCTTCTTGCGCAGCATGGCCGTTCGGTAGCCATGCGGTAGTCCGGCGACGCCAAGGGTCAGGGTTGGCGGCGTGTGGGACCGACCCGTGTTCGGGAACAAGGCTGCCGACCCCGCGGTTCACCACATCGTCACCGAAGCGCCCGCCAGAAGCGGCTAGACTGGCGCGTGGTCCACTATCCCGCTGTGGAGGCGTTCCATGCCCGACTATGACGCGATCATCATCGGTACCGGACAGGCCGGGCCGTTCATGGCTTCGCGCCTGGCCGCCGCCGGCATGAAGGTGGCGGTCGTCGAGCGCAAATGGGTCGGCGGCACCTGCGTCAACACCGGCTGCACGCCGACCAAGGCGCTGGTGGCGAGCGCCTATGCCGCGCATCTGGCGCGCCGGGCGGCCGATTACGGCATCACCATCGACGGCGCCATCGGCGTCGACATGAAACGCGTCAAGGCGCGCAAGGACGAGATCGTTCTGGCCAAGCGCGAGGGCCAGCGCAAGGGCCTCGAGACGACCGAGAACATCACGCTCTATGACGGTCACGCGCGTTTTCGCTCGTCGCGCGAGGTGAGCGTCGGCGATACGCGGCTCAACGCGCCGCGCATCTTCATCAATGTCGGCGGGCGGGCGACGGTGCCGCCGACTACAGGCATCGACAAGGTGCCGTACCTGACCAACACCTCGATGATGGATGTGGATTTCGTGCCGCGACATCTGATCGTCGTCGGCGGCAGCTATATCGGCCTCGAGTTCAGCCAGATGTATCGGCGGTTCGGCAGCAAGGTGACGGTGGTCGAGATGGCGCCGCGCCTGATCCAGAACGAGGACGAGGACGTGTCGGCGGCGGTGCACGAGATCCTGGGGAAGGAGGGCGTCGACATCCGGCTCAACGCCAAGTGCATCAATGCCGCCAAGAAGGGCGACGACATCGTGATGACGGTCGACTGCGCCTCCGGCGCGCCGGAGGTCGTCGGCTCGCATCTGCTGCTGGCGGTCGGGCGGCGGCCCAACACCGACGATCTCGGCCTGGATGCCGCGGGCGTGGCGCGCGACGAGCGCGGCTTCATCACGGTCGACGACCAGCTGCAGACCAACGTGCCCGGCATCTGGGCGCTCGGCGACTGCAACGGCCGCGGCGCCTTCACCCACACGTCGTACAATGACTTCGAGATCGTCGCGGCCAATCTGCTCGACGGCGAGTCGCGGCGGCTCAGCGACCGCATTCCGGTCTACGCGCTGTTCACCGATCCGCCGCTCGGCCGCGTCGGCATGACGCTGACCCAGGCGAAGAAGGCGGGGAAGAAGGTGCTGTGCGCCAAGCGGCCGATGACGCGGGTGGCGCGCGCGGTCGAGAAGGGCGAGACCCAGGGCTTCATGAAATTCGTCGTCGACGCGGACACCAAGGCGCTGCTCGGCGCGGCGATCCTCGGGCCGGGCGGCGACGAGGCGGTGCATTGCGTTGTCGACATGATGAACGCCAAGGCACCCTATACGGTGCTGCAGCAGGCCATGCACATCCACCCGACCGTCTCGGAGCTCATCCCGAGCACGCTCGGCGAGCTGAAACCCGTCGAGTAGGCCTCGATCCTATTTCGACTGGACGCGCAACGCGTAGAGCGGGTCGTCCATGTCGTGGCGCTGGACGGTGAAGCCGGGCGGGAAGGCGACCGGTCTGTCGAGCCGCTCGTCCTGCAAGTCACCGAACACCAGGGTGCGATGGGCGACGCGCCACTCGCCGCGCCGCGCCTCGAAGCGGTCGAGATAGCGCGCCGTCCCGAACCGTCGCAGGCCGGCGCTGCCCGGCTTGACGCCCTCGGCATTCGCCGTGAAGCGTTGGAACACCAGGACGTAGGTTTCGACGAACGCCCGGTCGCGGGCAGTGAACTCGATCAGGATGTTCGACAGGAAGTGCATCGAGTGGTCCTGATGGATGTGCATGCGCTCGACGATGCGCAGCAGCTCGTCGGCCGGGCCGTTGAAGAAGCCGTGCATGTCGACGGCGTCGTCGTGATAGGTCGAGCGCGCCAGGGCCCAGTCCTTGCGGTCGACACCGCGCACGAAGCGCTTCAAGTTGTCCTCGATCGCGAGGCGCGCCTGGAGCTCGTCGAGGAAGCTGTCGAAGAAGCGGCTGGTCATAGCGATGGCCTTTGCTATGAGGATAGGAAGAAGTAAATCACCCCGAAGGCGCGAAGATACGAAGACGAGGACTGAGGCGCGCGACGCGCGGTTCTTTCCCCTGTGCCCTCGCGCCTGTGTGGTTCACGCATTCTTCGCCCACTCGAGGGCGTCGTCGAAGCGGTCGCTGCCCCAGAAGATCTCCTTGCCGACGGCGAAGGTGGGCGCACCGAAGATACCGAGGGCGCGCGCTTCGTCGGTCGCCGCGTCGAGCTGAGCCTGTGTGCTTGCCGACTCGGCGGCGGCCAGGACGACGGCCGGCTCCTTGCCGAGCGCCTTGAGCAGGGGTGCCAGGGCCTCGGGCGTGTCGGGCGAGCCATGCTCGACCATCCAGGAGCGGTAGACCGCCGTCAGATATTCGCGGCACCAGCCTTGCTGCGCCGCGACGACGGCGACGCGGTTGACGAGCAGGTCGGGATCGAAGGGATATTTCGGCTTGCCCTCGATAGGATAGCCGAAGCGCTTGGCGCGGCGCGCGACGTCCCGGTAGATGTACTTCATCTTCACCGGGTTGCGCGCCGGGACGTTGTTCTGCTCCACCATGATGGCGCGCAGATTGAACGGCCGCCAGCGCACCTCGATGCCGGCATCGATCGCCTCGCCGATGCGCATCACCGCCAGATAGGTGTGCAGGCTGCCGACGAAGAAATAGAAATCGATCGGTTGCGCCATGCGTGCCGCTCCCCGAGGTCGTTCCCACGTCCATGGTACGACCGGTGGCCGCACTGCGCCAGAGGGTGCGCGGGGCTCAAGCGCTGCGAGTCAATCGGCCAAAGTCGGGCACTTTATTCTGTTGCAGGGCTTGCCGGGTTTGGGCATATTTCGCCGCGATGATGCCGAAACGCGCGCCCGCCGGGGACACCGGGCGGGCGCTTTTGATTCCGGCATCGCCATTTCCCGAACAGCGATGGCGAGGAAAGCAGCCCGTGGCGCGCGGCGGCAAGAAGACGAGCGTCGGCCGGCCGAAGCGCGTGCGGGCTGTGACATCCTCAAAGGCGGCTCCTTCCTTGCCGCGAAAAAAGCCGGCCGCGACGCCGACCGACGGGCTGTCGCCGGTCGACATCATCATCGGCATGATGCGCGGCGATCTGCCGTTCGACGACGCGCGGTTCAAGGCGGCGGTGGCGGCGGCGCCCTATGTCCACGCCCGGCGCGGCACGGCGGAGCCGGCCGAAGAGCCGAGGGTGCGCCACGAGGACGCGTTGAAGGAGCTCGAGTGACCGCATTGTCGCCGCGCGAGCGGGCGATCCGCCAGCGCCTCAAGGACGACTTCGCGCATTACGCGCTCAAATGCCTCAAGATCCGCGCCAAGTCGGGCGCCGTGGTGCCGTTCGCGCTCAACGGCGTGCAGCGCCTGGTGCATGAGCAGGCCGAGGCGCAGTTCGCCGAGACGGGGCGCGTCCGCGCGATCGTGCTGAAAGCGCGGCAGCCGGGCATCTCGACCTATATCGAGGGCCGGTTCTACTGGAAGGTGACGCATCGGCGCGGCGTGCGCGCGTTCATCCTGACCCACCGCGACCAGGCGACGGCCAATCTGCTGGCGATCGCGCGGCGCTTTCACGACAACGCGCCGGCGGCCGTGCGCCCGGAGACGCGCGCGGCCAACGCCAGCGAGCTCGATTTCGGGCGGCTCGACAGCGGTTATCGCGTCGGCACGTCCAAGGCCGAGGGCATCGGCCGCTCGGACACCGTGCAATATTTCCATGGCTCGGAGGTGGCGTTCTGGTCGCGCGCCGAGGAGCACGTGGCGGGGGCGCTGCAGGCCGTGCCGGACAAGTCGGGCACCGAGATCTGGCTCGAGAGCACGGCGAATGGGATCGGCGGCGCCTTTCACAATCTCTGGCGTGCGGCGGAGCGGGGCGAGGGCGGCTACATGCCGATCTTCATTGGCTGGTTTCTGCATGAGGACTATCGCGCCGCCTGCCCTGACGAGTGGCGGCCGCCCGAGGCGTTCGCCGCCTATGGCGCGGCGCACGGGCTGGACCGCGACCAGCTCTGCTGGGCCTGGACCAAGAACGCCGAGCTGGCGCTCGCCGAGAGCCTGCCGACCGACGAGCTGTGCTGGCGGTTCCGTCAGGAATATCCGGCGACGGCGGAGGAAGCGTTCCAGACCTCGGGCGACGACTCGTTCATTCCTTCGGCGCTCGTGCTGGCGGCGCGCAAGTTCCGGTCGCCGCCGCAGGGCCATGCAGCCCTGGTCGTCGGCTGCGACTTCGCGCGCGGCCAGCGCGACCGTAACTGGTTCATCTCGCGCCAGGGCCGCATCCTGGGCGGGACGCTCGACCTGCGCTTCCACAGCGACGACACCGTCGAGATCGCGGGGAAGCTATCTCGCGTGATCGACAAGCACAATCCCACTATGTGCTTCCTCGACTCGGGCGGCGGGGGAGCGGCGGTCTACGACATCCTGACCGCGCGCGGCTACCGGCGGCGGCTGACGCTGGTCAATTTCGGCGGGCGGCCCCATGACGACCGCAGCTACGCCAACAAGCGCGCCGAGATGTGGGGCGAACTGCGGCGCTGGCTTGCCGATCCCGGCGGCGCGCAACTGCCCGACGACGACGTGCTGCATGCCGAACTCACGGCCCCCGGCTGGAGCACGAATTTCAACGGCCAGATCATCCTCGAGGACAAGGAGCGGATTCGCGCGCGGCTCGGCTTCTCGCCCGATGGCGGCGACGCGGCGGCGCTGACCTTCGCCGAACCCGTGCGCCGGCCCGAGGATGCCGAAGACGCGCCGACCCACGCGATCATGCACGAGACCGACGCATTCGACGCCTAGGAAGGTTCACCACAGAGACGCAGAGGCACAGAGAAGAGGGGAAGCCGCGCTGCGCGCCCCTTCAAGCCTCTGCGTATCCGGGGTTTTGGTTTTGGCTCCAGCTCAACAACGTTGGGAGACGGATATGTCCGCTTTGTTCAGTCCGCCCAAGACGCCGGAGTTGCCGCCGCCTCCGCCGCCGCCGACGCGCGACGACGCGGCGGACAAGCTCGCCGCCCAGGACGAAGCGCGGCGCAAGCGTGCAGCGGCCGGCCGGTCGTCCACCGTCCTGACGACGGAGCAGGACCAGGGTCCGGAGAATATCGGTAAGAAATCATTGCTCGGCTGACAGCACAGGAGATTGCAGCATGGCCGTTCTGTTCATATCGGAATATGCCGAGCAGGCGCGCGACCTGCGCGGCTATCTGGTCGCCGCCGGTCAGGAGCCGACGCTGGCCGAGCAGCAGGTGGCGATCGGCGGCACCTCGACCCAGTCGGCGGCGCTCAACGCCAAGACGGCATTCGTGCGCGTGCACACCGACGCCATCTGTCACGTCGCCTTCGGCACCAACCCGACCGCCTCGTCGAGCCAGAAGCGGCTGGCGGCGAACTCCACCGAGTTCTTCGGCGTGCCGGCCGGCAAGGCGTTCAAGATCGCGACGATCACCGGCGTCTAGGCCCTCGGGCACAGCGACGGATTGCAGTGCGTGGGTTAGATGGGCCTGTTCATCTCCGACTACATCACGCGCCCGCTGGCCAATGGCCGCGCCCTGCGCACGCCGGCGATCTGGCAATTGGCAGTCGAGGCGCAGGCCGGCTTGTGGGACGCCATCCCTGCCGAGGAGATCGAGGTCCCGGGCGACGCCTGCGTCGCGCTGGTCAAGGCCGACGAGAGCGTGCTTTCCGCGCTGGCAGGGTTGAAGGGCGTGGTGCGGCTGCCGGACAGCCTGGATGCGCCGCTCGACAGCAAGCGGGCGGCGATCGACATCCTGCTGCAGCGTATCGGCGTCACCGGCGCCGAGATCGATGCCGCCAAGCCGCTCGACATGACCGTCGGCGACGCGCTCGGCTGGGCCATCGGCGCACGGCCCGCGCGCGGCTGGGTCAAGGATATCCACGCGCTTGACGCCAAGCTGGCGCGCGGCATCGCGGCGGCCACCAGGTCATTCCGCTCCGGACCCTATGGCACGTCCCAGATCACCGATTTCTCCGGCGTCGCCGACCAGAATCCTCTATCGGTGAGCGGCCGCTATGCCGGGCCGATGATCGCGGGCGGCGCGCAGCTG
>Ga0335070_10010672_pt1 | contig 10739 bp, 10 predicted proteins | sample Lox_Sample_13_FD_206722 | JGI IMG/M metagenome (GOLD analysis project Ga0335070, IMG submission 206722) | Soil microbial communities from Loxahatchee National Wildlife Refuge, Florida, United States - Lox_Sample_1.3 | ecosystem: Environmental > Terrestrial > Soil > Wetlands | place: USA...
TGCCGCAGGCGCGCGCGACGGTCTGCATCTCGAGCGTCATGACCGTGAGATAATTCCGCAGCCAGCGGGCGCCCTGCTCGGGTTTCAGCCGCTTCTGCAGCTCCGGATCCTGCGTGGTCACGCCCACCGGGCAGCGGCCGGTATGACAATGGTGGCAGCTGCCGGGCTCGACGCCCAGCGCGTGGTAATCCTCGATATAGACCGGCTTGTTGCAGCCGAGCGCCACCATCGTGGCCGAGCCGATCGCCACCGCGTCCGCGCCCAAGGCCAAGGCCTTCGCCACATCGGCGCCCGAGCGGATGCCGCCCGACACGATCAGCTGCACCTTGCGGTGCATGTCAAGCTCCTGCAGCGCCTCGACCGCGAGCCGAACGGCCGGCAGCGTCGGGATGCCGACATGCTCGATGAACACGTCCTGTGTCGCGGCCGTGCCGCCTTGCATGCCGTCCACCACGACCACGTCGGCGCCGGCCTTGACCGCGAGCGCCACGTCATAGCGCGTCCGGGTCGCGCCGACCTTCACATAGATCGGCTTCTCCCAATCGGTGATCTCCCGGATCTCCTGGATCTTGATGGTCAGATCGTCGGGCCCGGTCCAATCGGGATGACGGCAGGCGGAGCGCTGGTCGATGCCCACAGGCAACGTACGCATCTTCGCCACGCGCTCGGTGATCTTCTGCCCCAGCAGCATGCCGCCGCCGCCGGGCTTGGCACCCTGCCCGACCACCACCTCGATCGCGTCGGCGCGGCGCAGATCGTCAGGGTTCATGCCGTAGCGCGAAGGCAGCACCTGATAGACCAGCGTCTTCGAGCTCTGGCGCTCCTCCTCGGTCATGCCACCGTCGCCGGTGGTCGTGCTGGTGCCGGCCGCGGTAGCGGCACGGCCGATGGCCTCCTTGGCATTGGCGCCGAGCGCGCCGAAGCTCATCCCGGCGATGGTGATCGGAATCTTGAGATGGATCGGCTTCTTCGCGACGCGAAGGTCGGCAAATGACGCTTGGCGCCGAAGCCGCGAATCTCGTAGAGCCCCTGGTCGGCCGCGCGGTGGATCTCATGGATGGTCTGCGGCGTGAAGGTCGCGGAATAACGCTGAATTCGCGGATCGACCGTCATGATGATCTCTCTCCAGGGCCGCGCGAATCAATAAGCGTCGGCATGATCGATATGGAAGTTGTAGAGCCTGCGTGCCGAGCCGTAGCGCTTGAAGCGCCTGGGATCGGCCTTGATTCCGGCACGCGCCAAGAGCCGCTCGAGCTTGGCCAAGTGATGCGGCGTCATCTTCTTCTCGACGCAGTCCGCACCCAGACTCTCGACCTTGCCCTGGATATAGAGCCGCGCCTCGTAAATCGAATCGCCGAGGCTCGATCCGGCATCGCCGCAGACGACAAGGCTGCCGCCTTGGGCCATGAAGGCGCTCATATGCCCGACCGAACCCCCGACGACGATGTCGATGCCCTTCATCGAGATGCCGCAGCGAAGGCCTGCATCGCCTTCGATGACCAGGAGGCCGCCCCGGCCGGTGGCGCCGGCGGCGTCGGAGGCATTACCCTTCACCCGGACCTCGCCCGACATCATGTTTTCGGCCAGCCCCACGCCACAATGGCCGTTCACGAGGATGGAAGCTTCCTTGTTCATGCCGGCGCAGTAGTAGCCGGGATGGCCGTCGATCACGACCTCGATCGGCAGGCTCAAGCCGGCGCAGAGCGCGTGCGCGCCCTTCGGGTTGACGACGCGCCAGGCCTTCTCGTTCGTGTCGGGCGGCAGGCGATGCAAGCGCTCGTTCAGATCGCGAACCGAGCTGTGATCCAGATCGACCGTGATCATGCCGCGGCCTTCACGTCCCATGTATAGACGACGGCTGGCGCCGGCGCCCAGACGGCGGCCTTGTCGGCGCCCGGCAGGTTGGCGATCGAGCGATATTCCGACGCCATGGCGACCCAATCGTCGGTCTCGGCCAGGACCGCGGGCTTGCAGGCGAAGGCGTCGCGCAGCACGGCGAAGCCGTTCCGCGTGCCCATCGTGAAGGTATAGAAGCCGTCCAGATCCTCGAGGCCGGCCTCGAGCGCTTCGGCGAGGCTCGCCCCTTCGCTCAGGCGCTGCGCGAAATAGCGCGCCGCGACCTCGCTGTCATTGTCGGTCTCGAACTCGTGTCCGCGCTTGCGCAGCCATTTGCGCAGATTGTTGTGGTTCGAGAGCGATCCGTTATGGACCAGGCACATGTCGGAGGCAGCGGTGAAGGGATGCGAATGCTCGGTCGTGACCGCGCTTTCCGTCGCCATCCTGGTATGGCCGATGGCGTGCGTGCCCTCCATCTTGCCGAGCCCGTAACGATCGGCGACCTGCTTGGGCAGGCCCATATCCTTGTAGACCTCCATCACCTGGCCGTAGCCCATGATGCGGATCTCGGGATGATGCGCCTTGAGCCAGCCGCGAGCGGTTGCGTCGGGCGCCGTCACGGTCATCACCACGTGATTGGCCTTGGTCTCGATGTCGACCTCGGCCTTGAGCGCCTCGCCCAGCGAGCCGCCGACCTCGCGCCAATGGAAATGCGGGTCGGCATGGAACAGCGTCAGCTTCGAGGCCTTGCCCGTGACCGGCTTATGATAGACGGCGATGCCCGCACTGTCGGGCCCGCGCTCGGTCATCTCGACCAGCATGTGGCTCAGATGCCGGCCGAGGCTGGGCCTCAAAGCCGGATTCTTGAGGAAAAGTCCGACGATTCCGCACATGGATGGATCCTTTCGGGGCCCGACAAAAGACGGGAGGACGATACTCCAGCCGGTGCCGGGAATCAATGATCAGGAAACAATGTTTCCTGTCAGGAAAGTCCTGCCGAATCAGCGGTCTGCGTCGCGCGGGTAGCAGATGATGGAGAGGAAGCGGATCGGCAGCTTGCGCAGGTCGTCGGGCCCGTGCGGCACGTCGGCGTCGAAGAACAGCGAATCGCCCGGCACCAGCGTGTAGGTGCGATCGCCGTGGCGGTAGCTGACCTCGCCCTCGAGCATGAAGATGAACTCGACACCCTCATGCTGGAATAGCGGAAACACGTCCGAATCCGCGGTCAAGGTGATCATGTAAGGCTCGACCGAGATGCTCTTGCGCACCGTGTGGCCCAGGAGCTGGTACTGGTGGCCTGCGCGCGTGCCGCGGCGTTCGATCTGCAGCCCCTGCCCTGCCTTGACGAAAGTGGCGTCGCGCTCCTCCTCGAAGCGGCGGAAGAAGGCGGTGACCGGCACATGGAGCGCCACCGACAAGGCACGCAACGTCGCCAAGGAAGGCGAGGTCATGCCGTTCTCGATCTTGGAGAGCATGCCAGCCGAAAGCTCCGCCATCTTGGCGAGCTCCGCCACCGTCATATTGAGCTTGCGGCGGAAGTCGCGGACCTCGCGCCCGATCGCTCCCTCGAGCCGGCCGTGACGATCGTCGATCAGGCCATGCGGGTCCTGGAACTCCTGGGCCGTTTCGGATTGAGGTCGCTTCGCCGGCTTTCTCGGCGCGGGCGCGCTCCTGCGCGCCTCCGTCGCCGGCGCGCTCGAACCGGATTTGCGCTTCCCTTTCATCGCGCCTCCGCAAGCCGGCGTAGCGCCTCGAGCCCGATCGGCTGGCCGTCGAACTCCGCCATCGCATCGGTGACGCAGGCCCACATATATTCCGCCGAGGCGCTATCGGTCAGCAGGTGATAGGCCGGAAGCTCGCCGAAAAAGTCGCGGATCAGGATCGCGCTGATCTTGGCGACCGAGGTCTGCGCGATTTGTCCCTGCTTGAACTTGTGCGCTCGAAGATCGACGCCGCACATCTTCGCGAACATCGCCGGCGCCTGCCAGCCCGAGACCATGAACCAGCAATGGCTTTCCGAGCGCGGCATCGGATAGCCGATCAGCTTGCGCGGCCGCTCGTTGCCCCAGCTCCAGGCGCCGTTGAGACGATCGATCAGACCGCCTTCGCCCTTGAGGCTGTCGATGAGGAAGATCTCCGTCGGCGCAAGACGCGCCGCCAGCGACCCGTCGGCCTGCCGATAGGCCACGTTGCTGTCGGGACCAATGGTGAGCCCCTGGGCCGTCAACCACTCGACCGTGCCAGTGCCCTTGAAGCCCGTGCGGGGCAGCGGGGAAAGGTCGGTCAGCGCCAGCCGCCGCCCGATGGCGATCTCCTGGTCGACGGGACGGCCGAGCCGCAACGCCACCGCCGCGTCGCGCAGCGCCGCCCATTCGGCGCCTTTGGCTTCGAGAAGACGATAGACATAGCTGCGCCGGTTGAAGGCGGCCGGCGAGACATTCGCTGGGGCCATCGCTTACATCTCCTGCCGCTTGTTCTCGGGATCGAAGAACGGGATCGGCACCACCCGCGCCTGGATGATCCGGCCGCCCGCGACCTTGATATCGAAGCTCTTGCCGGGCTCGGCCTGCTCGGGCGCCACATAGGCCAAGCCTACCACGCGGCCAAGCGAGGGCGAGATGACGGCCGAGGTCACGCGGCCCAGGATCTCGGGCCCCCGCACCACCAGATGGCATTCCTCGGGGACCGGGGCGTTGAGATCGTCGAGCGTGAAACCGACCAGCTTGCGGGTGAGGCCCGCGCGGTTCTGGATCTCGATCGAGCGGCCGCCCATGAAATAGGGTTTGCTCTTCGAAATCGCCCAGGCCATGTCGGCTTCGTAAGGATGGGTCAAGCCATCCGTGTCCTGGCCGATGATGATATGGCCCTTCTCCAGGCGCAGCACGCGTTGCGCCTCGACGCCGAAGGGACGGATGCCCATGGGCCGCCCCGCCTCCATCAACCGGTCCCACAGCGCTTCGCCCATCGAGGCCGGCACGTGGATCTCATAGCCGAGCTCGCCGACGAAACCGACACGCATCAGCCGCGCCGGGATTCCCGCCACCGTGCCCATGCGCACCCCCATATAGGGGAAGGCGGCGGCCGAGAGGTCAACGTCAGTGCAGAGCTTCTGCAGCACCTCGCGCGACTTGGGCCCGGCCAGATTGACGCCAGCATAGGCGGCCGTGACGTTCGCCACATCGACATCGAGGCGCCATTGCGCGTTCCAGAACAGCATCAGGCGATAAACGCCGTCGACGCCGCTGGTGGTGGCCGTCACATAGAAATGCTCCTCGCCGAAGCGGCAGGCGACACCATCGTCGATGATGGCGCCGCTCTGATCGGTCATCAGCACATAGCGCGAGCGGCCGATCGGCTGCTTGGCATAGGCGAAGGTATAGAGCCGGTTGAGAAACTCGGCCGCGTCGGGGCCGCGCACGTCGAGCCCGCCCAAGGTCGAGACATCGATCAGCCCGACATTGTTGCGAACGTTGCGCACTTCCTCGCGGATCGCCTGCTCGCGTTCTTCCTTCTTGCCGTAGAAGGCGGGACGATACCAGAGCCCGGCCGGCATCATGCGAGCGCCCAGCTCGAGATGGCGCTGATGCATCGCCGTATGGCGTTCGGGCTCGAACACGCGGCCCGCCATCAGGCCGAATTTCTCCGGCCGATAGGGCGGGCGCTGGGTCGTGACCGACATCGTGGCGATATCGCGACCCGTGACCTTGGCATCGATGCGCACCGTCGTGACCGCCGAATGGCGCCCTTGCGACGGGCCCATGCTGACAGTGCTGTAGCGTTTCAAGAGCTCGACATGGTCATAGCCGTCGGCGATTCCGTTGACGAGGTCCTTGACTTGAAGATCTTCGTCGAAATCGACGAAGTCCTTGCCTTTCTTGCTCGGGAAGATCGGCCAGGGGTGAGTCACGCCGTCCGCACCGCGATCGCCCGGCGCGGGCGGCTCGACACCCGTCGTGGCGCCGGCATCCTTGGCCGCGGCCCAGCCGGCGTGCCTGCCTTCGGCGATGACGGCGTCGATCGCGTAGCTGCCATTGACCGAGCCGGCCGCGAAGACATGAGCCGGCAGGACGCTCGGCACGAACATGTGGCTGGCGCGGTCATAGGCGAACTTGGCGCCGATGTGATGCAGGAGCTGGCCGGTCGGGCTGTAGCCGACCGACATGCAGAGGAGATCGCAGGGGATGGTCGCCAGCGCCGGCGAGAGCTCGCCCTCGCCAGTGACCGCGCCGACGAGCGCGCCGGTGATGTGGCGCTTGCCGACGCCATAGAGCGTCTCCGCGACGCCATGTCCCTGCATGATCGGGACGCCTCGTGCGCGGACGGCGTTCGCAAGGGCCGATTCATCGGTTGTCGGCCGAAGATCGGCCACCGCCGCCACCTCGACGCCGGCATCGCCCAAATCGAGCGCCACGCCATAGCCGTCGGCATTGGCGGCGAGCACCACGGCGCGACGGCCGGGACGCACGCCATAGAGGCGCATCAGGCGCTGCGCCGCCGAGCCCTGCATCACGCCCGGCAGATCGTTGTTGCGGAAGACTGCCGGCTGATCGAGCGAGCCGGTGGCGACCACCACCGCCTTGGCGCGCAGCTTGTAGAGCCGTTTCCCCTTGATCACGGCCAGCCAATTGTCGGCGAAGAGGCCGTTGCAAGTGGCGTCGGTGAGGACCCGGATGTTCTGCGCGGCGGCAATCTCGGCCGAGAGCTCGCGGCTGAGCCTTGGCCCCTCGCCGCCGCCCGCGTCGAATCGGGCGTAGGCGAGGGAGCCGCCGGGGCGCGGGTTCTCGTCGATCAGGATCACTTCGAGGCCGGACTTCGCCGCCTCGGCCGCTGCGGCCATCCCCGCAGGGCCGGCGCCGATCACCGCCACGTCGGCGAAAAGATATTCCTTGTCGTAGTAGTCGTGATGCGCATGGACATCGACCTTGCCGAGGCCGGCGATCTCGCGGATCAGCTTCTCCCAGTGCGGCCAAGTCCATTTCGGCTTGTAGAAGGCCTTGTAGTAGAACCCCACGGGGAGGAAGCGACCGAGCTTCTCCATGACGGAGAGGCGGTCTTGCTCCAGGCTGCCCTTATAATTCTGCCCCATCACGGCGAGGCCGGGCGTGATCGGATGCATGTCGGCCAGCACGTTGGGCTCGCCGCCGATCTGCACCAGCGTGTTCGCGTCCTGCCCTGCCATGGTCAGGATGCCGCGCGGCCGATGATATTTGAAGGAGCGCGAGATCAGCCATTCGTCATTGGCCGCGAGCGCGCTCGCGATGGTATCGCCGACGAGTCCCCGAAAGGGGCGGCCCTCAAAGGTGAAATCGACCGGCTGGCCCCGATCGATCAGCAGGCCGGCCGGCGCCGGCAGACGGTTGACGCCGTCGCTCATTTCTTTTCCTCGCCCGCCTTCGGCGCCGCCGTGAATTCGACACGGGCATTGAAGACTTCGCCCGCCGGATAGGTCCGCAAGATCTCGTCCGTCACCGTGTTGCGCTCGGCGATGAACCAGAAGGAGGTCGGCAGATGGCACCACCATTCGCGCACCACGCCGGCCGTGTTGTTCTCGAGATGCACGTACTCGGCCCATTCGCGGTCCGACGTGCGCGCGGGATCCGGCATCGGCTTGACCTCGCCGCCCCAGACGAACTCCGAGATGTTGCGCGGGCCATTGAGCGGGCAGTTCATGATCTTCATCGTTCCCTCCCCCGGCTCAATGACCGACCGAGGCCGCGCCCTTTTCGCCCACCTGCTTCATCTCCTCGAAGCGGGACAGGCGGAAGGGCTCGATCAGCTCATGCGGTTTGTTGTTGGCGACGGTGTAGGACATGGTCAGGCCGCAGACCGGCGTCGCCTTGAAGCCCCAGGTGCCCCAGCCGGAATCGATGTAATAGTTCTCGAGCGGCGTGAGCCCCATGACCGGGCTGAAATCGGGCGTCATGTCGGCCATGCCGGCCCATTGCCGGTTGAGCTTCATCTCGCCTAGGAAAGGCAAAAGCTCGAGCATGTGACCGAGCAGGCCCTCCTTGAAGTCGAGCGTCGAGCGCGTCGAATAGACACCGTAGGGATCGGTCGATCCGCCCATGACCAGTTCGCCACGCGAGGATTGCGAGATATAGACGTGGAGCGAGCCCGACACGATGATCTGGTCGAGAAAGGGTTTGACCGGCAGCGAGACGCAAGCCTGCAGCGGGATGGTGCGGATCGGCAGCTTGAAGCCCGCCATCTTGGCGACGAGCGAGCTCGATCCTGCCGTCGCTTGGAGGACCTTGTTCGCATGGACCGTGCCGCGGTTGGTGACGACGCCCTTGACCTTGCCGCCCTCCTGCAGGATCTCCGTCACCTCGGTCAGCTGATGGATCTCGACGCCGCGCCGCGCGGCACCGCGCCCGTAGCCCCAGGCGACCGCGTCATGGCGCGCGATCGAGCCCGGCGGATGATAGAGCGCCCCCAGGATCGGGTAGCGCACATCCTCGGACATGTTGAGCACCGGGCAGATCCTGCGGATGTCGTCCGGCCAGATCAGCTCGGAATCGACGCCCAGATGCTTGTTGACCTCGGCGCGCCAGCGGCTGGTGCGGATCGCGGCGTCGGTATGGGCCAGCGTGAAATGGCCGCGCTCGGAATAGAGGATGTTGTAGTCGAGATCCTGGCTCAGCTCCTGATAGAGCTTGACCGAGACATCGTAGAACTTCACGCCCTCGGGCGTCAGATAGTTCGAGCGGATGATCGCGGTGTTGCGCGCGGTGTTGCCGCCGGCGAGGTAGCCCTTCTCGAGGATGGCCACGTTCGTGATGCCGTAGTCCCTCGACAGGTAATAGGCCGTCGCCAGCGCATGGCCGCCGCCGCCGATGATCACCAGGTCGTAGCTGGGCTTCAGTTCCTTGGCGAGCGGGAAATGGCGCTCGGCCGGATAGGTCTTGCTCAGGCCATATTTCAGCAGCCCAAAGGGCATCGCGAAACCCCGTCTTTGATAGCCATGAAGGCGGACCGGATCAGGACCGGCAGGCTAGCCGCCGGTTTCCTGGCAGACAAGAAACTTCACTCCTAGGATCGGCAGAAAGCCGGCGAAATCTACCGCAAATCCGACCGGATGGACATCGGGAGCGCCTCGTGCGACAGCGCCGGCGCTTGCGAAGGCACGTCAAGCGCCCCAGACTTCCGCCGACGCCAATGGAAGGGGTTCGATCATGACGGCCGGCGATCGGCGAACGAATGTCGTGCTGACGGAACCGGTGGCGCAGGCGCTGCGCGACGAGTTCGTCGGCTGGCAATGCCGTCTGCGCCAGCTGTCGGTGCGCGAAGGGTTGGGCCGGCCGACGAGCGGCATGCGGCCTCGGGTCAGCGCGGTCGAAGGGGCCGAGCTGGCGCCGGCCATCACCGTGCTGCTGATGCGACAGGAGCCCGAGGAAAGCACCCAGCAATTCCGCTTCCAGGTGCAGAAGACCCAGGATCCCATCGAACGTTACGACAAGGCGCTGGAGATCCTTTCGGCCTGGTATTACCAGCGACCGCGCGAGTTCAGCGACGTCATGACCGGCCTGTTCGGCCCGGGCTCCGCTCTGGCCGACCAGCTGCTGCTGCATCGGCGCTGCGAGCTCGAATTCATCGAATCTGGGCGGGGCTATCGGGTCCGCTGCGCCGTGCTCGAGCTTGCCGAGGACGATCGATATTTCCAGGCGACCTACTGGCACAACCGCCTCTTCAACGCCAACATGCCGGCCGGCGTGCGGGTTCTCTCTTTCACGCCCGACTGGACCCATTCCGCCGACTTCGATGTCGAGGGGCCGGAGGACTGAGCCATCCAACCGGCCGAGCGCCGTCGCTCACAACGAAAGGGCCGGACTTGACGAAGTCCGGCCCTTTCTCATGGCCGCGTTTCCTCGAACAGCCGCCTAAAACTTCCGATAGGCCTTGTTCAGATCGACCATCGGATGCCTGCGGGACATTTGGAACTTGATCAGCAGCTCGCGTGCGATCATGTCGCGGTCCTGCTGATTGTCCGGCAGCTTCACGCCCGCCGGGATCGTGACCCAGCCATTGACGTTGCGGTCGAAGACCGCGGCACGGCCTTCCTCGTAGCCCATATGGACGTCCTCGAGCCAGTTGAGGTCGTCCCAGCCCATCACTTCCATGTACTTCTTCAGGAAGGGAGTGAGCCGCGTGTAGTCGGGCACCAGATTCACGTCGTAGCGGTAGCCGATATGCTGCCCGATCTCCTTCTCGCGCTTGGAATCGAGGCCCTTCCCCTTGAGGTACTTATCGACGTCCTCTTTCTTGGGCGCGGCCTTGACGACCTTGATCGCCGGTTTCTTCTGCGTTGGCTTCGCCATCAGGGGTCTCCTCAGTACCGGGTCATGTCGGGCCGACCGACGGTGTGCTGCGAGCCGGCAAGCGGCACCATGGCGAGCGCCGAGGCTTCCATGGTGAGGGCCGCGAGGTCTTCCGGCTCGAGGCTGTGGACGTTGGTCTTGCCGCAGGCGCGCGCCATCATCTGGCACTCGATGGCGAGGCAGTGCAGGAAGTTGTAGACGCGCTCGGCCGCCTCGTCGGGGTCGAGGCGCTTGCGCAAGACCGGATCCTGCGTCGCCACGCCGACCGGGCAGCGGCCGGTATGGCAGTGGTAGCAGTAGCCCGCCTCGACGCCGATCTCCTTCTCGTAGTCGGCCTCGGGGATGTCCTTGTTGCAGTTGAGCGCCATCAGCGCGGAATGGCCGATCGCGACCGCGTCGGCACCGAGCGCCAGCGCCTTGGCGACGTCGCCGCCGTTGCGGATGCCGCCGGCATAGACCAGGCTGATCTCCCCGGTCTTGCCCACATCGTCGAGCGCCTTGCGCGCCTGGCGGATCGCGGCGATGCCGGGCACGCCGGTTTCCTCGGTGGCGAGATGCGGACCGGCACCGGTGCCGCCCTCCATGCCG
>Ga0335070_10010673_pt1 | contig 10739 bp, 13 predicted proteins | sample Lox_Sample_13_FD_206722 | JGI IMG/M metagenome (GOLD analysis project Ga0335070, IMG submission 206722) | Soil microbial communities from Loxahatchee National Wildlife Refuge, Florida, United States - Lox_Sample_1.3 | ecosystem: Environmental > Terrestrial > Soil > Wetlands | place: USA...
AGTGTTTCGCGAGGATTTGCGGCGCAACCCGCGGAATCCGCGGTCGCTCTTCGGCCTGAAAGAAAGCCTGGCGGCGCAGCATCTGGAGAACGATGCGGCATGGGTGGAGCGGGAGTTCCGCGCCGCGTGGAAGAATGCGGATGTGGAGCTGCGGACCGGCGATCTGTAAGCAGAGTTCCGAAAAAATCCTTGCCAAAAATACAAAAGCGCCGAGCGGATCCTTCTCTATCCGAACGACGCTTTTGTTGCGCTAGTATCAATTCCCACTTGTTCCGTCGGTTCCCCTCCCTTCCGCTTGCCGTTGGGCACAGCTATCTTGCGTTTTGAACAACCCATCGTCCTCGGGACTCAAGGAACTCCACGCCAATGGCAAAGCCGTCGCCTTGCATTGGCTGGCAGTAGGCCACGCGGGCCGAGGAACGAAACTCACCGGAGCGCGAGCTGAGGACGAGCCGGTCATTGGGCTCCCAGCGGCGGGTGGAAACGACGCGCGCGCCGCGCTCGCTGACATTTTCCGTAAACGTGGCTTCCGCGCCGGGCACCTGGCGGTTGCCCTCGAGATACACGCCAATCTCCATGGGAATGCGGCGCTCCGTGCGATTGAATGGATGGATCGGGATGCGGAGTCTGGTCATGTCCGGTCCCGTCCTCACAAGCACGCGGCAATGCGTGAAAGATTTTGAATGCTGCTGCCGCCGCGATGTTTCATGCGGTAGAGCGCACGGTCGGCGGAGGCGAGAAGCTTCTCCGGCGTGTCGCCGTCCGTGGGGAACGTGGCCACGCCGGCGCTGGCGGAGAGGGAGGGCTGTTCTGCCTCGGAAGAGATGCGCTCCTGAATGCGGTTGACGATGCGCGAAGCGATGTCCGACCCGGCTTCCGGAAAAACAATGGCGAATTCGTCGCCGCCATAGCGGGCAGCGGTATCAATCGCGCGGCAATGGTTGCGCAGGATCTTACCGAGGCGCACCAACGCGCGGCTGCCGGTCAGGTGCCCGTAGCTGTCGTTGATGGTCTTGAGTCCATCCATATCGAACAGCACGACGCTGAAGGGGCGCTGCGTACGGCGCGAGCGGTCCAGTTCGGTTTCCATGACGCTGATGAGGCGGCGATAGTTGGCCAGCCCGGTGAGCGGGTCGCTGACCGCAAGGGTGCGCACCTGGTCAAAGAGGCGAGCCTGATCGAGCAAAGCGCCGCAGAGCATAACCACGTAGCTGGCGGTCTTGGCCAGCTCCGCCAGGAAGAACGGCCCATCGAGCAGGTGGCGCGAGAAAACCGCGGAGACGTGGCAGACCGCGTTCAAGGCAGCGACCAGGAACAGCGAGTAGTCGTAAACGGAAGCGCTCTTTTCGTCCTGCTTGATGCGGGCACGGAATGCCAAGGCTGCCGCGACGAACAGCAGGCCGGGCAGCAGATCCCAGGCGCGAGAGAAAAGTTCCGAAGGCCGTGTGGTGGGCGCAGACGGCGCAGCCAGAAATGCCGCGCTCGTGGCGTAGGCCGCCAGCGCGACCACCAGAAGCGCAACAGCGATTTCCTTACTCGGCTGGCGCGCGGTGGGCGTATAGCGTTCCACCCCGAGCGCGGCGAGCAGAAGAACCGCAAGCAAAGTACGGCTGACCATCCAGCCCAACGGAACGTGCAGGCCGGCGTTGGCGCCTGCGTGCATCACCTGGGAAAAGTGGAAATACCCGACGGTTTCGATCAGGCCGGAAAGCACGAAGCCGAAAGAAAGAATCAGCGCGGTGCGGTCGTGCGTGCCGCGGAAGCGAACCAGCGCATTGGCCGCGAAGCAGAAGCTTAGGAGCGTGCCCCCGACCTCGAGATACAGATACGTTTGGTAGCTGCCGGTAACATTGGCGTCGCGCAGATAGACCAGGCTGCCGAAGAACAGAATCGCGGCGACAAAAAGCCCAGCACCAACCAGCGCTTTGCGGCCCCGCAAATTCCCGGCGAATTTGGTCCAAACGCCCAAGACAACCTCCAAAACCCTGCAAAAACCAACGCGCCCGGGTAAATGCACGCGAAGTGCCCAAATCGGGGGGCAGGGTCAGGATGTAAGATGTTTATTTTGAACGACTTAAAACTGGTCCAAAAGGTAAGCTGTTTCAAAGGACAGGTGATTGAGACGCGCAAACAGGGGTTTCCGGGGAAGCCGTGAGGGGTAAGCGGTTTGTTCCTTGAGAGTTACCGGACGATTGGGCAACTTTCCACTGCGCAGCATGGACTGTCTCAGTGTGAGACTGTCTCACGTTTCATTTCGCTGCAAAACCAGCCTAAATCTTCGGTTTTGGGGCAGGCAGGTCGCGAGCCACCACGTTGTCCTGAAAGCCGGCTGCGTTGTGCGAGCCATCGCAAAACGGCTTGTTCTTGGAGTGGCCGCAACGGCACAGACCGATGGAAGTGCGCCCGGCCAGCCCGAACGGCTTGCCGGTGGGATCGACGATCTCGAAATCGCCTTCGATGCGGATGGAGCCGTTATTGTTGACGGTGATCTTGGTCGCGGCCATGTCCTTCTCCAGGAACGTGCAATCGGGTTGCGCAGCGCAGAATACCCGAAGCGTGGGAAAAGCGCGAATTCGCGGCAGGGTCCAGGGACAAGAACTTCAAGGTACGGAAATTTCGCGGAGCGCGCCGGTTTTCACCTCATAGGCGTACCCTCGCACTTCGATATCGCGCGGCAAGAACGGGTTGTTGCGGATACGCCGCACGTGTTCCGCGACGTTCTGATCGATATCGGTGAATGCGTGGAACTGCAGGTGCGACGCATCGCGCCCGCTCTCGGCGGAAAGACGCCAGCGAAATTGTTCGTCGGTGATGGCCATCAGCCCGCACTGGGTATGCTGGATAACCGCGATGGCCCGGGTGCCGAGCAAATGCGTGGAAAGTATCAGCGAGCGAATCGCATCGTCGGTGGCCAGGCCGCCGGCATTGCGAATCATGTGGGCTTCGCCGACCTTGAGCCCGAGCAGCTGCTCGAGGTCCATACGTGAGTCCATGCACGTGAGGATCACCAGCTTGCGCATGGGCGGCGTCTGCAGGTGGCCGAGATCGAAGCGCTCGGCGTAGCCGCGGTTGTGCTCCATCAGCTCTTTGAACACGTGCGAGTTTTTTCCGGATGGCATCGTGGTCAGGCCGCCATCAGTACTTCGGCACCGAGGGATCGACCTGATCCGACCAGGCCAGAATGCCGCCCTTGAGATTTTGAATCTTGCGGAAGCCGGCCTTGCGCAGAAAATCCACGGCTTCGGCGGAGCGCTTGCCGCTGCGGCAATGGGCCACGATTTCGCGCGAGGAGTCGAGTTCGTGCACGCGGCGCGGCAATTCACCCAGCGGAATCAGGTGTCCGTTCAGATTGCAGATCTGATATTCGTGCGGCTCGCGCACATCCAGGATGTACAGGTCGTCGCCTCGGTCCAGGCGCGCTTTCAGCTGGGGCGGCGTGATTTCCGGAACCGCCAGATCGGGCGCGGGAGCTTCTTCGCCGCGCACGCCGCAAAACTCGTAGTAATCAATGAGCTGATGAATGGTGCGATTCTTGCCGCACATCGGGCAATCGGGATTCTTGCGCAGCTTGAGCTCGCGGAACTTCATCCCCAGCGCTTCGAAGAGCAGCAAACGGCCCTTCAGGCTGTCACCCGCGCCCAGAATCAGTTTGATGGTCTCCATGGCCTGAATCGAGCCAACGATGCCGGGCAGAACGCCCAGCACGCCGCCTTCGGCGCAGGAAGGCACCAGGCCGGGCGGAGGCGGTTCCGGATACAGGCAGCGGTAGCACGGACCATCGGGCATGCCGAACACCGTGACCTGGCCTTCGAACCGGAAGATCGAGCCATAGACATTGGGCTTGCCGAGCAGGATGCAGGCATCGTTGACGAGATAGCGCGTGGGAAAATTGTCGGTGCCATCCACGACGATGTCGAAGTCCTTGAAGAGTTCGAGTGCGTTGGCGCTGGTGAGCTGGGTTTCGAAGCTCTGAATTTCGATGTCCGGATTCAGATTGGACAGGCGCTGGCGCGCGGCTTCGCTCTTGTGCTTGCCGACGTCGCTGGTGCCGAAGGTAACCTGGCGCTGCAGGTTGGTGAAGTCCACCACATCGAAATCCACCAGGCCCAGCTTGCCTACACCGGCCGCCGCGAGGTAGAGGCCAAGCGGGGCGCCCAGGCCACCGGTGCCGATCAGAAGCACTTTGGCATTCTTCAGCTTGAGCTGCCCCTCCATGCCAACCTCCGGCATGATGAGGTGCCGGCTGTAGCGGAGAATTTCCTCATTGCTGAGGCTGGTGACGCGGGGTTTGCTATCGATCGTCGGCGCGCTGCTGCCGCCGGCGATGGAAGGTACGATGCTGACGACATCGCCGTCCTTTACGGGCGTGGCCTCTTTGGCCAGATAGCGGATATCTTCGTCGTTGAGATAAACGTTGACGAAGCTGCGCAGCTTGCCCTCCTCGGTAAAGAGGTGCTTGCGCAATTCCGCGAATTGCGTGGTCAGGCTGCCAAGCGCTTCGCCGACGGTGGCGGCGGACACTTCCGCGGAATCTTTCTTTGCGGCGTACACCCGCAGCGGCGTCGGTATGATGACTTTCACGGCCATGGTTCGCTCCGTCCTGCAAACGATCTGGAACTTTTCGAACTGAAACTCTTCGAGCCGTCGGCGTTAAGCGCCAGCGCTCTGCCGGACTTCGATTGCTTCCGGCGTGTAGTCCTGGCGATCGTCGTTCAGACGCCAGGAGGTCATGTCCGCGGGCTTGCCGGCCATCACGCTGACGATAACGTAGCTGTACCACGGCCAGGCATGATCGCGGTCAAACTGGCTCGGGCGGGCGGGATGGTCCGGGTGAGAATGATACCAGCCCACGACATCGAGCCCCTGCTGGCGCGCGGCCTTTTCGGCGTCGCGCACGTCGTCCGCGGTGACGGCGAATCGGTTGCGCGGCGAGTCGTCGCGGCGATTGACCAGCGGAAACAGCGCAAGCACTTCGCGCGGCGGCTCGCCGCTGCCGTTCTGCGCCTCGGCGTCGCGGCCCAAAAGTGCGCCGCAACATTCGTGCGGAAAGGTCTCCGCGCCGTGCCCGCCGATTTTTTCGGCAAGCTCCGCACTCAGGATGAGATGGAATCGGGCGGCCAAAGTTACTCTTCTTCCCAGAAGCGCTCGCTTAGATATTTTGCCGCAGAGTCGGCAAAAACCGTAACCAGCACCGCAGGTTCGCCCGGCGGAAGCTTCTCCGCAACGGCCAGGGTGCCGAGGAGCGCCGCGGCCGCGCTGGGGCTGACCAGCAGGCCTTCTTCGCGCGCCAATCGCTTCACCATGCGGTACGCGGCTTCGGTTGAGACTTCAAAGTTTTCGTCGGCGAGTGTGTCGTCGTAAATCGCCGGACGCAGCGCGGTCGGCATGTGCTTCCAGCCTTCCAGGCCGTTCCATGGGCCATCGGGCTGCAGGCTGACGCAGCGCACGCGCGGGTTGAGCTCCTTCAGGCGGCGGGAGGTTCCGACGAAAGTGCCGCTGGTGCCCAGACCGGCGATGAAATGCGTGATGCGGCCCGCGGTCTGCTGCCAGATTTCGTTGGCCGTGCCGTGATAGTGGGCTTGCCAGTTGGCGGGGTTGCTGTACTGATCCGGATAGAAATACCTTTCCGGCTCGGCAGCGACCAGTTCGCGGACGCGGCGAATCGCTCCATCGGTGCCTTCGTCGCCGGGAGTCATCACGAGTTCCGCGCCATAGGCCCGCAGAATGCGCTTGCGCTCATCGGATGCGCTGGCAGGGAGAAAAAGCTTCACGGGATAGCCAAGAGCGGCAGCGATCAATGCGTAGGCGATGCCGGTGTTGCCGCTGGTGGCGTCAAGAATGGTCTTGCCGGGGCGTAGCTCGCCGCTGGCAAGTCCCGCGCGGATCATGCCGAGAGCAGGGCGGTCCTTCACCGAACCGCCGGGATTGAACCATTCGGCTTTGGCTGCGATTTGCACCTGCGGAAGATGCATGGTGAAGCGTTCCAGGCGAAGCAGGGGCGTATTCCCGATCTTCTCGAGCAGACTTTCGCCTACGCGCTCGGGAGTAGCGGGAGGACGCACGGTCCGAATTGGCTGAGGTTGGCTCGTATGCATCCCCAAGGGCGCCTGTTGGTCGGCAGATATCCGACCAGTTTACTCCGATATTTAGATGCTCGCATCCAGCCGCGCGGTAAATCTCCCATTCGCCGGGCCCGAGTCGGGAATATCAGGTGGCTTGTCTCAGTTGCCCTTGGTCAGCCGGCGGATCAGCTGTGTTTCTTCCGGTTTGTAAGGTGTGCCATCGGTGCGGAAAATTTCGTGGAACCAGATGGAGGGTTCACGGTCGGTATACGGATGCTTCCAGGAATCCCAGGGCAGATAGGTTTGCGTCCTGCCGGCGACGAGCCCCCAATTGATGGCCCCCACATGTTCACGCTTGGCAATCGGCAGCGTGCCTTCGAACGTGCTGTTGTTGCCACGCGCCATGTATTCGGTGCAGATGATCGGCCGGTTGTAGGTCTGCAGGAGCTTCACGCGACGTTCGAACTCGTCAGGCTTTTCGTAGCCGTGGAAGGAGATGACGTCGGAATTCTCGATCTGGACCTTTTCCATGGGATCCAGTTTTTCGAGCGGAGCCCAATTGCCGCTCTTCCAGACGCCGCTGGTAAGTGGCTGTGTCGCGCCGGCTTGGCGAGCCCAGCGGAAGGCTTGCGGCAGGAGGGTCAGCACACGTTCCACTTTGTCCTTCGGATCATGATCACCGTAGGAACCCATGTTGGTGTTGTCCGGTTCGTTCCAGATATCCCAGGCGAGAACGCGATCGTCTTTGCCAAACGCCTTGACGATGCCCTTTACATAGGCTTCGAGACGCGGGTACTGAGCGGGATCGTCAAGCGCCGCGGCGCCAGGACTCTGCACCCAGCGCGAGTTGTGGATGCCGGGCTGAGGAGGCAGCTGCGGACCGAGCTTGGGTGAGGGATCCCAGCAGGAGTCAAACAGCACGAGCATGGGCTTGATGTGGTGCTTCTTGGCGATGGCCAGAAACGTGTCGATGCGCTTGGTGAAACCGGCGGCGTCCTGCTGCCAGGGCAGATCGTGAAGAAATACGCGCATGGTGTTGAGGCCTATGGATTCGGCCCATCCCAATTCCAGGTCGATTCGCTTGGGATCGAAGGTATCGGCCTGCCACATTTCCAGCTCGTTGGAGGCAGTGGCGGGAATGTAGTTGCTTCCGACGAGCCAGGGTTGTTTGGCGTACCAGGCGTTGGCTTGCTCGGCGCTCCAGCGCCGCGGAGCAACCTCGGGGTGAGGCTTAGGCAGCGCAGAGACGCCGCTTCCCACGAGGATTGCCAATGCCGCCGCCAACAGCCGTGCCGACAGAATGATGCGCTTCATCGAGTGCTCTCCCGCGGGCCAGGCTCCCGCTACGGCTTGGCAGGATACAACGAGCGCGCGGAAAAAGGCGCAATACGCGGGCGAATTTTGCGCGGCACTTTACAGAACCGGCGGCTTTCTTTAGTCTGGAGCGACTATGTGGAATGTCGAAGAACGGTTTTCGCCGAAGGCGATTGAAGGGCTGGCCGCGCTGGGATTCTCGGTGGGCAGCACGCGCGGCGTGGTGCGCGTGGAAAAATACGGCTGCGGCGCGGAGTTCCGGCAAGGCACCGATTCCAAGTTTCAGCTAACGGTGCTGCCGACGATCATGGTCAAGGGGCAGTTCGCGCGGCTGTGGGACGCGGGTTACCAGAAATTCCTGCTGACGGACGACGGGCTGAAACTTCCGGCGCTTGCTTCGCACCTGATGAACCTGCGCAAATTCAACGAAGAGCTGCGTACGGCGCTCGGCGTGCCGACGTTCTATAACGAGGCGCTAGGTTCGGTGAGCCAGGTTTCGGTGTACGACCGCGTGAAAGGCCGCACCGGCGATGTGCCGGATGAAACGGTCGGCGCGCACAGCCCCGGCTCGGGCCATTAAGGCCGGGTGATTCGAAAGCCGAGCAGCGGCTTTCTTGGCAGCGACTTTCCCCTTCTGCGCATCTATTCTGTAGCCAAGTCCCGACCTGGAGCGTTCGTGATGCCACGTGTCATTGCCTACCTGGATGACTTGTTTTTCCAGATGAAACTCGCGGAAACCGCCAAGCATCTCGGCGTTGAGGTGAAGGTGGCTTCCAATCCCGAATCGCTGCTGCAACTTCTCGAACCGCGTCCGGATCTGGTGATCGTGGACCTGAACGCGCGCGCGGAGCCGCTGGCGGCGGTGGAACGTTTGCGCGCCGCGGACCCGGGATTGCGCGTGGTCGGATTTCTTTCTCACGTGCAAACCGGTCTGGCCGAACAGGCGCGCGGCGCGGGCTTCGACGAGGTGATGCCGCGCTCGAAATTTTCCATGAACCTGCCGGAAATCTTGTCCGCCGCCGTCAACAAGTGATGCGCCGTCCGCTGCTTATTCTTGCGGCTGGTCTTGCGGCCTGCTGTTTTTCGGGCGCGATGCCGGGGCGCGCGCAGGAATCGAGTTCACGGCCGGTGTCGCCCGATACCGCGCCTTTTCTTCCGGGCAGCGCCGCGAATCCGAATGATCCGGCGGCAGCGCTGCGCGACCTGCTTGCGGCGGCCTGCGCGCACGATGAATCGCAATTCGCAAAATTTCTCACGGCGCGCAATGCCGAATCCTTTGCGCGCATTACCCCGGCCGCGCGTACCGAACTGATGAAGCGCTTCGTGCTGCTGGACGGAGCCGGCACGCCCTCGGCCGCCGCCAATCCTTCCGGGCGGGCGTCCCTGCGCTGCACGACTCCGGACGGCGCGGCGGAGCTGCAGTTGGGCGGCCCCGACGTGCGCGAGAGCGTCGCTTACATCCCACTCGATGTTCGCGACGTTTCCGAATTGCAGGCCGGGGACCCGCATCACATTCTGCTGGCCATGGTTCGGGAAAATTCTTCTTGGAAAGTCCTGTCCATCGGGCTGCTGTTTCTCGATTTGCCGTCGCTCGAAATTGAGTGGGACCAGGCAGCCTCCGGCTCGAACGAGCACGATGCGCTGGCCGCGCTCAAAACGATCTCGGCGGCCGTGGAGAAATATCGCGCGACCTACTCACGCCTGCCGGATTTCCTGGCGCAACTCGGTGCGCCTTCCGGCAAGCCTTCCGCGGAAGCGGCGGGGTTGCTGGATCCCGCGCTGGCCGCAGGCCGGAGCAATGGCTATGTGTTGCGTATGGTTATTGTGGGGGCCAGCACTCTCGGTGCGCCGGCACAATATGAGCTATCCGCGATTCCCTCCGTCTACGGGCGCACCGGCAAGCTTTCCTTCTTCCGCGACGCCAAGGGCCTGTATCACGCGGCCGACCACCGCGGCGGCGTGGGACACTCCCTCGATCCCGTAGTCGAATAAACCGCGGCCTTGCGTCACTGTTCCGCCATCCTGCGGCTCTTCCGCACTTGAAATTCGCGCGGCCGGGGATGAGAATCCGTGCAGGGTCATCATTCCGCTGCGGCCGGGTGCCGTCAGCATCTTCCCGAATCTTCAGAGGCGGAGTCTGGAGGTCGGGCCATGCCGGAACTCATGCAAAACAGGCGAAACACACCGCGCGCTTCGTTGATTGCCGTGATTGAGGTGACGGAAGTGCAGTCCGGCACGCATCTGACCGCGCGCACCAGCGACATCAGCCGCACCGGGTGCTACGTGGATACGCTGAACCCCACGCCGTCCGGAACCGATGTGCGCGTGAAAATCACCCATGCAGGTCAGGTACTGGAAGCTCCGGCACGGGTGGTTTACACCAGCCCTCGCCTGGGGATGGGGCTGCGCTTCGACGAAAATCTAGCCCCTGGGCAACGAGCGATCCTGGAGCAATGGCTTGGGCCAGAAGCGTGAGCGCGTCGCGCTTTCCGGACCCATTAGGCCTCGCCGTTTGCCGCACCCGCCGTTTGGCGCTACTATCTCGATTCTTCGGATGCGTCCTGCGACTATTCTTGCCTTCCGCTTCGCGTGTGCCCTGGCACTCGCGGCGTTGCTGTCCGGAGCCCCGGTTCGCGCGCTACAGGAAGAGCCGATGCCGGCCTCGCTGCCGGTCTTCGAGTTTCACAGCGGCTTCTGGCTGAACCTGCACCACACGCTTTACCGGCAAGCGCGGCTGCAGCGCTCCGGTTCTGGCGCCAGCGCAAATTCCGGCATGACCGGGCTCACACCCGCCGAACAACGTGCCTGGTCGGCCGCCGTGGCCTTCTATTCGCAGACCTATGCGGACAAAGACCTTACCGTCAGCCTGGAGATGATTCTGATCAAGAATCAACTGGGCGACTTCGAAACTTGCGAAGACCTGGCGGGCTTGAAAAAGAAGACCTGCGATGCCGGCCTGCCGCCAAAGTTGACGCTGGCGCTGGACTCGGCGGCGCCGGTCTATCGCGCGCATCTATGGAGCGACGCGGACCGTTCGAACCGGCGCTGGATTGCCGCGGTCGCGCCGCTGGTGCGCCGCAACGGACTGGACCTCTCGCACAAGCTTGCCGAGATTTACCAGACCTCCTGGCCGCGCGATCGCATTCGCGTGGACGTTTCGGCTTATGCCGGCAGCAACGGCGCATACACCACGCTCGATCCCCTGCGCGTGACCGTATCCGGCACGGATTCGCGCAACCTCGGCGCGGAGGCGCTGGAGGTCTTGTTCCACGAGGCGTCCCACGGAATCGCGGACGGAGTGCAGGACGCCATCTTCCGCGAATGCCGGCAGCGCGAAAAGCCGATTCCGCGCGACCTGTGGCA
>Ga0335070_10010674_pt1 | contig 10738 bp, 7 predicted proteins | sample Lox_Sample_13_FD_206722 | JGI IMG/M metagenome (GOLD analysis project Ga0335070, IMG submission 206722) | Soil microbial communities from Loxahatchee National Wildlife Refuge, Florida, United States - Lox_Sample_1.3 | ecosystem: Environmental > Terrestrial > Soil > Wetlands | place: USA: Florida...
GACGCTCGTCCGGCGCGCCGGCAAGAAGCCGCCGGAGCCGCTGACGGCGGAGGCGGAGGCGGAGAAGCCGACGCGGAAGCCGCCCGCGCGGAAGACCGCGGCGGCCGGCGAGGCGGTCGTCGTGGATGACGAGGCGGTCGTCGAGGAGCCGGAGGTCGTCGAGGAGGAGCCGGCGGCCGAGGGCGAGGAGACGGCAGAGGCGGCCGCGGCTTCCGCGAAGAAGAAGACACGCCGCGGCTCGCGCGGCGGCCGGAACCGGAAGAAGCCGGCGGCGGCTGCCGTGGCGGCGGACGGCGAGGCGCCGGCGGAGGCGGAGCCCGAGGCAGAGGCCGAGGCCGCCGGGGAGCCGCGCGCCGTCACGATCCACGTTCCCGGCGACGATCTCGGCCGCGAGGCCGAGGCGGAGGAGACGCCGGAGCCGGCCGAGGCGCCCGCCGACGGCGAGGCCGCCGACGGCGCCGCGCCGAAGAAGAAGAAGACGCGCCGCGGCTCGCGCGGCGGCCGCAAGCGGAAGAAGCCCGCCGCCGCGACGAACGGCGCCGGGCCTGACGCAGAAGCCGACGCCGGCGCGGAGGCGCCCGAGCCCGAGGCCGTCCCGGCCGAGCCCGAGCCGGAGCCCGAGGCCGTCCCGGAGCCCGAGGCGGTGGAGGAGCCGGACGCCGAGCCGGAGCCCTCGCCGAACGGCGATCCGGGCGACGAGTGGGGCTACGTGCCGATGTCGGAGTGGGGCGACGAGTTCGACTCGCCGCGCCGGTAGCGGCCCGTAGTTCGCTACACTGCGCCGGTTCGCGGCCCTTCCGGCCGCGTTTTCCACGCCTATGACCTACACGCCGTGAGCTACGCAGTCATCACCGTCGGTGGCAAGCAGTACCGCGTCCAGGAGGGCGAGCGGCTGCTCGTCGACCGCCTCGCGACCGACGAGGGCAAGACGTTCAACCCGCGCGTCCTGCTCGTCGGCGGGAACGGCGCGCCCGACCTCGAGCCGACCCTCACCGTCACCGCGCGCGTCGTCGGCCACGAGCTCGGCAAGAAGATCCGGATCGGCAAGTACAAGAAGCGCACCGGCTACCGGCTCCACAACGGCTACCGCAGCCGCCTGACGCGGATCGAGATCGAGTCGATCGGCGGCGCGAAGAAGGCCGCGGCGAAGAAGGAGACCGCCGCGCCGAAGGAGACCCCCGCGCCGAAGGCCGCCGTGGAACCCGCGCCGAAGGCCGAGGCCGCGCCGAGGCCGAAGCCCGCCGCCGCGCCGAAGGCCGAGGCCGCCGCGCCCGCGCGCGTCGCGCATCCGCCGAAGGGCTACGAGGAGCTGACCGTCGCGCAGATCGCCGCGGACGCTCCCGGCTGGCGCAGGCCGAACCTCGAGGCCGCGCTCGAGTACGAGCGCGCCAACGCGAACCGCAAGGGCGCGATTGCCGCGCTGGAGAGCGCGCTCGCAGACAAGGAGAGCCACTAGTGGCACACAAGAAGGGACTCGGCTCGTCGCGGAACGGCCGCGACTCGAACCCGCAGATGCTCGGCGTGAAGATGTTCGCCGGCCAGGACGTGACCTCCGGGATGATCCTCGTCCGCCAGCGCGGCACGCGCTTCCGCCCGGGTCCGGGCGCCGGCATCGGCAAGGACGACACGATCTTCGCGATGCGCGACGGCGTCGTCGCGTTCCGGACGAGCGGCGACAGGCGCTTCGTCTCGGTCGTCGACGCGTAGCCTCTTCGCGCGGGAGACGCGCACGTGTTCCACGACAAGGCTCGCTTGACCGTGATCGCCGGTCGCGGCGGCGACGGCTCGATCCACTTCCGCCGCGAGAAGTACGTGCCGAAGGGCGGCCCGGACGGCGGCGACGGCGGCGACGGCGGCGACGTCGTGCTCGTCGCGGACCCGCGGCGTCGCGACCTCTCGGGCTTCCGCCCGAACCAGAAGCTCCGCGCGGGGAAGGGCGGCCCCGGCGGCGGGCGGCTCTCGCACGGCGCACGCGGCGAGGACGCGGTGCTCCACGTCCCCGTCGGCACGCAGGTGCTCGACCCGGAGGAGCGGCTCGTCGCCGACCTCGCACAACCCGGCGCGCGCGTCGTCGTCGCGAAGGGCGGGCTCGGCGGCCGCGGCAACAAGACGTTCGCCGCGCCGACGCGGCAGACGCCGCGCTTCGCCGAGGTCGGCTGGCCGGGCGAGGAGGGCGAGATCGAGCTGCGGCTGAAGCTCGTCGCCGACGCGGCACTCGTCGGCCTGCCGAACGCCGGCAAGTCGTCGCTCCTCACGCGCATCTCGAACGCGCGGCCGAAGGTCGCCGAGTATCCGTTCACGACGCTCGCGCCGGTCCTCGGCACCGTCGAGTCGTCGGACGGCCGGCAGCTCGTCGTCGCCGACGTGCCCGGCCTGATCGAGGGCGCGAGCGAGGGCGTCGGGCTCGGTCACGAGTTCCTCGCGCACCTCGAGCGCGCGCGGCTGCTGCTGCACGTGATCGACGCGTCGGAGGGCGACGCGGACGACCGCTGGCGCGCGATCGACGCGGAGCTCTCCGCGTACGGCGCCGGGCTCGACCTCCGGCCGCAGGTCGTGGTGCTGAACAAGATCGACCTGCTGCAGGAGCCGCCGTCGTTCGGCGTCGAGGACGAGCGGATCCTCCGCGTCCTCCGCGTGTCCGCCGCGACCGGCGCCGGGATCGACGACCTCCGCCGCACGCTCTACGAGCTCGTCCCGGAAGACGTGCCCGTGGCGCCGCCGGACGAGGACGAGCTCGTCGACTTCCTCGTCTACAAGCCGCAGCCGGCGCGCCGTGCGTTCCGCGTCTTCCGCACGGAGCACGGATTCCGCGTCACCGGCCGCGCGCCCGAGCCGGCGGAGCTCGAGGCGATCCTCCGCGCCGCCGGCGTCCGTGAGGGCGACGAGGTCGAGGTCGGCGACGAGACGCTGGAGTGGTCGTGACGACGGCCGCGCTCTACGACGTGCACGGCAATCTCCCCGCGCTCGAGGCGGTGCTCGCCGAGGCCGGCGGCGCCGACGCGATCGTGTTCGGCGGCGACCTGATCTGGGGCGCGTGGCCGCGCGAGTGCCTCGAGCGCGCGCTGTCGCTCGGCGACCGCGCGCGCTTCGTCCTCGGCAACACCGACCGGATGGCGCTCACGAGCGACGACGAGTCCTCGGTGTGGGTCAGGGAGCGTCTGAGCGAGGAGCAGCGCGAGCTCGTGCGCGCGTGGCCGCCGACGCTCGAGCTCGACGGCGTCCTCTACTGCCACGCGACACCGCGCTCCGACGAGGAGATCGTCTTCCCGATCTCGTCCGAGGTGCGGTGGGCGGAGGTGCTCGAGGGCGTCGAGGCGAGCGTCGTCGTCTGCGGTCACACGCACATCCAGTTCGACGAGGTGCACGCCGGGCGGCGCGTCGTCAACCCCGGCAGCGTCGGGAACGCGACCGACCGCGCGACCGCGTGCTGGGCGATCGTCGGCCCGCAGATCGAGCTCCGCACGACGGACTACGACACCGTCGCGGCGGCCGCCGCGATGCGCGCGACCGGCTTCCCGCGCACGGACTTCGCCGACGAGCTGATCGAGCCGCGGACGCGCGAGAGCCTGTACGAGCTCTTCGGGGACGGATCGTGACGACCGCGCTCTACGGCGGCGCGTTCGACCCGCCGCATCTCGGGCACGTCGAGGTCGTACGCGTCGTGAAGGCGACACTCGACGTCGACGAGCTGATCGTGCTCGTGTCGGAGGCGCCGGGGCACAAGGAGGTTCACGCCTCCGCCGGCGACCGGCTCGCGCTCGCGCGCGCGGCGTTCCCGGACGAGAACGTGCGGCTCGACCCGTACGCGCGCACGGTCGACCTGCTGCGCGCCGAGCCGTTCGACGACCCGCTCGTCGTGGTCGGCGCCGACCAGTTCCAGGACTTCCTCTCGTGGAAGGAGCCGGAGCAGGTCCTCGCGCTCGCGCGGCTCGCGGTTGCGACGCGCCCCGGCTTCCCGCGCGATCACCTCGACGAGGTGCTCGTCCGGCTCGAGCATCCCGGGCGGGTCTCGTTCTTCGAGATCGCCCCGATCCCGGCCGCGTCGACCGACGTCCGCGCGCTCGCCGCCGCCGGCGAGCCGCTCGACGGCCTCGTCCCGCCCGCCGTCGCGGAGCTGATCCGGGCCCGGGGGCTGTACAGCCGCTGAGCCCGGCTACACTGAGGCCAAGCGACGACCGAGGAAACGAATCCCGCTCTGACCCCGCTCGAACAAGCCCGCCGCATCGCCGCTCTCGCGCTCGAGAAGCTGGCGGAGGACGTCGTGATCCTCGACATGCGGCCGGTGTGCACCTTCACCGACTACTTCGTGATCTGCACGGGCCGCAACCCGCGGCAGACCGCCGCGATCTGGGACGAGGTGCACGGGAAGCTGAAGCAGGACGAGCGCCTGATCCCGCGGACGGTCGACGGGACGCAGGAGGGGAGCTGGATCCTCGCCGACTACCTCGACGTCGTCCTCCACGTCTTCACGCCCGAGGCCCGGACGTACTACCGGCTCGAGGAGCTCTGGAACGACGTCCCGGAGGTCGAGGTCGAGGCCGCCGCGGTCTGACGCCGGCCTGTGGAAAACCTCGGGGACTCCCCGGGGACGCGGGGGAAAATCTGTGGAGAAGCCTGTGGACAACCGGCGCCGGGCCGGGCCCGGAGCTACAATCCGCATCCCCAGGGGCCATAGCTCAGCTGGGAGAGCGTCTGGCTGGCAGCCAGAAGGTCGCCGGTTCGAGCCCGGCTGGCTCCATCCTTTTCTGCGTCGCCCGCTTCGCGCGGGGCAGGCCCGCGTCGCGGGCGTGCCCTCGCGCTTCGTTTTCCGCTCGCAGGGTCCGGGAGCGGGCTGACGCGTTTCCGGCCGGAGCGGGCCGCGCCCGCGCAGGTCGGGCGCGGCGGTGGATCGGCTCCTCCCTTGTTCGCGCGGTTCCGATCTTGTAGAAACCTGTGTCTACCGTAGGGGTAGGGCACGGCGATTCAGGGGGAGGACAGGGATGAGGGCCAAGGCATGGGCGGGCCTTGCCGCACTTGGGTGCGCGCTCGTCATCGTGGCCGGCTCGGCCGGCACGACCACACCATTGCCGGGAGGGACGTCGCTCGACGTGACGATCACGAGCCCGGCCGACCACGCGACGCTTCCGCTCGGGCCGGTCGTCGTCAACGGGACTGCGGCGGTCGGCACCGGCGCTCCGGTCGCGAACACGACGCTGATCTACGTCGTCGACGTCTCGGGGAGCACGTCGAGCTCGACCGGCGTTCCGGGCAAGTGCCCGCGGCAGAACGTCTACGACAACCTTCAGGACACGACGCTCGACTGCGAGCTGCTCGCGATCCGCGACCTGAACGCGGCCGCGGTCGCGACGGGCACGATCGCGAAGATCGGGATGATCGGGTTCGCCGGGAACACGGCTCCGCCGGACACGCTCTCGCCGCTCAACATCACGTCGGCGGCGGCGCTCGACCTCGACCCGACGAGCACGACGTCGAACCTCGTCGCGCCGGACGCGAACACGTTCACGCCGGTTCCGGGGATGACGACGGTCTTCCCGCCGACGTCGAACCTCGACTGGGTCGTCCAGTCGGCGTACCTCGGCGCGGCGGGCGGCGTCGCCACGGTCGGATGGCCGGCGCGCGGGCCGGCCGACGGCTTCTCGCTGTTCAGCCTCCACGACGTCGGCGCGCAGACGAACTACACGGCCGCGCTCTACGCGCTGAGGAACCTCCTGACGCAGGTGACGACGCCGAACACGGTCGTCGCGTTCGTCTCGGACGGCGTCCCCAACCTGACCGTCCAGGGTCAGCCGATGGGGATCGTCCTCGCGACGCTCCCGACGTCGAACCTCACGATCGACACCTTCGCCGTCGGCCTCGGGACGTGCGGCTCCGCCTCGGCGACCACCAACGGCTCGCTCGAGCAGATCGCGGCGCACTTCGGCAAGCACTGTCAGGTGCTGAGCGACGCGTCGGACGCGGTCGACATCATCCCGGACGTCGTCTCGTCGAAGCTCAGCGCCGTGACGCTGTCGGTCGGCGGCGGCCCGGCGTCGACCGTCACGGCGACGCCCGCGATCCCGGCGGCCGGCCTCAAGGGGCCGACGACCGTCTCGTGGACGCAGACGCTGACCGGCCTCTCCGCCGGGACGCACGACATCTGCGCGACGGCGAACGGCAGCGACGGCGGCGGCACCGGCTCGACGCAGGACTGCGTGACCGTGACGCTGAAGGCTCCGCCGACGATCACCGTCGGCGACGGCTCGGGCAGCGCCGGCACGACGAACGAGGGCACGGCGTTCCCGATCTCCGCGACCGCGAGCGACGGGACGACGACGTGGTCCGAGTCGACGGGGCACTGCACGTTCGCCGACGAGAGCTCGCCGTCGACGAACGTCACGTGTGACGACAACGGCGTCTACACGCTCACGTTCACGGCGAGCGACGGCGTCAATCCGCCCGTCTCCGGCTCGGAGACGCTGACGGTGCAGAACGTCGCGCCGACGCCGGCGCTCACGGTCTCGCCGGGCCCGTATCCGGTCGGCTCGAGTCTCACGGCGAGCGTCTCGATCGCCGATCCGGGGACGCTCGACTCGGAGACCTGCGACTTCCAGTGGGGCGACGGCTCGCCGGACACGATCGTCCCGGCGGACGCAGCCCGCACGTGCAGCGCGCCGCACGCGTACGCGAGCCCGGGCCCGGCCACCATCTCCGTCCTCGTCACGGACAAGGACGGCGGCCAGGGCAGCGACTCGGCGCACATCAGCGTCAACGGGCCGCCGAACGTCTTCGTCGGCGACGCGAGCGGCAACGAGGGCTCGGCGATCCCGGTGTCGGCGACGGCGACCGACCCGGACGGCGACCCGCTGACGTACGGCTGGACGGCGACCCCGATCTCCGGGGTGGGCGGCGGCGCGTCGTGCACGTTCGCGAGCCCGTCGGCGCCGAGCACGACGATCACGTGCAACGACAACGGCGTCTGGGCGATCACGTTCACCGCGGCCGACGGGATCAACCCGGCGGTCTCGCAGAGCGGGACGCTCACCGTCTCGAACGTCAACCCGAAGCCGACGCTGACGTTCCTGCCGGCACCGCCGCACCCGCTCGGGTCGAGCATCACGGCGGACGTCTCGATCGTCGACCCGGGCTCGATCGACTCCCAGACGTGCGTCATCGACTGGGGTGACGGGTCGCCGCCGACGACGGTCGTCTCGGGCGCCATGCACTGCGCCGCGCCGCACACGTACGCGGCATACGGCAACTACCACGTCACCGTCACGGACACGGACAAGGACGGCGGCGTCGGCACGGACACGCAGGTCGTGTTCATCGACGGGCCTCCGACCGTGAGCGTCGCGAACGCGAGCGGCAACGAGGGCGCGGCGATCCCGCTCGTTGCGACGGCGACCGACCCGGAGGGCGACCCGCTCACGTACGCGTGGACGGCGACCGCGGGCGCGGGCGTCGACGCGGGTGCGACGTGCACCTTCGCGGGGCCGACGGTGCTCTCCACCACGGTCACCTGCAACGACGACGGGACGTGGACGCTCACGCTCACCGTGAGCGACGGTGTCAACCCGCCGGTCGTGACGACGGCGACGCTGACCGTCGCGAACGTCGCGCCGAGCGTGACGATCACGAGCCCGGCCGCGGGATCGACGTCGCGGAGCGTCAGCTTCTCGGCGGCGGTCACCGACCCCGGCTCGAACGACGTCCTCTCGTGCGCCATCAACTGGGGCGACGGTTCGCCCGTGTCGACGGTTCCGGTCGCCGCCGGCGTGTGCACGACGACGCACGCGTACGCGGGTTCCGTCTCGTCGGCGACGATCACCGTCACGGCGAGCGACGACGACGGCGGGACGAAGACGGCGACGCGGTCGCTCTCGTTCAACGCGCCGCCCGTCTGCGCGAACGTCCACGCGAACCCCGACACGCTGTGGCCGCCGAACGGCGACATGCGGCTCGTGCAGCTCGTCGGCGCCTACGACCCCGACGGCGGCCCGGTGACGTACACCATCACCGGCGTCACGCAGGACGAGCCGCTCGGGATGTGGGAGGGGCACGACTACTCGTGGTTCAAGAAGTGGAACAGGAAGCCGCAGCCGGACGCCGTGATCCTCCACGGCCCGTACCTGCTGCTTCGCGCCTACCGCGACCCGCACGGCGACGGACGGACGTACACGATCTCGTTCACCGTCACCGACTCGCAGGGCGCAACGTGCTCCGGGACGACCACGGTCGAGGTTCCGCACGACCTCGGCCACCACTCGCGGCACGGAGACCACCACTACAACTCCTGCGGCTGGGGCTGGAAGCCGTAGGGCCGCACGGGGAGGGGCCGGCCGCCGCGCCGGCCCCTCCCGCCCGTTCCTGAGCCGCGACACCGCCGACCGGCGGTTGGGGGTTGCATTCGGGGGCCGCGATCCGGAAGCTTCCGGGAGTGAGCCCGTCGCAACAGCCCGGCCCGGCCGCGGTCGCCGCCGACGCGCCGCCGGCCGAGGCCCGGGGGCGCGGCCGCGCGTCGGGTCGGCTCCTCGTCCCGGTCGGCTTCGCGTTCACGCGGCTCCGCTCGCATCTCGGACGGAGCGTCCTCGTCGGCGCGGGGATCGCGGTCGGCGCGGGCGTCCTTGCGATGGCCGCCGTCGCAGCGGTCGCGGTGCAGGACCGCGCGGTGCAGCGCGCGCTCGGCGCGCTCGACCCGTCGGACCGCGCGGTGCAGGTGAACTGGAGCGGCGTCCCCGCGCAGTCGAACCTCACGCTGCCGCAGCTCGACCGGATCGCGCGCTCGGCGCTGCGTCCGGTGCTCGACACGCCGCCGTTCGGCGTGCTCGTCTACCGGCAGGCGACGTGGGGCGGCGCGTACGTGAACCTCGGTGCGGTCGACGGGCTGTCGCGCTGGCTCGTGCTGCGGAGCGGGCGGCTGCCGCAGCCGTGCACGCGCGCGCGCTGCGAGGTCGTGCAGATCGGCGGCGCGCCGGTCGCGCCGAAGCTTCCCGGGATGCGCGTCGTCGGCCGCGCGACGTTCCGCCCCGGCGCGCCGCTCGCCGCGTACTTCGCCGCCGCGGGGTCGAAGCGGCCGCCGATCCTCCTCGCCGACGGCGTGCGCGGCCTGTCGCAGTTCCCGCTGCCGGACGCGCCGCTGATCGCGCGCACCGCCGGCTGGATCGTGCCGGTGTCGCCCGGCGCGGTGCACGAGTGGGAAGTCCCCGCGTTCCAGCGCCGTATCGACGCTGCGCAGGCGAAGCTCGAGGCGGCGACCGACCTCTTCAGCGTCTCGGCGCCGACCGACACGCTGCGCGAGATCGTCGCGACGACGCGCGTCGCCGGCGAGCGGCTGCTCGTCGTCGGCGGCGGCTCGGCGGTGCTGCTCCTCGGGTTCGCCGTGCTCGCGGCGACGCGGCTGCGGCGCGACCACCGCGCGGTACGTCGGCGGCTCGGCTGGTACGGCGCGCGCCGCTGGCAGCCGACGCTCGTCGCCGCGACCGAGGTCGTGACGATCACGCTCGTCGCGACCGTCGTGGGGTGGATCGGCGGCGCCGCGGCCGGCGCGGCGCTCGCGCGGCACCTCGGCGCGCCGGGCCGCTCGGCCGTCGCGCACTCCGTCGTCACGGGGCGCGGATTCGCGGTCGCGGCGGGGCTCGCGCTGCTCACGGCGGTCGTGATGCTGATCGCGGTGCGCGCGGAGCCCGTCTCCGTCGGCGGCCTCCGGCTGACGGTCGCGGACGTCGCGGCGGTCGGCGCGCTCGCGGCGGTGCTTCTCGCACTCGCGCGCGGGAAGGCGGACGCGAATGCGCTCGCGTCGGGCGGCGGGACCGGCGTCGTGCTCCTGCTCCTGCCGGGGCTCGTGATCTTCGTGCTCGCCGTCGTCGCGTCGCGCCTGCTCGCACCGGCGCTGCGCGCGCTCGAGCGCGCCGGCCGGCGCGCGCCGGTCGCGCCGCGGCTCGCGCTCCTCTCGCTCGCGCGCGCGCCCGGCGACGTGATCCTCTCCGTCGTCTTCTTCGTCGTCGCCGTCAGCGTCGCGGTGTACGCGATCTCGTACCGCGGGACGCTGCTCACCGGCGAGCGGCAGCAGGCGAGCTACGCCGTCCCCGCCGACGTCGTGCTGACGGAGGATTTGACGAAGCTCGTGACCGTGCAGCAGGCCGCCTCGCCGTCGCGCTACGCGACGCTCGGCCGCGCGACGCCGGTGCTGCGCGACGCGGGCTACGTGACGGGGAACGGCGGCCGCGACTTCACGCTGCTCACGCTGCCCGCGGCGTCGCTCGCGCACATCCAGGGCTGGCGCTCCGACTTCTCGTCCGACTCGCCGGCGACGCTCGCCGCGCGGCTCGCGCCGTCCGGCCCGACCGCGCTGCGCGGGATCGACCTACCCGCGACCGCGACGACGCTGCACGTGCCGGCAACGGTGCGCGGCGACCGCGTCGGGCTCTCGGTGACGGTGCTGAACCGGCGCGGCGACTTCACGTCGGTCGACCTCGGCGAGCACGGGCCGGGAGCGCACCTGCTCGGTGCGCGCATCCCGCCCGAGTCGCGCGGCGGGCGCATCGTCGCGGTGCGGCTCACGTTCCCCGTCATCGCGGCGTTCGTCGCCGGCCACCGCGAGAGCGGGACGGCGTTGTCGGTGTCGGACGCGTCGAGCGGCGTCGTCTCGCTCGGCCGCATCCGTGCCGACGCGACGCAGCTGCCGGGCTACGCGGGCTGGTTCGGGACGCGCGGGATCGACGTCGAGCAGCGCAGCGGCGGCGCGCGGCTCCACTTCGTC
>Ga0335070_10010676_pt1 | contig 10737 bp, 8 predicted proteins | sample Lox_Sample_13_FD_206722 | JGI IMG/M metagenome (GOLD analysis project Ga0335070, IMG submission 206722) | Soil microbial communities from Loxahatchee National Wildlife Refuge, Florida, United States - Lox_Sample_1.3 | ecosystem: Environmental > Terrestrial > Soil > Wetlands | place: USA: Florida...
TACTCTTCAGGCGCTCGATGCTTTTCTTTATGGTGGTAAAGTTGGTGAGCATTCCGCCAAGCCATCTCTGGTTCACGAAAAAGGCACCCGCTCTCTTCGCCTCCTCCTGAATGGCATCCTGGGCCTGCTTCTTTGTGCCCACAAAAAGTATGGCCGAGTTACCTATGGAGGTTTCCCTGACAAACTTATATGCATCCTCGAGTCCCTTCAGTGTTTTCTGGAGGTCAATGATATAAATGCCGTTTCTCTCTCCGAAGATAAATTTTTTCATCTTCGGATTCCATCTCTTGACCTGATGGCCGAAATGTACGCCGGCCTCCAGGAGTTCCTTCATTGTTACTACCATAAAATGCGTCCTCCTTTGGTTTTTCCTCCGCCATCTCCCCTTCTCCCCGTAAACAGGGGACCACAAAGGAGAGGTTTCCTGGCGTGTGTTTTTACAAGGTTAAAAGTTTATCATAAGGTACCTGGTTTTTGCAATACAGCCTATCTCATTTTTTGATTGCATTTCGCAAGGAAAATTGCTATATATATAGCGTTTGAGAGGGAGGGTTATCTGATACTCGCTTCAATCACACGATGCTCCGGTATCACCGGTATCAGGGGAATGAACGTATTGATCTGCACATTGCGGAACCATAACCGTGAAAGAGGGGAAAAGATGCCTGCCCTGCAATGGGAACCCATCCCAGATATCAATGTATAGAAACCAGACATGCTGTACGGAAATCCGCCAAAGAACCGGCCAATTATCATCAGGATTTGAATTCCTTAAGGACTGCAAAAACATTAAATACCTGCGGTTTACTGATAAATTCATGGTGAGGCATAGTTTTTGCTTTCAAATTAATGCTGAATCAATAAAGCATAGAGAAAGGGATTAATGGTGTGCTGAAAGAAAAGGACGTCCGGTATTCTGTCAAGCATGCCACGGTTATAATCTTATCAGATGCCACTCAAGGAGGTGGAGGGTGACTCTATTGAGAAGCAGTTTTTGTTTCTTGACTGTTCTTGTATTGGGGCTGACAGGATGCGAAGCCCTGAAGGCTTCCAAGCCCATCATTCCCATAAAGGAATACGAACAGATGATCGCGGGAAGGCTTGATGCGAATTATGTGGGTACGCGCACCTGTCTTTCTGCCTGCCACTTTCACGACAAGATACGGCGTGATTTTGAGGCAAGCACCATGGGCGCCCAGCTATCGAGCAAGTCCGGTATGCCTCTGGTTGACTGCGAATCATGCCATGGGCCTGGGAGCCTCGCTATTGAAGGGATTACCCCTGAGAAGGTCGCAATGGACGCAAAAGAGGGAAAGCAGACTGCGTGCTATTACAAGACCCTTATCGAGATCAAGAATCTTCCTGCCGGGGCGCAGTCCCTCATTTGCCTTAAATGCCATACGGCGAATGCCACGTTTAACCTCCATAGTTGGAATGCGAGCGCTCACGCGATCAACGACGTTTCATGCTCAGAATGCCACAAGGTCCATGTGGGACCTGATTTGACGGTGAGGCGACGTGCAATGGCGGAGATGTGTGACAGATGCCACCAGGAAGTCAGGGCAGCGTTTTATCTGCCGAGCCACCATCCCGTTCCGGAACAGAAGGTCTTCTGTAATGACTGTCATGATCCCCATGGCTCCTTTTATACAAAGTCCATGAAAAAAGGAACGATAAAGGAGACATGTAGTCAATGTCATATGGAAAAGGCTGGGCCCTTCGCCTTTGGACATGCTGACAATACCGAAGACTGCACCACATGCCACAGTCCTCATGGCTCGGTAAACAACTGGCTACTCACCCTCAGGGTGCCATTCCTCTGCCTCCAGTGCCATCCTGGACACAGGACCTCCAAAACCTCCTCAGCAGAGTCAAAGGGTGCGTTTTATACCAGGTGCACAGATTGCCATTCCACGATTCATGGAACGGACCTTCCCTCTGCCAGCGGCAGGGGAAGGTTCACCCAGTAGGGGAGGAGGGTGAGATGAAAAAAATACTATCAATAGCTCTCGCGGTCCTGGTCTCGATGATATTGGTTCACATGGCATATTCTCAAGAAACTGCAGCACCACAGGTTGCTCAGGAATCAGGCATGGAAGAGACAGCCCCTTCAGAAGCTTATACATTCCCTACAATAAAACCCGAAGCATCACTTTTCTTGGGCGGCAGATTGGCAGGCTTCAGCGGGTCTCCAAGGGCTGATCAGTATGAATACCTGCATGACTTTGTCCCGTTTGGGGGAGAGCTGAGGTTGTTTGAGTATCCGCACAGACTTCACCTCGATGTAGATATTCAGGATCAAAAAGATTATTTCGGGGATTTGAGCTACTCATATAAAGACCTCATTCTCTTCAGGGGGGTTGACAGGACTGTGTGGCACAACTTGGTGAACATCCCGCTCATAGATCTCAATCCCGCAACTCCTTCACCTGGAGTCGATGTCAGAGACAGTGGGGTAGAGTACGGGACAAGGACCAGTATGAATAATGCATCCCTTAGATTTAAGATGCCGGACTTCCCACTCCATATTTACCTAGACGGCAGCTACATTGACAAATCGGGGGGGTCCATGCAGCAGCGGTTTCTGGGAGGTTCCGGTTATTTCAACAATATTGTGAGGGTTTCGGAGCAGCGCGATGTGGACTGGGTCACCAAAGGGCTCCTCATGGGTATAAACAGCCATTTAGGGCCGATAGAAGCGGACTTCTCTCATGGCGAAAGAAGGTTCGATTCCTCGGGCACGCAGGTTTTTCAGGATTTCTATACAGATGCAGGGGTCAGACCAGCGGGAGTCTTCGAGCACAACCTCATCCCTGATTTCAAGAGCTCATCAAATACCCTCAAGCTCCATACTTCATATACAGGAGGCATCGTCGCATCCGCAACATTATCAAATATAGATACGAAGAACGATAGCAGTGGGACGAAGGCAGACTACTACATCGGCACAGCGGATTTTACGTGGATGCCCATGCCAAAGCTGACCTTTTACGTGAAGTACCGTTACAAAGATACCGACTTCGACAATCCGGGTTCAGTTACGATTGCCGACCTCTCCAACCCATTTCAGACCTTTACCTACCCTGTAAAGGCGGCGATCTCATCCATAACGAATACCGTCTCCGGAACTGTACGGTATCTCCCGATCAAAGGGGTGACGCTCAGGGCAGAATATGCGTTTCAGAACATCGATAGAGACAATGCCAGTTTGTGGGGTCTTCCGGATTCAACCCAGAGCAACACTGTCACAATCTCAGCTGATACAAGAATCCTCAAGGGCCTGAACTTCAAGGCCCAATATACCTATCTGCAGATTAGCAACCCAGCATATAACACCGACCCAAACCACTCTAATTCAGCCAAATTCTCCCTTTCATGGATTCCCATACCCCAAGTGAACACCTATGTGAGTTATACCTTTGCAAGGGAGAAGCGGGATAATGTGTCTTTTGTTGAGGCGGATGGTACCATCACAACTACGCCTAACAACAGGGACGTAAATAAGGATATGGTTATGGGGAGTGCCACGTTCCTCATATTAAAAGACCTGTCTCTCACCGGAAGCTACGCCTACATGCATAACAACACAGAGCAGGATATGGGGTATAGTGACCTGGCAGGGATTCCACAGACTGACCCCTCTGTGCCTAACAAACAAACGGCGCAGACGGTTGCGGCCGATCTGAATTATATGCCCAAAAATAATATAACCCTCCACGCCGGCTTCAGCTATACATTAAGCAGCGGGCAATTCTACCCCAGCAGTGCGGACCTCCTCCAGCCAGTGTCTGTAGCCTCTTTTTCAGCCCTCAAAGAGAAAGAGACAGCGTACACTCTGTCAGGAGAATACAGATTTAAGAATGGGTTTGGATTGGAGTTGCGGTATAAGTACTGTCATCTGAACGATGTCCAGAATAATCCATATGATGATGTGCAGAACGGGAATGCGAATATCTTCATGGTACTCCTGTCAAAGAGGTGGTAGGCATATGATGAATAAGGTTAAGAAATCACGAATTCTGGCGTGCGCCTTGAGAGAACGGACCCCTTTTGCGGTGTTGCTCTATGTATGGACTATGGTGGTGCTTGCTTCGATGTGTTTCTCTCCTCCCACCTTTGCCGCTGAAAAGACCGTCGGGGTGATCATGACTGGCAACATCTCCTACTATAAGGACATTCACAAGGCATTCATCGAAGGGCTGAACCAGGAGGGTCTCTTTGCCCAGGGAAAGGTGGATGTCGTGGTGCAAACCCCTGCCCCTGAGACCATGGCATGGACAAACGCGGCCAGAAAGCTTGTGGCAATTGGCTCCGCAGTGATCGTATCATACGGTGCCCCCGCAACCCTGTCGGTTATGAGTGAGACGTCTGATATCCCCATTGTGTTCGCGGGCGTATATGACCCCCAGGCCCTTGGCATCACAGGCAAGAACATTACGGGAATAAGCGCAAAGGTTCCTGTGACGAGTCTGATAAAAAATCTCAAAAGCATCTCGAATTTCAAGACGCTCGGGGTGATTATTAACGACTCGGAGAAAGACAGTGTGCTGCAGGCAAACGAGGTGAAGCAATTGGAGGGCAGTTTTGGGTTCAGCTCCAAAAGCTTCAATGTGAAAAGGGCGGAAGACGCTTCTAGAATTACGGGTGTTGACGCGCTCTATCTCACCACGGGATGCACCGGGATGCACTGTGTGACCAATATTGTTGGCGTTGCGCGGAAGGGGAAGATGGCTTCGGGAGCAACCATAGGAGGAGGAGAGGCCAGTGGAGTCATACTCACCATAGCCGCAAATCCCCAGGAGCAGGGGAGAGAGGCTGCAGAGAGAGTGGCAAAGCTCATCAAGGGGGCGAGTGCAGCGTCCCTTCCGGTCGAGCAGCCTAAAAAAGTGGACATGATCATCAACCTCAAAGAGGCCACGGATATGGGACTCAAGGTGCCCTTCGACCTACTCACCTCGGCAACAAAGGTAATCAAATGAATCGTGGGATAAACCTCCAGAAAAAGGCAATTATTATGGTCGGAGGGATACTCTTCTTTATCCTTGCGATCAACACCCTCGTGCTCACCTCGGTCGCCTCAAATAAGTATAAGAGCGCATTGCTTTCGAAAACAACCGCCGTGGGTGAAGGGATGCAGAGAGATCTCGGCAGGGCCCTGAATCTCGGAATCCCCCTTGAGTCAATGGAAGGGGTGAATGAAAAACTCCAGGAGCTTATTTCCAGGGATCCGGCAATTGGGTACACCATGGTCACGGATATCAAGGGGAAGGTTTTCTTCGATACCCGTCAGGCAGAGCTCGGCAAGGAACTCAAAGATGACGCATCTCTGAAGGCGGCCTCTTCACCCAAGTCCATTATCCAAACGGTAGGCGCTTTTTATGACCTCTCTTTCCCCCTGATGAATGCGGAGGGGAAGATGGTCGGTGTCCTTCGCATAGGGATCAAATCAGAGGCGGTGAACTCCCAGCTGTATGCACTCCTTCTGTGGGCCCTCGGGATATCGTTGGTGAGTTTCCTTGTTTCCCTTGGCCTCGTATCTTTTTCCATCTCCCGATTCATCACCAAGCCTATTATGCACATGGAGAAGGCTGCCGAAGGGATTGCCGCAGGCGATCTTACCTCTGTCATCGAGACTAAAGGGAGCGATGAAATCGCAGCCCTGGGGAAGGCAATAAACGGGATGGCATTCAACCTTAAAGACATGCTTTCAAAAATCAGAAACATCTCCAATAGCGTTACCCATGTCACCTCAAATATCGTGAATTCGTCACAGGGGGTGTTAGCCGTTGCTGATGTCCAGAAAAAGGCGATAGAAGAGACCGCAGTTGCCATGACCGAAATGAACAGTTCCACGTCCAGTGTGGCGCAAAGCGCGGAGAGCCTTTCCGATTCGTCGGTGGACACCTCATCCGCAATCCTGCAAATGACCAAGTCCATTGAAAGGGTAGCAGAGAGCTCAAATATTTTCGACGAACAGACCCATGAAGCTGCTTCATCCATAGAAGAGATGATCTCCAATATCAAACAGATTACCCAGAGTCTGGAGAACCTCTCTTCATCGTCTGAGGAGATTGCGTCCTCTGTGACCGAGGTGGACGCCACGATCAAGGAAATCGAGCATCACGCGGGCGAGTCGGTGAGACTTGCGGAGAAGGTTACGACCGATGCGTCGGATAAGGGAATGAATGCGGCAGAGGCTGCCATAGAGGGGATGGAGAACATAAGGAAGAGCGTGGGTGCCCTCTCCGATATGATCAACATACTCGGCAAAAGGTCTGAGGACATCGGTAAGGTGCTCAACGTCATCGATGAGGTCGCTGACCAGACAAACCTCCTTGCTCTCAATGCCGCGATTCTTGCTGCCCAGGCAGGCGAACACGGCAGGGCATTTGCAGTAGTGGCCGATGAGGTGAAGAGCCTGGCAGAAAGGACGTCCCTCTCCACAAAGGAGATCGCCGCGCTCATCACCTCAGTACAGGAAGATACACGATCCAGCGTTCAGATGGCTGGGCAAGGCATCGAGACGGTGGAAAGAGGTTTGGGACTTGTGCGGGATGTCCACGAGGCCCTCAGCGGGATACTGGACAGTTCAAGGGTTTCTACAGAAATGTCAAAGGCAATACAACGGGCAACTTCCGAAGAGTCACAGGTAATAAAGCAGATTACCGACTCTATCAAGGGGATGTCGAAGCAGGTGGAGAACATCTCACGGGCAGCACAGGAACAGAGCAAAGGAAGCAAATTCATCGTCGAGGCAACAGAGAAGATGAGGGAGATTTCGCATCATATTAAGGTTGCGACAGGGGAGCAGAAAGACGGGAGCAGACAGATCTCCGGTGCAGTGGAAAATGTCACGCAGCAGGCTGATCATATCGCCAAGGCCACAGGCAAGCAATTAGAGAAGAGCGCCGAAATCGTACAGTCAATGGATAAGATTCAAAATACCACGGGCAAATTGATACAGGTCTCACATGAGATGAGCGCAGCCATCAATTCTCTCAAGGAAGAGGCCCGGAACCTTCTCTCAGAACTCCAAAAATTCAACGTGTGAATTAATTCCTGCAGATAATTGCCCATCCCTTTTGAAAAATAGCCTGCTGTTCGGGGCATACACCGTGAAAATACAACCCCCTATTATAGGGTCCAAAGGAATAGGAAGCAGCAGGGCTTGGGACCTGGAGACGCTGATTAATTCCCTCAGCGAGGCGATTCTCCTCCTCGACAAGCGCAACACAATCGTCTTTGTCAATAAAACGGGTGAGGAATTCTTCGGGAAGAGCCATCAGGAGATTATCGGAGCAAGGCTCACCGACCTCTATCCAGGTGCGAAGACCATTGCAAGGCTGGCAAGAAAGGCAATGAAAGAGTTGAGGTCCTTCAGCGCGAAGGATGTGGAAGCAAAAATCAATGGCATTTCCAGTGTGGATATCGATATTACTCCGTACCTCACTGATGATAAATGCAGCGGTGTATTGCTTTCTATCCGGGAGAACCTCTCTATCGCGGAAAGGGAGGACTCTTCCTTCGATTCCCTTGTCTATCTCCTTGGCACCATAGCCCACGAGATCAAGAATCCACTGGGAGGCATAAAAGGGGCTGCTCAGCTCCTGAAGGGAAAGCTCCTCAAGGGTGAAGCGCGGGCCTTTGCGGGCGCTGATACCGTAGATGAGTATATCAACCTCATCATACGGGAGACGGACAGATTGAATACGGTCTTGCAGAATTACCTCACGATGAGTCGGAGGCCCGCCCTTCAGGAGATGAATATCCATGAAATCCTGGAAAAGGCCATTTCGATAATGGATGTTTTGCTGAAAAATGTTAATATAGGAATCCAAAGGGCGTACGATCCGAGCCTCCCCAGGGTTATCGGAGACGGGGGCAAGCTGCTTCAGGTTTTTCTCAATGTCATCAAGAATGGCATTGAGGCAATGCCGAGGGGGGGGAACCTGAGCATTGCGACAAAGCCGTCCGCCGAATATGCGGTGCAGCACGGACAGATAAAACGCTGGGCAGTAGTGTCCATCAGGGACACCGGCAAGGGTATCCCCAAACAAGAGATGCAGAAGATCTTCCTCCCTTTTTATACGAAGAAGAAGAAGGGTACCGGGCTTGGTCTTGCCCTTTCAAAGAAGATCATTAAGGATCACAACGGATTTATACGGGTGGAGAGGCCTGAATCGGGAAAGGGAACCGTGTTCCATATCTATATTCCCTTTGCCCAGTGAGGAATTGACTTTTTTTGGCACACGAAGACCACATGGGAAAAGAAGTACTCATCATAGATGACGATGAAGCCATCACCTGGGTGGTGAAAAAGGCGCTTGAGCCCCTGGGCTATAAGGTAGTGACACGCCCTCGACTCTCTTCCGGGCTTAAGGCGGTAAAGGGCGGCCTTCAGCTTGTCCTCCTCGACATTGTCCTTCCCGATGGAAACGGCCTCAATGCACTCAAGGAGATCCGGTCCACCTTCCCGGATGCCATGGTCATCATGGTCACCGCACACGGCAGGATGGAGAGCACCGTGGAGGCGATGAGAGAGGGCGCCTATGACTATATCGAGAAACCCTTTGATGTGGAAGAACTCAAGATTAATGTGGAAAAGGCATTCAGGGACATGGCAGTGAGAGAGGAGCTCTCAAATCTCCGGAGTGTAACGGCGGAGGCCGAGGAACCCCTGATCGTGGGAAGAAGTCCCAAGATGCTGAAGGTATTCAAGGAAATCGGCAGGGTGGCATCAAAAGATATCACCATATTGATCGTGGGAGAAAGCGGGACCGGCAAAGAGCTTGTGGCAAAGGCGATTCACCATAACAGCAATCGCAGGACCGGACCATTTGTCGCCATCAATGCGGCCTCTATCCCGAAGGACCTCCTGGAGGCTGAGCTTTTCGGATGGGAAAAAGGGGCGTTCACAGGCGCGAAAGAAAAATATGCGGGGAAGGTCGAATCAGCCCGCGGTGGCATCTTGTTCCTGGACGAGATTTCTGAACTGAACCTTGACCTTCAGGCAAAACTCCTGAGGTTTATGCAGGACAAGAAGTTCAGCCCCCTGGGGAGCAACACGGTCATGGAAGGGAATGTGAGAATCCTCGGCGCAACGAACAGGGACCTCAAGGAGGCCATTACCAAAGGATTGTTCAGGGAGGATCTGTACTACAGGTTCAATGTGGTACAGATAAAACTCCCCACGCTGGCCGAGAGGCGGGAAGACATCATCCCTCTCGCGAAACATTTCCTGAAAGATGCTGAGAGAAAATTTGAGACAGGGAAGAAGGAACTGTCCCGGGAGGCGAAGGACTTGCTGCTCAAATATCCCTGGCCAGGCAATGTGAGAGAGCTCGAGAATGCCATCAAAAGGGCATGTATCCTTTCCAACGGGACAGTCATCGAAAAACGCGACCTTCCCTTGGAAGAAGCCAATTCCTTCTCTATCCAGGACTTTCTCGAGGAGAAACTGAAGAGATATCTCAAAGAGATGACCAAGCTCGAAAAGTGCAACCTTTATGATTCGGTAGTCTCGGAGGTGGAAAAGGCCCTTATCAAGATTGTGCTGAACGAAACCGGAGGAAACCAGCTTAAGGCCTCAAAGACCCTCGGAATCAACAGAAATACCCTGAGGACGAAGATCAGGGGATACAAGATAAAGTGATTGAATTTTATGAGAGCGCTGTGGTATAAATAACCGCTCCTTGCTCTCGCTCTTCCTCTGCGGAGAGGCGAGGGCTCTTCCGCGCTGAAGGTCATTGACCTCTGGCGGATCCCCGAGAGGGGAAAATCCATAAGGAGGTGTTCAGATGAACATCTATGAAAACATCGTAATCCTCAATGCGTCCCCTGCCGATGAAGAGATCGAGGCGTCCCTCAACAAAATAAAAGACCTCATCACCAATGCGGGAGGCGAGATACTCAAGGTTGATGCATGGGGAAGAAGAAAACTCGCCAATGAAATCAAAAAACAAAAGAAGGGGTTTTATGTGCTCCTTGTCTTCAGGTCGGCCTCATCCCTCGTCAGGAAACTGGAGGACTATTACAAAGTCTTCGACCCTGTGATAAAATACATGGTGATTAAACTTGGGAGCAAGGAGAGCACACATTTTCTGGCAACTCTGATCCAAACTCCAAGGGGTGACGAGGCAACGGCCAAGCCGGCCCCGGGTACAGCGACCCCTGCGCCGGGTGCGGCTTCTGAGTAACGGTCTGCGGGGAGAAGAGAGGGCACATGTATAACAGGATAATACTGATCGGCAATCTCACCAAGGACCCTGAACTCAGGTATACCCCGCAGGGCACTCCGGTGGCTTCCTTCAGGATCGCGGTAAATACCCGGTATAAGCAATCCGACGAATCCAGAGAGGATACCCTGTTTATCGATATTGTCACCTTCGGGAAACAGGCGGAGACATGCAGCCAGTATCTCAATAAGGGGAAGTCGGTTCTCGTGGAGGGAAGACTCCAGGAGAGGAGATGGGAATCAGAAGGCCAGCAGAAGAGTAAATTCGAGGTCATCGCGCAGACAGTGAGGTTTCTGTCAAGAAAGGGCGCGGGAGAGGGTCAGGGAGTTCCCGAGAGCGAGGTCCCTCCTCCGGAAGGCATGACAGACCCCGAACCATTCTAGGTTCGGTTATTACTATTAAGTACTATTAAGCCACCCATATAGGAGAAGAAAGGAGTCCACATTGCAGCAGAGAAGATTTCAAAGGAGAAAGTTCTGCAGGTTCTGTGCAGAGAAGTTTG
>Ga0335070_10010678_pt1 | contig 10736 bp, 7 predicted proteins | sample Lox_Sample_13_FD_206722 | JGI IMG/M metagenome (GOLD analysis project Ga0335070, IMG submission 206722) | Soil microbial communities from Loxahatchee National Wildlife Refuge, Florida, United States - Lox_Sample_1.3 | ecosystem: Environmental > Terrestrial > Soil > Wetlands | place: USA: Florida...
CGGGGGTTTACCAGATCGCCAGGGGAAATTTCACCGCCCCGGCATGGTACACGGCCTTCTGGTACGGCTTGAATATTTTCCTGAAAGCGAAGGGGAAAAGCTCATCGGAATAAGGGGGCGATATGGCGGTGCCGCTGAGAACCCAGTTGCGATCCGCCCTGTCGCCGGCATGGTCTGATCCTCGTCCCGCGGAGGAAGGCCCCGCGGTGAGGGTGATTCACTCGGCGGTTAAGGGACGGGCCAGATTCAGCGTAAACGGCCTTTACCGTTCGGCCGGTCTCGCAAGACACCTCGAATCCGGCCTTTCCGGCGCCGGTTTCGTAATTTCCTTCTCCATAAGCATCGTCACCGGGAATGTTCTGTTATTTTTCCCCGAAGAAGAAAATCCCCGGGATATTTCCCTTCTCATCGACGGCATCGTTGCGGAGTATCAGCGGACAAAAGAGAGTTCCGCCGATACTGAAGGCAAAACTGTCCGCTCAAGTACCAGGAATCCCCTCTCCTATGAAAAGGGAAACAACAAGGTCAGCAGGAGGAAGCTGAGAAAGCTCGTCGTACGGGCCGAGGAACAGATGGAGGAGCCCTGGCACCTCATGGAAGTTGAAAAAGCGGTCGCGATTTTCTGCAGCTCGACCGCGATTGGATTATCCGCGGCTTCCGCTCAGGAACATTTCGGGAAATTCGGCCCCAATCTTCTGCCTGAATCGGTCCCCAGGTCAGGGTTCAGCATCCTTGTTGATCAGTTTAAATCCTTGCCCGTTTACCTGCTTACCGCCTCGGCGGTTCTTTCAGTCTTTACGGGCGGAGTTGCCGATGCCGTCGTCATCATGGCCGTCGTCGCCATCAACGCGGCCATAGGATATGTAACCGAAAGCCAGTCGGAGATGACGATCAACTCCCTCAAACGTCTGGTGCGACCCTCCGCGGATGTCATACGGGACGGCAAGCCGCTGCAGCTTAAAGCCGAGAACGTCGTGCCTGGAGACCTGCTCATCCTCAGGCCCGGCAGTTATGTCACCGCCGACAGCAGGATCGTGGAGTCCCGCCATTTGAGCATCGACGAATCGGCCCTGACGGGCGAGAGCCTGCCGGTCGTCAAGGTGACGGAAGCAATCGCGAAAAGGGACGTTCCACTGGCGGACAGGTTCAACATGGCTTACATGGGTACCCTGGTTACGGGCGGCCAGGGGCTTGCCGTGGCAGTGGGCACCGGCAGGTTCACCGAAATCGGGAGAATACAGGAACTGGTCGGTGAAGCCGAGGCGCCCAAGACCCCGATGGAAAAACAGCTGGAAACCATCGGCAACCAGCTTGTGCTGATAAGCGGGGGAATCTGCGGCGTTGTCTTCATCGTCGGTCTATTGCGCGGCTACGGATTTTTGCAGATGGTGAAGAGCGCCATCTCCCTTGCGGTCGCCGCCATTCCCGAGGGGCTTCCCGCCGTGGCCACCACAGTCCTGGCACTGGGCATCCGCGACATGAAGCAGCGAAAAGTCCTGATTCGCAGGCTCGACGCGGTAGAGACCCTCGGCTCGGTGCAGACCATCTGCCTGGACAAGACGGGGACCCTGACATTCAACAGGATGTCGGTCGTGGCGATAAATGCCGGGATGAAAGATATGAGCGTGCGGGACGGAATCTTTTTCGACGGGGAAAAGGTCGTAACCCCCCTTGCGGGCGGCGAACTGCTCCATCTTGTCAGGCTTTGCGTCCTCTGCAACGAGTCGGAAATGGTCGTCAGGGACGGGCAGTACGCCCTTAACGGTTCCTCCACGGAAAACGCACTTCTGCATCTCGCCATAATGTCGGGCATCGATGTCGCAGGGACAAGAGAAACGTACCCCCTTTTGGGGATAACCCACCGCTCCGAGGCCAGAAATTTCATGATCACGCGGCACCGCATCGCCGAGCCGGTCGATATCAGGCAATGGGCGGGAAGCGCCCGCACCGCCTCCGGAAGCCTCGTGGCGGTCAAGGGAAATCCCCTCGAACTGCTGGGCTTGTGCGATTGGTTCATGAAAGACGGGGTAGAGTCCCCCCTTACCGACGATGACCGTTTCGCGATCGAACTTGCCAATGAAAGGATGGCCGGGGATTCTCTGCGGGTTCTGGGCGTTGCCTGCTGCATTGCCGAAGACTCCGTGGAAAAAGGCTTCGTCTGGATCGGGCTTGTCGGCATGGCCGATCCGGTAAGGCCGGGGGTGAAAGAGCTGATCGGGGCCTTCCATCATGCGGGCGTGGATACCCTGATGATCACCGGCGACCAGGTCCCGACCGCCTTTTCCATCGGCAGGGAGCTGAACCTGAGCAACGGCGCTTCCCTGGAGATCTTCGATTCCACCCGCCTCCAGGACATGGATCCGGAGCTGCTCACCGCCTTTGCCGAAAAAGTCCAGGTATTCGCCCGTGTCAGCCCTGCCCAGAAGCTGCAGATCGTACGGGCGCTCCAGCGGGGCGGGAAGGTTGTGGCCATGACCGGCGACGGCATCAACGACAGCCCGGCCCTAAAGGCGGCGGATATAGGCATAGCGATGGGTACCACGGGCACGGACGTGGCGAGGGAAGTCGCCGATGTGGTGCTGGAGGACGACAACCTGGGAACGATGATCATCGCCATCAGCCACGGCAGGACGGTTTACGGCAACATCAGGAAATCGGTACATTACCTTCTCGCCACCAATCTGACCGAGATCATGGTCATGTTTACCGCCATAGCGGGGGGACTGGGCCAGCCGCTGAATACAATGCAGCTTCTGTGGATCAATCTTGTCTCCGATATTTTCCCGGGCCTGTCCCTTGCCCTGGAGCAGCCGGAACCGGATGTGCTTGACCGCCCTCCGCGCGATCCAAAAGAGCCGATCATTACCAACGAACACCTGACAAGAATCGCCGTTGAAGGGGGTACGATCAGCGCCGCGGCCCTCGGCGCCTATGGGTACGGCTTGCTTCGCTACGGGATGGGGCCAAGGGCGGGCACCATTGCCTTCATGAGCCTGACGACGGCTCAACTGCAGCATACCCTGAGCTGCAGATCGGAAACCATAAGCATATTCGACGAACGGAAACTTCCGCCAAACCGTTACCTGAAATGGGCGATGGCGGGCTCTTTCGCGCTGCAGGCGCTCGTCATGATCGTTCCGGGCCTGAGAAGCCTGCTCGGCATCACTCCCGTCGGCCTGCTGGACGGGGTCGTAATCGGCGGGAGCGCTTTCCTGCCCTATATTGTCAACGAAGCGACAAAACATGCAAAAGTCGAGGTTCGCAATGAAAAAGGACTTCATGTTCACCTCGGAGTCGGTGACCGAGGGCCATCCTGACAAACTGTGCGACCAGATCAGTGACGCCATCGTCGACCGTTTCCTCCAGCACGATCAATGCGCGCGCGTCATAGCGGAATGCGCGGTGGCGCACTCCATCGTTTTCATCGCCGCCCGCTTTGCTTCGAACATAACCATAGATATCCCGAACATCGCGCGTCAGGTGATTACCATGGTCGGTTACGACCATCGCACGTTCAACAGCAAGACATGCAGCATCGTCACAAGCCTGACGGAACTCCCCGGAGAGTGCGAATTACCTGAACTGGAGGAGTTGTCCGATGAAGAAATCGAGAAGATCCCCGCCCGGAACCAGGTTACGGTTTTCGGTTTCGCATGCGACCAGACCCCCGCCTATCTTCCTCTTCCCATCTGGATCGCCCACCGGCTTGCCAGGCGGCTCGCTTCGGTACGACTGCAGAAGATCCTTCCCTACCTTGCGCCCGACGGCAAGACTCAGGTGGGGGTTGAATTCAGGGACGGCCGTCCCTCGCGCATCCACAGCATAACTGTTTCCGCAAGCCAGAACCAGGCTGGTGAACCCGAATTCGGGAGGCTGCAGAGCGATATCAGGGAGGCGGTGATCAATCCGGTCTTCGCCGATGAGCCGGTCAGGCCGGACAGGAAAACGGAAATCTTCGTAAATCCGGAAGGGCCGTTTCTGATCGGCGGACCGTCCGTCCATTCGGGACTGACCGGGCGAAAGAATGCTATCGACACATACGGGGAGTTCGCGCGGCACAGCGGAGCTGCCCTGAGCGGAAAGGACCCGTTGCGCATCGATCGTGTCGGTGCGTATGCGGCCCGTTATGCAGCGAAAAACGTCGTTGCGGCCGGTCTTGCCGATGCGTGCGAAATCCAGCTGAGCTATTCCATCGGGAAATCACGACCGGTGAGCATCCAGGTAGAGACGTTCGGGACCGGATCCGTCCCGGATACGTCGATTGCCGCGCTGGTGGAAAAACATTTCGATTTTCGTCTGGCCGGTATTGTGAAGCAGTTCAATCTGAGGAGCCTGCCGATGGCCGTCAAGGGGGGATTTTACCGGAAACTGGCGGCTTACGGCCATCTGGGGAGGATGGATATCGGCCTTCCGTGGGAAGTTACCGACAAATTGCAGCTGCTGCGCCATGGCGCGGGGCTGCCGTAAAATGCTTTACAATACCGGGATAAAACGATCTTTGCCCTCTCCATGAGGGAGAGGGCGGCTGAAGGCCTGGTAAGGGTATGGAGGTGCGGGAAAGTGTTTTTGCCCTTTAATTCGGGTGATCATAAGGATCGCCCTTACAGCAGGGCGGCAATGAGAGACAACGCCGAACCTTCGAGGGCCTTCTCGATCATCGCCCCGAATACGGCTTTTCCAACCGCCTGTCCGACTTTTTCAAAAGAATGATTCAGATACTGGTCGCTGGTGACCGCCTTTTTCTTGTCGAAGTAACCCTGGCCGGTGACGATGTCGGTTATTTCACGGGAGCTGATGGTTTTGAGATCGTAATGTACGACGATGCTGCCGGTAACCGTGCTCGTCCTGACGGATTCAATGCCGCTGACAGCCGACAGATATTCCTCTATCTTTCTTCCGAGCGAGTGATTTCCTTTTAGCAGCGGCGTCTTGAATCTCAATCTGCCGGGAACTTCGTGAAAATAATAACTCATGCTTGGACTCCTAAATTTGTTTCTTTCGAATATGACCGGAAACCTCGAATATCGCGGGCATTTTCACGATTCAACGCGGTTTTCCGTTCGACATGGGCATTATTGCCTAGTAAACTTACAACCGTGTGTAACAATTGTTAAGATTTTGTTACAGCGTAAAACGGGACATAATCAGCCCCTCACCAGACGCCATGCGCCACCCTCTCCCTCATGGAGAGGGGAAATATATAATCCTTTCTCCATGAGGGAGAAGGTGTCTGCGCGCTGAAGCGCTTCGGCGCCCAAGCGTGCCCCGAAGGGGCGGATGAGGGGGCTGACGGAAGACTGGACCTGATCAGCAAAAATAAAACTGTGACAAATTTATTTTACGATCATTAACGGGTTTCTGGAAACCGGCGCCTTGAAAGACGTTGAAGAATTTTCCGCAAGTCAGGCGGCGGTGCCGGTAAAAGATTGAACTGTGTACACATTCGGCTCATATATTCTTTTAAAATTTACTCTGAATTTTTGACAAGTTTGTCTTTCCCGTCATTAAGACCGGTCATTGTAATCTGGCTCCATCCTGAACTTAAATATTCCGGATAGATACATCGGGATTACCGATCCCGGGTTTACCTTTTTTCATCATGTTTTCGTCGGCACATTTTTTGCCACACTGAACTCAAGAAGTTTTTTTCCGTTCTTTATCAACAATTCACATGGCCATGGCTTTAATTAAAACCAGAACCGAATTGTTCTTCCATTTTTCTTCCTTATTTTATTGCCTCACATACCTGCACTTGTAAATTGTTATTCCGCTGTTACTGTTAAAGTATTATCACGTTTTTCTTTCCCGATTGTTTTTTTCGTTATTGGCCCTTTCCGAGTAATGGAGAATCATGCTCATGAAAGGACATGTCCGTAGCCGGAATACACACATCTATTTCTGCCGCAACGTGATTACAAACCCCGGCCTTGCCGCGGCAATGGCGAATCTCTCGCTCATGGAAGGCGTTCACGTCGAACCCGTTCCCTGCGGCGGAAGAATTGATCCCCGATACATACTAAAGGCTTTCGAGGGGGACGCGCGCGGCGTGGCCCTCATCACCTGCCCGGTCACGCACTGCCGAATGCTGGAAGGCAATCTGCGGGCGATTCACAGGATCGGGCTTGTCCGCGAATTTCTGGCGGAATCGGGTTTGGACCCCGACAGCGTGAAGGTCTTCGTTCCGGACAACTCCGATGACAGCGCCATCCGGAATTCCATCGCGGACGCCGGCCGTTTTGCCGCCGCACTTACGGTACCCGCGAAGGAGGTTGCACAACAATGAGTGAAAAGCGGCTTGCAAAGGCAATAGGCAATGGTCAGTTCATTGTAACGGTTGAATGCCTTCCGCCTCTTGGCACGGATATCGGTGAACTCAGGTCATGCGCGACGGCGGTCGGAGGTCTTGTCCACGGGGTCTGCCCCGCCGAAGGCGTAGACGGTATAAGGCTCTCCGGCCTGGCGGCATGCACACTCCTTGCATCCGCCGGGGCGGAGCCCGTCCTGCCTCTCCTGACACGGGACATGAACCGGATATCGCTGCAATCCACACTGCTCGGAGCCGCTTCGCTGGGAATCAACAATATCCTTTGCCTGTCGGGAAGGCATCAGGCCGTGACGGGCTCCGCTTCGGCCAGGGGAGTGTACGATATCGACCCCGTTCAGCTGCTGCGGATCGCGAACGATCTGAGAAAAGAGGGCAGGCTTGCCGACGGAAAGGAAATCAACTGGCAGGTCGATCTGACCCTGGGCACGGATGCGAATCCTTTTGCCGAACCTTCGGACCTGCATCTCACGACGCTGGAAAAGGCGGTGGCGGCAGGCGCGGATTACGTCGTGTCGCAGCCAGTGTTCGACATCGAACGTTTCGAAATCTGGATGGACCGTGTCCGCGGCCGGGAAATCGACGGGAAAACATGCATTATCGCATCGGTAATGCCGTTGACTTCCGCGGAAGAAGCTTCCGCACTGACGGAAAAATACCGTCATTTACCCATTCCTCCTGAAATTACGGAGAAGCTGAGCATTTCTTCCGATCAGCGGACGGCGGGAATTCAGATTGCGGTTGAAACAATTGCCCGCCTGCGTTCGACAAAGGGAGTGCGCGGGGTTAATCTCATCACGCGAGCCGATTACGGGACCGCCGCCGATATCCTGAAGGCAGGCGGTCTGTCCAGGAGTTGAGCCATGCCGGCGAAATACCATATAACGGTTGTCCCGGCGCCGCCGAAACGGAAGCTGATCGGCAAATACTGCATCGTCGACTGGCGCGAGGACTGCTCAGCCTGCCACAACTGCGTGAAGCGCGAGTGCGCCTACGATGTTTACAGCCATGAGCGCGACCGGCTTTACAACCCGGCTAAAGACTACGTGGACTACCTGTACGAGTGCAGGGGATGCCTCTGCTGCGTCCAGAGCTGCACCAAGGGGCTCCTCACAAAGCAGGTGAATCCCGAATACCTGTCCATGGGCGACGATGTCCGGACGCCGGACATCGTTTCCAGCACCTGGTACCAGGCTGAAACCGGTCGCATCCCGGTCTCCGGGGCCGGATACGGCGGACCATTCCGCGGACCGGGCTTCGATTCGATCATCACCGACATGTCCGAGATAGTCCGGCCCACCCGCGACGGCATCCACGGCAGGGAATACATCAGTACCTCGGTAGACATCGGCCGGAAACCCCTCCGCCTCGAATTCAATCCGGATGGATCACTGGCAACGGAGTTCCCGCCGCAGGTCGAAGTACCGCTGCCGATCGTCTTCAACACCGCCCCATGGCATTATCCCGCCCGGAATGCCTTCAGGGCTGTCGCGGACGCGGCCGGGAAGTTGGGAACGTTCGTAATGACCGGTGATCCGCAGCTTGCCGCTCATCCCGCCGTGGTGACCCGCGGGGTGCCGCTTCGTCGTGCCCGTCTGGCGGAATGGTACGATGAGGCCGATGTTCTCGAACAGATCAATGCCGCCAAATCCGCGAACCCCGGACTCGTCGCAATCGTCAAGCTGCCGCTGGGATCGGACTACGTTGCGCGCGCTCTCGAGCTGGCGGATATGGGGGTCGATGCGCTTCACGTATGGGCCGACAGACGCGGTTTCGTGGATGGCGGGGCAGGCGGCCGGCACATTTCCGATGCCGTGCGCGAACTTCACCTGGAATTCGTCCGCCGGGGGGACCGGGATTCGATAACCCTGATAGCCGGGGGTGGAATATACATGGCGGAGCATGTGATCAAGACCATCATCTGCGGCGCCGACATGGTCACGGTCGATATCCCGTTGATGATCGCCCTGGAATGCCGTCTCTGCGGGAAGTGCTCAAGGGGACCTGCCTGCCCCGTGGAGATGAGCAAAGTCGACCTCGATTACGCCGTGCAGCGCATCGTCAACCTTATGGGAGCATGGCACAACCAGATGCTGGAGATGATGGGCGCCATGGGGATCCGCGAGGTGCGGCGGCTTCGCGGCGAGGTGGGGAGGGCGATGTTCTTCGATGACCTGGAGCGGGAGTGCTTCGGGCCGATATTCGGGGAGAGGAAGGCGTTGTAATAAGATGAATACAATAAAGGCAGTTAGCCACGAATGACACGAATGAACACGAATGTTTTAAAAACTGAATTTTTACGATGAAATATCACGAGATTAACGAATGCTTTAGGTCAGAAATGTCCAGGAAAATCGACGGCTCATTGCCGATTTGCACGTCGCATTTATTCGTGCTAATTCGTGACATTCGTGGCTAATTTACTTGTTTTTCAAGTTTACCTTTGAGGTTTCGATTATGCCGGCTCAAACGGAAATAAGACAAACCGCCAAACTTGAACACCTCGGCCTCTCCTTCCCGCCGGAACGGACGGTGAGGCCGGCCCCGGACCGTTTTCGGTACACGCTGGGCAAGTACCGGGTCTGGCGCAATGAAAAGTGCGCCAGGTGCGGGACGTGCATAAAGGTATGCACCCGTGGCGTCCACGTGCACCCGGAGGGATATGCGGACTTCGTCCGGCCGCTCGAACACCTGTGCACCGCGCAGCTGTGCAGGGAAAACGGGACTTTCTGCGTGGACCGCTGCCCGCAAAAGGCGCTGAGGGTAGAAATTCTGCCGCTATACGAGGCGATCGGCGATTTCCGCTGGACCGCCGACCTGATCCTTTCCACCTGGCACATGGCCGAAACGGGCTCGACCCCCGATGGGGAACTGGAATACCGGCATGGCGCCTCCGGCGGCGGGTTCGACAGGATCCGCTTCCGCTTCCCGGAGAACGGATACCGCACCGACCCGGCGGATATATCCACCGCCATACCGCTGAACCGCAGGGATGACGGCCGGCCGCGGATCAGCATCGACATCCCGGTTTACGGCGGCGGCATGTCGTTCGGATCCGTCAGCCCGCACACGATTCTGGCCAAGGTCAGGGCCGCCATGGCATGGAACACCTTCAGCTGCACCGGCGAAGGGGGCTACATCCAGCGAATCTACCCATACAGGGACTATATGATCACCCAGGTGGCGACCGGCCTGTTCGGGGTGCGGGAGGAGACCATCAGGTTCGCGCCCATCGTCGAATTCAAGTATGCCCAAGGGGCAAAACCTGGCCTGGGCGGGCACCTGCTCGGCGACAAGAACACCCCTGCCGTGGCCGCCATGCGCGAGGCAGTTCCCGGCACGCCGCTCTTCTCGCCGTTCCCGTTTCACAGTGTCTATTCGGTGGAAGACCACAAAAAGCACGTGGACTGGATCAAGCATGTCAACCCGAGGGCATTGGTTTCCGTCAAGGTTTCCACTCCGGTGGACGTGGACATGGTCGCCGTCGGCTCGTACTATGCCGGAGCGAACATCATTCATCTGGACGGCAGCTACGGCGGCACCGGGGCGGCGCCGGACATCGCCAAGAAAAATATCGCCATGCCGATAGAATACGCCATTCCCAAGGTCGCGCGCTTCCTGGAAGAGGAAGGCATCCGCGACGAGGTGACCCTGATCGCCAGCGGCGGCATCAGGACCGCTTACGACATGGCCAAGGCAATTGCTCTGGGCGCCGACGGGGTGGTGATCGGCACGTCGGAGATGGTTGCCCTCGGCTGCGTCCGCTGCGCACGGTGCGAAAGCGGAAAGGGGTGCGCCAGGGGCATCGCCACCACCGACCCGGAGATGGTCGCCAAGATGACCATCGACTGGGGCACGCAGCGGCTGGTTAACATGCTCCATGCCTGGCGGGAGCAACTGGTGGACATCCTGAGCCGATTCGGCATGCGGGATGTGAAGGAACTGCGGGGACGGACGGATTTGTTGAGGCATTTGGATTATGAATGAGCCAGGCTGAGGGCTGAGGGCTGAAGGAAATTGTAGGGGCGGCCCCGCGTGGCCGCCCTGATCCGGGTGACAATCGTAAATGGGCAACCACGCGGGGTTGCCCCTACGGGAACGGATTAAATTTGCATGAATGATCGTGCCGACAAAATAACCGCCGCCAGGCGCTGGATGATGGATGGATGGAGCGGCAGGCCGCCGGTGCAGACGGAAGGGGAAGGCGGGTGCGGGGTTACCGGTTTCGCCTGCAGCATCCCGGTCGGCGGGAGGCACATATATAAGCCATCGGTGCAGATGCACAATCGCGGCAACGGCAAGGGGGGCGGCATCGCTGCCGTCGGCCTGGTGCCGGAACAGTTGGGCGTGTCGCGGGAACTCCTTGACGCCGACCATATCCTGCAGATCGCACTCCTCGACCCCGCGGCCCGGA
>Ga0335070_10010680_pt1 | contig 10735 bp, 7 predicted proteins | sample Lox_Sample_13_FD_206722 | JGI IMG/M metagenome (GOLD analysis project Ga0335070, IMG submission 206722) | Soil microbial communities from Loxahatchee National Wildlife Refuge, Florida, United States - Lox_Sample_1.3 | ecosystem: Environmental > Terrestrial > Soil > Wetlands | place: USA: Florida...
CGCAAACTCGATGGTGTTCATGTACTTGTCGGGAAGCAACAGCGCGCACGCGGCACACAAGGCGCCAGCCAGCAACAGTTCGCCATCCACCAGATTCCAAAACGCGTGACGCCGCTGCCAGGCCGATAGGGTGATCCATCCAATGAACGCGCCGAGCACGCCGTACTTGGTGGCGCCGCGCAGCCCCCCGGCACCCGTATCGGCCAGCCACGAGAATGAGAGACGTCCGATCGGCGTCGTCGTCCACTCCGTTGCAGAGACGAAACCGCTCGCCGCCAGGTGCGGATACCAGATGGCCGCGCCCGCAAGAATCGGCGTGATGCTGGCCACGCGCCAGGCGACGGCCCGCCAGGGGAGACGGAAGACGATACCGTGCAGGAGCAACCAGATCACGCCCGCGGCGAACCACAGTGCATGACTCACGTAGAGGAGGACTGCGCAACCCAGCAACGCGCCGGCGCGCGGCCAGCTGAAACGCTCCAAGGGGGCGCGTGTGGTCACGATCAGCCAGAGCAGAAAGGCCGGCCAGCCCATCGCGAAGCTGACAAAGCCCCAGTAGAGGATCGGGCTGAAGAACAGCAACGACGCGAGGACCGCCGCCTCCGGTGGACGGCGTCGCTGGGCCGCGAGCAGATGCGTCGCCGCGGCTGACAGCAGTCCCAATGTCAGAAGTACGAGGCGGCCGGCAGCAAGCGGCCCGCCACACGCCCATGCGATGCCGAGTACGCCGTACACCAGACTGTACGGTGTGAGCCACTGAATACGATACGGGCTCTGCGGGTTGCCCACGGTGTCCAGCAGCAGTCGGAACTGCGCCAAGTGCTGCGGCAAGTCGGTCGACGGTGGGAAGCGGACGACGACGAAGGGCAGCGCCACCGCGCCCGCGGTGACCAGCGCGAGCACGATGCGTAGCGTCCGCCCATCCTCTGATTTCGTCACAGTGACCCCACCGTTCATCAGTCCCTACACTTTCGCAGCCGATTCAGCTACGGTGCGCTGGCTGCTGGTTCGGCAGAGACACCGCGGCGACGACAACGGACGTAGAGGCTCTCCCCATGGCAAACGTAAGCGCGACTCCTGCAGGCGAACGCATTCGCAACATGAACGGGCGACTCGAAGTCCCCAACAATCCCGTCATTCCCTTCATCGAAGGCGACGGGACCGGGCCCGACATCTGGCGCGCCAGCCAGGCGGTGTTCAACGCCGCCGTGCAGAAGGCCTACGCCGGCAAGCGTCGCATCGCGTGGATGGAAGTGCTGGCCGGCGAGAAGGCGTTCAACCGCGTCAAGAACTGGCTCCCGGATGAGACCGTCAGCGCATTTCAAGACTACATCGTCGGCATCAAAGGCCCGCTGACGACGCCGATCGGCGGCGGCATCCGCTCGCTCAACGTCGCGTTGCGCCAACTGCTCGACCTGTACGTCTGCCTGCGCCCGGTGCGCTATTTCACCGGCGTGCCCAGCCCGGTGAAGCATCCGGAGTTGGTGGACATGGTGATCTTCCGCGAGAACACGGAGGACATCTACGCCGGCATCGAGTGGCAGTCCGAGACTGTGGATGCCCGCAAGGTCATCGGCTTCCTGCAGGGCGAGATGGGCGTGAAGAAGATCCGCTTCCCGGAGAGCAGCGCCATCGGCATCAAGCCCGTGTCGCGCGACGGCACCGAGCGCCTGGTGCGCGCCGCCATCGAGTATGCGCTGCGGCACAAGCGGCGCAGCGTGACCTTGGTGCACAAGGGCAACATCATGAAGTTCACCGAAGGCGCCTTCCGCGACTGGGGCTATGGCCTGGCGACGCGCGACTTCCGCCAGCAGGTGATCACCGAGCGCGAGAGCTGGATCCTCGGCAACAAGGAAGCCACGCCGAACATCTCCGTCGAGGACAACGCGCGCGAAATCGATCCGGGCTACGATCTGATGACGCCCGACCAGCAGAAGACGGTGCGCGCCGATGTCGAGGCCGCCCTCACGCTGTGGGACACGCACGGCAGCGGGCAGTGGAAGAAGAAACTCATGATCCGCGACGCCATCGCCGACATCACGCTGCAGCAGGTGCTGACGCGGCCACGCGACTTCGACGTGATCGCGACCCTCAACCTGAACGGCGATTACCTCTCCGACGCCTTGGCCGCACAGGTCGGCGGCATCGGCATCGCCCCCGGCGGGAACATCAACTACCAGAGCGGCCACGCCATCTTCGAAGCCACGCACGGCACCGCGCCGAAGTACGCCAACCTCGACAAGGTGAACCCGGGTTCGGTCATTCTGTCCGGTGAAATGATGTTCCGCCACCTCGGCTGGGACGACGCAGCGGACCTCATCATCAAGGGCATGGAAGGCGCTATCGGCGCTAAGACCGTGACCTACGACTTCCACCGCCTCATGGAGGGTGCCACGTTGGTGAAGTGCTCGGAGTTCGGTCAAGCGATCATCAAGCACATGTGACGAGAGGGTAGACGAAAGACACACCCCGTGCGACGCTCGGTCGCACGATGACTGGAACCTTTTTCTGTTTTCTCAGCGGAATCACGTGCTACTGGCGCTGGTCATGATTGGCTTGCGACATGGATCATCCTGTTCCACATGGGCATCCGACCGGCGGCGCTGGTTCTAGAGCGACATGCAAGCCAGCCCCGCGCTGACCATCGAGTTCACCAGCGCCCACCAACGCATCACCTACACCGACGCCGTGAGCTTTGCGGTGATGAAAGCGGCGCGCTGTACGGCGGCGATGAGCTTCGACCACGACTTCGTGGTGGCGGGCTTCCGGCTGTGGCAGCCGCGCTAGACCGCTCACATGCGCCTCACCGCAACCACGCCGGGCGCCAGCTCAGGCCGAGGTTGACGATGCGCTGCAGCAACGCCTCGTAGGCAATACCAACGTGCTCTGCTGACTCGGCAAAGTCCTCGCCGTAAGCCAGCTGCGGATTGGGGTTGGCTTCAATGACCCAGGTGCGGCCCTGCTCGTCCATGCGCAGATCGATGCGTGCGTAGCCGCTCAAGTCGAGCGTGCGGTAGACGCGCTTGCACATGCGCTGGATCGCTTGCGCCACGGCGTCCGGCAGGTTCTTCGCCGCCGCCGTCTTGATGCCGTGCTTCTTCTGGTAGGCGCTGCTCCACTTGACGCGATCGGTGGCGATGCGCCGCGCCTCCTCGGGCATCTTCGTGAAGTGCATCTCCCAGACGGGGAACACTTGCACGCGCTGGTTGCCCAGCAGGCCGACGTAGAGCTCGCGCCCTTCGATGTACTGCTCGACGATGGCATCGGTGCCGTTGGTTTGGTGGATGAAACGGACCCGTTCCTTCAGCTTGTCGTCGTCGTCCACCACCGACGCCTGCGAGATGCCGACCGAGCCTTCGTCGGTCAGCGACTTGACGATCAGCGGGAAACCCATGCGTTTCGGCCGCCGCACCGCGCGCCCTATGGGATAGACCACAAAGGCGGGCACAGGAATGCGATGGAAGGCCAGCAGCTTCTTCGACAGCGCCTTGTCGCGCGCCAGCATCAAACCGCGTGGGTTGCAGCCGGTGTACGGCATGCGCAGCAGCTCGAGGTAGCTGACCACGTTCTGGTCGAAGATGGGAATGCCGTGGAAGTGCTCGAGCAAGTTGAAGGCGATGTGCGGTTTCCACTCCTCGATGACGGTGCGGATGGCGCGCAGGTCGTCGCCCGTGCCGAGGGCGTGCACCTCGTGGCCAGCGGCGCGCAGGAAGCTGGTGACGTCGAACTCGGTCTTCCAGTCGACGTTAGCGACGTCGTAGCCCGAGACGTCTTCGGGCGGGACGAGCTCCGCGTGCATCAACGCCAGGATGCGCAGCTTCTTCATAGCCACACACGGTGCTGCCCGCTGTGCAGGTAATTCATGGTCTGCACCGTCAACACGATGGTGAAGTCGAGCTTCGTCTGCTCCTCGGATTCCGCGAGCCGTAGCTTCAGCTCGCGGCAGCGGCTGATGATGTCGTCGAGCACCTGGTCGATGGTGTACTGATACTCGCCGGTCCAGCGCGCCACGGTACGGCGCACCTCCTTGCGGATGCGCGTCAGGAAGCGTGCCGCCGACGGGTTCTGCTTGTAGTCGGGTGCGTCGGAAAACAGGCGGCGCAGATCGCGGTCGTAGAGGTTCGGATAGTCGACGCCGTAGCGCTGCCGCTTTTGCTCGTAGTGCTTGCGCAGTGTCTTGCGCAGGCGCGACAGCGGATCGACGCGGCGGTGCGAGGTCACCAGCGGCTCCTGCGCGCCGATCTCGGCCATGAGCCGGTCCATGTACTCCAGCTTCTTGAGCGCCGGCCAGCCGGCGTAGCGCTCGCGCCACAGCGACGTCGGGTTCAGCCACACGGCGAAGGTCTCTGCGAAGTCCTCGTCGGGGTGGCTTTGCCCATACCAGGGCTCGAGATGGAGCACGAAGCTCTTACTGTACGGCCGTGGCGTGTAGTGCTCCGGATACTCCTGTGCCGACGATCCGAAGAGCTGCTGGCGGCGCCGGCGCCGGCGCAGGTTGTAGGCGTTGTCGATGGCGTGACCGGTTTCGTGGCGCAGGATGCGCAGGCACCACTCGGGCGTGCCGCCTTCGACCTCCAGCATCTGATTCTGTTCGAGACGCGCCAGCCGCGGGTGGGCCAGATAGAAAGGCACGGCGACACCCGGGACACCGTCCGGAGTGAACCATTCGTCCGACAGCCAGAAGAACGGGCGAAAGCGGCTGTGACGCGCCTCCAGCTCGCCGTACAGTTCGGCGATGCGGGCTTCGAGCTCTGTCCCCTCGATGTGCAGATCGAGATCGCACAGGCGCACGCCGAGCAGCCGTTCATCCGGCCAGTCCACCCACTCGGGTTGCTGGCGGCGCTCGGCCTCGGGCGTCAGCTCCGCAGCCGGCGTTGGAGGAACCATCGGAGTCGCGCGGCGCCGCGGATGGGTAGCAGTGTCAGCGGGTGTCGGCGTACGAGCATCATGTCGTCCGTGCCCCAGTAGCACCGCCCGCCCGTGGTGGGCAAATGTCCGGCACCTTGCCGGGCCAGCAGCCATGGCGGACGGGCTCTGGACGCCTACAGCACAGGAGTATTGTGGAACCGTGTCACGCAGAACCTGACGGGCAAGAACGGGACAATTGTTCAAGGGCTGCCGCGGACGCGCTAGCGCCGATGTCGGTGGGGTGTGACACCTCTGGCGATGGCCCGGTCCATCCAAGATTGGGCCACCAGCGGTCGGCGCTCTATCCTACAGTGAGTGTGCCACTCTAGAACTGATCCTACGCGGATTGGGCCACGGTGGGAACAAACGCGTTTGACTAGCGACTCACGGTCACTCGATTCGGCGCAGCGCAGCGATCGAGTGAAACCCCGGTGCATCGCGCGGATGCACGGGCAGGCGACACCCGGGGAAATCGAAGTGGTAGCAATGGCGCGTGGCTGCGCCGAACGCGGTAAGCGCGGTGGCGCCGATGTAGATGAACTGGATCGGTGTCGCACGCATCGAGTCGCTAGCGGCGATCGGTTGCGTCGTTCCGCGGCGTTGACCTCCGCAACAGCTCATGCGTTTCCTCCTTGTCGCCTTCGTAAAAGACCACCGGCGGCGCCACTTCGGCCGGTGGCCCGATCCGCTCGAGCAGACAGGCCGCGCCGGACAACGCTGGCCACAACAGCAGGTGTTCGAACCACGACGACCCGAATGCCAGTGCAAACGGTACCGCGATCAATACGCTCAGGCAATTGAAGCAATCGAACACCGAGCCCCAGTATCCGTCGCCGAGCGCTGCGCGTAGACGGACGAAGATCTCTTCTGGCCCTGCCTCCGCCGCGAGCAGATGCGTCACGCGCCATACCGCCAGCACGGCGACAACGAGTCCGGTGAGTGAAACGTCCATCAGTGAAGCACCGACGCGCGCCGTGACGGCGCGCGTCGGTGTTTCCACAGCGCTCAGTGCATCGCTCTCAGTTATTCCGCCTTCAGGCAGAAGCCGACGCTCGCACTGTTGGGCCAGCCGCCGTTGGCGCTGACGATGGTGCGATCGCCGACGTCGATGCGCACGACATAGCCGCACGGATCCATGCCCGTGGTGTTCAGCACCCAGGTACCGCTCTCGCCCGTGGTCGGCACGATCGGATATGAACGTGATGACGGCGACGGCGTTGCCCCGTGCGCCGGCCCCGGTGGCTCGACCGACAGCGACAACGAACCAAAGTGCTCGTCCGTCACACTGTAAGTGCCGCGGATCAGCACGCCAGCGATGAAGTCACCGCAGGCGATCGCGGGCTGCCACGTGACGCCGTTGTCGGTGGAGAAGTCGGTGATCGTGATCGCCGCCACCGGCACGTCTTCATCGAGCGCGACGATCACGTTCTGCCGCGTCGTTGCGTCGGGGCAGAGCGTGGTGTCGGCCAGATAGGTCGTGTTGGTGAGGGTGTCGAGCGCTTCGACGCGGATCTCCCACCTGCCGGTGAGCGGCTTGGCCGTGTTCCATTGACCCAGCAGACCGACGAAGGGCGCGATGACTCGGCGCCACGTGCCGGAGCCGATGCCGTAATCGCGATAGGTGTAGTAACCCGCTAGGTCGACCTGCTGCGTGAACGGGAACTGCGTCAGGATTCCGATGTGCTGTTCGATCCACACGCCGAAGTCGTTGGCAATCGGCTGCCACGGCCCAGGCGGCTGCGGGACCGGAGGCAGTTCGCGCACGAACAACCGATACTTGATCCGATCCGGCCCGGGCAGCGAGTTCGCACCCGGAATGTCGCCGACGATGTAGACGGCGCCACCGAAGGGCCGATCGCCCGAGGACGTGAGCCCCGTGCTCTGATCGATATCGCACACCGCGATCGTACTGATGTTGTACAGCACCGGTCTGAAGTCGCCCGGTTCGGTCGGTGCACCCGGTGGCAGCAGGATCAGCGTGTCTTCGCGATTGCCCCACACCGGCGGCTTGTTCGGGAACGGACAGGGCGCCGGACTGTTCCACGAGAGGATCGCACGGATCCGCACCAGGCGCGGCCCTTGCTGGCACACTCGCTTGTGCGCGTTGAAATTCACCGGCAGATACACCGAATATTCAAGGCCCTCGGGCGGGATGTTCTGGATGTCGAACACCTGCACCGACGCCGTCCCCAGACAGGTCTCGAAACTGCCGTTGCCGTCGAAATCGGCCCAGAAGGTCACGTACTCGCGACTCCCCTGCGTACACGGTCCGCCGGAATAACCGTTCGGCCGCTTCACACGCAACACACCGGTGAGTTCACTCGTCACCGGATTGAAGCCGATGCATTCGAGTTGTTCGTAGAACGTGTTGCCGTCACCCGGATTGAGCAGCGGCCCGATCACGTCGTCGGGCTTCAGCCCGAGATCGGCGAACAGCCCCTTGTCCGGCAACGTGAATTCCGCGCCGAACGATGGTTGCGCGAGCAGCTTCTGCACCGCCGGCAGCAGATAGCGATGCGGCTCTACACTCTGGTCCTTGTACAGCGCGTGCAACTGCGCAACCGACAGCGGCGGCGCATCCTTTGCGGTCGCGACCTGATCGAGATCGATGTACTGCACGACCTCTGGCGGCAGCTTGATCTTGAACTCGTTGAACAGTTCGAACCAGGGAATGAACCTGCGTGGCTGCACCTGGATGTGTGTGTTGTGCACCTCGCCCCATACCGGGACCCAATTCGGCTGATGCGGGGGCGGACACTGGTCCCACGACAGGATCGCACGCGCCAGCACGACGTTGCGGAACAGACAGAATTTCTCCCGCGGCGAACATGGCACACCGACCGCGTACTCCAGCCGCCGGTGATCCGTGGCGCCAGCGGGGACGTCATAGACGGTGAAGCTCGCCGTGCCCAGATCGACCCAACTCTCCCCGTTGTTGTAGGACAGGTAGAAGCGCACGCATTCCTGCGAGCCTTTGGAACAGACGTTGCCGCCATAGCCGGTCGGCTGCTTGAGGTACACAACCGCATCGAGACGACGCGACTGCGGATGGAAGCCTACGCAGCCGATTTCCTCGAACGTCGTGTTACCTTGGATCGGCGCCACCGGTGGCAACGGACTCGCCGCGAGGTTGCCGAAGTAGTTGGGATTGCTGGCGAGCAACGCACGGAAATGCGTGCGTTCCTTCGGCACCGGCTTGTCGAGTGCGACCGCCGCCGATTCGGCGACAGCTTCCACTTCCGGGGACTTGCTTTCCTTGACCATTGCGATTCCTCCTCTGCTCGGTGCCCGCACACCAGGCGTGCGTGTTCACCGAAGGCACACACACGTTATCTGTTGGTACAGATAGAACCGCACCCCCGTACTCCCGAGCGTCTCGACAACGTCTCTTCGGCGTCTCGTGGATGCGTTGCTTCGTAGACGCACTGCGCGAGGTTGCAGAGCTACGCCGATCAAGCCTCCGCCTCCCAGGTCTGCCCTGCTTAGCCAAGAGTCAGCGGAACGAGGCGGCTGACAGGCTCCACAGGAGGTCACGCGCCCGCGGGGCCATCATGTCCGAGCCAGCGCGCCGGCGGCACATCGGACGTGTTGCCAAACCGGTTCAGAAGATGGCTGCAGTGATCTGAGACGACCTTACGGCGCCGCCGCGGTCGGCTCCAGCGCCTTCCGTAGCGCGTCCATCTCCGTACCGAACTCCTTCCAGTCACCGCGGCGCAGCGCTTCGAGGGCCTGCCGGTAGTGTTGCAGCGCCTCACTCGTGGTGGCGGGCGCGGCAGGCGGCGGCGACGACGACGCGCCAACCACCGGTGGCGGAGCGACGCCGCTGAATAACGCCGCCAGGAGTGACTCGACGCGCTGGCTCATGACGACGCGGTCGCCGGCGGATGCGATCAGCCGTTTCAGCTCCGGCAACTCGCGCTTCTCGGCGCGCAGGTACAGCGGCTCGACGTAGAGCAGCGCGTCGTCGATGGGGATCACCAGCAGGTTGCCGCGGATGACGCGCGAGCCGGTCTGGTTCCACAACGACAACTGCTGCGAGATCGTCGTGTCTTGATCGATCCGCGCCTCGACTTGCGCCGGACCGAAGATCAGCTTCTCCTTCGGAAAGGCATACTCGATGAGGGTGCCGTAGTGCGCCCCATCGCAGCGCGCCGCCAGCCACGCGATCATGTTGTCGCGACTGTTGGGCACCATCGGCAGCATCAGGATAAATTCTTCCTGCGCTTCACCGGGCAGACGCATGATCGTGTAGTACGGCTGCATGGTGACCGCGGCGCCGGCGTAGTTCTCCTGCGGGAAGCTCCACAGGTCTTCCTTGTTGTAGAACACTTCCGGGTCGGTCATGTGGTAGATGCCGTACATGCGGGCCTGCACGAGGAAGAGGTCTTCCGGATAGCGCACGTGTTGGCGCAACCCGGCCGGCATGGCGTCCAGCGGCTGGAACAGCGTCGGGAAGATGCGCTGGTACGTGCGCACCAGCGGATCGTCGGGGTCCGCGACGTAAAAGACCGCTGTGCCGTCGTAGGCGTCGACGGCGATCTTCACGGCGTTGCGAATATAGTTCACGCCGTTCTCCCGGGTGAGCTGCGCGTACGGCACGGCGTCGCTGGTGGTGTAGGCGTCCTGCAGCCAGACCAGGCGGCCCTCGTTGACCACGAGGTAGGCATCGCGGTCGAGCCGGAGAAAGGGTGCAAGGTGGCGGATGCGCTCCTGAATGAGACGCCGGAACAGGATGCGGCTCGACGCGGTGACGTTGCCGCTGATCAGCAGGTTCAGATCGCCGAGGTGCCACGCGAAGAGAGCGCGGCGCCAGAAACTGCCGAGCGAGACACCGTCGCGCCCCTGGTAGGTGGTGTACACGTTCTCCTGGCCCTTCGGGTAGTCGAACTCGGTGGTGCCGCCACCGACCACGACGTACTCGGAGGTCTCTTCGCCAAAGTACAGCTCCGGCCGGTCGATGCGCATCCCGACGGCCGACGACGGCGGAATGTCCTTGATGTAGAAGAACGGCAGCCCTTCGTCGTCGAAGCGGTTCACCGGACTCATCGCCACACCGTAGCCGTGGGTGAACTTGAAGCGCTGGTTGATCCAGGTCTGTGCGTCGCTCGGCAGCCGTGATTGATTCAGCTCGCGCGCCGACAGCATCACCTGTTGGTAGCGGCCGTCGAGCGTGTAGCGGTCGATGTCGATGTCCTTGAAGTCGTAGTAGAGGCGGATCTCCTGCAACTGCCGGTAACTGTCGAGCAGCGGCCGCGGATCCCACCAGCGGATGTTCTGGATGGTGGCGTCGTTGGCCGCAAGCACCGCCGGCGTGAGCGTGCCGCCGGCCGGAAACGGCTGGCTGGTGATGCGATCGAGCGCGAAGCCGTAGCGTGTGAAAGCGATGTTCTGCGCGATGTAGGGCGCCTCGAGGCGCAACTCGTCGGGCTTGACACGGTAGCTCTGGAACAGACTCGGCACGATGCCCTCGAGCAGCGCTGCACCGAACACCAAGACCACTGCGGCCACCGGCAAACGAAACCCGAGTACGCTGGCGTTGGCGGCGCTCAGCACCGCGGCGACCAGCGAGATCCCAACCAATGCCGTCAGCAGCGGCAGGCGCAAGTGGACGTCGGCGTAGGCAGCGCCGAAGACCACGCCATTGTCGCCGAACAGCAGCCCGTAGCGTTGCAGCGCATAGTCGCCCGCCTTCACCACGAAGAACACGGCGAGCAATACCGACAGATGTCGGGTGACGGCGGCGGCCAGCCGCGGCCCGCGCTCATCGATTTCGATCCCACCGCGCATCCAGTACAGCGCACCGGCCATCGCGGCGGCGAGGAACACC
>Ga0335070_10010681_pt1 | contig 10734 bp, 10 predicted proteins | sample Lox_Sample_13_FD_206722 | JGI IMG/M metagenome (GOLD analysis project Ga0335070, IMG submission 206722) | Soil microbial communities from Loxahatchee National Wildlife Refuge, Florida, United States - Lox_Sample_1.3 | ecosystem: Environmental > Terrestrial > Soil > Wetlands | place: USA...
AAGGAGGCAGAGCAGTTCTGACGCCTAAGGCTAATGACTACATTGCCAGAATAGAAGGAACCTGCGGAAAGGACAAAGACATCATAGTCACGTTTCTCTACGATAAAAAAGACGAAGCCATCAAAAAGATCGTCGAAAAAGCGAAGGTTGAAAAATCAGTTTCCGGAATAATATTTGAGCTAACTTTCAAGGGCGTTTCCTTCAGACTCTACGGAAGCGGCAAAGCCATTTTTAGAAATATCGAAACAAAAGAAAAGCTGAATGAGTTTTTAGCATCTCTTTTAGACTAGATTTTCTTGCTACTGGTCCGTTTGAGCTGTAACAAGAAAGTCTGCTGAGAACTCGAATTTCCGTCCGTCCGCCGCGGTTTTCTTCGGCTTAAAAACTATTTTTTCAGGTATTCCGTCCCGCACAAAAGCTATGTAGAGTAGATCCTTCCCCAAACCGTATCTTTCCAAATCCATTATGGAGTTCTTTGCTTTCTCGAGCTTCTCAACCTTACTCCTAAGATCTTCAATCGCTTCGAAGAGCACCTCCGCCTCCCCCAGAGCGTCAGCGTTGAGCATGATGTCCTTGAATTCTACCCATTCAGTGGAAAAATCCCCGTTCTTGCCTTCTTTCTTACTGTTTTTTCTGGGACCTGCCTTCAAGACTTTCTGGAGCTCCGCGGTTTTCTTGATCCACTCCTGATCTTTGGCAGATTCGGGGTTTCTGAGAAGCGTTCCCAGCCACTGACTATAGTCGTCAAGCAGCATCCTGTGTTGAGTTAATTCGCCTTCTATTCTCTCCTGAATCTCCTTGAGAGAGTAGAAGGTTCGTATTTCAGTCAGTAGCCTGTCCATCGTCACACCAAGACTTTGAGTTCACACGCTCTATCCGACGCGACCTGCTGAGTCGCCCTCTTCTTATCTGCCGTTAGCGCCGTTCTGGTCTTCGGGTCCGAGGTCTTCGATAGTTGTCTGAAGCTCTTCCTTGACTCCTTCCAGAAAACTTGTCCTCGTGTTCAGCTTTTTCCTAGCTTTGGCAATGGCTTTAGGCAGCTCAGGCATGACAACCCAAAGGACTGCTGCAACGGTCTCGGGAGAATAGTTCCCTAACTGTGCTGTTTGGCATTCTCGGTTGTCATAAACCAGCTTGAGGTTCCCGTTCCTGTCCAAAGTGATCTGTTTCACTCTTTTGTCGAGCGGCAATCTTGCCGGAGGAATCACGACGGACACGTTCAGTCGTTTCAGAACCTGCGTCAAAGAACTCGAAACGTCCGTTATCAGCCTGCGCTCGGTAGCCATATGATCGCTCAACAGCATGCTCTCTTCAATCAAGCTATGGAGCAGCTCATGCAATTTTCTTTCTTTATCGCTCTCTTTTTCGGCACGGGCGTCTTTCGATTCGTTTGAAATCTGCACTGGATGAAAATTCGCGATCTCCTCAACCGCGCCGTTCTCTTTTTGCGTCGTCGGTTTCTGGCTGTCTGCAGGGTTCGTGTTACTTACTGCCATATTCATCATCCAAGATACTATACCTTGCTCATAGTGAACCATCACACGATAATAGAGTTAGTATGTTGCACGAAACGACACACTAGTTGTCTGTTTTTGTTCGGCGCCAAGGCTTGATCATAACAAACGCCAAACCCAAATACAGAATCGCGCCCAAGACTTGCCGTGTCAGATCAGGAGCTACCCAAAACCAACTAGAACCTCCCAGGAAGTGCGCACCACCTATCCACCATGCGAAAGCAACGTCAACAAGAACCCCGAAAGGAACCACAAGTCTTGACGGCAACCTGACCACATGAGAGTCAACGCTCAAAGTCACGTAGATCGGCACGTTAATCAACAGGACGAATAACGTCAACCCCAAGAAAATCCCCAGGTTCTCCATGAAAAGCCGCGCCAACGGGTTTGCTTCCTCTTGAAAATTCCTGCAAAAAACCAGCGTTGAAGCATAATCAAAAAAGATGAACGCTGAAGCCAGAATGATCCTCTTCATCCAAGCGTTGTTCCTTGGAATTGCCAAATCCCGCAGGTTAAGCGACGACAGCAGTGCCTTATTGTCCATATGCTTTCTCCTTTCTTCACGATCCTATACGAGCCTTGATCTAGTGTGATGTCTTTCGTGGTTGAGGATTAAAGGGTTTTGAAAGTGGATTCCAGATTCATATCTTGTGTTCAGAAGGATAAAATACGTCTCGGACCGATTCGGCTTCTGTATTCGACTTCGAACAAGGAGCAAGGCAACGAGTGATACTCGATGGAAGTAACTGTTGAAGACTCGGAGAACATAGTCAGACTATACGATGAAAGCTCCGGCTTATGGAGATTCGTAAAAGTCGACAAGGGCCCAGCCAAATCGCTTGAGCCGATCGAAAAGGCTTTTTCCAGGCTTGGCCTCTCGAAAAACGAGATCAGAGTGTACATTCACATTGCTCGCACTGGTGAACACAAAGCGAGCGAAATCTCTGAAGCATTGTCCCTCCACAGGACCGAAACATACAGAATACTCAGAGACTTAGAAAAGAAAGGCTTGATCTCATCGGTTTTCGAAAAACCATTGAAGTTCATCGCAACGCCTTTCGAGAAAGCGGTAGATGTGCTCATAGAAGCAAAGAAAATGAGGATCAACCTGTTGGAGCGGAGAAAAGTGAGTCTGGTGGACCTCTGGCTGTCGCTTCCAAAATCCGAGATTGAGCACGAAAGAAAAGAAGTGTTTCAGATACTCGAGGGTGAAGAACAGATCAACCTCAAAGCAGAAGAGCTGCTGGAGAATGCGACCGGCGAAATTCTCGTCTTCACCTCTGAACAGGACATCGCGAGCTTCTACCACTCAAACCTTCTGGAGAAACTGCAGAGAATCTCGAAGAAAAACATGAACGTTCAGCTGCTAGCAACCTATTCGCCCAAGAGCCGATTCTTCATCGACAAGCTAAAGATGAAAACGGCAAAATGCATAAGCTTAGATGTTGGAGACCTCGCAACCTTCGTTCTCGCTGACGAACAGCTTCTCCTCTTGATCAGGAAAGACAACGGCAAGAAACGGGTCGCGGCTCTTTGGACAAATTACGACGCGTTCACGAAAGCCTTGAAAACACTTTTTCACCAATTGTGGAACAGCGATCTCTAAACCTCTCGGTTATCCTGGCCTCTAAACTGTCTCAACACTAACCGCGGCAGCGTCCTTGCTTCTTTGTCGACAATCATCAAAACACCGAGATAGATCAACCCCCCAAGGATGGTCGCCGTCAGCACGTACAGAATTTTAGGCTGAGGGAACAGAAGCAAGAAAGCTCCAAGGAAAGTCCCCATTATGATCGAGGCGCCAACGTATTTTCCTATGGATCTCCAAGGGACTGTAACTTTCGTGATTCTCCGTACGACGAAAATCAAAACAAGAAACATTATGAAATGAGCCGTTAGGTTAATTGTGCTAACGTAGAACGCTGCTTTTATCGGTTGACTTTGCGCAAGCATCCCTAGGACATAAAGCGAACTCGGAATGGTTATCATCGAATGGAAGTAAGGCAAGAGTAACACAAGGAATAATTTGCTCCTGGCCAACTTTCTCAGCGATATCTGAGAGTCTTGGTCGAGTGTCTCCATTCCGTAGAGAACCACGCTGAAGATTCCTGACAGAACGGTTAAGAACGAATCTATGGCAAGCGCCACCAGAACGGGTCCGGCGTCAGGATAGTCTGGGCGAAGGAGCACTATGAATACATTGGACAACACTATTGCGCCTACAGTCATCGGCACGGCGAACATCAAAACCATCTTGAGTGAGTCAGTTACGTCTCTGGTTCTTCTTTCCGCGATTAGTTTTGGCAATAGTGCATACGAAAGCAATGACGAGTAAGTTATGACGTTTGCGACTAGGTTTGCTGCACCGTAGCTGCCCCTCGCTCCTTCTCCACCGAAAGCGAATAACCAGACAAGCACCAAGCTTGCGATCTGGTTCCCAATTACATTTATAACGTTTGCAACGGAACCCTTGAACCACTCTTTCACATATGCCCAATTGACTTTCTCGTGCAGTTCGCTGAACATGAGCTTAGAATAGTATATTATCTGAGTGAAGAAGGACGCTATCGTAGCTACAACTGCGCCAAGCAATGGCTGCTGAAGTTGAACGATCATGATATATCCGATCACCACTTTGGCGATCTGTTGTATCAAAAGTCCGTAACCCACTGTTTTTGGCCTTGTTGCTTGAAAACATGCCTCGAACATGCTGAGCATATGAAACTCGATGATCTGAACCGAAAAAAGCACATAAATAAAAATGTATGGCTGCGCTCTGGATCCAAGGGCTGAGACTATCAAGGGGACAAGAGGCAGGAAAATCAGCGTCGCCACCAACGAAATTATCAAATTTGTGAAAAGCCCTGTTTTTATGGCGCCTTTTTTCTCTCTGGCAACGAAACGTAGTGTCCAGAACGGAAGCACTCCGGCCATCAGGGTGAAATAAGTGCTTATGTCATTCATGTTGAACCATACGTCGTACTCAGGTCCAGATGCTGCCTGGGCGAGAATATATGCAAAGAACAGACCTGTTCCAACACTCACAAGCCTTGATGCAAATACCACAAGTCCTGAGGACTGTAATCTCAAATCCTTCTGAGTCAAAAGTCCACCCAGCGGTCGGTTTCAACGATAATGCTTTTTCACATATTTAATCATATGTTGACAAGACAGTCTCGATCTCTATGGTTAAACATTGGATCGCAAGGTCGTTCTTCTTCAAATTCGACTATCGAGGAGCAGCTTTCATTCTCGCGTTCATTCGACTGGTCCAATTATAGACGGGCATGAGCCCGTATTTTACTGATTGAGGCAGGATGTCCTTAAGTTCTCTGTGCAATCCTAATCGGGCCGCAACCCTGCCTCTGGTCGACAGAGGAACGTAGTATCGAGTGAGTTCATACTTGACGTAGCCGTTGCTGAGCTTGAAATTGTCGAGGGTCGGGTGGTTTCCCATTCTGCCGTACATTAACCATTTGACTCCTTTGGATGCGCAGACTTCAACGGCTTTTGCCACAAGGGCGTTGTTGACGGCTTTGTCCCAATATTCTTGGCGCGAAAGTATCTGTGATATGATGGTCACGTTGTCGCCGTGAATAAGCTGGATGAAGCCTATGAGTTCTTGCTGAAAATATGCTCCGATGTAAGTGGACTTATCCGCTGAAAATACGCTTTTTTGAACATCCTGCAAGAGGGTTCCGTAATGCGGAAACATTCGCTCCTGTCTTATCGGGCTTTCATTGTAGATACGCCAAATCCCCGTAGCCAGCTTATCGTCTGGCTCAGCTGTACGTGTTTCCACTCCACTTTTTTTTGCTTTACGGATCATGTTCCTTGTTTTCTTTCCAACTTTTTTCAACCATTCGTCATAGCTTGCTATTTCAAGAAGGGCGATGTTATCGTCGGTCTTCAACCAAGATTTCGAGGGATTAGTGATCGCGCAGCACCATCTTCTTTCTATAAATGTGAAAATGTCGGCTCCTAGATCAGAAAGTCTTGCGACCAACTTGTCCGTAGGAGAGACACTTCTCTCATACTCTCTATAGTCACGAGCCAAATTGAAGAAGAGTCTTCTTCGAATGGTTATAGTTTCGACTTCCATATCGACCGCAAGTATTTTCCTTAGCACTTGGTAGCATGGACCACGACGGTTCAATTTCCCGCGCTGAAAAAGCCAGATGGGATGAAAGTAGATGACATCTCCAGCACTCAGCCTTTCTTTAGCAATTGTGAGAGTTCTATCCGGCGGCTTGGAGTAAACTAGAGTATCTATCCCTAAGGTGAGGCGATCATGGAATGATTGCAGGCGAAAGTCTTTCGGTATCTTTGGTGCACTTGATTTGAATCTTCTCCAAGCGATTCTTCCTACCAGTCGTTCAGTTCCATGAATCGTGTAATGATGCGGCGTCCTGTGAGTTGCCGCCTCGAGCAAGTTCAACTCCTTAACCGGGTCGTTTACAACGTGGAGGTCAATTTCATGCTTCTCCGGCAGAAGCAACTTCAGGAGTTCTTGATCGGGAAGTGTCCTTAGCGTGAAGAACCAATGCGCATTGATGTCCTCCGTTGACTCATTTATCATTCCCGCGACGATCTTTGAGTTTCTCAGATAGTCACCGCCGAATTTAAGGCGAGAAACGGTGTAAATGAAGCTTCTGAATCTTGAACGGTAGGGATAGTCGACATCAATTCTGATTGTGATCAAAGCCGATTCCGCGTGTCCTTTTTCGATGACTATTCTATATGCTTTTCTTTATAGCTTTCCTGCAAGCAATCGACGGGGTCGTTTTTGTGGGATAACCTTGGGTGATTTATGGTTGCTGATAGGGGGGTTGTTTTCAGCTTTTGGGGGAAGGGTTTAATGAGGGAACGCTGCAATATGCATTTTAAGCGTGTCGTGGAGTTGAATACACGTGATGGGAACGAATATTCAATCCAGTTCTGCAGGAAGCACGACTTTCCTAGCCAACTGGAAATTTCTCTCAGAACAGAGGCGAAGAAACCTGTTTCAAACTGCGAGGCATAAGCTGCTGGACGGAAACAGAACCGAAGCCATGAAGAATTTAAGGTGTCATTCGAGCATGTCTCGCGCGTCATCAAATCCGAATCTTTGGGAGGCATGGCAGCATCCATATTCGCGTTTGATCTGGAAGGCGTTAACACATCATTGGGAGACCCACTGAAAAGATTGAGGTGGCGTGCACGTTCGAGAATAAGACTCTCCTCATAACGGGCGGGACAGGTTCATTTGGTCGTTGGATTCTCAAAGATATCCTGAAAACGTCCGTAAAAGAAATCCGCATTCTAAGTCGAGATGAAGAGAAACAACTTGATGTCAAGCGTGAAGCGAATGATCCCCGCATCAAGTTCTTCATTGGAGACGTAAGGGATTATGACAGGGTTCTGCAAGCATGTCAAGGAGTTGACATTCTCTACCATGCTGCCGCACAAAAAATCATTGATTCGTGCGAGGAAAACCCGACGGAGGCTTTCAAAACCAATGTCTTGGGTACTTGGAACGCGAAGAGAGCTGCGGTCGAATGCAATGTCAAAGAGAGCGTCCTGATTTCCACCGATAAAGCCGTCAAACCTGTCAATTTGTACGGGATGACAAAAGGCATGGCTGAAAAAATATGGACGCGCTGTGAGGACTTTCACTCGAAAGCAAAGTTCATCGTAGTCAGGTACGGGAACGTAATCGGGTCTCGCGGTTCAGTCGTTCCCTATTTTAGACAGTTGATACAGGATAAGAAACCATTGCCTATTACCCACCCAGATATGACGAGGTTTCTCATCACTCTGAAGCAAGCAACTGAGCTTGTTTTCCACGCGACAGAAAACGGTAAGAGCGGTGAAATCTATATCCCTGATTTGCCTGCTTGTAGGATCATTGATCTGGCAAGAGCGATGGGAGGAGACGACTACCCGCTCAATTTTGTCGGAATAAGACTTGGCGAAAAAATACACGAGTGCCTGATTCAAGAGTATGAGATCCTCAGAACCAGGACGAGAGGAGGCTATTTCATCATTGGTTCTGAGATGCAGGTCGAACATGATGGCTTGAATGAAGAATACACGAGTGACCGGGCCAAACGTTTGAGCAAGAAAGGAATACTCGCATTGCTAGAAGAAGCGGGATGGGCTTAACGTGGAGATTCTCGTAACAGGAGGTACCGGAAGACTCGGGAAAGAACTCGCCATTGTGTTTCCAGAATCATTGCGCCCATCCCGACAGCAGGTTGACCTCAAAGTGCCCCTTCTGGTGAGCGAATATATCTCGGAAAACAAACCTGACATTGTGATTCACACAGCTGCTCGGACCAGTGTGCCATTCTGCGAAGAGAACCGGCAGGAAGCCTATGAAACAAATGTTGGGGGCACGGAAAATCTGATCAATGCTTGTCTCAAACACGATCCCAACTGCTACTTCGTTTTTGTTAGCACAGCATGCGTTTTTCGCGGTGATGCCGGCAACTATGTCGAAACTGATCTGCCATACCCCAAGAATTACTATGCGCTGACAAAACTGCTCGCAGAGTCTGTTGTCACGCATTCGACGTTGAAGCACCTCATTGTAAGAACGAACTTTGTGGCTCGCGAGAAGTGGCCATATCCTAGAGCTTTCACAGACAGGTTTGGTACGTACCTTTTTGCCTCAGATGTGGCGTCGGCCATCGCTTCGATGGTCAAACAAGAGCTCACGGGAGTCGTTCACGTCTGCGGTGACAGGAAAATGTCGATGTTTGAACTCGCGAAGATCACAACGCCAGATATTCAACCCATGACATTGTCCGAGTATCGTGGAGCTCCACTCACCATCGATATGACTCTAGGCTCAAAAAGGATAAAACCATTCAAGATATCCGTGTGATAGGTATGACAAGATACACTGGAAACCTGTGGAAGGGCATAGCTTATCTTCTGATGCGTAGTCACAGTGAATACGCTGTTCCAACTGCTCTGGGTCTCTGTTTAGACCATAGATGCAACATTGACTGCGTGTATTGCATGCGCCAGAGTTTCAAACCTGAACCTGGCTACATGACGTTGGAGAACGTAAAAACATTGATCAGAAGAATGCCGTATATATGGTCAATAACTATTCAGGGATTATGTGAACCATTTCTGAACCCGGAGTGTCCAGAGATTATCGAATGGCTCAAAAGCCAAGGCTATCACATAAGCTTCACGACTAATGGCACGATATCCTTAACAGGCAAAAGACTGGACTGTTTGAGATCAGTTGACGACTTCGTCATATCTATAGACACCAGCGACCCTAAGACCTTCACTTATCTTCGCGGAGGAGCCAAACTCCCGATTGTAATGCAGAACCTTGAACGAGTCGTCCAGATGAAACGGCGCCTTAAACTGAGCAAGCATGCCAATCCTCCGTTCCACGTCAACGCGGTGATAACTTCAATGAATTTCGATCAGATTCCTGACCTGCTCAGGATGCTTGAACCATACGAAGACCAGATTACCTATGTCATGGTGGACCCTGTTTCGCGTCCCGACTACAGCAAGTTTGATCCGTTAGCAATCGAACACGATGTGGAGTTTGAAACTAAGAGAGAGAAACTCAAAGAAGTCGTCAAGGATTCAAAGATCCCTGTCGTGGGTCTTGACTACATGCTCGAACCGAGCTATAACTGGAAGGACTGTCCAATGGCTTGGGGAAACCTTTGGGTAGAACCAAACGGGGACATTTACAACTGTTATGGTTTTGATTATGTCATAGGAAACGTGTTCAAGGAGAGTCCATTGTTCGCCTTCAACACGAAGAAACAAAGAGAATTTCGCAAGAAACTAATGACGACCAATCCTCCGTTACAGCAGTGTCACTCGTGCAATTTCGCGAGAGAGGGCTGGCAGATTCACGGAGGATACGTTACGCGATCCAGGCAGCTAAGCGTGAACAAACCCATGAACTTCTACGAAGCCCTCAAACATGTTCTGGTAGTCATGACCGGGAAAGGACGATATTCCTTCTGATGTTGAAGCACAAAAAAGTCTTAGTGACAGGCGGAGCCGGCTTCATAGGCTCACACATAGTAGACGAGTTAGTCAAAAGAGACTGCGAAACCACCGTTTTGGACATCTTCTCAGAGAATAGCCTAAAAAACTTGGAACAAAACCGAGACTCAATAACACTAGTCAACGGGTCAATCATCAACAAGAAACTCGTGAAAGAAAACATTAGCATGGACGTGATCTTTCATGAAGCGGCATGCAACCTCACGGCCTCAATGCGGGAACCTGCAAATGCGTTGATGGTCAATACGATAGGAACACTGAACATTTTAGAGAGTATGAAGGAGAAGTCGGCGGAGACCGTTTTGGTGCACGGCAGTACAGGCAGTGTGTATGGCCAATCTCTATACTCGCCACAGGACGAGAAACATCCATGCAATCCAACGAACCCATACGCCATAAGCAAGTATGCTGCGGAACGATACGTCACTTTCTTCTCTCAACAGTATGCCTTGAAGACGGTCTGTCTCCGATATTACAATGTCATCGGACGTGGGCAGAATTTCAGAACTGATGGAGGCCTTGTTTCAAACTTTATCATGCGCGTTCTAGGTGGAGAACCACCATTGGTTGAGGGCGATGGGACACAAAAAAGATGCTTCACGAGCGTTGAAGATGTAGTGAGAGCAAACATCTTGGCCTACGGCGCTGAGAAAAGCTACGGGTTGACGTTCAACATAGCAGGAGAAGAAACAACTACGATCAACGAATTGGCATCTCTGATTTGCTCTTTCTCCAAAAAACCGCTCAAACCTATGCACATTAAGCCTAGAGGAAGAGAGATATATGATTTCGAGCCAAGCATAGCTTTAGCTCGTGAAGTATTGGGATACGCACCTAAGCGGAGACTTAAGGACGTTATTCCGGATTTGATGAGATGGATTAAATCCGAACTCCAAAGCGAACAAATGTCTAGGAGAAAAGAAAAATGAAATACACGAATCTGATGGTTGTGGGAGGAGCAGGTTTTGTTGGAGGCCACTTGGTAGATGCATTGGTCAATCATGGAGCAGAAAAAGTGGTCGTCGTAGACAACATGTTCCTTGGAAAAACAGAAAATCTCGACGAAGCAACACAAAGAGGGAACGTTATCATTTACAAGGAAGATGCACGATATCTAACTGCCCTTGAGAACATCATTGAACGCGAAAAACCCGAAGCCGTCTTCAACCTTGCTGTCAAATGCTTG
>Ga0335070_10010682_pt1 | contig 10734 bp, 10 predicted proteins | sample Lox_Sample_13_FD_206722 | JGI IMG/M metagenome (GOLD analysis project Ga0335070, IMG submission 206722) | Soil microbial communities from Loxahatchee National Wildlife Refuge, Florida, United States - Lox_Sample_1.3 | ecosystem: Environmental > Terrestrial > Soil > Wetlands | place: USA...
TGATGACCACCCAATCGTGCGCCAAGGGATTGCCGGTCTAGTCGGCATTCAGGAGGACATGGTTCTAATAGGAGAAGCGTCCAACGGACGCGAAGCCATCCAACAATTCCGGACGCACCAACCAGACGTGACGCTGATGGACCTGCAAATGCCGGAAATGAATGGCATGGACGCGCTCATTGCGATTCGCAATGAATTTCCCGAGGCAAAGATCATTGTGCTGACGACATACGCAGGCGATACGCAAATTCTCCGTGCGCTCAAGGCCGGCGCTCAGGCCTACCTGCTCAAGAATACGTTGCATAGGGAATTACTGCAGACGATCCGCGCCGTCCATTCTGGAAAGAAGACCCTGTCTCCGGAAGCCTCGTACCAGATCGCCGAGCATGCGGCGGATGACGCCCTGACTCCATCGGAAATCCTGGTGTTGCGCCTCATCGCAGCGGGGAACGCGAACAAGCAGATCGCCGATCAACTCTCGATCACAGAGGAAACGGTCAAGAGTCGAGTCAAGTGCATCCTTTCAAAATTGGGCGCCAACGATCGAACTCATGCTGTAACGATCGGCCTAAAGCGAGGAATCATCGAGCTGTAGTATCTACCAGCTAGCCCCCTCCCCGCACACGGACAACAGAACTCTAAAGAGTGACGATCCTCGCTCTTTTTGGGGTGTCGGTTCGCCTTGACAACATCACAAAATAGTAATGTCCAGAAAGGCGCATGTTGCGGCGTCTCTATTCCACATTCGCTGGTGGTTGGCCCGGAATGGGCTTGCTTCTCATGCGCCTAGTCATCGGCTCCACGCTGGTTGCGCGTGCGAGCCTGAGGCTATGGAGCGATCCTCCCCCCATGAGCGTGACGATTCCCGCTGTGCTCTTGATGGCAGCGGGAATCCTGCTCATTGCAGGCTTGGGGACTTCGATCGCTTTGATTGAAGTCTGGAAGATGTTAGCGCTACCCGGGGACAAATCGGTTTGGCTGCTGCTAGGAACTGCCGGGGCCGCGCTCGCAATGTTGGGACCGGGTTTATTCTCCATCGATGCTCGCCTGTTCGGATGGAGGCGCATCGAAGCTCCACCCCGTAAAAACAACCTCTAACCCACCTTAAGAGACTCGCTACATACCAAATTTCCTGCCTCAGAAGGGGGCACGATTCGTCCACCAAGAGTGTGCGATTTGTCCCGATGTGGGGTCGTACGCAAAAAGAACTGATTGCACAATGGCTCGCATGTTCAAGCCAAGACGGTTGAACAAGGAGCAAAGAGTATGACGTACATTCCAACGGAAAAAGGCTTCATGCGACTGGAAGATTCCGAAAAGCTTTTACACGTCATCTTCCCGAACTATCCCAACCTGGAACCGCGCTATCCGGCTCCGTGTCTGGAACCGATTGACCAAGACAGCGCAGATCGGAGCAACTAGCCATGTTCCGCATCACTGCCGAAACCTGCCGCAGGTTCACACTCGCCGAAGTTCTCATTATGGCGGCTATGAATGTTGAACCCGCACGTATAGCGACCGACAAAGGCGAGCGAACGAACTGTCGCAGACCCGCGCCGCGAGATTCACGAGAGTCCAGGAGACTGTCATGGCAAAAGTGATTGAGTTCTACGTACCGAAGAACTTTCGGAAACCGTTCAGGGCAGTGACTCCGGCGCAACCCGGAAAAATCATCGAGTTTTGCCCACAGGCAAAGAAATCAGCTTAGCTGGTATCCACGTTTTGCGGTTCCGAAAGGAAAGATGACATTCATTCCATGCAAACCTGCAAGACACTGTACGTGTGAAGGGTAACGGAGGCGATTGTGGCGTACGCGACTGTTGATTTCACCGACCTAGATAGCCTTGCAAACACAAGTCTTCCTAACGTGGTTCGGTCACCACACCAGGGGTTGGATCTGGAGTCAGAAATGAGCTCTGAGTACTGCTTTGAAGGCATCATCGGCAACAGCCCAGCCATTCACAACGTGCGGGAGCAAATCTTCATTGTGGCGGATACGGATGCCACCGTCCTGCTCCACGGCGAGACCGGCACGGGAAAAGAGTTGGTCGCACGGGCCATTCACAATCTCAGTTCCCGGCGCGAGCGCGCGTTTGTGCGCATGAACTGCGCCGCCATTCCCTCGGGGCTGCTGGAGAGTGAACTGTTTGGCCACGAAAAGGGAGCGTTCACGGGCGCCCTCATTCAAAAAAAGGGCAGGTTCGAAGTTGCAGATGGAGGCTCGCTGTTTCTCGATGAGATCGGAGACATCAGCCTGGAACTGCAGCCCAAGTTGCTGCGTGCGGTTCAGGAGCAGGAGTTCGAACGCCTGGGAAGCGCCAAGACCATCCATGTGAATGTGCGGATGATTGCCGCGACCCACCGGGACCTTCCGGCGATGATCCGGGAGGAAAAGTTCCGCGAAGACCTGTTCTACAGACTGAACGTGTTCCCAATCGAGATTCCGCCACTTCGAGAACGGCGAGAGGATATTCCGCTGCTGGTGAACCATTTTGTTTCACAACAGTGCAGACGAATGGGGAAACGGATTGAGTCGGTGCCCAGGCAGGCGATGCAGGTTCTCACGAGCCACCCCTGGAGAGGAAATGTCCGCGAACTGGCGAACTTTCTCGAACGCGCCGTCATTCTCACGCGCGGTGACGAGTTGGAGGTGCCGACGGCGGAGCTTCGCACCTGTTCAACGATAGATTTGGCGACAGGCTCGGCCTCTACTCTTCGACAAGCGGAAACCAAAGTCATTCTCGAGGCATTGCGAGCCGCATCGGGACAGGTCGGCGGCAAGGGCGGAGCTGCGGAACGGTTGGGTTTGAAGCGTACCACTCTCCAGAACAAAATGCGCCGGCTAAACATCTCAGCCAAAGCCAGTCCCGCATAGTGATGTCTTGTGCTGCGGATGGCATGTCTGGTGCGTGAGAGCTCAAGGCAAGGGTGAAACGATGTACACCGGAACACTGATGGAAGACTTGATCGCTGCGGTCGAACGGGTCAACGCGCAAGCGGGCGACGTTGGGATGCGCAACTTACGGGCCGAGACCAGGGTAGAGGATAACGACACGGAAGTGATTCCTGCGGACTCGCTCAACGTTGACCATCACCTCACCGATTCAGCTGGCAGCACCGCAACAGCCTCGGCGAGCGATGTCATCTCTCTACAGGGCACGCTCGATGACACAGTCTGTCGCGTTGCGGCTGAAGACTTCCCGCTGGCTAATGCCCACATGTGGGCAGTGCCATCTCCCGCGGCGGGGCGGTTTGGGCACCATGATTCGCTTGCATAGCCGGTTCAACAACTTGCAGGCGCCGCTACGTTGGTCGGGCAATTGCACCTTGTACTCACGAGCGATAACGATGTGGTCACGCTGATCGCGCCGTCGGATCTCAACCAGGTTACAGGCAGAACAATCATGAAATCAAAATATCTCTCACTGGTTATCACGATCGCTATCGGATTGTCACCGATCCGATCGCTTGCTCAACAAGCCCCAGAGGCTCCACTTCTTACGCTGGACGATGCCGTCTCCCTCGCTTTGAACAACAACCGGCTGGTGAAGAATTCGGCGCTTGAAGCGGAGAAGTTCGATTTTCGCGTAAATACCATGCGCAGCAGGAGGTTGCCCCAATTCCAGTTTGCCGTGCTCGGTGGCGAGTTATTGCATTCATTCGATTTCACCTTCGATAAGGGCGCATTTGGAACTGATTCGAACGGCCGCTCGATCCCCAACGAAGAGACGAAGATCCGTAACCCCGCCCGGTTCACGACCTATGTCACTGGCGCATTCGATCAGCCGCTCACCCAGCAGTACAAGATCGGGTTGGGAATTCGTGCGACAGAACTTGGGCGCGACATCGCGAAAGAAGACGTAAGGGCTGAGCGTCAAAAGATTGCGGCGGAGGTTCGGAGTGCATATTTCGAGCTGGTGGCAACGCAGGCTGGCGTGGACGCTGCACGAGAGGCGGTGAAGACCATGGAAGAGGCAAGGCGAGTCACGGCCGAGCACGAAGCTCAAAAGACGGTGCTGCGGGCGGATGTGTTGGAGGTCGACGCCCGATTGTCCAAAGCTCAATATGACTTGTCGGTCGCCGAGAACGGACTTGCCACACAACACGAGCACTTAAACCAGCTTATGGGGAGAGACGTGACGACTCCATTTCGGGTTAATCCCCTGCCCGAAGAGGACGACACGACTCTGACTCTGGAAGCCGCACGGGAGAGAGCTGCATACGCCCGGCCCGAGATTCGCGCCGCACAGCTTAAGGAGAAGCAGGCCAATTACGACCGCCGGCTGGCCAAGGCGGAATACATACCGGATCTCAGTTTGTCGCTGAGATATCAGGGACTGGATAACGTCAAGGTGCTGCCGGCGAACGTCGCCACCGCCGGATTCTATCTCACCTGGGAACCGTTCGATTGGGGGCGCCGTCACAATCAAGTTGTCGAAAAGACGAAGACAGTCGAGCAGGCTCGCAACGGACTACGGGAGACCGAATCGCAGATCACGGTAGAGGTCGGAGCGAAGTATCGCAGGTGGAAAGAGGCTGCATTGCTATTGAAAGCGACCCGTACGGGACACGAAGCCGCAGCCGAGGAATTCCGTGTTACCAGCAACAAGTACAAGGAGCAGGCGGCGCTCATAAAAGATCTTCTGCAGGCTCAGGCTCGAAGTTCCGAAACAGAGTTTCAGTATCAACAGGCACTCTCCTCTTACTGGAGTGCGCTGGCAGAGTTGCGCAAAGCGATGGGAGACGAATAAACGTGAAGAACACAATACCAATTGTCCTATTGATGCTGGCTCTGGCTGGCTGTAGCTCGAAGAAGCCGATTGAGCAACCTCCCCAGGGAGTCCAGGCTCAAGCAATTGACCAGCAGGCAGGCGTGAGCGCCGATGGCCTCCGCTTCTCGGCGGTAGTGATGCCCGATTCAGAAGTTCCGCTGGGCTTCAGAATTCCTGGATATGTCGTATCCCTCAAGCAGGTGCGTGGGCAGGACGGCAGGATGCGCGATATTGCAGAAGGCGACCGGGTCAGCCGCGGCGCTGTGTTGGTTCGCATCCGGCCGGCTGAATACCAGGATAAGGTCCGGCAGGCGTCTTCGCAGGCAGGTGCCGCTGAAGCAGTCGCATTGAAAGCACAGCTCGATTTTGAACGTGCCAAGCGTCTGTATGACAGTCAGAGCATTACGAAGCCGGACTTCGATGCAGCTCGCGCACAATACGACGCAACCCAGGAGCAGCTGAAGTCCGCTCGCGCCCTCACAAGCGAAGCTGAAATCGCTCTGCGCGATACTTCGTTGCTTGCGCCATTCGACGGGGACGTCGTGAAGAAGGCCGTAGAGTTGGGCGCTTTCGTCGGTCCGGGCTCTCCCGTATTCGCGGTGGCTAGCACTGACACGGTCAAGATCGTAGTTGGAGTTCCAGATACGGTTGTGCGATCAGTGAGAGTGGGCCAACCAGTTGAAGTTGCTATCGATGCATTTCCCACGCGGACATTTCATGCGCGAGTCAGCCGCATGTCATCGGCAGCAGACCCAATTACGCGTAACTTCGAGGTCGAGGTCGCAATACCGAACCACGATCACCTGCTGAAGGTGGGGATGATCGGTTCCCTGCAGCTGACAAATGCCGGAAGCGGAAATCAAACCCCCGCCCTGCTCGTCCCGCTTTCGTCGATTGTGCAAGCCAAAGGGGGCAAATATGGGGTGTTCGTAATCTCAAACTCGAATTCGGGAGAAATAGCCCGGCTGCGCGGGGTGGAAGTCGGTGGAGTCAATGGAACCCAAATAGCAGTCAAGAGTGGGCTGGCATCAGGAGACCGCATTATTACTACCGGCGCCAATCTGCTGAAGGACGGGCAGCGAGTTGAGGTGCTGCAATGAAAGGCGAAAAGCCCAACAGCAATCGCAATCCAGCACGATTCTTTGTTAACAACCGTCAGATTGCCTGGGTCGCGTTGTTCGTAACGATGGCCTGGGGCGTGTTCGGGTACATGAACATGCCCAAACGGAAAGACCCCGATATCCCCGTACGTATCGCGCTGGCCATCACCCCCTGGCCAGGGATCTCGGCGGACAAAGTCGAGCAACTGGTCACGCGGAAGGTCGAACAGGCCGTGACCGGGAACAGCAAAGTGGATCGCGTGGAATCCACTACACAAAACAACATTTCGGTGGTGCAGGTCAGGCTGCTGGACAACATCAAGAACACTCAGCAGGAATTTCAGGATATTGGGCAACGACTCAACCAGATTACTGACCTTCCTGACGGTGCAGGACCCATCACCTGGATCAGCGACTTCGGGGACACGGCGGCGTTGATGTTGACCGTAGCCAGCCCGACTGTACCGGAACTTGAAGTTGAGCTGCGTGCCCGCGGTGTGCGGGATGCAATTGAGAAAGAGCGACAAGGAATGACGGGTGGGCGTGTCGCCGTTCTGTACTGCTACCCGGCATCAGTATCGCCGACCGCAATCGAGCGGCCATTTGTGATCCTGGCTGGGCAGGTCCAACGGGACTTGTTCGCGCAGGATGTTCGTCTGTTGTCCGTGGGAAGTTGCTCCGGAATCGATTTTGCAACCACAAAGTCGGATGACGAAATCCGCGCCTATGGACGGCAGTTTATTGAGAAGAAGCTACAGGAATACGACTTTCATCCAGACGCATGGGGCCCCATTATCATTCGCGATCCTCAAACTACCAAGGACCGGATCGCAGCGGTCGCAAGCAACCGCTACTCGTATCGGCAACTAGACGACTTCACCGACCTGATCCAACGCACGCTGCAACGTGTACCAGAGGTGGCAAAAGTCCAGCGTGTGGGTGTTCTGCCCGAAAGGATCTATCTGGAGTATTCGGACGAGAGGCTTGCAGCGTTGAAATTGCAGCCGACGAAGATTAAAGACATTCTGAACGCGAGGAATGTGACCGCTCCAGGTGGAATCGTCCAAACCCAATCTCGAAACGTTCTGGTTGACGCGACGGCCGAGTTCAAAAGCACGAAGGACATTGGCAATGTGCTCCTGGCATCGTCGCCTACCGGAGCGCCTCTCTACTTGCGCGATCTTGTCGACATCTCGCGTGCTTACGAAACGCCCGCGCGGTACTTGAACTACATGGTTTCTCGTGAGTCGAACGGATCTTGGCATCGTAACCGTGCCATCACCCTGGCAGTGCAAATGCGATCGGGGGAGCAGATATTCAAGTTTGGTGAAGCGGTCGACAAAGCGCTCGCCAACGTGCGCCCGCAACTCCCTGGCGATCTGATTGTGGCTCGCACGTCGGATCAGCCGAGACAAGTGAAGGAGCTAGTCAGTCTTTTGATGGGCAGTCTGTATGAGGCCATAGCGCTCGTCGTAATCGTTGCCTTAATCGGATTCTGGGACTGGCGCGCCGCCGCACTGATGGCTGCGTCCATTCCTCTGACCTTAGCGATGACGTTCGGCATCATTCACATTCTCGACATCGACATTCAACAAGTGTCGATCGCAACTTTGATTATCGCGCTCGGCTTGTTGGTAGACATGCCGGTGGTAGCGGGCGACGCGATCAAACGCGAGTTGGGGTCTGGTTCCCTGCGCGAACTCGCATCCTGGATTGGACCGACGAAACTGGCGAAGGCGATTGTGTTTGCCACTATCACAAACATCGTCGCCTACCTCCCGTTTCTGATGCTGACCGGCGATACGGGCTTCTTCCTCTACAGCTTGCCGGTGGTAATGACGTGTACGCTGGTGGCGTCTGTCATTGTCTCTTTCACCTTTATTCCACTCATTGCGTACTACATGATCAGGCCCCCAAAGCGTCTGGAGCCGCCCATGTCAGAACGGCGAAAGAAGGGGTTCCCGGCACTCTACTATCGGGTAGGTAACTTCGCGCTCAGACATCGTTGGGGTACATTCGCTGGCTCTCTCATCGTTCTTGTGTTGGGCGGCGTGTTCTTCACCATGCTGAAACCGCAGTTCTTCCCCAAGGATCTCTCCTACCTGTCGTACGTGGATGTCTGGCTTCCGCCCGACGCACCGCTGGGTGCAACAGATGCGGTCACCCAACGAGCAGAAACTGTCATTCGGCAAGAGGCGGAACGGTTTGGGAACGAACACCACGACAAGAATGTTCTCAAGTCGCTGACCACATTTGTCGGCGGCGGTGGCCCTAGATTCTGGTTCTCGGTCGACCCCGAGCGACAACAGCTCAACTATGCTCAGATCCTTGTCGAAGTATCGGACAAGCACTTCACCAACGAATTCGTTGGGCCGCTACAGACGGCGCTGAGCCGCGAAGTTCCTGGTGCCCGGGTCGATGTGCGGCAGCTCGAGACCGGCAAGCCGGTTGGCATACCTGTTTCGATTCGAATCTCAGGTCCCGAGATGGAAGTTTTGCACCGTCTCTCGGGCGATCTCCAGGCAATCTTCCGCGCTCAGCCCAATGCGACGAGGGTACGGGACGACTGGGGCGAACCTGCCATGAATGTCCGACTGAAGGTGGACCCAGATCGCGCGAACCTTTCCGGCATCACCAATCTGGATATAGCCCTCTCCTCGGCTGCGGCTATGAGTGGGTTACCTGTCTCCACATATAGGGAAGCCGACAAACAAATACCCATCGCCGTCCGTTTGCGAATGGAGGAGCGCGCTGGATTGTCTGACGTTCAAAATGCCTATGTTTATTCTCTGACGACCAATCAAAAAGTACCTCTCAGGCAGGTATCCAACGTCACAACCGAAATGGCAGTTTCGAAGATCAAGCGCCGTAACCAATTCCGGACGGTCACCGTATCCGCATTCGCGATTCCAGGCGTGCTGCCCTCACAAGTCCTCATGCCGCTGTTGCCGAAGATCAAAGACTTCCAGAAAAACCTACCTCCGGGCTATTTTCTCGAGATCGGAGGCGAATACGACGAGCAGCAGAAAGGTTTTAAGGAACTCAGCGTGGTCATGGCGATTTCCGTCGTGCTGATCTACATTGCGTTGGTTGTGCAGTTCCGAAATGCGGTCAAGCCGCTTCTCGTGTTCGCAGCGATCCCCTACGGAATGACTGGAGCTTTCGCGGGTCTGGCGATCATGGGTCAGCCCTTCGGATTCATGGGGTTCTTGGGCGTCGCCAGTCTTGTCGGCGTGATTGTCAGTCACGTGATCGTGCTGTTTGACTTCATCGAGGAAGCACATGAACGAGGGGAGCCATTGCGGGAAGCTCTGCTCGATGCCGGCATCGTGCGATTGCGGCCGGTAATGATCACGGTCGGCGCGACGGTGCTTGGACTGATACCGCTGGCCATCCACGGTGGCCCGCTCTGGGAGCCGCTCTGCTATGCGCAGATCGGAGGTCTGACAATCGCGACCTTCGTAACTCTACTGCTTGTACCAGTGCTGTACTCGATCTTCGTGCTGGATCTTAAGTGGATCAAATGGGACATTCCGGAAGGCTCCTCGACGACCATGCCCGCTGACGTCCCCGAAGAGACAAGCGTGGTGGCGCCTGCTCAATAGGCGACGGATTGCCCGAGCCGAGTTTTGATATGAATGCGATCGTCCAATTCGTGGTGAAGCACGGCTACAGCATTCTGTTTGGCGCGATCTTCGCGCACCAGTTAGGTTTGCCTGTACCGGGGCCGCTGTTCCTTCTGGCGGCCGGGGCACTCGCTGCGAGCGGGAAGTTGGCCCTCGCCCCTGCCGTCGGTCTGGCTGTCATTGCCACCGTGCTGGCTGACTGGCCATGGTATGAGGCAGGTCGAGGGCGGCGCGGGATCCAGGTCTTGCACTTCATTCACCGCCTCTCGCGAGACCCTGACTACCACGATCGCAAAGCGCAAGAGACCTTTGCCCGATATGGGCCGTCGATTCTCCTAATCTCCAAGTTTGTCCCCGGACTGGATGCGGTAGCGCCTCCACTGGCTGGGATATCACGCACGAGCCGGCTGCGCTTTCTGGCCTTTGACGGTATTGGCGCCGGGCTCTATTCGTGTGCCTATTCCGGAATGGGGTACGTCTTCAGCCATAAATTGGACCTAGCGGCTGTCTACGTTGGCCGTGCGGGATCGGTTTTGGGAGGGCTTGTGCTTACTGCAGTTTCTATCTACGCGCTGGGCAAGCTGGTTCAGCGAAAGCGATCGATGCGTGACCCTGGACTCGCATCCACGTATCGGCTGGAATGTGAAGGTTCTTTGGCCGATCCGTCCACAACCATTGAAGGAGTAGAAGGTGCAGACTGAGACTCCAGTAAACCGACTGACGGCAACGGATGCCGCCAGACTCATCAATACTCATTATGGGTGCGGTCCAGTCCAGTTCTCCGGAACGGACGAAGCATTGTATGAACGGCATCTGCTGTTTGACAGTGGTGTCGCTCTGGCGGATGCGACGGCGCGTGATCGCTTCGAAGCGCTGGCCCGTTCCGTGCGCGACATTCTCTCTCAGCGTTGGCTTTTAACCGAGAAGACCTACGAACAACAGAATGTGAAGCGGCTGTACTACCTCTCGATGGAGTTCCTCATCGGCCGCTCGCTCGCGAATAACGTCACGAACCTTCTTCTCAATCCGATAGCCAGGCGGGTCATCGAGGAGAAGAAACTCGACCTAATCGAGATGCTGGAGCAGGAGCCCGATGCCGGCCTAGGCAACGGCGGCCTAGGTCGTTTGGCAGCGTGCTTCATGGAATCCGCTGCGAGCCTGCAGCTCCCCGCTATGGGTTACGGGCTGCGATACGAATATGGCATCTTCAGACAGTTGATTCAAAATGGATGGCAA